>MDTC01053228.1_pt1 | contig 32326 bp, 28 predicted proteins | sample 811181 | NCBI WGS metagenome assembly MDTC01 (sample SAMN05326644, study PRJNA326480) | marine metagenome | isolation source: seawater | place: Pacific Ocean: North | collected 2011
CTTAAAATATAAATCAATCAAAAGAGTATAATAAAATATAATTGAATATAAAACTATAGAATGCTAGGAAATTAGCACATTATAATGTTACAAATCCTTGTAACATAAATTTATATAACTTTACATAAGGAGGTGTAAGATATTTAATTTAAAATTAAAAACTAATTGGTTTAATAGGAAAAAGGAAAGAGTTGCTATTTTTATTGATGGAAGTAATCTCTATCATAGCCTTGAAGAAAATTGTAAAAGATCTGATTTGAATTTTGAAAAATTTTCAGACGAATTGACCCATGACAGGCAATTATATAGAACATATTATTATAATGCAGAAAGAGATGCTGATATAAATCCGAAAGCATATGCTGCTCATCGTACATTTTTAAGCACATTAAATAATAAACCTAAATATGTTGTAAGATTAGGTAATTCAAAACAACGTGGGGATACTACAGTAGAGAAAGGTGTAGATATTATGCTTGCTACTGATATGCTGAAATATGCTTGGGATGATTTGTATGATATTGGTATCGTTGTAAGTGGAGATGGTGATTATACATATGCTATTAAAGCTGTGAAAGAGTTAGGTAAGTATGTTGAAGTCGTGGCATTTTCTTCAAATCTTTCAAAACAATTAGCAGATGAATCGGATTATTTAATTCAATTATCTCCGAAATATTTTTCAAATTTATGGATAAATAATAAACGTAAATTTAACAATGTTAACAGAAAGAATCCACGATATAGAAAAAACTATAGAAAAAGACAATAATTTCATCAAAGTTTAGTTCTTTAATACTTTATAAAGTTCTGATATAGTTATGTTTTGTTTTTACAGGAGTTTTAATGTCTGTTAGCGTTGTTTTGGGTGCCCAATGGGGAGATGAAGGCAAAGGTAAAATAATTGACTTAATTGCTGGAGACTATGATATTATAGCAAGATTTTCTGGCGGTAATAATGCTGGCCATACAGTGATCAATGAATTTGGTACTTTTTTCTTTCATTTATTGCCATCTGGTATGTTTAATGAGAATGCAAAAAATTTTATTGGCAATGGAGTGGTAATTGATCCAAAAGTGTTGGTTGAAGAATTAGAATCACTAATAAATTCAGGGATTGATATAAAAGATCGATTATTAATTAGCGAAAAAACTCATTTGATTTTACCTTATCATATAGATATAGATCACTTGGTTGAAAAATCTAGAGGAAAAGATTCAATAGGTACTACTGGTAGAGGTGTTGGACCAGCATATTCTGATAAAGCATCAAGGATAGGTATAAGAGTGGGAGATTTTTTAAATAAAGATGAAAATTATATCATTGATAGAATTACTCAATCTGTCGACCATGCTAATGTTATTATTGAAGCTTATGGAGGAAAAGTCCATAAACTTTCTGATATTTTGATTTTTTGTAATAAATATTTTGATAAATTAAGACAATATGTTGGACCAGTCGAGAATGAAATCCAGGAATCTCTATTAGATAGTAAAAATATTTTAGCTGAAGGAGCTCAAGGTTCGTTGTTAGATTTAGATCATGGAACATATCCTTTTGTTACCTCTTCTAATTCTTCTATTGGCGGTGTTCTAACTGGATTAGGTGTCAATCCTTTTCAAATTGATAAAGTAATTGGAATTTACAAAGCTTACACTAGCCGAGTAGGCTCGGGCCCGTTCCCAAGTGAAATAGAGGGTGAGATTGCAGATAAATTGAGAGAGATAGCACATGAGTATGGTACTACAACGGGTAGACCAAGAAGATTAGGTTGGTTTGATGCAGTCGCAGCAAAATACAGTGCGAGAATAAATGGATTTAATTCATGGATATTAACTAGATTGGATTGTTTGGATAATATTAATGAATTAAATATAGTTGATCACTATGAATATGAAGGGCAGAAAATTGATTATATATCTTCTGATATTTCAAGTTTGGAAAAATGTAAACCTGTTTTGAAATCATTTCAACCTTGGAATAATTCTACATATGGATGTACAAAGCTTAAAGATTTACCATATGAGGCAAGAAAATATATAGAATATATTGAAAATTATATTAATGTTCCTTTGAAAATTATATCTACTGGACCGAAGAGAGATGAGGCTATATTTATAGATTGATCTAAACTTATATTATTTTAAATCTATATTATATTTTTTTAGTGATTCGTCTAAGATAGCTTTTGTTTGTTCATCAGGTTCTGTCATAGGTAATCTAGGTGATCCTATATCGTAGCCTGCCTTTTTTACATAATATCTAATTGGGATAGGATTTGTTACTACAAATATTATATTGAAGAACTCTAATAACCTTTGGTGCTCCTTTCCTGCAACTTCTATATTACCTTCCAGAACATGGCCAATTAATTCTTTTATTTGGGAACTTACAATATGTCCTGCTACGCTTACAATTCCATAACCTCCAGCGGCTAAAATGTATAAAGTTTCATTGTCATTCCCACTCCATACTTTAAAATCATCAGAAGTATTACTTATTATTCTTGTTATCTGATCTAAATCATTGCTTGCTTCTTTTATTCCTACAATATTTCCTAAATTACTTAATTTAATCGTTGTTTCGTCAGTCATATTCAAACTTGTTCTACTTGGTACATTGTATAAAATACATGGAATGGAGACTTCTTCAGATATTGATTTAAAATGTTGGTATAAACCATCTTGTGTTGGTTTATTATATGAAGGAACAGTTAGCAATAATCCATCTACTTCTGCTGCTTCAGCTAATTTACTTAATTTAATGCTTTCTTTTGTATTATTATTTGTAGTTCCTGCAATCAATGCATGTTTAGGTCCAATACTTTCTTTTACTATGGAAAATAATTTAAGTTTTTCTTGATCACTAATTGTCGGAGCTTCTCCTGTTGTACCACCAATAACTAAACCATCGCTACCACTATCGATTATTGCTTTAGATAATTTTGCTGCCATATCATAATTGATGTCTCCATTTTCATCAAATGGAGTTATCATTGCAGTTAATAATCTTCCTATATTCATATTATTTGTTTAGTGAAATTTTAATTGGTTAGGATATATTAGCCAATTTTTTGAAATACTTCAAGAATTTGAATAGCATTCAGTGCAGCACCTTTTATTAAATTATCACTTACAGCCCAAAGATTGATAGCATTCTCATTAGAAATATCTTTTCGTAATCTGCCAACAAAAACATCATTTTTCCCCTCTCCATAAATTGGTGTGGGATATGAATTTGTACTAATATTGTCAATTACAGTTATCCCCTTATAATTATTTAAAAGATTGGTAATTAGATTTAAATTAGGATTAGTATTAAATTCAATATTTATACTTTCTGAATGGCAGCGAATAACAGGGACTCTGACACACGTAGCTGAAACTTTTAAATTCGGTTCTGATAGAATTTTTCTTGTTTCATAAAGCATTTTCATTTCTTCTTTTGTATATAAGTTTTCTTCAGGTGCCTCAACATGAGGAATCAAGTTTAAACCTATAGTGTGAGGATAAACATTCATTTCTTCTGATACTTTCCCTGTTTGAAGGTAATGTTTTGTTTGATTAATTAATTCTTCAATTGCTAAATTTCCTGTCCCGGATACGGCTTGGTATGTGTCAACAATTATTCTTTTTAATTTATATTCTGACCTAAGCGCATCTAAAATCATTGCTAAAGGTGTAGTTGTACAATTAGGTATTGCAACAATTCCGTTATGTACATTAAGACTGTCTGAATTTATCTCAGGAATTACTAAAGGGACATCATCATTTAATCTGAATTCAGAGCTGTCATCAATCATAATAACATTATGTTCTTTTGACTTCTCTGCAGCCATTTTACTTACCTCAGAAGAGGCAGAACTAAAAACAAAATCTAATCCAGAGTAAAAGTCATTTGAATTTTCTTGAATAGTATACTCTTGATTTTCATAGTTTATCTTTTTCCCTATAGATCTTTTTGATGCAGATAACCGAAGATCTGTAATATTTAAATTTGAACTTGGTAGTAAATCGAGAAATACTTTTCCTACCGCACCTGTTGCTCCTATAATACCTAATTTCATATATTCACCTTTTATTTCTGTTATAGAAAATTATATGTAGTATTATATATGTATATGGCTAATTTCAAAAAGTAGAATCCCATGTTGTATATAATTGCTTCTCCAATAGGAAACTTGGAAGATCTTACTTTAAGATCAATTAGAATTTTGAATGAAGTCAATTTGATTTTATGTGAAGATACCAGGGTAACAAAAAAATTACTGACTCATTATAAGATAACTAAACCATTAATTAGATATGTTGATGATGATTCGAAAATTAACTTTTATATAAATAAATTGAATTCAAATGATGTAGCATTAGTAACTGATGCAGGTACTCCTTTATTATCTGACCCTGGATATAAATTGATTAATATTGCACGCCAAAACAATATAGAAGTTACATCTATACCAGGTAGCTCTGCTTTAATGACAGCATTATCCTTGTCAGGTAGACAAATGAATAATTTTATATTCGAAGGGTTTTTTCCACGAAAATCTAAAGATCAATTGCAATTAACATCTATCTTAAGATATAGAATGAAGGACACTTTTCTTTTTGAAAGCCCCAAAAGAATAAAATCGACATTAAATTATTTGAAAAACAAATTATCAGAAAGAGAAGTCATAGTATTTCATGAGTTAACAAAATTAAATGAAAAAGTAATTGAATTTAATTTGTCTGAACTACATTTATATGACTTTAAATCATTGGGTGAGTATATTATTTTAATTACGGGTATATCCACTAAGAATTCAAAAATAGATAAAGATTTCTCCATTTATATCAAAGATGAAATTGAATATTTAGTTGATAATGGATTATCTCTTAAAAATGCCTCTAAAATCATAGCTGATATATTCGATTTCCCAAGAAAAGATATTTATAATATTTGGGTAGATAAAAATTAACTTTCAATTATATTAATTTATGATCAATAATAAGAAAAACATTTTAGTTTCGGTTGCTTGGCCTTATGCAAACGGCGGGATACATATTGGCCATATGGCAGGTTGTTATTTACCAGCAGATATATTTGCTAGATTCCATCGCATGTTAGGGAATAATGTTTTAATGGTTTCTGGTAGTGATGCACATGGTACCCCTGTAGTGATTAAATCTATACAAGAAAATAAAACACCGGAACAATTATTTGATTTTTATCATAAAGATATATTGAAAACTTGGAATAATTTAGGAATAAACTTTGATTTGTTTACTTCTACGCATACTGAAAATCATGAAAAAGTGGTTCAGGGCATTTTCCTTGATTTATTAGATAAAGGATTTATTTATGCCCAGGAAATGATTTTACCTTATTGTTCTGATTGCGAAAGATTTTTAGCAGATAGATATATTGAAGGTACTTGTCCTAATTCTGAATGTAATTCTAAAGACGCTAGGGGTGATCAATGTGACAATTGTGGAAAAACTCTTGATCCTAAAGATTTAATAGATATAAATTGTAAAATTTGCTCAAAATCAGATGTGATCAGTTTTCAGAAATCTGATCATTATTTTTTGAAACTTAGTTATTTTCAGGATGATTTAAAACAATGGTTAAATTCTAAAAATAATTTTAAATCAAATGTTAAAAATACCTCTTTAGGATTTTTAGCAGAAGGATTGATAGACAGGCCAATAACAAGAGATATTGACTGGGGTGTAAAAGTCCCTGTTAAAGGATGGGAAAGTAAGAGAATCTATGTATGGTTTGAAGCAGTTTTAGGATATCTATCTGCTTCTATTGAGTTTTTTTCAACAACTGATGATAAAGATGGCTGGAAAAACTTTTGGCAAAATTCATCAGAGGCATATTATTTTATGGGCAAAGATAATATTATATTCCATTCTATAATTCTTCCTTCTATTCTATTAGGTAAGGGGGAATTGAATTTACCTCATAACATCCCTGCTAATGAATATTTAAATCTTGAAGGACTTAAATTATCATCTAGTAGAAATTGGGCTTTATGGGTGAACGAGTTAAGCGATATTTACGAACCTGATTCTATTAGGTATTCACTAGCATCAAATTTTCCTGAAACATCTGATACTGATTTTAGTTTAGATGAACTTGTTAGAGCTAATAATCAGGAATTAGTTGCTACCTATGGCAATTTAGTAAATAGAATAGTTAATATTTGTATTAAAAATTTTGATTCTAAAATTCCTAAAGCGATCCACATTGATGATGACAGTCAAAAAATTATTGATATGTGCCATGATACATTGAAAGTTGTAAAAGATGAAATTTCTAATGCAAGACTACGAAAAGGACTTTCTGAAATAATGAAATTATGCGGGAATATTAATAAATATATTGATATGAAAGAACCATGGAAATTAGTTAAATCTGATAAAGAAAAAGCTTCTGAAGTTATTTGGGTTTGTATGACTGCTATTAATTGTTTAAAAATATTATTTAATCCATATATTCCATTTTCTTCCCAGAAATTAAATAATATTTTAGGATTTTCTGACGATCTGATATCTAAATGGGAGTGGTCTGAAAATGATTTGCCAATAAATCAAGAAATAAATTCCCTTGGACCTTTGTTCAAGAAAATAGAAGTTGAATAAATGGTAATATCTGCATCTCTTACTAATAGGATAAATAATGTAATTAACGTTGAATTGGATTTGATGAAACAAAAATTAATTGATCTTGATTTTGAAGATGATTATATAAATGATTTAGCTAAAGAAGTAACTTCCACCTCGAAACAAGGTAAATTATTACGCTCGATGCTTACTCTTCTTATCGGGCAAATGACTGAAGAAATAGATGAAAATATTAGTATGAATATAGTTAATGTATCTGTAGCTATTGAATTGTTACATACAGCTAGCTTGGTTCATGATGATATTGTTGACAATGCTACTCAAAGAAGAGGTAAAGAATCATTCAATTATGTATATGGAAATGATATGGCCGTGATGATGGGAGATATAATTTTTGCTAAAGCCGGTATGTTTGTATTTGATACTTCTAATGTTGAAGTTATGAATAGATTTGGTAGTACTATTGTTGACCTTTCAATGGGGCAATTACTAGAAATGAAAAGTAGAAATAATATAAAACAATCCAAAGAGAATTATTTATATAGAATCCGTAAAAAAACTGCTTCATTATTTGAGACTGCTACTTGGTCAGGAAGTGCTTTGGGAAATATGGATAAAAATGAGAATGAAAAGTTAGGGCAGTTTGGTATGAATTTGGGATTAGCATTTCAGATTTTTGATGATATTAGAGATTTTACTGATTTGAATAATAAGAATAATAAATCTGGGAAAAATATAGGAATCGATATTAATAATGGTATCTTAACTTTGCCAGTGATATTATCTTTGGAAAATAATTTACAGGACAATCCTTTCTATAAACAGATAAAATCAAATCATGAAATTAATGTTAAAGATCTTGGAATGTATTTAATTCAAGAAGGTTTTATACAACAAGCTACATCGATTGGAAAAACTTATATAGAGAAAGCTATTAATAATTTGAAACACTTTAAATCAACTGAAATAACAGATATTTTATTTGAAATGGCAAATTCAATTAAATAAATTTAGTTTAATCTGTATTTCGAATTCCCATTTATAATTGTATGTATTACTTTGACTTCAATTAATTCATTGTAATCTTTTATATTAGATAAATTTTTATTTAAAATTATCAAATCGGCATTTTTCCCTATATTTACAGAGCCTATGTTTTTATCCATATTTATAGATTTTGCATTGTTAATAGTAAATGCTTTTATTATTTCTTTTAGATTGTTTTGACCTTTGCCTGGCAAATTATTACCATTTTTTGTATTCCTTGTTATAGCAGCATAGATAAGTAAAAATGGATTGTTATTTCCAAATGGAGAGTCAGTTCCTATTCCGTAATTAAAATCATATTTATTACTTTCATATAAGTTAAATATATTTTCTATATCAAAATAATCTTGATTATTTAAGTAAAAATCTCCATGGTCGTAGATGAAGTTAGGATTGAATATTAGATGTAAATTTTCCTTATTATAATTTTTATAATATTCAGGAATAAATTCTGTCGCATGTTCTATTCTGATTATTCTGTCTTTTACAATATCTTTATTTTTTTCATAAAGATTGAAAAGAATTTTATGTATAGTTTCTGAATCTATTGCATGAAATGCAGCAGCATTATTAAAAGTTTTTAAATATTTATTTAAAATACTTTCAAATTTATTAATATCATACTTTTCATCAATCATGAATTTTATAGGGCCAAGATATAGATTTCTCATATTTTTTATTTCGTTGAAATTTTTTATTTCTTGTGCCCCTGGCATATAACATATATTTTGATCAATTGATTTGTTATTAATATATTTTTTAATAGTTTCGAATTTCTCAATATCATTCAAGGCTCCTGCTTCAACTAAAGTTGTATAGCCATATTTGAGTAATATTGAATTATATAAATGAATGTTTTGATCAAAATTATCTTGTGTTGATAATTTATATATTTTTTTGTGAATCTCTTTAGAATTTATTGGATACTCATTAGAATATTTTTGAATTTCGTTTTTGCTAAATCCAAATGAAGTCATGGTATTTTTATTAGTAAATATGAAGTGTCCTGTTCTATGTTTTATAATAATTGGTGTCTGAATATTCAAATTATCAAAAAACTCCATATTTATATCTTGATTTATATTTCTGTGTTCAAATCCGTGAAATTTTAGAATCTTTTGATTTTTTTGATGAGCAAAATTTTTAAAATATATTTTAATATCTTCAAGATTGGTAAATATTTTTTCTGATAAATCTATACTTTCTAAATTAGAAACTGATTCAAATAAATGTATATGCGCATCAATTAAACCAGGTAACACAGAATTATTTTTACAATCAATTATATCCAATGATTTACTTGATATATTTATATCATCTTGATTCCCAATAAATTCAATTTTATTATTTTTAATTATTATTGATCTAGACCTATTATTAGGAAAGATTTTTGCATTAATTAATAATTTCATTATTAGTTAATTAATAAATGTTTATAATTTTTCCATTTTTTTAGAAATCTTTTATAGTTATCGATGCTTAATTCATCTCTCGTTTTTTCATGCATGTTTTCCCATACTGAATGAGTATGCCTTTTTATAGCAATGTTTGGATTGGATAATAATTTAAAGTTTTTATGTTTAACTTGAAATGAGAAATCTATATCTAGATTTCTGTAAAATCTGAAATTCTCTCTGAATAATCCAGTTTTGAGGAAAGTATTTCTCCTTGAAGCAATTAAATAAAGTTGAATAACATCTACATATTCTTTGTTAGTTGAAATTTCATGGAAGTGATTTAAATCGGTTGTTTTTAATCCAAATGGTCCGGTTAATCCTATATTTTGATCTTTTAAATCTGAAATAATTTCAACGAAAATATTGCCTGTTATTTCTATACTAGAATCTAAAAGGATTAAATATTCTCCAACAGATTGTTTTACTAAGATATTTCGAACTCCACCTGCCCCACATACAGGGTCTATATGAAAAAATTTAAGATTTTTATTTGACTCGTAATTAGATTTTATTTTATTTTGATTTTCGATAGTTATTCCATTGAATGCGATTAAAATTTCATACGTGGTTTTATCTGGAATATTGTTAATAACAGATTTCAAACATCTGCTAAAATCTTTGAAATATTCATCTGCAATTAAACAGACTGATAATTTTATTTTGTTTTCAGAAAATAATAATGATTTAACATCAGAAGATCCTGAAATATACTCATTGTTAATTTTCCCTTCAAAATCAGATATTCTTTTTATCAGAAAGTTCCCATTTTGTTTGTCGTAAAATTTTATATTTTGCTTGTAAAATTGCTCTCTTTCCTTGTCTGATAATTCGAATTTTTTTTCTTTACGAAATTGTTTTCTTTTTTTATATTCAATTAAGGGGATTGTAGTTAAATTAAATTTTTTATGGTGTTTTTTAAAATCCAAAGATAGTACAGGGTCAATATAATCAAAGATATATACTTTTTCTTTACCCGTTAAGTTTGATTTGGTTAATTCCCATAGTAAAGACATTATTTTTGAAGTATTAAGATTATTTAATAATGCTAAATCTATTTTTTCTGTCCAAATTTTTATGGGATCCATGTTTAATGATGTTTTGGATGTTAATGGTACTGAATTATCATTTTGATATAACCAATACAGATGCCTTAACCTATTTAATCCTTTTTGAGCTGCTCGTAGAGAAGAAAAGGTAAAATTTAATCTTGTTCTATAATTTGTCATAAGGCATAAATAGCGAAAGGCTAACGGATCCATTGCCCTTGATGTAATATCAGAAATCAAATATTCATTTTGTTTGGATTTAGACATTTTTATCCCATCAGAAAGTAAATGTTGTCCATGTACCCAGTAGTTCACATGTTTTTGTGAAAAACAACCTTCACTCTGAGCAATTTCACCTTCGTGATGTGGAAAAATGTTGTCTCCCCCGCCAGTATGGATATCAAAATATGAACCAAGATATTTTTGTGACATTGCTGAGCATTCAATATGCCATCCGGGAAATCCATCTCCATATTTGCTCGGCCATTTTAAAGTTCTGTCTTTATCAGCTGATTTCCATAACGCAAAATCTCTAGAATTTAATTTATTAGGGTCAATTTCTTCATTATTTAAAGTTTCTAAATTACTGATATTGCCAGATAATATGCCATAATTTTCAGATTTTGAAATATCAAAATATACATTTTGATTTACTTGATATGCTATGTTTTTTTGAATTAAAGTATCTATCATTTCTAACATGTCATTAATATGATCAGTAGCTTTTGGCATATAATCAGGGGGGGAAATATTTAGAACTTGTTCATCTTTTAAAAATTTATTAGTGTAAAATGAAGCTATTTCTTGTGGGGTTTTTCCTTCTTTTATAGCTGCAACTATTACTTTGTCTTCACCTTGCTCTAGCATTTCCTGTCTCATATGACCGACATCAGTAATGTTCTTTACATGTATTGTTTCATAACCTATATGAATAAAAGTTTTTTTCAAAATATCTGAAAGTATATAAGTTCTCATATTTCCTATATGAGCATCTCTGTATACTGTTGGTCCGCATGTATATATTTTAATTTTTTTGCCAATAGGCTTGAAAGGTTCTAGCTTTTTTTTCAATGTATTGAACAAAACAAGGTTTTGTTTTTTTTCATTATCCATGAATTATAAATTTATTTATTTTATACCTTGTATTAATTGTAATTGTTATTAAAAAAAGGTTCTAATAAATTGTTATACATTTAAGCTCAATTTTATATAAATGCAAAGTGTTGGTTATTTTTTAGTTTCAAATTCAAATAATAAGCAGATAAAATCACAAATTAAATCTGACTTTGAAGAATATTGTGAATTAAATGGGCATACTTCAATTCAGATTTATACTGATAACAATTCTACTAGATTAACAATGTTTAGCGAATTTGAAAAATTGAAACATGATGTAAAGGCCAATAACAAAAAATATCTTATACTAATTAACAATTCATCTGATTTGGGTAGAGATATTATAGAGATAGTAAGAAATTTACTGTGGTTTGATTTATATCAATGTAAAGTTTTGTGTATGAATGAAATTACCCCTGATCCTTATCAAGATACAGTTAATAGATATACTTTAAATAATATTTCAGATAACAATTGGTCAGCATATGTGACATCAAGAATGAAAGAAAAATTTTTAACTGGAAAATGGTTAGGGAGAGTTCCCTATGGATACGATATTAATGATTTAGGATATTTAACTCCTAATTCCAAAGAAAGAACCGTTGTAGAAAACATATTTGATTATTATATGAATAAAAATTATGGTATAAGGAAAATCACTGCTTTTTTAAATCAAAAAAAATATAAAACTAAAAAAAATAATTTATGGAGTATTTCTACATTATATGATTTATTGAAAAACCCCGTTTATATTGGAACTGTAAAAAGGTTTGGTGTGTCAATTCCTAATTCACATGATCCTATTATAGAAAATAAAATATTTTCAGATGTTCAGAAAAAATTATATTCACGCAGTCCTATAAGAACTGCAGTTAATCCTGAAAAATATAGTTTGTCAGGATTATTATATTGTGAATTTTGTAATTCTAAAATGATTGGAGTTACAAAAAAAATTAAGTGGTCAAATATAAATTCAAAATTTAATGAAATGAATTATAGATATTATAAATGTAGTGGTAAGCAAAATAATGGTAGTTGTGTGTCTAATTCTATATCTGCTACAGATATGGAAAATAAATTTTATAAACAATTTGATAATGATTTAAATAATCAAAAAGTAGATATAAATAAAAAACTTCCTAAAATAGTTAAAAAAATCCAAACGAAAAGAAGTCAATCACTAGTGAATGCAAAAAATTTATTTGTATCAGCTTTGGCAAATATGGCTCATGGCAAATTTGATGTTAGCGTTTTAAGATTATATTTGAATAAATATGACAAATTACTTGAATCAGGACATAAAACAATTGATAAGGAATTAATTTTAAGAGATAAAGCATTGAAACTTAATTTAATCAATAAAATTTATGTTTCAAATTCAAATTATAAAATTATGTATGAACGAGCATCTTAATCAGATTGTGTAATTACTGATTCTGATCTTAATTCATTGATTTCTTTATCGGAATAACCAAGTTCTTTTAAAATCACATTATTATGTTCTCCAAGTAGCGGGGGAGGGAGTTTTAAACTTTGTGGATTTTCTGAAAATTTTATTGGAAAACTTAAATTTTGTATTTTACCTAGTTTTGTATGATTTAAGTTTATTACAGTTTCTCTATCTTTAATTTGCTCATGATTTAATACTTCGTGCATGTTTAAAATCGGGCCACAAGGTACGCCAGCAGAAATTAATATTTCTACCCATTCTGAAGTAGTCTTTAATTCGAATTCGCTATTTAATAAAGTGACCAATTGATTTATATTTTTCATTCTAGATGAGTTGTCTAAATATTTTTCTGTAGTTATAAATTCAGGTTTATTAATAGCGTGACAAAGTTTTTCCCAATTAGCTTGATTTGCTGCACCTATATTTATATAACCATCATTAGTCTTAAATGCTTGATATGGAGCTGATAATCTATGTGCTGTCCCACTTTGAGAAGATATTTCCTGTGTTGCAAAATAAATTCCAGATTCCCAAATTGTGTATGACAGACCAGATTCTAATAATGAAGTTTCTACAAATTGACCTTTATTAGTTTTTAGCCTTTTTATATAAGCTGCCAATATTCCCATAGCAGCATAGGACCCTGCGTTCAAATCACATATAGGCACTCCGATTTTAACAGGGTCTCCCTTAGGTGTTCCTGTTAAACTCATAAGTCCAGACATTCCTTGAGCTATCAGATCAAATCCTGGTCGATCTTTATATGGACCTGTTGTTCCAAAGCCTGAAATACTACAATATATTATTTTTGGATTTATTTTGCTTATGACATCATCAAACCCAAGTCCCATTTTTTCTAAAGAACCCGGTCTGAAATTTTGAATAAAAACATCAGCAGTTTTGATTAAGTCTGTTAAAATTTTGAGTCCTTTAGGGTCTTTCATGTTTAATGCTATACTTTTTTTATTTCTATTTATCATTAAAAATGCTGCAGATTCACCATCAATAAATGGTGGACCAAATCTTCTTATATCATCTCCGCCATTAGGTTTTTCTACTTTGATTATTTCTGCGCCCATGTCTCCAAGCATCATTGTGCAAAAAGGCCCTGCAAGTATTTGTGTACAATCTATAACTTTTAATCCATCTAATATATTGTTCATTTAATTACCTTTGAATTTGATTGATTATTCTGTTTTCTAAAAAATTAATAGTGGCAATGTAATTACTCATTTTAGGAGATATATTTTGATTTGTATCCATAATGTGCATACGTAGATAATAAACAGATGATTTAATTTGATGTACTTAATGATAATTGACAGAAGGGATTGTGGCTACTATACTTTTGATAAAATATTAAAGGCTATGATCAGAATAGTATATATATTTAAACTCTAAAGAGAGAATTTTGGATAGTGTAAACTAGCTGTGATCCAAATGAGAGTGATTATATAGAATGGACCTGTGAGCTGAAACAATTATTTTTATTAGCTGTTTAAGTGACTATTATTTTTATAGTAGTAATAAGGGTGGCACCGCGGTATAACCGTCCCTTTGTGGACGGTTTTTTTTATTTAAAGTTTAGGAATAATAATGAGTGAAATAAGAGTATTTAGTGGCATACAACCATCTGGTGACATGCATTTAGGTAATTATTTGGGAGCTGTTAGACAATGGGTTGAGAATCAGGGTAAAGGTAAGCAAAATTTTTATTGTATTGTTGATTTACACGCTCATACAATTTTACGAGATTCTCAAGAATTGAGAGATAATACTAGAAGCTTAGCTGCTATGCTTTTTGCCTGTGGACTTGATCCAAATATATCTACTATTTTTATTCAAAGCCAAGTAAGAGCGCATGCAGAAGCTTGCTGGCTTTTAAATTGTGTAACCCCTTTAGGCTGGTTAGAGAGAATGACTCAGTATAAGGATAAAAAAGACAAATTAAATAGTATTTCTGCTGCATTACTTGATTATCCTGTGTTACAGGCAGGGGATATTATTTTATATGATGCAAATGAAGTCCCTATTGGTGAAGATCAAAAACAACATGTTGAATTATCTAGAGACATAGCACAAAGATTTAATAATTTGTTTGGAGAAACTTTTGTTTTACCTGAACCTGTAGTTCCTGAGATAGGTGCTCGAGTAATGAATTTAAATAATCCTTTATCAAAAATGTCTAAAAGTTTTCAGGAAAATGATGGTGGAGTAGTTGGATTATTAGATAGTGATTCTGAAATTCTGAAAACAATTAAAAGAGCAGTAACAGATTCAGGCAATGAAATTCAATTTTCTGAAGATAAAGATAAAGCAGGAGTAAATAATTTACTTGGGATATATAAAGTAATAACTGGTAAATCCATTAAAGATGTGGAAAAAGATTTTGAAGGAGCAAAAGGGTATGGGGTACTAAAAGAAAAAGTGGGAGAAATTGTAGTAGATACTGTATCTCCAATCAGGACTAGATATCAGGAATTTATGAGTGACCCTTCAGAATTAGATCGCTTATTAGCAATCGGTGCTGAAAATGCACGCTCTATTTCAGAACCAAAAGTTGTAGAAATGAAAAATAAAATGGGCTTTATATAAATGAAAAATATAGTTGATTTTCAACAGTTTGATGCAATGTATGATGGCAAAAGTTATATTGCCTTAGGAAGAGAACTATATGTGGATCTTGAAACTCCTGTTTCAATTTTTTTAAAAGTTTCGAAAGGTAAAAACTCTTTTTTATTAGAAAGCATAGAAGGAGGAGAATCCATAGCGCGTTATAGTTTTATTGGATTGGGAGGTTATGATAAATATTTATCAAAAGATGAAGACCCATTAAAAATCATTTCAGAATTAATAGATATAAACATTATTAAACCAGAGTGGTTGGAAAGATTTTTCGGAGGGTTGGTTGGTTATATTTCTTATGATTCAGTCAAATATTTTGATGAAATTAATTTGCCAACAGAGAAAGGTTTGGATTTACCGGAATCATGTTTTTTATTTGTTACAGATTTTCTGGTGTATGATCATTTGAAACATAGATTATTTATTGTTTCATATGCTGATTGTTCTAAGGGATCTAGTCGAGATATTTATGAAAATACGTATAAAAAGATTGATGAAATACAAAATAGATTCCAAAATAAAAAGTCAGAAGTTTATAGAGAAGAAAATAACAATGTTAATATAAATTCGTCAGAAAATATTTCAAAAGAAAATTTTATTAAAAATGTTAAAAAAATAAAAGAGTACATTGAAGAAGGAGAAATTATTCAAGCAGTATATTCTAGACGTATTTCTAAGAAAACTACTGCTCATCCATTTATGATTTATAGAGCCTTAAGGTCTATAAACCCTTCTCCATTTATGTATTATATGGATCTTGAGGATCATTTTGTTGTAGGTGCCTCCCCTGAATTACTGGTCCAAGTGGAGAATGATACCATTAATTCTGTACCTATAGCAGGGACTAGACCTAGAGGTATAAATGAAGAAGAAGATGCATTGATTATGGCAGAATTACTTTCTGATCCTAAGGAAAATGCTGAACATGTGATGTTGGTTGATCTTTCTCGTAATGATGTTGGCAGAGTGAGTGTCCCTGGATCTGTTGAAGTTACTGAGTATATGGATGTAAAAAAATTTTCTCATGTTATGCACCTTGTTTCAAAAGTTACTGGCAAGAAAAATCCTGATATTTCTTCATTGGATGTGTTTAAAGCATGTTTTCCTGCAGGAACAGTATCTGGAGCACCGAAAATAAGGGCAATGGAAATTATTTCTGAATTAGAAAAAGATACAAGAGGTCCTTACGCTGGAGCATTGGGATTATTTGATTTTTTTGGAAATATTGAAGTTTGTATAACTTTACGGACATTATTAATTAAAGATGGAATCGCTTCAGTTCAATCCGGCGGTGGAATTGTATTTGATAGTATTCCAGAATTAGAATTCGAAGAACATTTATATAAAGCACAAGCTGTGTTAAAAGCAATTGAAACAGCGGAAGAACAGGAGTTTAGATATATATAATGATTTTACTTTTAGATAATTATGATAGTTTCACATATAATATTTATCAGATAATAGCTGAAAATGTTTCTGATACTTTGGTATACAGAAACGACGAAATTAATATTCAAAAAATAAATGAACTTAATCCAGATAAAATAATTATTTCTCCTGGGCCATCTCACCCGAAAAATTCTGGTATATGCAAGCAAGTTGTTGAACACTTTGGTCCCAATATTCCAATATTAGGTGTTTGTTTAGGCCATCAGGTTATAGGCCATACTTATGATTCAATTATTGAAAAAGCACCAGCAATTTTTCATGGTAAAACTTCATTGATTCAACATAATAATAATGAACTTTTCAATGGTGTTTCAAATCCTTTTAATGCTATGCGTTATCATTCTTTGATAATTAATGAAAAATCATTAAATAAAGATTTTGAAAAAATTGCGTGGACTGAAGATGGTTTGGTGATGGGGATTTCACATAAAATATTTCCCATGTATGGGATACAATTTCATCCAGAATCAATAGGTACTGATTTTGGAGAAAAAATTTTATTAAATTTTTTAAATATGTAAAATGAAAAATATTAATTACATAACTAATAAATTATTAAATAAAAATAATCTTTCATTTGAAGAATCTTATGATCTTATGAATCAAATCATGTCAGGCAATATATCTGAAATTAAGCTTTCTTCAATACTTACCACATTATCACTGAAAGGAGAATCTGAAGATGAAATAGCAGGAATGGCAAAATCTATGCAAGAGAATGCTTTAAGATTGGAAACTAAATATGATTGCTTAGATATAGTTGGAACGGGAGGAGATAATCAATCAACATTTAATGTTTCTACTACTGCTGCTTTAGTTGCTGCTTCATCAGGAGTTAAAATAGCTAAGCATGGGAATAGAGCAGCTTCTGGAAATAGTGGTAGTGCAGATGTATTAGAAGCTTTAAATATAAATATAGATGTTGATATTAATAAATCTATTAAAATGTTAGATGATCATAATTTTACTTTTATGTTTGCTCAAAAATATCATCCTTCTATGAAATACGCTATGCCAACAAGAAAAGAATTAGGTTTCAAAACCATTTTCAATAATCTTGGTCCACTTACAAATCCTGCAAATTGTAAATATTTGATGATCGGAGTGTCTGACATTGATACTGGAAATAAAATTTCAAATGCTCTTAGAATATTAAATAAAACCGCATTAGTAGTTCATGGTATGGAAGGATTAGATGAAGTAAGTATTTCAGGTGATACATATGTATGGGAAATCAGGCCAGGCTCTTCATTAAATAAAGTACCAGATAATTTAACAAGTTTGGCAGCATCAACAGCTTCATTAAAAGAATATAAAATAAACCCAGACCAGTTTGGACTTAAAAAAATCCCAATAGAAAAATTAATTGTGAATTCCCCACAACAAAGTGCCATGAAAATCACTGAATTATTTGAAGGAGAAAATTATGAATTATTAGATTGTGTAATTCTTAATGCCGGATTGGGGTTATATATTTCTGGGCAATCAAAAGATATAAAATCAGGAATTCTAATAGCTAAAAAAAATATTGAAAATGGAAATGCCTCAAAATTAATAAATAATCTTTCTAAAAATTTTTAATGAATATACTTGAAAAAATAGTTAATGAAATTCAAATTGATTTAATAGATAAAAAAAAATTATTACCTATTGAGTCATTGGAAAAAAATATAAATTATAACAGTGATTTTCCCAACTTTTATGATGTATTAAATAATGATTTTGTGAGTTTGATAGCAGAATTAAAAGACACATCACCAAGCAAAGGGAAATTAATGAAAGGTAAAAACTTTAATAATTTAGCTAAAACCTATTTGGATGCAAATGTTAACGCTGTATCTGTAGTTACTGAAAAAAATTTTTTCAAAGGATCTTTAGATAACATAATTAATTTTAAAAAATTAAATGAATATAATTCCACCCCTGTATTGAGAAAAGATTTTATAATTGATAAATATCAAATATATGAGTCAAAATTTTATGGAGCTGACGCTATCCTATTAATAGCTAGTATTTTATCTCAGAAGCAATTGAATGATTTTGTGTTATTAGCAAAAAAAATTGATTTAGAGTGCCTAGTTGAAGTTCATAATTTAAACGAACTTGAAAAGGCTTTGACAACCCCTGCAAGAATAATTGGAATTAATAATAGAAATTTAAATGATTTTTCTGTTGATATTAATACAACTTTGAATTTAATAAAAAATATTCCTGATCATGTATTAAAAGTGAGTGAAAGCGGAATTTTTAATAAGAATGATATTTCAGTTTTAGGCAATGTAGGATGTAACGCTGTTTTAATAGGAGAGGCTATCATAACCTCTGATGATCCTTATAAAAAAATTATAGAATTAACAAATGACTAAAATAAAAATTTGTGGGCTAAAAAATAAAACCGATGCTATTTTTGCAGCTTCTTTAGGAGTAGATTATTTGGGAATGATTTTTGTTGAAAATGTGAAAAGAAAAATTACATTTGATCAGGCTAAAGATATAGTAAAATCTCTGAGTGAAATAAAAAACAAACCTAAACTTGTAGGCTTGTTTGCTGATCAACCTTTGGATTATGTTAAGAATACTTTCGATAAATTTTCCTTAGATTATGTTCAATTATGCGGTGATGAAAGTTTTGAATATTTATGTGATTTAGATTTACCTTTTATTAAGCAAATTAAAATTTCCGAAAATATAAAATTAACAAATGTATTTGATTGCATTGAAAAGATTCAATCTATAGGAGGATTGATCTCAATAGATAGTTATATGAAAGGCCATTATGGTGGATCTGGTAAATTAATCAATTTATCTAATGCAAAAAAAATAATACAAAAATACAATGTTTTATTAGCTGGAGGATTGAATACGGAAAATATTCAGGAGATTACTGAAGACTTAACCCCATGGGGAGTAGATGTGTCTTCGGGAGTAGAATTCAACGGGATTAAAGATAAAGATAAAATAGAGAGTTTTATTCTTTCAGTTCAAGGAGTTAAATATTAATATTATTTCAACAGATAATACCCTCATTAATGATTTGGATAAAAATTTAAATCCTAAAATATCTGGAGATATTAGAACAGATCTTAAAACACGAATGATATACGGAACTGATGCTAGTATTTATCAAATTATACCAATTGGTGTTGCTTTTCCTAAATCAAAAGATGATCTACAGCAAATAATGTCATATGCATTTGATAAAGAAATTTCTATTACCTCCAGAGGAGGAGGAACAAGTTTAGGCGGACAAACAGTGGGAGAGGGTTTGATTGTTGATTTTTCAATGTATATGAATAAAGTTTTAGATTTTAATCCTGAAGAAAATTGGGTTGAAGTCCAGCCTGGAATTATTTTAGATGAGCTTAATAAATATATGGAGCCTGCAAATAAACTTTTCGGACCTGATCCGAGTACCAGTAATAGAGGGAATATAGGTGGTGCTATAGGAAACAATTCTTGCGGTGCTCACTCTTTATTATGGGGAAAAACAATAGATAATGTATTAGAACTTGATGCATATACTGTGGGTGGGAATCCATTAAAATTAGGGTATGAAGGAAAGAGATATTTTGAAGAGAATAATAATAATCTAAATTCAAACCATGAAAAAATTTCAAGTAAGTTAATTGAATTTAGACAAAATATAATTGAAGAAATTAAATTAAAATATCCTTCTATACAAAGAAGAGTATCTGGTTATAATTTAGATGAATTGATTAATGTAGAAAATTTTAATTCGGCTAAATTTGTTGTGGGATCAGAAGGTACATTGGTAGCATTTTCAAAAGCTAAAGTACTTGTTCATGATAAACCTAAATTTACAGGATTAGCTTTGGTTCATTTTGATGAATTGATTGCTTCAATGGAAGCAACAGTTTCAATCTTAGAACATAATCCATCTGCTATTGAACATATTGGTAATATGATTTTGAGACAGGCTAAAAACAATCTAGAGTATTCAAGAATGATGACATTTATTGATGGAGATCCTGATTCAGTCCTCGCAGTTGAAATGATTGCTGATAGCGGAGCTGAACTTGAAGATAAGTTGAATAAATTAAAAATTAATTTAGATAAACAAAAATATGGATATTCTACAAAATTATTATTGAAAAATTCTGAACAACAAAAAGTATGGAATATAAGAAAAGCAGGTTTAGGATTAATGATGAGTACTCCAGGAGATTACAAAGCTATCCCCTTTGTAGAGGATACAGCTGTTGATCCTAAGTACTTACCTGTATTTGTTAAAGAATTTGATCAGATTGTACAGTCATATAATACAACTGCTGGTTATTACGGACATGCAAGTGTTGGATGTTTACATATAAGACCTTTAATTAATCTTAAAGTGGAAGATGAAGTTAATAAAATGAAATTGATTGCATCAGATATAACTGATCTGGTAATAAAATACGGTGGATCTATTAGTGGTGAACATGGTGATGGATTGGTTAGAAGTATTTGGAATAAAAAAATGTATGGAGATAAAATCTACAATGCTTTCCGAGAATTAAAAGAAGTTTTTGACCCGTATAATTTGATGAATCCCGGAAAGATTATTAATTCACAAGATATTGATCAAAATTTAAAGATAGGACCTAAATATAAAACTTATGATATTGATACAGGATTTAATTTTACTAAAGAACAAGGATATGCCTCTGCGATAGAAATGTGTAATGGGCAAGGGGCTTGTAGAAAAGTAACTTCAGGTGTGATGTGTCCATCTTATATGGTAACTAGAGATGAAGAACTTTCAACCCGAGGTAGATCAAATGCTCTTAGAGGTTTAATTTCGGGGCAATTACCTAATTCTAGTTGGAAGGATAAAAATTTATTTAGAATTTTTGATTTGTGTTTGGAATGTAAAGCTTGTAAATCTGAATGCCCATCAAATGTTGATATGGGAAAGTTAAAATATGAATATCTAAACCAGTATTATAAGTCTAATAAACGCCCTTTATCTCAAAAATTTATTGGTAATATTGGGTTTTTCAGTAAAATGGGATCTCTAACTGCTGTATTAACTAATTATGTTATAGATTTGAGTATTGTTAAAAAATTATTAGATATATTTTTTAATATCGATTCCAGAAGGACATTGCCGAAATTTGCAAAAAAAAGTTTAGTATCTCTTTTTAGTGATACATCCTTAGATAAGTATCAGAAATCTGTTTTATTATTTCCTGACACATTTTCAAATTATCAAAACCCTGAGATTGGTTTGGCTGTCAAGAAAATATTAAATAAACTGGGATATAATGTCATTGTTCCTGATGATACAAAATGCTGTGGACGCCCTATGTTATCTTCTGGTCAGATAGATAAAGCTAAAATCAATATTAAGCATAATATTGATAATTTATATGAATATGTAAAAAATGGAATAGAAATAATAGGAATAGAACCAAGTTGCATTCTTGGTTTTCAGGAAGATTTTATTGATCTTTTAGAAGGTGAATATCAAGATAAGGCTGAAAAAATCAAATCTAATATTTATATTATTGATGAATTTTTTACAAAAAATAAAATTTGGAAAAAGATTAAATTTAATAAACATAAATATGAAAAAATTATAGTACAACCTCATTGCCATCAACAATCAATTTTAGGAAATGCATCTTTGAAATTATTGCTTGAAAAATTTGGATTTGATAATTGTGAGTATGTTGAAAATGGATGTTGTGGCATGGCAGGATCATTTGGCTATTTTAAAGATAAATATGATATGTCAATTGCTTTAGCTGAGAGAGATTTAATTCCTAGAATTAAAAGAACAGAAGGCAAAATTGCTGTTGTGGCAGCTGGGGTATCATGTAGAGAACAAATAAACCATGGAACTGATACGCGAGCAAAACATCCTGTCGAAATTATAGCTGAGATTATCTAAGTTCTTTTTTTTGTTTCTTTTGCAAATATCATTACTGCAAGAGTGCAGATTGATATAAGTATCCCGTCTACTAATAATGCTGAACTAAAATTCATTTGCTGAATAATAAAACCCAGTATTGGTGGGCCTACCATAAATCCGAAGTCACCAAACGTTCTGTATAAACCCATTGTTACTCCTTCATAACCTTTAGGAGCATTATCAGCAAATAACGTAACAGTTGAAGATGTTAATGATCCTTCCCCTATTCCAAGAAGAACTGCAACTAATAAAATCATAGGGTAAGAATTGGCATTATCAAATAAAAATAATCCTAGTAAAATTATACTTGTTCCAGGGATTAGAAGGGTTTTTCTTCCTAATTTATCAACAATATATCCCGACATAGATGCTGCTGTTAATTGAGCAAGAGAAGTTATACTAAAAAATCCTCCAATATTTGATGCAGTTAATCCTTTGTTTTGTATTAAAAGTGGGGCTATAGTAAATCTTCCTCCAGATCTGTGGAAAAATTGTGACATGGTCATTAGTCCTATTGGTAATAATCCAGATCTAATGAATAAATATAGCAATTGGAATATTCCGAGATTCTTTTTTGTTTTGGAATCAGTTGTTTGGTTTAAATTTTGATTTATATTTGAAGGCTCTATAACAGTTGTTATTATTAATATAATCGCTATAACTAAAGAAATTGACGCAAAAATGAATGGGCTGGTGAATCCATATAATTCACCTATATAACCTCCAATTATTGGTCCTATAGTTTGCCCAATTAAAATAGATATTGTTTGTAAACTCAATATTCTTCCTCTGTTATTTAAGTTAGACATATCTCTTAAATAAATGCTTGCTCCAACGAAATGCATTCCTCCTCCAAAACCCGTGATTAATCTTGATAATAGAATGAGCTGAATTGAATCAACATATCCGGTAAGAAAATACCCAATAGATGCTATTAAAGGACCAATAACTAAGATTGGTTTTCTACCAATTTTTTGTGCTAATATTCCTGATGGAAGATTTGTAATAAATCTTCCAGCACCAAAAATCCCAACAGCGAAACCAGCTATAGCTGCTGTATGTCCTAGGTTTTGTACAAGAAGAGGTAAAATTGGGTTAGTTGCTCCTTGCCCAATAGTAAAAAGAAATACAGAAGCACAAACACCAAATATACTTACCATGATTTTTATATTTGAAATAGTATTTGGTTCGTGGGTTGAATTCACTATGTTTTATATTTGTTGATGAAAATTACTGAAAATTGTTAATCTGGTAGAATTGTACACTCACCACCGGATTCGGTATATTTGTTAATTTGAGTTTGATTTATACATGAGACTGAATTTATTAACTGTTTTGAAGATACTGCATACCCGGCTCCATCAAGAGCTATCCCTGAACTAATTCTTTTAACATAAGTATTCATACCTATTACATCACCTGATTTAATTACTAAGGGGCCGCCAGAATTTCCTGGATTTATAGCTGAGTCAGTTTGAATTATATCTCTTTTTTTTGAATTGTCATAAAATTTATATGAAACAATACCTGTAGTAGCTACTAATCCTGTTACTCCAAGAGGGTATCCCAGTGCACTAACTTCAGTTCCGGGTGTTAGTTTTTCTAATTCTTCAATGCTGACTAGTTTTAAAGGTTGATATTCGTTGGGTGAATTGAATGCGAGTATAGCTATATCCTGATTAGTATATTTCGCTTTTAATATTCCATTTAAAGGATATTCTAAGCCAGTTATGTAAATTTTTATGTTGTTATAGTTTTTGTATTTAAAGCAATGTTCATTTGTCAGTACAAAATATTCATTGTCATTTGTTGATTCATAATAATGACTTGCAATATCAAAAATAAAACCGGAACATGATTCTGTTCCGGCTCTTATTCTGATGATAGAAGATTGTATAGATGCGATTGCTTCAGGCCATTCAACAGAAGTAGATGTTGTTTCTAATATTTTTGTTCTGCCCAGAATATTATTTAAATCATATTCTGTATCTTTTTTCAAATTGCTTATTTTAGTATCCTGATTTTCTATTTTATCTGAAAAGTCTTTGTATATATTAAGATTATCTTCTAAAGATTTGGTTTTATCCAAAGCTGCTTTTAGCTCAGCACTGATTTTATCACTTTTTTCTTTTTCAGCTAAAAGTTCGGCATTGATTCTTTTTGTTTTTTCCGCTGCGACTTCTAATTTTGCTTTATTTTTTCTTTCTTGTTCTATTAAATATAATGATTTAGTTTCTAATTCTTTTTCTTTTGATTTTATTGTTAACTCTTGTTGATATAGAGCTTCTTTCTCAGATAATAATTTTTCATCACTAGCTTTTTGAATTGTATTGTTGGCTTTATCTAGAATTTGATTAGTTTTTTCAATGGAATTATTAATAGCTTCATCAGTTCGATTATTAGAATTATCAATATTTAAATTCATTTTATTTTGATACTGTAAAAGCATATTATCCTGATATATAGACAGTGCAACAAAGCCAAATCCCCACAATAAAATATTTATACATATTATGTAGAATATATTTTTTTTGTTCATTTCTTAATTAAAACCTTAAATGTAGTAAAATATTTTTTTTAATGATTATAATTATATCCTATTTATATAGGCAATTTATAATATTATTATGAATAATGATCTAAGAACTTATTTGAATAAAAAGATATCTGTATTACCTAAATGGTTATCTGAACATTTAAATCGTACTGCTAATTTAGCTATAGAATTTGCAAAACATTACAAAGAAGATATACAAAAATGTGAATTAGGAGCTTTGTCACATGATATTGTTAAACATTATGATAATGAGGATCTTTTAAATACTGTATTAGCAAAAAATATAGATTGTTTAGATTTTGAATTGAAAAACCCTAATGTTCTTCATGGCCCAGTAGCTTCTCATTTTATTTTGGATTACATTGATGATAATGTCTTATTTCAATCAGTAAGATGGCATACCTCAGGACATCAGTCATTTAATAATATAAGTAAAATAGTGTTTTTGTCAGACAAACTAGACCCATACAAGATCAGAAATAGACCAGAATTAAATGAAGTTAAAAAAATAGCTTTAGATAATTTAGATCTATCAATTATAAAATATTTTGATATTCAATTCGATTATTTTGAGTCTAGAAAAATACAAATTCATCCTGAATCAATTAAATTTTATGAGAGTTTAATTTAGGATTTTTGTTATTTTGATTGATAAATGATTTTTGTTTATTTGAATTACACAATAACTGGCAGGGATAATAAATTCAGAATATCCTTGCCCGGGATTAACAAATGTTACCCCTTTGTAAAGCTCTATATGAGGATCATGTGTATGCCCAAATAAAATATACTGAGGCTTGATATTGTCAAAATGATCTAAAATAAGTTCGTAATCTACAGGAGGTGCTCCTCCCCAATAAGGATGAATTACACCAAAGGTAATATCATTTACCTGGAATATTTTTTTCTCAGGCAAAGATTCTCTGATTTGTTTTGGATCTGAATTTCCATGAATTAAAATAGATTGTTTTGCATTTTTCTTTATTCCATTTATCACATTTTCTGATGTGATATCTCCACAATGTATAACCAAATCAGTATTTAATATTTGTTTTTTGATTTCAACATGAAGTTTATTATATGCATTTTGATGTGTATCAGAAATTATAAGGATATTTTTAATATTATGTAATGTAATCAATTTATTCAGAATCTGTTAGTTCAGATATAAATTCAGAATCAAATCCCAACGATTTTAATATTTCTTGTGTATGTTCTCCTAAATCAGGAGCAGCACGGCTAACTGATAATGGAGTTTCTGACATTTTTAATAGCGGGCCTACCATTTTGATTTTTCCTAGTAATGGGTGGTCAATATTTTTTACTAAATCATTTTCTATAATTTGTGGATGATCAACTAATTCTTCCACAAAATTTACAGGGCCTGCTGGCACTCCATTTTTAACAAAAATTTCAAGCCAATCTTTTACTGTTTTCTTTTTCATAAGAGTTTCAAATAGAGGTACTAATTTTTCATTAAATTCATATGTTTCATCAGAGTATGGATCATAATTCTCTTCAAATCTTATGTCATGGACTTTATGTACATCAGCAAATTTTTTCCTAAGAGTTTCACTTAAACATGCAACTGCAATAATACCGTCTTTTGCTTGATAAGTTCGATAGTAATGGTTATGAACTGTCTTACTGCTCAATTTTTGATATTCTTCGAGAATGTTGTCGTATGATTCTCCTGCTTCTCTCATTTCGGATAATGTATTTTTAAAATTTGATCTTATTTCTGAATCAAAGGTTTCTGATTCAAAAAATCTACCATTTTGTACATTTAATGCTGAAGCTAGTAATGTTGTTTCTATTTTTTGTCCTTTTCCTGTTTTTTCTCTATGGTATAGTGCTGCACATATGCTCCAAGCCATCCCTAACCCGGTTGTATAATCAGCAACAGCAGTAGATTGTATTTGTTGTGGTACTCCGTTATTTACCTTATTTTCGGCTGCCATTAAACCACTCATGGCTTGCGCGATCAGATCATAACCAGGTCTGTGGCTATCAGGTCCAGATCTGCCCCAGGCTGTATTATCGCAATAAATTAATTTTGGATTGTATTTATTTACAGTTTCATAATCTACTTTTAATTTTTCAGGAACATCTGGCCTTGAATTTATTATCATTACATCAGAAATCTTACAAAGTTTTTCAACAATTTTGTGTGATTTTGGATTTTTTAAATCTATAGTCATTCCCTTTTTACCTCTATTAAGGGCAAAAAAAGATCTTCCATACCCAGTAATTCCTGGTATTATTTCAAGTGCATATCTCCACGGATCACCAGAGGGGGGTTCTATTTTTATTACTTCGGCCCCCATATCGCTAAGCATTGACCCTGCAAAAGGCGCAGCAATAATTTGACTAAATTCTATAATTCTTATACCTTCTAATGGGCCAGCCATAAATTATTGCCTTGTTCTTGTATAATTATCGTTTTATTATGAGATGATCTTAAAGATATAATAACAAAAATTCAAGTTAAAAATTAGTTTGTAGGAGTAAAAATGAATAATAATAAAACTGCAATCATTACTGGAGCAGGAACTGGGATTGGCAAAGGAATCGCATTAAAATTTGCCGATAATAATTTTAATCTAATTCTAGCAAGTAGAAATGTGAATAATTTAAATAACGTAAAAAAAGAGTATGATTTACTTAATAATAATTCAAGCTTTGTGATTCAGACAGATATTACTGATGAAAAAAGTGTTGAAAATTTATTTTCAAAATCTAAGTCAAAGTTTGGCAAAATAGATGTTTTAATAAATAACTCTGGTGTTTTTGATGGTGGTGCTCTAGATGAAATGTCAGTAGAAACTTGGGATAAAGTGATAAGTGTGAATTTGAGAGGAGCTTTTCTGTGTCTTAGACAAGCTATGAAGATAATGAAATTTCAAAAATATGGAAGAATAGTTAATATTGGAAGTATTTCTGGCCAGGTTCCGAGATTAAATTCTGCACCATATACTACATCTAAATTTGGGTTAACAGGCTTAACTAAAGCTGCCGCCTTAGAGGGCAGAGATTTCAACGTAGTTGTTTCAATTGTTCATCCAGGTAATGTAATTACTGAATTAAGAGCTAACAGAGGGGAAGATAAAGATATAGAACCAATGATGGAACCTAAAGATATTGCAGAATTAGTGTATTTAACTACAAATCTTCCATCAAATGTAAATTTATTAGAGAGTGTGATGTTGCCAAATACACAACTTTACGTAGGGAGAGGATAAATTACATTAATTCATCTAATTGTGATTGTATTTTTATTGCATTTTCATCATCAAATTTTGGAAAACTTATAATTATACATTTCCCGTTTTTTAACCATAAAAACAACGTTGAATGTTCTTTTAATCTAAATATACTTTTAGGGATTAGAAAGAGTCCATATATTAAAGGTATGATACCTATAATAAAGAATATGGTTTGAAATATATTATTCAGAAATGGAATTATTGATATTGCAATTAAAATACCTAATCCTATAGAAAAGTATTTTATTCCTTCTTTAATTCTATTTTCTTCTCCTTGACTCATCATGATCTCAATATTATGTATTTCGGAGAAGGAGACTTCCTTTTTTATTGTGAATATATTTTTATTTGATATTTTCCCTGTGATGACTCTTTGATTTGTTAACTTGCATATCATAGTATCAACAAGAATTTTTTCATTTTGATTTAGATTCATATTATTGAATTTTACTTTTAAGACATAATTGTAATATAAAGTTTATATATCTGTAAGTTATAATCCAAATAATATGAATGAAAATTTACATATTGCCATAGATGGCCCGGCTGCATCTGGTAAAACTGATACAGGGAAATTACTTGCTCAAGAAATAGGAATATCATTTTTAGATACTGGATTAATGTATAGAGCTATGACTTATTATTTTATTAACTTCAAACTAGATGAAAATGATTTTGATCTAATTAATAAAGATATTTTTGATGATATAAATATCGAAGTGTTTGATAGTCAAAATGTATATTTAAATAATATCGATATTTCAAAAATGATTTTTTCTGATGATGTAAATAATAAAGTTTCTCTATATGCTGGAATTCAAAGTATCAGAGAAAATCTTGTAAAGAAACAACAATTAATTGCCGAAGATAATGATATTGTTATGGTGGGAAGAGATATAGGGACAGTTGTGTTACCTAATGCAAAGTTTAAATTTTTCTTAGATTGTAGTTTAAATACTAGAGCTATACGTAGAATGCATCAAGATGATAAAAAGAAACTTACAAATGAAAAAGATAAGTTAAATCATAGAGATTTACTTGATAAAAATAGAGAAATATCTCCATTGCTATCTGCTGATGATGCTGTAATTATATTTAACGATCATATCAATTTAGAAGAAACTGTAAATTTAATAAAAAATATTGTTTTAAATTAAATGCTAAACTTAAATAAAATATGTAATTTCATACAATTAAAAATTCTTAATGCTTTTGCCGAATTTCATATTGAAGGTGTTAATAATATACCTATTAATGGGCCATTGATTTTTGTAGCTAATCATCAGGCTTATGTGGATCCAAGTTTAATTAGTGTAATTTCCCCCAGAAAAGTAAATTTTGTTGCTAAATCTGAAGTTTTTAAATTTGTACCTGTTGCTGCACTACTTAAATCTTATGGAGCACATCCAATTAAAAGAAATAGATTAGACCTTAATTTTTTTCGATGGGCAATAAAGATACTTAATAACGGTGAAGCTTTGTGTTTATTTCCTGAAGGAACAAGATCTAATGGTATTTTAAAGAAAGGATTACCCGGAATAGTTCATTTAGCAGTGAGATCAGGTGTGAATATTATCCCTGTTGGAATTGAAGGTACAAATAAAAATCGAGGAATAAGTGGTGTACTATTCCCAAGAGGGAAAATAATTGTTAAAGTTGGTAAAGCTTTTAAATTCGAAAAATCAAATAAATCTTTATCCAGAGATACTACAGATGCTATTTTAGCCAAAATAATGAATAATATAGCTGAATTAATACCTTCAGGTATGAGAGGAATATATAAATAATTAATATTTATTAAACAATTGTTAATTAAAATGTTTTTTTATCAGGATAAATAATGTGTGGAATAGTAGGAAATATAACAGATAAATCTATAAAAAATATGTTAATGAACGGATTAGCTGAGTTAGAATATCGTGGCTATGACAGCGTTGGTTTAGCAATTATCGGATCAAATAATAAAATCTCAATAATTAAAAATAAAGGTAAAATTAAAGATTTTGCAAATAAATATAAAAATAAATCTCTTGAAGGTAATCTAGGTATAGGACATACCAGGTGGGCTACTCATGGTATTCCATCTGAAATTAATGCACATCCCATTTATAGTTCTGATAAAAACTTAGCTGTTGTACACAATGGGATTATAGAAAATTATATTGATATTAAAAAAGATTTAATTAAAGAAGGATTTAAATTTTTCACTGATACAGATACTGAATGTATTGCAAACTTAATTTCTTCATTTTTAAAAAAAGATTTTAATATGATTGACTCTATAACAAAAACTTCAGAACGTATTTTAGGGCATGCGGCAGTTTTAGTTATTTCTGAGCATTTCCCATCAACTATTTTTGGATTTAAAAAAGGATTTGCAGGCTCTATCTTAATAAGTAAAAATAATGAAGAGATTTCTATTTCGAGTGATTTACAGGCTTTAAGTTTTGATTCAGGAGAATATGTGGTTTTAGAAGATAATGAAATATTTTCAGCAAAAAGAAATAAAGTGGAAATATATGTAGAGCAAAAACCTGTTTCAAAAGAATGGAAGAAAATTGATGGAAAATCTGAATTAGTTACAAAAGGTAAATATAAGTATTTCATGGAAAAAGAAATTTATGAGCAACCACAAATTTTTTTAGATAATTTCAGTGGAAGAATCGATTTTGTAAATAAATCAATAAGTTTTAAGGATGAAATATATAATCTAGATTTAAGTAAATTTAAAAGAATACATTTGATAGGTATGGGATCAAGTTACAATGCATGTTTGTTAGCTAGTTATTGGATTGAAAAAATAGCTGAAATACCTACAGTATGTAGCAATTCTTCTGAATTCAGATATAGAGACCCAATTATTGAAGACGGTACATTAATTATTCCGGTTTCTCAATCTGGAGAAACTGCCGACACACTTTCAGCATCTCATTTAATGAAACAAAGTGGCTATGAACAATTATCTATTGTTAATACTAAGAATACTGAACTTGAAAGAATTACAACTAATTCAATTTATATGAGAGCAAATAAAGAAGTAGGAGTTGCATCCACTAAAACCTTTATGTCTACTTTGCAGATATTATTTACATTAGCTTTACATTTAGCCGAAAACTCTAATCCGAAATTAATAAATAATAAACTTTTAGATGATTTTAAAAATTTACCAATTTATATGAATAACATTTTTCATAATTCAGAATTAATAAAACAAATTGCAAAGAAATATTCTGAATATTCTAATTTTTTGTATTTAGGCAGGGGATATAATTATCCTATAGCTATGGAAGGTGCTTTAAAATTAAAAGAATTAAGTTATGTTCATGCTGAAGGATATCCCGCTGGTGAAATGAAACATGGTCCCATATCATTAATTGAAGATAAAATGCCTGTTTTTGCAATTATTACTGATGGTGTTTATTTGAATAAAATGATATCAAATATAAGAGAAATTGGGTCTAGAGATGGAAAGATAATTGTTTTGACAAATTGTTCAGATAAATTAGATAAATCTTGGTATAGTGATTTGATTAATTTTGATCACACTTCTGATATCTTTTCACCATTTTTATCAACTATTTGCATACAATTGTTTTCTATTTATATTGCATTAGAAAGAAATTTGGATGTTGATCAACCCAGAAATTTGGCTAAATCAGTAACTGTGGAATAGTTTGCAACAGTAAATTAAAGAGAGAGTATTATGGAAGGATTAGCAGTAATGGGTTTTTTTTTTAGGAATGATGGGAATCGTGGCGCTTGTTCGTTTGAAGAAATTAACAAAGAC
>MDTC01073257.1_pt1 | contig 32315 bp, 35 predicted proteins | sample 811181 | NCBI WGS metagenome assembly MDTC01 (sample SAMN05326644, study PRJNA326480) | marine metagenome | isolation source: seawater | place: Pacific Ocean: North | collected 2011
GACAGGGCGCCATTTTTTCCTTTATCTACTGTATACTCTCCAATCGATGGCAAAAATGCTAAATCAGTGTATATTGCAAATACTGATAATGCTTTTTTCATTGAGAAAATATAGTCAACGATCATTCGGAACTGTTTGTCATCTCTTAAGTTGTCAAGCATACACAATAACAATTTGCTATTTGCTCTTGGGCCTGCGTATTGAGCAACCGGTAAATCAAGCGCGTTTAGTTTCACAGTCGCAATACTGATTTGTGAGTCTCCATTAAAAATACCAAACTCAAGAACGTTCTGCACTCCCAAATCACCGCGCAAACCAACACTTTGGCCGCCTGGCCTATCAACTAACTTCATAGAGCCGGGGTAATGATCAGATATATTACCAACCTTTAAGGCTCTAATCTTTGCTTCTGCTGCATCTACTCCGTATTCGTCGCCTTCGATTAATACGTATTTTCTTAAATAAAAGTTTTTGCCACCGGTGGATGAGATTGTTTCACTTACATCCCCTATACTTTCACTAATTATGTTTCCATCATTGTCTCTAGCTCTAACGACCACATTGTTCGCAAAAGGTATTAAAGTTTCGTGTTGCTCTTGGACGTGATACTCGCCGACCATAAAGGTGGTGTTGCCGTTTTCATCGATATGTACATGATAGTCTCCAATATATGGCTCTCCTGACGGTAATGCAAAGAGGTTTCCGGTTGTATATCCTTTGCCGGACTCAATAGCAGCATCTATTTCAGCATTGTCCACTTCTTCGACGAAACTAGCAGCTTTTTGAATTTTTAAATTCCCGCCACCGTGAGTCAATTGTTGTAAGAAATAGTAATCGGTATTAACAACTTGTGATTGAAACCCTGATTTTTGCAAGTTTTCTCTGAACAATGTTGAGATAAAGCTCAATTGTTCTTTTACTAACTCTAGTAATATTAGTTTTGCTTCTTCTTCAACTGATTGAATAGCTTCTAAATTCTTCTCTTCTCTGTAGCTTTTTAATGTTTGGAAATTAGATTTCTCTTCGGGGGGCGCATTTTTCAGGTCTTTTCTATCGGGATAATTGTATCCCTCCTGCAGAGTATTGATTTTCTCTATGGCATTCTGTACCGCTCTAGGTACATTGTCAGGAGTAATGGTGTCATCTAAATCGTCATCTAGTCTCCGACTATAAGTTTGCACTGACTGTTCTAGAAATGCATACCAAAACTCATCGTCTTTAAACGGACTTAAGAAGTTGCCGCCGCTATTTTTACAAGCATCTTCCATATTTTCGATTATGTAAGATGCGTAAATGTTGCTATAATTTTCAGGAAATTTTGGTTCAAAATTTGTAAATACAGGAAGAGATTTCATAAAATGCGTGCTAGCAAATATTCTAATCAACGCGGTTATCAAACCTTCCAAACCAGCGCGGCCGGGCCGAGTTAATATTCTATTAAAAGGTACCTCATTGACACAATCGGGATCTGATTTGAGTCTTTCATCTTCTGGAATTCTTGGGTATGTTTCGTCAATTTTTGATTGAATATCATCAAAAGCAATTAAGTTGGTATCCCTAGGCTTACAAGGAGTATATTCAGGAAACATTAAATTAACCGCACCTATCCAGCCTTTGTTGGCTTGTGGTTTGACGTATAAAGACGGAGACATATAGTTTTGGCCAAACTGAGTAGGGTTCAAATATGTCACTCTGATTTTTTCGGGGGTATTTTCATTTTTCCAAGCATCCCTCGAAATACCTAATAAAGTATCAGTATTGCTTAAAGCTCGGCTAGAGCCAGGAATCCTCTCCCCCTCGTCATCATACTCGGGTAATCGGAAATTTTCATAAAGGATAAAATCTCCGACTGCGGGAGCGCCATCTTGGTAAGATCTATATTTTTCTGTCAGCTTGATGCCGTAGTCAAAATCTTCAGGCAATAAGTTGTCAAATTTTGCACCATATAGCCATGCGCCGCTTTTATCTTTGTTCCCAGAATCATTGTCAGCAATAGTTTCTCTGATTGTATTATACATTTGTGTATTTATCTGATCATATAATCTTGTGCTATTTTCTTCGCCGAGACCAGTTATATCAGATAGTGCATAAACTTGAGGTGCTTTTGGTTTTTTTGCTGCAAAAAAGGTTTCGTATAATTGTGGATATGTACTTTCATTAATCTCTATGTTATCAAGGGTATTGTCCACCGCGAAGAATTCGTATTTAAGGTAGTTTAACACTGGTGACGTAGTGGCGCCATCTCCGGGGTCGGAACTCTCTTCGGCAGTCTCCAATTTTTCTTTTGTAGAGGAACTGGCTTTAGCTTCAGTGTTTAAGAGTTCTCTAATTTCTATTCTAATATTATCGCTTGGGATATTAAATGTTCCATCTTGATACCCGTTATCGACTTCGTAAATATCTGAATAATAACTTTTTAAGTTGAATCCGTATGAATAGTCGCCGGTTTCTGGTCTATACCCCTTAGCATTGTCTCTAAAGTTTAATGTGATGTCTGGGATAGACTTGCGTGGTGCCCTTGTAATATCAACCATTTCTCTTTCGTAATCAACTGAAAATGAAACGTTGTAACCGAAGTCTTGAATGTCCGTCAAATTAACATCAGTATCAAAAAGTCCATCAAACCCCAGATCTTCAAACGTTCTACTAAAAGTTTCAGCACCTCTTGTTGTATTGGTTGATTTAAAGTCAATCTTAAGATCCGTAGCTTCAGTACCAGCGAACTGATATTTCAGCCACTCGGCAACATAGTACGGATAGGCGCCGCGTTGCTTTTTTAACTTAGTAACAGATAATTCATTTTCATCGGTATCACCATCTTCTTTAAAGTCATTTGGTATGTAAAAATCAACAAATCGATCTGTATTATAAACTTTTCTTTGGTGGGCGGTATATGGGTTAGCAAAAGTATCAGAAAGTACCATATTGAAAAACCCCCAGTCGTCATCACTGGCGAACAATCCACCATTACCAAGCATGTCATCGGTAAATGCGATCTGCAGACTTTCCATATCTCCCTTTAATGCTCCAGTTGCAGTTTTTATAGACTCTTCTGGCTCAAAAGGAAGTAGCCCATTTTCACAACCGGGATCAGAAAATATTGGCGGTAATGCGTTTTCTATTGCGGATGAAATGCCTTCATTAAGTACTTGGCCAAGATCACCTACGTTCTCTAAAATTTGGTCTCTAGCTCTGTTTGTTTGAGCTAAGCACTGTTCATTGGACATTCTACCTTCAAGCAAGTCGCACCTCACAGCATCGTAATCTGCCAAAGCTTCAGGAGTAGCACATAAAGTTGGATTCATCGGTAGCAGCATTTCATCTGCGCTTAAAGACATTGCTTGTTTTATCTCTTCCTGGGTCGAAACAGGTATAACATTTCCTATGTTTGATACCATTCTACGTATTGAAGTGTCATTAGGAAGGGCTTCGCGATATTCTTCATATTCATTATCAAGAAGCCCATTTAAAATTGCAATCTGTTCTGAACTCGGTCCATCAATAAGCATTGTCAAAGTTTCTTCGCGATTACTGCTATTGATCCAATCTCCGAACAACGACACTGTTCTTTCAGGATTCGCGAAAGCAGCTCCACCGACACCAAAGTTTTCCATCAAGCCGAGTATTGTGTTGTCGATAGTTTCATCGGATGCATCAGGCCCACAAATTGTTTCTCTCATAATTTCTTTTATATTTGCATTTCCAGAGATCAACCCAGCACCAATTTGGCCGGCCGTTTCTAAAGCTTTACAAATAGCATCACCAATAATCTCACATATCTTGGCTAAAATCAAAATTACGACCCTCATAACTATGCACAGTACGAGTTTCTTTAAGGCCTCAAAAATTAGTGCCAAGATATCAGTTAATTTTGGTAAATATAAAAATGGGTTTTCAAATCTTGGAATTATAATAGGTTTTGTATTTCTACAGAATGGTAATTGTAAACTCTTAAAGAAATCGTCAAAGCCGGGATTAAATAATGGCGGAGTGGGGCAGTCTAACAATGCTATAATAGTAGCAATTAATTGGGCACCAGGAAATCTATTCAACATCTCTAAAAGCGATAAATAGTTATCTTGGTATACTTCCATAAAGGCTTCGATGTATGCACTCAAGATAATGTTGTTTGACTGATGATCGTTACCCAATGGTGCTTGTAGTTTTTGCCCGATTGTTCTTCTTTCTGGCTGGTTGGATTGGGAGGCATTAGGGGACTGAGAAGGTACCATATTGCCGTAGTTGTCGGCACGCTTGTTTTTTTCTGAAGCTTCTACAAACTTTTTATCATTCCAAGGTTTTTTACCTTTTAAGTTCTTTAATGCAATTCCAGTAGGTGCCATAGCAATACCTGATTGTGCATCGGAAGTTGCTTGGCCCGGAGAACCATTGGCAAAAATGTTACCAGTTTCTAATTTTTGATTTACTAATTTTTCAAGCTCATCTCTTTTTTCTTTTGGCAACCCAACGAACAGGTCTCCAATCTGTGATACTCCCATCGCGGTCAAAGCAGACCTTATTATTGAAGCTAACGCTTGCTCCAGAGTTAAGCCTTTGAAGAGACACTGCATCGCCTCCAGTAGCAAGTCCATTAGGCCACAGACTGCAATTCTATCTAAACCTTGGGCATACATCTTGTCCAGTTGTTGCAAGGGCGACAAACCGCACTCAACGCCGTCTGCGCCGAAGCTAAGCATCCTAAAACACATCTGTGCAAACGCAGAATCTTCTGCATTAATTGTATCGAATGCTTGCACTTTTGCAAGGCTGAATATATTCTGTGGATCACTGGCCCTATTTCCAGATAGGTTTAAGCCCTGAAGTATACCATCTTCGTTTACTTTTTCTGGGTCTGTCTGGCACAAGTTCTTGTGAAATCTATAGGCAACCGCATCAGCTATACTGAACACTTCATCAAATATATCCTGACCAAGCTCTTTTGCATCTTCTTTTAATGCATCGCCTATACAATCAATTGTCTTGGGTATGGGTGCACCGACATCACCTTGATCGTTAGCGCCTTGGACAAAGACTTTAGGATATGTGTGCTTGACAACAAATTCCTCAAACGGCATGGGCTGCCTTGCAGTCACATCGTTTTCAATTTCTTTCATTTTTGCAAAATATGCAACAGCGCTTGGATCTTTCCAGGCTTCCGTCTTGTTTAAAGATTCAACATATTTTTTACCATAAGTAATATCTGGTCGGTCGTCCCCACAGCCAACGGTATATACTTTTAACTTTTTAAGCTTATATTCAGGAGTAAAAATGAATTCAAGTTTGATAATCTTATCTTTACCGAGGCCCGCGAAGGTGCCCCCTATATTACCAATGTTGTAGCCGCGGCCGTTGAGCCAAGAATCTAATTCTCTTAATACATCTCCTACTGGAGATTTACTAGTGAACAAGGCACTGTCACCATAATCTTCAAAGTTGAAAATCTTGTTGGATTCCTCAAATCTTATGATCTTACCTTCCACTGCCCGGGCAACTTTTGCAAATCTTCCAAATAAATTTAAACCTTTTCGTACCACAATATTGGTGGCCACCATTTCTGAGGCTTCGTAGGACACTGTAATATCTTCGGGACTTTCTTCTTCATCTTCTCCGCCGCTAGGATCTTCATCGGGTAGTGAATATATTTGTTGAAAATTGACCGAATACAACAGCTTGAGATATGAGTTTTGCCGGTAACTAAGATCATATGAAGTATATTCAATTGCCCCAAGTACCTCAGCTACAACTCCTTCAGAGTCGTCTTTTTGAAATCCTCTTAATAAATCAATTACAGCTTTTCTGGCATATTTATCGTATATCTTTTGGAGTGCTGTTTCAGCTTCATCCTCTGACATACCTTCTACAAAACCAGTTGTCTTTTCAGAAGTTTTAAAAGCAATTTGATATTTGCAAATTTTTTCATTTAAGAATGGACTATTTTGGTCAGTCTTGGTCCAGTCTTTTGAAATTGCCTTGGGATTTGGAACACAATCCTTACAAACATTCTCTGCCGGTACAACTTCCACATCACAAACATCAGGCAGATTGTCACCGTTTGGATCTTGGAAGTCTAAAAATCTAGACTTACCTTCTTTGGCTTGCTCCATTTCGACTTTTGGTGAAATTGTTGGATTTGATTTTAGTATTTTGTCTGTCATTTAAATTTACCTATGTAATATTAATGTTTCTACTACAGATATATTTGTATCCGAATGGATATAAATAGTTGAATTCCCACATGTTCTTGTTAACTCTGGTATGATATAAGGAATTCATAACAAATAAGATCTGTGAGGCAACAGCGTCGGTGGCTGCTGGGGGCACCCAGGGCCTAAACGGATCTGAACCTAGAATAGCATTATATCTAATCTGAACAAGAGTTAGTGTGTAAAGAGCAGACCATATTTCATCCACTACATTCCCCAGCTCTCTAAACGCATCTCTAGTTATAAAGCCCTTGACTGCAGGCTGTAAATTAGGAATAGTCTCTACCGGCTGATATAAACCACCCCAAACTTTAATATTTCCCGTATTGTTGCCGGCTATCAAATCGATAGTAGGTGCGGGTTGTGCGATTTTGCCACCCAAAGAGTTTGGCTCACCGCGGTTTCCAAAACCGCCAGGACCATCGGCGCGGCCGGTTACTATCTTAATGCCTTCTCGGCCAATAATCCTTACAGCATCAGCCTTTATAGCGATACCAGAGCGGCCAACAGATTGGTTCGTGTTCGTTTCGGCGAGTCCAAAGTTTTTATCAATGTCAGTTAATTGACTAATATGAATCCTAGCTGCGTCTGCAAAATTGGAGTTGTCTACAAATGCGCCGTCTTCATTATCAGACCCGGGTGGACCTTTACCTTTCCTGGCGGAGGCCATTCTCCCAACTACCAAGTCAATAGAATTCGCTTTGTTGGAGCCCTTGGCACCATAACCACTTTCAACTCCTTTTGGCTTGTCTGTACCGAGTACTACGAAAGAGCCTTCATTCTCCATCACTTTTTCGTTTGGCGCCTTTTTATATTTTATTGTCTGTAGAGGAATTGCTGTGTGGAATAAGCCATTTTCAGAAAACGTTATTGGCTCACCAGCATCTAATCTATCTTGGACAGTTTCAAAAACAGGATTAGGTGGCAAATCTTCTGGTATACCTGCGCGCATATAATCTTCAACTGATGGTTGTCCGGTTGCTTTTAAAACCGAGTCAACTTCAGTTGAAGTCTTTGACATATTAGACTTTAATTCATCTTGATATGAACCTTCGTCTTCGTGGTATTTTCTAAGTTGTGATTTTCTTTTGATTTTTTTATAAATCTTTTCTTCTTTTTTCGACATATTTATGATTTGGAATGGGAATGAGAGTGTCTGTGACCGTAGCCGGCATCAAAATCCTCTCTAGGTTTTAAATTAACGCCAGATGCATTTTTAATTTTATAAATTCTCGGCCACCAACGATCAAATGCGGGACCTGGATCTTCTTTACCAGCAAGTGGATCGTCCTCGTGGCCACTAATATATTCTATAGATTTGTGCATATTACAGACTATTTGTATCAATCCTTCAAGGGAGTTTATTTGTGCTTCTGGAAATGGTTGCCACTTTTTGCCATCACTATCTATCCACTTATCTAACGTTGGAATCGTATATGTTCCGCCGCCGTCGGTACCATTTGATACTTTAACAGTTTTGCCGGCATTTCGTTGTCCTTCATATGCCAAATTAACTAAAGATATACCAATTGTACTAGAGTTAACGCCCGGAGTTGCTTGGCCGCCGTGAGAAGCGTGATAAGCACCGTCGATAACTGTGATTTGATTACCGTTTGGTTCAATTATATAATGATATGCAAGGCCGCGGCCGCCCAAAGTACTAATCGCGGCTGCAGCATTTGTGGTTACGGTAGTGTGAATCATAATGTTTTTCACGGCTGTGGGGGTAAATTTAGAACCATGTCTTAGACCAAATTGACTAATCTCTGTAGGTTCTGCGAAAATAGGAAACCCTTTATATATACCACCATCAATAATACTGTTTGCGGCGGAGCCTATCCCAAGAGAGCGGACTTTGGCATTAAATAGAGCGCCGGTGGCGCCGCACTCATCTCTTAAATACGGATTTTCCATCAAAATTCTAGTGTGATATTCTGAGTCATGACCAGTTTTATCAACAAAAAATCCGTAGGATAGATCGTATTTTCCGCCAACTTTTGTCAATCGGACTTGACACGTATCTTCCGCGCTCAAAGCTTCTTTGGATATAATCAAAGTATGCATACCACATATAACTGAATTGACTGCAGTTAATTTGCCTTCGGTTTTAATGTCGCAAGGGCTCGGATAGAAGGAATGGGGACTATCCTCATCAGTTATCTTTACTCTGTATCCGTAGTATTTATCACTTTCATTGGTTTTGATTGACATACCGAAGACTGCTCCGATTTGTTTTGGGGAAAAGGGAACATCACTAACTTTAGTAAGAACAATGGCATTGAATGTATCTTTGCCTTCCAGCTTATTTCTTTTACCAATAGCCCCATTAACAACTGACTCTTGTAATAAACTAAACCCGTCTTCTGGAGTTACCAATTCCGGAAGAGGTAATAAACCTTCAATATCACTAGACATTAGTTAGTCTCCTTTTGAGCTTCTTCTTGAATCATATCAAATAAATTTTCTCTATCAGTTTCAGTTAATTGAAAATCAGATTCAGTTTTTTTAGATTGAATAGAGATGATTTTTACCAACTGTTCATTCGAGCGCTGTAGAGTTTCTATGTGTTTTGCTGCAACAGGGCTTAAGTATTTGTTCTGATCCGGGTCACCCGATATCAGATTGGCTATTTCATTAAGAAACTCCCGTGCAACTTTACGATCTTTTCGTATGTTGCCGAGAGCTTCAGACATTAATGTTTCAAGGTCGTTTTTACTCATATCCTACCGTTTTTCCAATTATTACTAAAATTATAATATTTTGTTTTAAACTTTTTGAGCGAATTCACAACCTGTTTTGTGTTTAAGCCTGTTAATTCACGCAAGTATAAATAAATAGCTTTCTTATTAAAAATATCAATATCATCTTTTGAGTCAAAAAGAACACAAATTGCTTTATAAACTTTTAAATCGTTTTCTTTCATAGTGGTAGTGTCCCACGATTTCAATTCTTCATAAAATTTCAACCAAAATTCGTTCTGCTCTCTCTCTGTGAGATACGATTCTTCGGTGGATAAATATTTCTCTTCAAAGCTCTTGGCGATATTGTCAATATTTATTTCGGTTCTATTTTGCTTCTGCTGTTTTTTAACTTTGTGAATAAACCAGTTTTTAGTAATAACTGAAAAATACGAAAAGGCTTTTGAGCCCTTGTTAGGATCGTACTTATCCAAAATTGTCATTAGCCATATCTTGCACTCATCTCTCAACCAGTCAATATTTGGCAAATTTGTAAATTTATATGTAAAGACAATTTTATCAACCATCTCATTAAAAGCCGGCTCAATCCATCTAACATATAATTCTGTTCTTTCTTTTACACAAGTAATTCGTGCATATCTTACGATAGCATCTTCGTGGTCTTGGGTAAAATAATGATTTTTACGACGTTTCCGTCTCTTCCTCTTCGGGGTCTGTGTTGCTGCTGTCATCCTCTTCTTCTATTAATCCATATATATACTCAAAAGTTTCTTGCTGTTTTGTAAACGATCTAGCATGCTCCATTAAGCTGCTTAAAGTTTCATCACCGTAGAACATCTCCAGCTCATAAACAGACTGTAAGTGTTCCGTTAATGATTCTGACATATCTTTTAAATCGTATAATTCTTCAGCTATGCTAAGCAATCTTACAATTGCTGCTCTGGCATAAATAAATAATGCAATGTTTCCAGCAATTGAAAAAATTAAAATTATAGATAATGTAATTTCAAGACTTGTCATGTTGTTTATTTGAGTATTCCTTTTTTTGTTTGTTTAATATATCCCTATTTTCTTCAATGAATTTTTTTGTAACTTCACCGATATTAGGGCTATCTTTTTTGGTCGTAGTATTTTTCGATATTATTGGCTTAGCTAAAAGCTTGACAAGTGAATTTTTTGATTCACATTTATCACAATCAATTCGAATCTCACTAGAGCCGTGCATAAATGTAAGAATCTCTTCACAAGACTGGCATTTATACTTGTATATTGGCACTACCGATTTGCCATTTTTTCTAAGTCATCTTTAGTGACCGCGGTCTCATCAGTAAACCGCACCGTTGGTGGGTTAGTGATAATTAAACCATCGCCAGATTCCTGTAAAGTGAATCCCTTCAAGACCGGTACAATGTCGGTCTGTTCGAGCAATGATTCTTGAAGCGCTAACATAATTGCGCCAAGTGCTTGATTTGAAAGTTGCATTTTATCTCCTTTGGTATATTTTACCACTTAAAATTGTTTTTATAATAGCTAACTATGCTATTTATTTCCTCATCAAATTTTCTTGCTGGCTCCCAACCAAGAGAGCGAAGCTTATCATCGTTTAGGGCATACCGTACGTCTTGGCCTTGCCTAACGTGTGATAGATCAATATATTTAGATATATCTAAATCGTGTTCGACAGATTCGCCAAGGTAACACTTGATGATTTTTGAAACTGTATCATAGTTTTTTTGTTCAAAGCCGCCGGCTATATTGTAAATTTCATTTACATTACCAGACTCTATGATTGTTGTAACTGCCCGGGCCGTGTCAGCAGAGTGTAACCAATTACGAATCGGCTCTCCAGCATCGTGAAGTCTTATTTTTTGTTCACGCATCAATAACTTAACCGAAAGTGGAATTAACTTCTCGGGATATTGTCCAATACCATAATTGTTTGTCGGCCTTACGATTATATAATCAATACCATATGTCCTAGAATATCCGTAAATAAGCATATCAGAAGCCGCTTTGGATGACGAATATGGATTACTAGGTTTCAGAAAATCTGTCTCTACGTGTTCTCCTTCAACAATATCACCGTATACCTCATCAGTACTAAAGTGCAACAGCGTTGGTCTTTTCGACACATTACCCTGCTTAGCCCTAATCAGGTCTAGCAAGTTCTGGACTCCAGTGACATTAGAATGAATAAACTGAGAGCTACTAACTATACTGTTTCCGACATGTGATTCAGCAGCAATATTAATTACATAATCGCAATCAGGTAAATAATCAAGAGTTGCTATATCCGCTTTCTTAAACGTAAAGTTCTTATGATGTTCAAGTTCATTAATATATTGATAGTTTGCAGCATACGTTAGCTTATCAATGCCATATACTTTGTAGCCCATACTGAGACACTGTCTGGTTACGTAGTGGCCTATAAGACCCAAACAACCTGTGATAACGACCAGTTTCATTAATCACCCTTTTCAATTCTGTGACTATCTGAATCAAAGTGTTGGGTTGAAAACTCAAACAGTTCTGTATCTTCAAGCGCAATCATTTGGTGTCGTAAACCGCGGTATACGTGAAAGTTGTCGCCCGGGCCGAGAATCACCTCTTTCGCTTCTGAGAGGGCATCATTGTCGGCGTATTTAACTAGAATCTTACCAGACTGAATATAAAATACTTCATCCTTTAATTTGTGATAATGCCAAGAACACCGCTTGTCTTTAGCAAAATATAATAGCTTACCGCAATATTCCTCGCAGTTTACAATCCATTTCTCAAAACCCCAACCTTTGGGTACAAATTTAATCTCTTGTGTTGAAGAAGTCTTCATCTTTTATTCCTTTGTCATCGACATATATATCACCTGCGGGCTTTCCTAAAAACAGCAAATGAAAATTAACACCCCAGTCTTTAAGCTGTTGATATGTTAACTCATAAAACGCTTCATGTGCATAACTATAAGAATTGTCGGATCGACCCATTCCGCGGGCAGTCTGAAAAATAATCTTGTTTCCTTCATCATATAGCCTGTTGACTCTATCAATTCTGTTTTGTATCGGCTTTGCTTTTGTGTAATCACCATCTGTTTTGGTGCATATCGTGCCGTCAATATCAAATACGTATACCATTAAATTTTCTCCAAGATACCAGTTGAGGAATAGCCGCTTACTTTATCAAAAAAAACCAGTCTTTTTGCATACTCTGAACCAATAACCCTTTTATTTTGATAGTCGGAACCAACAACCATAATTTCAGGTGAGTATTTTTTGATGTTATTAATTAGTTGCTTTTCAGAATCAAACACTACCACCTCATCAATAAATTTAATCGATTCTAAGAAGTATCTTCTGTCATCTTGGTTATTGATTGGACGAGTCTCGCCTTTCAGTTCTTTAACTCTTTTATCTGAGTCAATGCCGACTTTAATATAAGAATATTCGCCACTGATTTGGTTGCAATATTCAAACAGTTCGATATGGCCGCGGTGAAGCACATCGAAGCAACCATTAATCCATACTTTATTAATAATTGGCATACCACGGACTATCAATTAGTTTATACATTTGTATTAGTTGCCGGATTCCGTCATCTAAGTCATATCTACATTCAAACCCTGTATCAAATAGTTTTTGACTGCTAACGATATAGTCGCGCTTATCAGGGTCCTGAGTAAACTCAGCTTTAATAATTTCAACGGGAGTATGTTCCGCAATTTTTTGTGCAAGTTGCAATTTGTTCATATTAATGGAATCGTTACCTACGTTATATGTCTCATTTTTAAGGGTGGAAAAATTATTAATCATCCACATATAAACTCGACAGATATCCCAAATATGAACGTAGTTTCTCATAAACTCACATTCATACAAAACCAGAATGCGTTCTTTCAATGCCTTGAGGACAAAGTTGTTAACAAGCAGATCTGTGCGGGCTCTACTAGATGGACCAAACACAGTTGCCAGACGTAGTGTAATACATCCTTCAGTATCTTGGTATGCTTTTTCGGCATCTACTTTAGTGATACCATACAATGAGATTGGATTAAGTGGTGATTCTTCGGTACAAACATTACCATCATCGCTGACTCCATATCCAGAATTGGTGCACGGATAAATCAGCATTTGTTCATCTGATTTATTTGCTGCAATCCATTGATTGACTTCGAAGTTAACTTGTTTAGCATCCGTGGGTCGACGTTCGCACAATGGGAACCCGACCAGACAAGCCAAAGGTATGATAACATCTGCTTTTGTCATAAACGGTTTCATGAGGTCTGTCCGGCGGACGTCCAGTTTCTCAAAATTAAAATTCTCATCTCCGACATAGCGCAGCAGTGAGTCCGCACCATATTCAAGATTGTCTAGTACGGTTACTTTATGGCCGGCATCAAGTAAAAAGCGAACCATCTCGCTGCCTATGTAGCCGGCACCACCGGTAATTAAAATATTCATCTCTCTATTCTCCCTAAAAACCAATCTTTTAACATTACCCAATCCGATGCTTTTGCATACAAGGGGTTTGTAAATGCGGCCGGCTTGTTTTTTTCAAAAACAAAATGACCGGTCCACGCGAACGGGTAAATAATAAAAGGTATCATTAATATAGCATATATTGGTAATACTGTCAAACATAACCACAAATAATAAACTGTTAATAATTGACCAATAACGTGAAGTCTTCGATTCCACTTGTTTTGGTGAAGTGTTAAATAATATTTATAATAATCATTAAAATTCATTTAGTGTATTAACTCCTTTTTTCTGGACGACTTTAGTAGCGCACTCGTTAGCGTATTTTAGTGATTTTGAGATATCCGCAGTCTTAAGATAACCCACACACAATGAGGCCATAAAGGTATCACCGGCGCCGCATAGGTCTTTAATCTCTACAGTTTCCACGGGGAATACTTGATCTGCCAGCTTACAGCCGCCGTTACCCAATGTTTGAATTACTTTCTCGTGGGTCCAGTTATTTTTATTAATATAATTAATTGAATTATTGTATTCGTGTTTATTGATCTTAATGTATGTGCAATTTTTGCAGTAATCTCCAAGGATCTTTTTTGTATCGATAAAAACACAATCATGATTATTACAGATAAATTCTATATCCTCTTCATACAGAAACCCTTTATTGTAATCTGAAATGATTATTAGATTGAACTTACTAAGCATTTCTTTAGTTAAGTTATTGATTCTTTTAACGTTTTTGTCGCCAGTATCTACTCTGAGAAACATATGGTTTGTCTGCTCATCGACAAATCTTTTCTTTTCAATAACCTCTTGATTGGTTTTTAGTGTGGCCGGCGTTCCTAACGCTATTACATTCTGATATACGTTTCCAGCCATACCAAGATTCTGCTTCTCAAAGACAGGGTTAAAAACTGGCACTGGCGCTTCTGGACAAAGACGTTCACATTTTCCATAAATATGAATGTCTTTGCAAGAATCTCCAATAACAAGTATCTTACTCATCCCAGCTAATTTCCCAATCTTTGAATTCGGCAGCTAAACAGTCAATCTTGTAATCTTTTCGGCCACCCATAATTTCTTGAATTTTGTTTTTTGCGGTGTTTCGGATACCGTTTAGGCCGTGAGTAAGCTCTAAATTATTCCCATCCTTGATGCCTTTACGGTAATTTGATTCATTATGCCAGATGTGCAGATTCATTTGTGATAAGACAACAACGGCTCGGATTGTATCTGCCGTTACTGGTTCACCCTGATCTAATAACATTTGAATATCGTGAACTATATCAGAAATTTCTTGAGCGTATTCGGTCTTATGTTCTGTTATGAATACTTCTTTAAGTTGTGCAATCGACAATCGATCAATCAACTCCGATAATGTTGGTAAATATTTTCTTTTGTTCATTTTATCCTCTCTGTAATGTCTAAATAAACTTTTTCTAATCCTTCCTTGAAGGAAACTTTTGCTTTCCAGCCATCCAACTCTTTGGATGCTGCCGAACAGTCACACCATTGGCCCCAAATTTTAGTTTCTTTGGTGGTGTCATATTCAATATTAATCTCTTTTCCAGAAATGTCAATGATATTTTTTGCAATATCTTCAATTTTTATTCTTTCTTCCTTGCCAACGTTCAAAGGCCCGATGATGTTCTTTGTTTGCATCTTCTCAATCATTAATTTAGTACAATCGACTGCATCGTCGATGTAACAGTATGAACGAGTTTCTTGGCCTGTTCCCCAGACAGAAAAAGGTATCTTGGGGTATTTAACTGCCCTGTGTGTAAAGACCGGTATAACTGAACCTGTGTCGAGTTTATAGTCTTGGCCCGGGCCAAAAATCCCAATATATCTACCAATAGCTGCAAAAAAGTCGGGATTTTCTTGTGCGGCGCAAAGTATCTGTTTCTCTGCTAATAGTTTAGCCCATCCGTAAGATAATTCTGGATTAGCAGGATAAGCTTGCTCTTCTGTAATAGCTTCAGAGTCTGGTGAGCCTTGGAGTTCTATAGGATACACATGAGCGCTGCTGGCATAGAAGTACAAAGGTGGTATATCTTGCCTGAGTACTCTTTCCAATACGTTTGTATCTACCTTGCTCATTTTCTGTATCACTTCATATGGCCTGGATGTGTAATATCCAATGCCGCCAACTTTCGAAGCCATATGTATTACCACATCATAATCATCTAAAAATGCAGTATCACACTCTTTTTCTAGCGATAGATCTAAATTCATAAATGTAACTTTATCGAATATACCATCTAGCGAACCTATAGTACCTCTTTCAAGATTATCTACTATGGTTACCTGACAATCCTCACGTATAAGATCTCGCGCTAAGTGAGAGCCTATAAAACCAGCACCACCAGTTATTAAGATTGATTTGTTTTTCCAAAAATTCATAATTAAATAACCTTATCTTTTCTCACATCTCAATTATATAATTTAGCTCATCTCTGAGATGTTCATATTTTTTAAAATTAAAATATGTTTGGTCAATTTCATTAGCAATTTTGATTACTTCAAAACCTCTTGAATAAAGATAATTCATTGTTTCTTCTTTTGAAGGAAAATATTCATATTCCCCAACTCCGTCACTGTCAAAATAACAAGTTGATTCAACATCAATATAAGCGAACCTTTCTATATAATCGCCAGCATTTTGTAGTATTCTTAGGTCATTACCTTGAGTATCGGTCTTCAGCTGTTCGATAAATTCGAATCTATCCCAAGGAAAATGTTCTAAAAATAATTTAAATGGTATCAGGTCAACCTCTTGCATTCCTTTAAATTGAAAATTGTTCCAAAGCGGCTTATATATACTCGATCTACCAACATCTTCGCCAGATATATACATATCTTTAACACAACCCTCTTCGAGGTCATCCAAACCACACTTCAAATAAGTGTATCTATCTCCAAATACAACCGGCTCCCTAAGAGATTTAGATTTTGGACCAAGATCAAATGGGTTTAATTGCTTCTGTGGCTCAAAAGAGAAGATATGTCTATCCTCTGTGTGTTTGATCCATTTCTTTGAGTTGGGTGCACTATATGACAGTCCAACATCTATTTTTACTTGTTTGGCGTATGTGGGGATTTTTATTTTCCCATCGACTCCCAAGAGAGGGGATATATATGTTTTTTCAACTTCGTTCATTTACATTTTTTCTTCTATATACCAATCAATGGTTTTTCGTATGCCTTCCGATAGAGTTGTTGATGGAACATATCCGATAGCATTTTGAAATTTTGACATATCATAAAATCTTCTTGGCTGACCATCAGGTCTAGTTGTGTCCCACACAATATTACCCTCAAACTTAACTTGTTCCGCAATTGTTTCTACCAATTCTTTAATGCTGGTTTCAATACCGGTACCTAAGTTAAACGGGCCTGACTCATTTACTCGCTCCGTCATATCTATAATAGCTTGTGCAGTGTCGATAGAATACAAAAACTCACGGCTAGCTTTTCCAGTACCCCAGACTTCGACTTCATTCGTTCCATTTTCCTTAGCTTCTATGAACTTCCTAATTAAGGCCGGGACAACATGAGATGTTTCAAGATCAAAGTTATCGTGTGGGCCATATAGATTAGCCGGTAGCAGAATAACTGAATTAAAACCATATTGTTCTCGATAAGTCCAAGATTGAATAATCAAATTCTTCTTTGCCATAGAGTAACCAATTGAGTTTTCATCTGGTAAGTCTTTCCAAAAGTCCTCTTCAGTGTACGGTACCGGAAGGTGCTTTGGATATCCACAACCTGCGGCCAGTGCAATCACTTTTTCGGCACCATATTTGTGTGCATAGTGCATAACCAAAGTACCCATCATAATATTCTTATAGAAGAACTCTCCGGGCGAAGCTTTGTTGGCAGCTATTCCGCCAACCTTGCCGGCCAAGTGAAGAACTATGTTTGGCCTATTAGTTGAAAAATAATCCTCAACTTGAGATTCGTTTGTTAAGTCCAACTCTGAGCTTTTAGGGTTTAGTATATCAAACTCCACCTCTTGCCTCATAGACTTTAAAATTTTCATAAGATTTTGGCCAACGAAGCCGTGTCCTCCGGTAACAAAAACTTTCTTACCTTTCCAATATTCTTTATTCATTTACTTTACTCCAAAAATTAGTAATATTATATTGTTTAACGTGTGTATTAGCAGCTTCAACTATATTCCAATACTTATCGTAGTTGCTATCTATATCGTCTAAGATCTCTTCAAGATGTTTGTGGTCATCCCAATAGATAAAATGCTTGTCTGGTTCGAACCATTCTTCTATAATCGCATATTCGTCCCTGTACAAGAGCATTAGAGTCTTACAAGCTGCGGATTCTATCATACGAGTTTTCATTTGTGGCATTCTATCGCTGGTTAACATCTTGCCAACTCTATCGGAAACTTTATAATTTCTAGTATAATAATCGATATCTGGCCGGCCGCGGGGGAATAATAAATTCACACCAACACAACTTTTTGATACAGCTAGAGTGGCCCATTTAACTTTGGTCTCAACATTAAATTGTGTAACTAGCTTAGCCAACTCTTCGTCAATCCCATGTCTAGAAATAGTTAAAAATTGGTGGTTATGTTTTGATATAGCTTCTATCATAGATTTGTAAATTTTATGGTGAACTTGACCATAATAAATTGAATCAAACCTCTTAAGTTCAGGTGTAATTATATCGTTAAGCGGCTGGAACTCCCACTCGGGGTACGGGAAACACACAGCTTCAGCATTAACCCCATTATCATTTAAAAATTCTGCTGTTATGGGACAAATTGTATAGAACTTTGTAAAATAACTAGCTCTTTCAACAAAGTCATCTGGCGCCAAGAAAGCACAAGGTGATGCTGTATCTAAGAATATTCTGTGTTTATAGCGTTTGTATTTCTCTTTGGTTCCCAAGTCTTCAAAACATTTCCACCCCCAGAAGAATACCTTCTCTCTAGATTTATCTCCAAACTTATCAAAATTAAAATATTTAACAATACAATCGGGATATTCTCCCCCCTCTCTTCTAACAACTTTCATTATTTACACCAAAACATTCCATAGTTAACTCGCCGTTGTGGGTCAAAAGAAACATCTAATTCAGACTTAAGAACTTCCCAAGGAACATATTTATCTGGTTCGATCAGATAAGGATCTCCAATTTTAGAATATGTTAAGTTTTTATAGCTATCACCCTCATCAAGATATCCAATAAATCCAAACTCACTATAACCTAATCTTAGTAAATGGTCAATACACTTATTTAACTTTTCTACTTCTTCTTCATGAGACTCAAAACAAATCTTGCCAGCTTTGTCATTCAAACCTAGCAGCACGTTGTATTCATACCCCTCAACATCAATTTTGATAATTTCCGGTGTACCATATTTTTTAATCATCTTGTCAAGCGTTATAGTGTGTACTTCGACGGTTTTTGTCCAAGAAGTGAGACGCGAATCTGAATTCTTCAGATATTTATTGCCCTTCGAGAATCTAGAATTTTTCATAAAATCTTCTGACACTGTAGAGATACCGTCTTGATATAGGTTTATATGAAGGGTCCGTATATCATTATCTTCTTCACAAACGATGTAATTTATTAATTTTAAATTCTTGTAATTTTTTTTTCTAATTCTGTAGCACAGATCTAAATTAGCTTCGGCTGCTACAATACTGTAGTTTGGATACTTCTCATTACAAGCCTCGGTGAATTCACCATTATTAAAACCAATATCAAAAATTAATGACATTTTTTCTCCTTACTAACATTATAACTCAAAATTAAAAATATTCAATACTTAAATCAAAACCCAATGAGGTGGGTAGAAATTGTCTCTATGAGTATAATTTGGTATATCTGGGTGATAATTCAATGGTGCAATGGTTGTTTTTGAATTATTATTTAAAAACGCAGCCCACCACCCAAAAGAACTGACGTGTGATAGTATATTGTGATCACAACTCATAATAAGAGAAAAGTCTTCCATCACACCTTTATTTTCTGAAAATATAAACCTATCATCATAGAAGCTGTTTTTACACCAATCCATATCTGATATATTATTGTTACCCTGTCTATTACCACCGGAAAACACTAAAAATTTTACATTTTTAAATTTAGAAATTGCTGTATTTATGTATCTGGCGTACTCACTGTCAGGGTTCATCTTATTCTCTCCCTGACGGCAATAAAAATTATTCAATGCCACTTGATTAGGATCTGTATTATCAGTGTTATCTCCGCGGCGTACGTGTATAGATACTATTTCACAACCGAACTCTTCTTTGTATTTGCCAATCTGTTCTTTGGCTTTTTCCATAAAGTGTGATTTTGGTGTTAATTCTTTTTTTATTTGCTCAATGTGTCTCTCGAAATAATCAATTGATTGAAAAAAGCCGCACAAGTCTACGCCGTCACCCATATGAAAAAAGTTACGATCAACCTTAAAAGGACTTGGTTCACTGTAATTATACTGAGGGCGATAACCTTCAGGTATATATGTCGCTTCTATATTAAAATTATCTAGCAGACAGTCTTGACCGTGCCAGTGTTTTGTTTTTGGGTCTGGAATTCCTACATCGAACCCCTTTTCGAGACTAAGCGATCTAAGCGCTGCGTATTGAAATAGCTGGTTACCTAGGCGTCCTAAAGTACCTAACTGAGAAAAGGTAATCACTTAATCACCTCTATATCTTTAAACAATTCGAATTCTCTCAAATCACGGTAAAAAGGCTCTTCTGGAAGATCTTCCATATGTTCAGGATAATTTTGCATTAGCATTAAACCTCTTGCAGCCTGTTCTGGTGTCATATACGCATTCCAACCATTAATTTGAATATTGTCTTCATGATACATCACTTCGCCTCTACCTTCATAGCGACCTTTTCTAAACCAAGCGGCCGCATCAGCATCATCTGTGAGAATTATGCCACCTTTGCCTATTTTGAGGTGCTTTTTAATGTGAAAGGATAGACACATAAGCGAGTTGGGAATATACATATTACTAGTTAATCTTTTTGCCGCATCATAGATGGGGTATGGCTCCAGTTGATATACACCTTTCCAACGATAATCTCGAAATTTTACGGTACCGCCGGCGTGCATAATAGATTGAGGTACTGAGAGATAGGTTCTCGCGGGGATTATCACCTCCTTGACCTCAAGATACTCACAACACAATAAAAGGGCGTCAGTGCAATTGTCAGTGGATACAGCATACTTAGAGCCGCAATAGTCTGCTACGGTCTCTTCAAACATTTTTACAATTTTATACGGATTGTGTCTCATACCTTATTCCTTTATATAAGCTCGTATTACAACATTGTTATCCCAGACGTCTGGTAGTCTGTCTGTCCAAAAATTACTATCCTTTAGTTCTTCAAGTATTTCATCAGTAATTGACCAAACTTCTTTCAAATAACTTTCATATTTTTTGACTTCTTCCTTATCGTCAAAACAAAAACGTCTTACTTCATCGATAGTGTAATCAGGATTAATACTTTTAAGAAAGTCTTTTATTTCTTCTTTACGATTCCAGTTATCGGGTGAATCAATATCTAAAAATAAAGTGTGTTCATTGATATGGTGCTGTTTGATTAACTCTAATTCGTGAAAAAGAGGCTCCTTGCCTGCAATCGGAGATGCAGTACTAGCAATACCATCTGGACTCGAAACATGGCCGTCCAGCCAGAAACTTAACTTAGTATTCAATTGAGGCAATATCTGTGGTAAGACAGAACAAGAATCTCCAAAAAAATAATTTATTTGAAAAACGTGGTTGTCCGCTGCGTCGGTAATCTGGAAAACAGCTTGATTGGGCGTGATTCGACAGTTAGCGTATGCGTTTTTTCTAATTGTTTCACACATACTTTTAACATTATGATCATAAAGGTCACGATCAATTTCAATTGAGTAGATATATCGTACTCCCTTCGATAGGGCCGCTATGACAGCGGCACCCAAGTAGGTACCGGATTCTACCAATGAATCACCTATTATATCGTCCCAAAAGAAATAATTATTACTACAATAACTCTCTCTCAAATACGCATCGTTCATTAGTGGTAATAGGTTAACACCTATTGTTTCTTCTTCACTCATTATTTTTCTCCATAATATAATATTTTTTTTCAAAGCCGCATTTCTCGAACAATTTTACGCTGGCGGCATTATCTAATTTTACCTTTGCAACAGCGCCAGGGTTTATCTTCATAACTTCATTAATCATAAAAGTACCAACGCCTTTGCCCTGATAGTCGGGGTGGGTGGCCACTCTAATGTCTTCGTCAATAATCCCAACATACCCAGCAGGTGTCTTCTCATCCAAACAGATCCAAAAATTTGAATTGTATTTTAACATATAAGTTGCCTGTTGAACTGGACTTATTTCTGTTTGAGATACAAAACCATCGCGGACACCTTCCATTGTTCTTAATTCTCGAATAAATTCCCAGTATGCGGGACTATTGTTTATTAATCGGTACTCTGCCATACATCTACCTGCGTTCCGAAAGGACTGTTTGTGTTCAGCCAATAACTTGTTAAGTAGCCTCGGGTATATTTCCAACCTTCTAAATCCAATAAAGGATTGAGACAACTTCCTATATCAAGGAATGTGTTGTTGGGATTGTCTTTAAAACATTCGTAAGTAACAACATTACTCAAACTAGCAGCCGAACATAAAACAATATAATCACTTAAGTTGTTTTTGTCAATATATTCTTTTACTTCCTGGGCTGTATCGTAGTCGTTAATCATACAGTTAGAGCCGACTTTAAAGTGTTTTTTAACTTCAAATGGCAACTTCGATATGTTGGCATTCTCGTTCGCAACATAGATTATATCCCTATCAACAAAAAGAGGTACCATTTCTTCAATGAATCTTTTATAATTTGCATTTATAAGAAGATTAGAAAATGTTAAATTATCGTGTTCACCACCGTGTTTTGAAACCATCCATTTGAAATTTTCATTTCCCACGTGGGGGTCAGTTCCCGTGCATATACCTTTATAGAAACCTTCCTGATTGTGTAAATAACATTCCCACAACTTGTCGTAGAAGAATCCGTGTTCAGAAGGTAAAAATTCCTTTTGCTCTTCCTTTGTATAGATATTCCCGCCTCTCACATCGCCGGTAACATAATGGTCTTCTGCGAGGATGACTGTTTTATTCTGTAGTATAAACAACTCTCCATCAGAAAATCGAGTAAACGCAAAATTATCCTTGTTTTGTATTTTGTCAATTAAAATATCAAACGCGTTAGTGAAATTTTTCATAATCTCTCTGCTAGGATATTAGTTATTCTTTCGGCACTTTTACCGTCACCATAAGGACACGTGTCGTTGGGTATATAATCATCAATCATAGCATAAAAGTCATCTTCAACTTTATCAGGCGATGACATAAAAGCGAATGTGCCCATACCTTCAACTCTTTCGGTCGCTTCACGACAGACAATACATTTTTTATTAAAAAAGGAAGACTCTTCTTGTAGTCCACCACTGTCAGTAATGACAAGTCTCGCTTTCGACAATAATTCAATAAAATTATCGTAATCCATTGGCTCAACCACTTTAACATGTTTCAATATGTCTCGATGTTTTTGAACGTTTGGGTTTGGATGAAGAGGAATTATAAATTCATACTGTGGGTTTTCTTTTGCTAATTTATCAAACGCACGGAACCAATCAGGAATAATGTGATGGTTCTCTCTTCGGTGCATCGTGATAACAATCTTGTTGCTATATTCAGGCTGAATGTGAATTAAATTATCCAACACAGTATTACCTACTGTAAATATTTTCCCATCTACTCTTTCTTTAATTAAGTTGTCTGAACATAGTTCCGTTGGAGATAAGTGAATATCTGCCATAACCGAAACAGCGCGACGATTGAATTCTTCTGGATAAGGGTGATCTTTGTTAAATGTCCTTAAACCAGCTTCAAGGTGTATAATTTTTATCTTTCTGTGAAATGCGGCTAAAGCCACAGCGAACACCGAGGTCGTATCACCCTGAACCAGCACTGCATCTACCCCATCGAAGATCGCATCCTTGTTCATTACGGAGCTAACAATTGAATCAAGCCTATTGGGGCCGTCTTCTATCGTTAACTTGTGAATATCACCTTCGATATTGGACAACAAGTCTACGTGTTGGCCGGTAAAAAGTAATTTATACGGTATTTTACCCTTGAAAGCCTCAATAAGAGGTTTTATTTTAATGAACTCGGGTCGAGTCCCAAAACTAATCAGTATCATAATGTTATATTGTTGACTGTTTTCCAGCCTTTTTGTAGCCCTGTTTGCACGCATCGGTCTCTTTCAGAAAAAAACTGCTCGTGTGAAACAGCGGAGTTCGTTGATGTTGCTTTATTATCTATCCCCAATTCATTACCAAGAATAGAACCGTGCAAATCAGTGTCGCTAGGAGGGTGTGGTGGGCAGTAAGTTGGGATCCCACCGTGTATTTTTGCCATAAAGGCAAATTGGATATCTTCTCCGTTATCCCAAGTAACTGGTTTTTCTTGCCATAGATACCTTAACCATTCTCTTTTGAAGAACCAAGAGTGGCCGACTAAATCAACCTCAGTTGTAATTGAATTTTGTGTTGGCCAACCGCACCTGTCGTGCTGGACGTATCTAGAGCCATTTAGAATAATACCAGCAGATCCCAAAATGCCCTCATGAGTAGCCATTGTTCTTAAACAATTTTCGTGCCACCTTTTTCCGGGGATTGTATCGTCGTCATAGAGTGCAACATACTTCGTATCAGCTAAAAGTGCACCGGCAAATCTTCCATAAAATTTCCAATTAAAATCATTGTGAAAAATTCTATCGACACCTAAAGAATTGAAGTCATAGCCGTGATTATCTTCGTGGTCGTTAACCCACAACCATATGTGTTTAGGAGGGTTAGTTTGTGATCTTAGTGCATCTACCTGCATCTTTAGGTTATAAGGCCTTCTGTAGGCATTTAATATCACAGTGATGTCAGATGTCTCTACATCTGCGTAAGTGGAGTACATACCCTCTAGAACATCAGTAATTACTCTTTCTCTCTGCTCTCTCACAAAGTCAATCAGCTCTTGGCCCCTATATTTTGGGAACCATTCTTCCGAGAAACAGCCATTTAATTTAGTAGATGACACCTTGCAGTTCAACATACGTGCTTCGATTATAACACGATTGAATGTTTCTAAAACAACTGGTATATAAATATACTTTTCGTGCTCCGATAATTGTCTTATGAATTCTTCGTAGGAAGGTGATCCTATTAGAGTATAATTAATATCATTTTGTTCGCAATGAGATACAGTACCGGCCGTATTTTTTGTAGGATTGGTACTATTGATTATTGAACAATCTTCTTTTTTAGAATTTCCAGCATTTTGTTCAATTATTGAAAGTTGTTCATCACTCCACAGACTCATTCCAAGGTTGACAACGTTAGATAACTTTAAGTTTTTTTCTATGACTTCTTTATGAATTTTAGATTGAGCAAAAATTCGATTGGCATTAACATAGAAAGCTCTATTAATAATGTGTTCAGCAGGTGCTAAGAAATTATCGTAAATAGATGGGTTTCTATGTTTTAAATATTTGTGGTCGTGCTCAATTAAAGAATAGCTGCCTGGATACTTAATTAATTCGCGCATAGCATCTAAGTTTAACATTACAAAATTCGATATTAGAAACCTAAACCCTGATTTTATGTAAAGTTTTATATGCTTATCAGTTACATCTTTTGATAAGAGCCTTATTACTTTGGTGCTTTTCTGTATATTGTCTAATAAGATTGAGTCGTTTATTTCTGCACCGCCAGCTATGTCTTCAACAAAGAAATCGCTGATGTATACAATCTTTTTCATTCAAATTCCATAATCTCTTCGGAGTCCACATTCTTAATTGGAGGAAGATTCATTGCATCAATAAAGAGTGAATACATTTTTTCATTCGAAAATCTTTCTTTTAATTCTGCGGCATATTCACAAGAGCTATCTTTCGAATTGGAGACATCGTTATAACATTGTCTCATCTTATTCTTAGCAGAAGCTTCTCTTGGGAATGCCCACATAGATCCTTTTACTATAACACCCTCCCAAAGGATTTGTTCAGGTACAGGCATCAAATCGAAGGAAACGTCATAAAACTGGTTTTCTCCTTTCTCATCAACAAGAAAGTCCAGTTGTCCTGACCAAGCTGTTGTTATAATTGGAACACCTGTGTAAGCGGCTTCATAAAGAGGTAAGCCGAAACCTTCACCATGAGGCAATGTTACCATTGCTTTGATTTTTGGGTGTAAATAAATTTCGTGCATCTCTTTATCAGTAAGGTCTCCGTGAAGTAGATAAACTTTACATTTTCGGTCAGCGTAATTAGGGTCTCTTGTAATCGACAATAATCTGCCGTGTACAATTTCTCTGTCAAGTTGACAATTTTTTGCAACATTGGTTTTAACTACAAGTCCAACTTCATCATCTTTGAATTCTTCCATAAACCAGCGAATAGTGTTTTCAAGATTCTTACGCGGGCCCATCTGTGCCACGGTAACAAAATTAAATTCGTGTTCCAAATCTATTTCTAAAGCTGTCAAATTATCATATTGTTTTACTGGATAATTAACTGCTGCAATTGGAACATTTAGCTTTAACTCGACTCTTTCATTAGTTCTATTATCTACTGCTTCATAGGTTGTATCTTGATAAGTATCTTTAGAGTGGTTTGACACAACAATTATGCTGTCCATCTCATTACCTTTCTGAATCCACTCGTGTGCAACTTTAGTTGTTTCGATTCCTGCGGTAAAGCCAACGTTGTAGGGCGCGATACGTTCCCACTCGTTGGGTATTGTGACTTGCAATGATAAATCAAAGGTTCCATTGTTTTGAATATAGTTGACAGTTTTTTCAACAACAGAGTCAATCCATTGTCTTTCTTCATCATTTTCACAAACCCAAGAAGTTCTACCCCATTCAATCGGGTGTATATATATATCAAATAAGTCTTCTCTAGAGCGCAAGGCTCTCAAAGCAAATCTAGATTGTTCGCCATAGCCCGATCTTGTTAAGACCGGTGCTCTAAGTACAATTTTCTTTTTCATTATGCTACCTCCATAAAATGCCAGCGTTTATGATTTCTTCTATCTTCCCAAGAACCGTGTTTTTCAACCACATCATCCATCAATTTAACCCAATTATCTTGAAAGCTTTCGAAGCTATAATTATTTTTGATGTGCTCAAGGCCAGCTTGGGACATTTTTTCGTATTTTGGTTTACTAAGTTTAAGAGCTTTCTTCATAACTGACGTAAAGTCCGCTTGAGAAATTCTATCTTCGTAAATATATGGCACCTGTAATGAGCCAATTACTGATTTTGATGATGGCTGAATACCCCAACCAAACCAGTTTTCCCCGTCAGTCACCTGTTCTTGAAGTCCGCCTGTCATATTTACGATAATAGGTGTTCCACAGGTTAAAGATTCAAGAGTTGACAAGCCAAAACCTTCAGCATCACTAATCCCGATAGTGAAGTCGGCGGCTCGATACATATGTGCCAACTCTTCAGGACCAACTTTTTCTGTTGATAACAGTACTTGACCGTCGTTCAATCCAAGCCTGTCTAGAATCATAGGCAAGTCTTGGCCGTGTGGATCTCGGGCGTCAGTGTGCATCAGCAATGTAGCTTTGTCGTGCCCAACTTCATCTAAAAATTCTTTAAACCACCAAATAAGAGTCCCGGGCTGTTTGCGTCGAGCGTTTCTACTATTCCAAAAGAATATTTTCTTTTTTGGGTTTTTGAATTTTTCAGTAGAGTTGGCGACCCTGTCTCTTAGTAAATTAGCTGTATTCGATTCCTCTGTATTCTTGATTGGGTGGAACCACTGTGGAGGTACCGCATGCGGCAAGTAATGTAACGAGCTGTCTGGTACTACTTCTTTTACACATTCGTAGGTAACTTTTGAAATAGCTACAATTTCATCAGTTGAGCGATACCACTTACCGTTATACTCAGGAGCAGGAAAATTGTCCCAAACGTGATAATATACCATAGGTACATTTGCGCGGACTTCGTTTTCAACTTCCCAAAGCCACTCATAAAACCTAGGGTCAGTCATAAACCAAAGTACATCCGGCTTCTCCTGCTGTAGTGCAGAGCGTATCATTTCCGGAGTTCCATATCCATCGATAGGTACAACTCTCCAATCATCACCCCAAGGGTCAACTGATATAGGATCATAGTTTTGATGTTTCATTGCCCCACCAAGGCAAATAAACTGGTATCTACCAGTTTTTAAAAGTGCTTCGATAAAATATCTGGTTTGTGAACCGACACCCGATGGTGATAATGGGTGGTCAGCTAAAACTAAAATTTTTGTTTTTTTCATTTATTCCTCATTGACAGTGTTCTGTCTTGTAAAATTTACAACCGTAACCGGAAGTGCACGAAAGACGATTTTTAATGTATCTTTCATTTTTAATATTGTATAATGCAGTGTTCAAAAGTTTAAGAGCATTTTCTGTCTTTCTTGGACCACTAGTGACTCTAAAAAACTCAACGTGATTATTTTTGGATGTACGTTTAAGTAAGGCAAAGTGAGTTTCCACATCTTTAGGTTCAATAGACATCTTTTGGCAAAAGAAGTGTTTGTAAAGAGTAAGTTGATATGTAATCATTTTATCAGAACGTTTTTTAGCATCCCAACCCCACGAACAGGTTTTCCAATCAAATATATGAACTTTACCATCGGGCGTAGCTACTACGGCGTCGATGTAACCTTTGAAGAGGCGCTCTTCACCTTCAATTGTTTCGTAAAGAGGCATTTCAACGGCTAGTACTTCATATTCTTCAAAGTAGTCATTCAAGGCATCTTCGATTTCAGGAATGATCTTCTTTCCCTGATCAACCATATCAGCGACTAGTCTCTGATTTATCTCATTTTCATCGAGTTCAGCAATATTCTTTTCGAGTTCGCTGACAAAATAATTGTCATCTACATCTTCTTGAAGAAGTTTTTTCTCGCACACAGAGTGAATTGCAGATCCAAAAGCAGTGTATTCATTGCCTGTGAACCCATCAATGCCTTCAATACGAGTAAGCTTATGATAGTATGGGCAATGTGCCCAGTCTTTGAGTTCCGAATACGAAATATGAGCCATAATAATCCTAATGGTAATGTTATCTTTATATTATAACCATTATTTATGGTTTGTCAAGTACTTCTGTATTTTGTAATAAAATAATTTTCTTATACACAGCAGGACTGAGCTTCTTTAGGAAATTATGATTAGTATTCATATAAAAGTCAGCTATAGCAGTAGCAAAGTATTCTCTCAGTGAGGTGACAGCATAAGAGTTTATAAAGAGACCAGCAGCATATTGATTTAATTTGTTATATCCTATTTTTTTGTATAACAAGTCGTCGAATTCCTGATTGAACTCTGTATCCATAAAGAAAGAGAGCGGAATCTTATAACCATCTTTCCACAAAATATCGTGTAAGTGTTTTCTCTTTCTAGCAAACTCATCTTGAACTTTCTGATCGCCATATATCTCATATCCGTAGGTGGTTTCTAACGAGTGAGCAATTTCGTGGATAATCTTTTCTATCATCTCAGTTTCGTCAAATTGCATATTCGATATATAAAGTGCACCCGAATCGTAAAATGCGTTGATATTTCTTTTTTCAAATTCTTCAAACCAGCCAATAATAATCATTTCTATTTCGTGAAAGTAATGATTTGGCAGAATTTCTTCTAATTTCAATATTACACTTTTTACATTAACACCCTCTACAGGATCTCTAATATAGACATTTATTCCGGATGGTGTGTAAAAATTTGTTTGAGATTCAAGAATCTTTTTTTGTTTCTGTTGAATGTAATTCTTCATTATCTGTAAATCCATTAACTGCGTCGTTCAAACCGGTTTGATACCCTCGGAGGAAATTCTCTTCAGCCATGGCGTACACAAATTCGGGAAACTCATGAGCTAAGATTTCGGCTATCATATTGACAGTAACCTCTTCTTGTTCAAATTTTGTTCCCACGTAATCAACCAAATAGGTCTTTAACTCTGAATTCTTTTCTACCGGCATCGCTAGGATAGGATTTTGGTGAGCCGTTTCTTCTGTGACAGCTTCAATAACGTTATTTTCTTTAGACATAACTTCTCCTTTACATTATTATATCAAAGTATATTCTTTTTTATAAGACTTTTGATGCCAAAGTTGCAAGTTCGGATCTCTCGCCTTTTCTGAAAGTTACGTGGCCTGCGATTGGGTATTCTTTAAACTTTTCTATCGCGTGAGCCAAACCATTAGAAGTTTCATTGACATAAACATTATCAATTTGCTCGATATCACCAGTCAAGATAATTTTGGTACCCTCACCAATACGAGTAATAATGGTTTTAACCTCGTGTTTGGTTAGGTTCTGAGCCTCATCAATGACGATGAATGCATTAGCTATTGAGCGGCCGCGGATGTATGTTAATGCTTCTAATTCGATTTTACCTTTTTCCATATACATCTCTAAAGAAGTCCTATCTCCCATTAAAAATTTAAGGTTATCTTGGATAGGCATTAACCACGGAAGCATTTTTTCTTCCATCGTACCGGGTAGAAAACCAATATCTTTTCCAAGTGGTTGTACTGGTCTGGATACTATCATTCGGTCATAATGGTTATTCTCGCTTCTTAAGCCGATTGTCTGTTGTAGACCTGCGGCAATGGCCATCAGTGTCTTCCCAGAGCCAGCACGACCAATTAACGACACTATTTTTATAGCAGGGTCCATCAATAAATCAATTGCAAAGGCTTGCTCTTTGTTTCTAGCAATTATATTCCAATCGTGAATGTCCTTATGAACTACTTGCTGAAGGGGTTCAAAGGAGTTCTTGTATCTAGCTAATGCAGACTTCTTTTCGTTTGCATTTGAAACCAGCATTACATATTGATTTGGATGCCAAGGCTGTTTAAACTCTTCTTCGTCAATTATGATCTCTTCGCCATCGTAGTATTGGTCTATCAATTGATCGTCAACTGAATGTACTACAAACCCGTTGTATAGTTCGTCGGATGAAGTGACCGCTTTTTCAGAAATAAAATCTTCAGCAATAAGACCTATTGAATCACAGATAACCCTCATATTGATATCGCGACTAACCATAATCGTTTTGCGTACAGGTTCTGCCATTTGCACAGTTTTTGCTGTTGCTATAATTGTATGATCTGGTAGCCTCATATCAAGGTCTGGAGGGAAGATAACATTTTTCAAGTCAGAGTACGAAATAACTTTTACTATACCCTTACCTTTATCTATCCTGATCCCTTTTTCTAGTGAACCTTTCTTACGTAGCTCATCGAGGTTTTTAATAAAATGTCTTGCATTCTGACCAACTGAGTCTTGTCTTTTTTTGTGGTTATCTACTTCTTCTAAAACCTTGAGGGGGATAAAGATATCATGATTATCGAATTTAAATATTGCATTTGCATCGGTTAAATATACACTAGTATCTAACACATAGTTTTTCTTTTTTGACATAGGTTCCTTCTATACAATATATAGTATTAGCATTAACATTTTTTGATTATCTGCCAATCAAAAACCCATACGGTGGGTTTTTCACCCTTATGATAAGGTACGCCGGCGCTCCGAAGTTTGTCTACCTCTTTTTGTATTGTTATCTGGGCGTACCAACCATCAACGCCGAGTTTGAGTTCTGATTGGTTAGCGATGTAACGCTTTCTTAAGATTACTCGGGTATCGGGCCCGGCAAAAGATTTGACCAATACTCTATCGTTCTTGGTATAGTTTTTCTTCGACTTCATAAATCTTATCTATAGTTTTTAGTGCAGAGTCTGGTATAAACAAGACTTTCATACAAAAGAAAGCGGCAAAAAACATTGACATTGCTAATATGGACAATTCCGCAAATATTTCTATTTTTTTATCTAAACCCACATAGTATATATACGTTGTTCTTAAAATGGAGCGGGAGACGGGATTCGAACCCGCGACATCCACGTTGGCAACGTGGGGCTCTACCGCTGAGCTACTCCCGCATTATTTCTTTATATTGCTTAAAACAAACAAAGGCAGCTGCGGCATTCATTAGGAACCAGTAACTACCATATGTTGCAAAATAAATTGTAAAAATAGTATTGAGGATAATCAAACTGAGAAGCCACTGCTTTGATGTCATAATTTTCTTAAAAAAGCCGGTTTTCTGTCTAGAACTAGGATAACCGGAAACCTCTGCCTACGTGACGATCGGCAGCCACGTCCTGCTTATGAGGCGAGCAGAACAGCGCATTTTAATTAACAACATTCACAGTTGCAGCAATCACATTTTTCCATCTTTATATCCTCCTATAGTATATAGGTCAGGACATAGGAACAGTGCACTGTTATGCGTCAAATGTTAAAGTACCATTTTCTGTTTCTACTGATACATTCCAGCCAATAACCATTGGGTTAACTTCTGCAAAGTTAGCAAACGGTACTTCAACTTGAGCAGTTAATGTACAAAATCCACGCTTATGATCATATTTTTCCGTAGAATGTTCAATCAATTCAGTATCATAGAAGTTTTCTGTGAGAGTTTCAGCAAGGTATTCCTCGAAAGCAAAGCTTCCGCGCTCATACTCATCAAGAAAATCATTATCACGAAGGTGTTGAATAACATTCCCACTCCAACGGTTGCGAGCATCGAGCTTAGTATTCGCAATAAGTGAAGCAAAGTCATAGATGACGCTAGTTTCATTCATTGCATCGTCTACTTCCGTTTCATTGTGTACGAAGACATCTGTCCCCTCTTCACGTGTAAGAGTGATCATTGCGTCTTCTGGCAAGTTTAGTGTTTGTAGTCTTTTTAAAACAGACATGTTTTCTCCTTATTTAAGATGGCTGCCTCTCGCGGGCTTGAACCGCGGACCCAGCGATTA
>MDTC01034327.1_pt1 | contig 32287 bp, 40 predicted proteins | sample 811181 | NCBI WGS metagenome assembly MDTC01 (sample SAMN05326644, study PRJNA326480) | marine metagenome | isolation source: seawater | place: Pacific Ocean: North | collected 2011
ATGTGTGATTTGCTATACTTGCCGAAAAGTTGTAGATGTTAGTGTCTACTTTATAGATTTCTATAATGTAGTTAAACAAATTAGCATTAGCACCAAATCCATCAGTTTCAATTTGAGAATGACCAGCACTTCTATCAGTAGTTGCGACTGCCGCTGCATTGTTGAGTGTAACTTGTGTGTATTTGTATGCAGTCCCTTGGACAGCAGTACCACCAACTGTTACTCTAAAATAAAGGTCGCCGTTTGTATCCCAAGATATCCTATATCCTGCAAACTTTATTTTGTCTGCCCAATCAGGGACGCCGAATATTTCCCAAGCACCCGATGTTGCGTAGTTAGATGTAGCGGTAGAGTTTTGATGAATACGAGTACGTCCACTGGCATCAACAGACAACGCTGTGTTAGAATTGGTGGGGTCTTGAATCGAACTTACTTTAAGTACACTGCTCATATCATTACCCTAACTTCGTTATCTTCACTTGCGTGAAAATGTTATTATTGGTTGAAACATCATTTTTTACACCAAGACCATTACTAGTCTTAGCAACTTGACAGTAGGTTCTTATTTTGTAAGTTGTGCTTGCTGAAAGGGTAACTTGTGCATAACCTGTGCTTATACCATGGTTATTGTAAGGGTTATCAGCGTATATGCACATACCTTGACCGACACTCGCTGTATTAGTGACATCATACAATTCAGTAAACATTCTATTTGTCCTGAACGCTGGCGAGGAAAACTCAATGATGTAAGTACCAGCGTTTAACGTAAATTGATTTGATGCAAGAGAAACAATGTTGTCGGGGTCAAAGATTTTTGTGTTTAAGTCTCTATCGTTAAAACCTACAGAAGAACCGCCACCGTCCACATTATATGCTTTTTGGTCTGCTATAACTGCTACAGAGATAGAACCTATAACGGGTTTCGTAGCAGTCACTTGCCCAGTGCTATCTACCGTCAGTGCAGTGTTTCCAGAGCTACTGTGACCAATTTGGTCAACATTAATTATTGATGCCATAACCAGTTACCCCGCGATTTCTGTTGCACTAATAAATGAGACGCCGCGTTCATATGCGGTGCCATCAACATCTCCAACTGTTCTGTTGATAAACAAGGTGTCATTGGTATATGTGACAATTCCACACTTGTATGTAATTTCAGACGTTGTTGATGGTCTGTCAAAATAATCATATCTTCCAATAAGGGGCGTAGACTGGTCATCTGGTTGGTCATAAGTTCTCGTTAAAGAGCTTATTCCAACATTACGATTTCCAGCCGCTGGATGTGCAAGTTTGGTAGTATCTCTGAAGAAAAATAACGTGTTGTTATAACTGTTTGCGTCACTATCTAATTCACCAAAGATATGTGCTTGAAGGTGAATTACACTTGAGGTACTAGCTGGTGTAATGTTGACTGTCAAATCTGTTATTATAGCGTTAGTATTTGCTGTTATAGATACTGAATTTGTCCCAGTGAATTGCGTATACTGAACCTGAATAATACCACCCTGCGGCATTATAATCTTGTTGCCAGCAGTTTTGGGGGCTAATTGATTTACATATAATTTAGACAATAGTAAGCTCCCCATTTACTGTAAGTGTAACACCATTATCAACTGTCAAACTACCACCAATAACACCACGCTCTGACGCAGCAATCGTTGTGTTTGTTGATAATGTGCCTGTGTTAATACGAATACCGTTACGAATTAAGTTGCTAGATACTTTACTAGCTGTGATTGTTCCATCGCTAACAGAACCTACATCAAATACATCCCCAAGAGCCACAATGAAATCTATTGTGTCGTTAGTAGTCAAAGCTTCAGCAAATACAAGATTGCTTCCACTGACTGTGAAACTGTCTTGAGGAGCTTGAATAATACCATTCAAAGATACTATTAGATGGTTTGCAGTCTCTGGAAAGTATGCTGCACCACCTAGCGTAAGAGCGTAGGTGTCTGTAGCAGAGGCAGCAGGGAATGATAGTTTATTAAACCCACCGCCTACAGGTCTTTTTCCTATGTATGGCATGTTACAAAACCCTTATCCAATTTGTTGTTGTCTCATCCCATATCCAACCATTTGGTTGATAAGAAGGTTCTGCTGTGGGTGGTTCCCAATCCCAAATAGATGTATTTAATGTCCAACTAGGATATGGTTGTGGTGGATAAAACACATCGTTTTCACTGTCGTATACATAATTACTGGAAGGGAAATTTCCACGAACAGGTGTACCTCCAAGTTTGTGGGTGTTACGAATAGTATTATAGCTACACTGAACCCAAGTGCCTTCTAGTGTGTCTATAAAGTCTTGTTCTGCGACAATAACTTTAATGACCTTGCCATCTTTTATTTCTGCAAAATGAGCCATGATTAAACCTTATACCTAATAACAACAATTCCAGAACCGCCAGCACCACCAGCACCGCCTGTTTGACCGCCGTTGCCGCCACCGCCACCACCAGTGTTTGCAGACCCAGCAGTTGCATTGTAATTGTTAGCTGTGCTACCATTACCGCCGCCGCCAGAGCCACCTGTGCCAGCTTGATAACTACTGCCCCAGATTCCTCCGCCGCCGCCACCGCCATAATAGACAGATGAACCAGTGCGATAAGTATTAGGCAGTCCAACACCACCATTGCCACCTGCGCTAACACTATCTCCATGTCCTCCCATAGCACCAGCACCACCGCCACCAGCACCAGTGTGATTATGGAAATGTGAAGTACCTGCTGGATGTCCGTAACGGAAACCTTCTTTGGTTACTAACTTACCAGATGACCCTGCTCCACCTTGAGCAAATGCTGTCTGAGCTTGTGCAGCACCACCGCCGCCAGAGCCACCATTCATACCTTGTGTTGAATTATATGCGGCTCCGCCGCCTCCGCCGAAAGCAATTTCACCGAATCCTGTTGTACCTGAGCCACCAAAACCTATTCCACCAGTTTGAGAAGTACCGCCAGCACCAACGACAATGCTATACGCACCTGTTGAAATAGTATCATTGATAATGACTACATTACCTGCACCGCCGCCACTGCCGTGATAGCCTGAGCCACCACCGCCGCCAGCAACCAACATAATATCAAAATACCCAGCAGTAGTTACCGTGAATGTTCCTGATGATGTAAAAGTGTGTGACTTATAGTTAATACCATTTTCAGTATATGTATTGGTTGTACCACCTGTTCCAACACCAAACTCTGATGCTGGTCTTTCAGCAAGCTCAGTTATTGTTATCTTTGAAAGTGCCATTACAATCCCCTATCATGCAACCTTGTAGGTAACAGCAAATATCAATGCTGTGTTTGCGCTAATATAAACATTTGTTAAGTTAAGCATTGATTGCCCATGTGCAAAATTCAGCCTTAAAACTGACTTGCTTGCTTCAGTGATTATACTGAGGGGAAAACCATAGCCAGTGAAATCATAAAGTGATGATGAGCTAGGGCCGCTTAACTGAATTTGATAAGAAACAGTCCCAGCGTAGAAATATGCGTTGCCAGCAGGAACAGGAAAAGGCAAGCCACCAATGTATGTTGCTCCTGATGAGTTATATGAAGCCGTGGTTGTCACACTTGCTGCATTTTTTAAGTATCCATTAACAGTTACAAAATCACCAATGCGTTGATAAGTGCCTTCTTGTATAGCTGGTGTTTCGTTGAAAATAGCATTGTTATTGATATCGCTAAAATAAGGTTGCCAAGTTCCATCATTTACATAGTTATTCAAAAGATTTGTTGATGCTGTACCACCTAAATAAATACCGCCAGTAAACGTACCGCTTGTAGCTTGCAGTGCTTGATTGCTTGGATGTGTGCTGGTGTGCTGTGCCAGTGAATTATAGACAACGTAAATGTCATCTGTGGCTGCTACAGTGTATCCTACCAGATTAACTGTAGTGCCGTTTGCATCAATAGTATATGATTCAGTAGGCTCCTGACGCACATTGTTAATGAACAAGTCAATGCTTTCTGGACTGGATACAGCATGAGACAGAGTTAGGGTTGAACCTGTAGCCCCTGTCAAATCCTGCTTTGGGGGTATCTTAGAAAACCCTTCAGTTTGTTGATTACCTATGTAACCCATAGTAAACCCCCTTATGTACTAATAGCATCAACGGCAGATACCCAACAATCAAGTGAACTTACAGTTGAACTTTTTACAAATAATCTGTCACCGTTTTGCACTACAATTTTTGCACCACCATCAAGAAGCTGTAGCGCACCGCCGCTTGCGATTGGCGCACCTTTGATAAGATAATGAGCGTTGTCAATAGCAACTGTGTTACCCATACTATCACCGTGTGTTGTACAGTAATAATAGAGTGACGTTGGTGTGGTATCAGAAACGACAATGGTAGTTTTTGCACCAGCTTGTCCTGCTGTACCTGTGGTTGTTACACCAGTTGTGTAAGAGGAACCGCCAGCGGCAGTCTTAAATGCTAGTGTATGACCAGCGTTTGTAGGGTCTGATTGGTCAAATACATAAGTAAATCCTCTATACAGCGTGATTGCTGGCTTTTGATTTCCACCTAAAACAAAGTAGCCACCAGCTACACCTACGTTATAAGTAAAATAGTCTCCAGCACCCTTATCTATAGCTGCGCTGGTAATAAAGGCGTCTACTGTAATTGAGTTTGTGGTAGTATTAGCCATATGTATGCCAACGATGGTATCAAAGGAATCAAAATCAGCCCCATCTGGTATATCAGCAGCCGTAGTACCAACGCCTGTTAATTTATATCTTCTAAAATTCTGTGCCATAATAATCCTCTAAACTATAGGGCGATTGACATTGCGATTGAAAAACCCGCAGTGGCGAAACCTGATGTATCAACTGTTTCTATGTTTGTCCAGTTACTTCCATTATAAAAACGTACTGCATTTTCTGAGGTTGAAAAATACAAGTCCCCAGTAGCTACAGTATTTCCAGCATTTGTGTGGAATGTTTCAGCGTCCGAATCGTTAGCGTGTGACCCATAATAAACTTGAGTAAAATCTGCTACTGAATTAGCTGCATCTATTGCATAAGCCCGTGCTGATTTATATGTACCATCTACTGTGTTAGTACCAGATACATAACTAGCCCAATCTTTTGCTGAGTGTGCGCCAGCAGAACCTCTATTCATATCGCCAATAGCATAGGCCTTACTAGATAACTCTGTCCCATCTACAGTTGTGTTAGATGGTTTTGTTGCCCACTCTTGAGCAGCACCAGCCCCAGCAGCAGAGGTAACACCTGTACCACCTGTAGCCCAAGCCTTAGATGAGTAGTTACCAGTGTTTGCACCGTTCTCTTGCACTTGACCGTCTGTTTTAGTGGCGTAGTCTTTAGCTTCCTGTGCGTGTTCTTCAGCGTTTTGAATGTCAGTTAAGTTAGCTGTAAGCGTACTAGCTATACCTGCAACAGTTGTTACTTCTGTTTCAATACCTGCAACAGTGGTGATGTCAGGCAAGTTGGAAGCTATATACTGCTTGTTTACAGCGTCCGTATTGTTTACGGGGTCTCCAACATTCTTAATGATGTTACCACCAGCATCCCAACGATTGGTAGTATCTAGACCAATGGTATCACCAACTCTGTCGTTAGCTTCCTGTGCAGCGTGGAAGACCTGAATACTACTATTATCCAAGTCTTCTTCTGTTAGGACTGAGCCTGAGGCAAAGTCAACTGCACGTGCTGTTAAGTCTGTTGTACGTCTTACTTGTACAACTGCACCTGTTGCTGGGGCAGAGGTTAGCTGCACCGTAGAAGTAGAAGGAAAGGTCAGGCCTGTTTGAGCCACACCATCTACAGTGACGCTAATCTCACTTGTATTTTGAAATGTGAACGGAATAGCAAACTGAGTAGTTGTGTTATTCGTTGTTGTGTAGTTTTGATATGAAAGAGCCATCTCTTTTCCTTTGTTTATCTAATGATGTAACTTTAGGTTAGTTACCTAGCTCGTTTGCTGTATAGTTAATTAACTGTCTCGCTCCATACAAAGATTGTGCAGGAAGCAGTCGTAACATTCTACGATATTCTGCTTCTGTAATCTCACCATCATTATAAGCTTTTGTTACTTGAAACATTGATTGAGCAATAGAAACAGCAGGTGGTGTCATGGCATATGTATTACCATCCATAGCACCAGTAGTTAGTTGATAGATGTAACCAAACAAAGAAGCTGCACCAATCTGACTTAAAGCACCTTCAGCAAAATTTGCAGGTGACATACGTTCTTGTATATACTCATCTGCATCGCCACGTCCAGCAGCATTAAGCTGTACACGTGTCATGTACATAAGACTACCCATAAGTGCTGAAGCAACAATAACTTTAGCTACAGCTAAGTCACCTTGGCTAGCACGAACACCTAGTCTCACTGCTTGTTGCTCAAGTGAAGCAAGTGGAAAACTAAGAAACTGAAAGAAAGTTTTTCCGACTTCAGAGCGTAACTTGCTATTTGTAGAAGCAATGTTCATTTCTTGAACACTCTGTCTAGCTTCCTTAAAACCTGCTGCTTGAAACTTTTCTCTCACAGGTTCAGGCCAATCTTTCAAATTAAGTTTTTTTAATACAGAGCCTTTAAAATCAGAATACTCATTGATAGCGTTCTTGATGTCATTTACATCAGCATCATCCAAACCTAACTGTCTTAGTTTTACATCACTAAATACTTTTCCACCCTTTTTAGCTGCTCTAGCAAACTGTGTAGAAAAGTGTAGCATAGACATACGCCGTAGTGTTTGTGTTACACCGTTTAGTCCTGACCAATAGGATACAAACTGTTGAGCCTTGATAGCTCTTTTACTCCATCCACTTTGTTCAGGTCCAATGTAACCTTCTACGTTACCACCTTCGTAGCGAGTTGTTTTATTAAATCTACCTAAAATAACCTCACCACCAATACCAAGACCTTCGACTAGTTCTCTCATTAAGTCATCATCAAGTCTTCCCTTAGAAGCTTTAGCGTACAAACCTCTGTATGCTGGCATTGTTCTTAGCAGAGTTGAAACACTATACTCAAAGACAGCATTAGAAAGTTCCATTAGGGCAGACATACCAGACATACCCATGTTTACAGAAAAGCTATAAGCTCTTGCAGCTATGAAACCTTCTCTCCATGCGTTGGATACTTCTTCTCTTTGAGCTAGTCTACCAGTTATACCATCATACATAAAATCTAAAGCTTGTATTTCTTTTGTAGGGTCTATTCCTTTTTTCTTTGCCTCTTGTAAGATGTTTTCCTTGAATGTACCCCAAGACGATTTAGCTTGGTTTGTGTCAATACCGTTACGAGCAAGACCAATAGCCCCTGACATTTGAAAGATGTAAGAGTTATGAAGCTGTTCAATATCTTCTTCTAGTAAGTCATAGAAGTGTATTTCTTCTACCTCACCGTCAGCACGTGTAGCCAAGATAGATGCTTTTTCATCTAATATCATTCTTGGTCTAGCACGTTTATGTGTCTTGGATATATCTTTACCTGTTCTTGTTAAGATTTCCATGACATCAAGTAATTCATCTTCATCAAACTTATCTTTAAAAGTATCTAAGAAATCTTGAATATTCATTTCGTTAGAACCTGCTGGCCCTTTTGCCATACCAACTTTGGGGTCAGTTATGGTTTTAGCATAGCCTTGTGCAATCCTACGAATATAATTGTCGATGTCTTTTTGAGCTATTTTCTTTCTACCTTTACGTTGCAGACTTTTAGTTACATCTGCTACAATGTCAGGCTGTGCATTACGTATAGCTTTTTCAACAAGGTCAGCAAAAACATCGTCTGCCTTATCTCCAAACTTTTGATAGGTTGCTATAACTCTATCATCATTGAACATACGTGGTAGATAGCTAGTATGTCTATCAAGTATTTCAGATGTAAAACCAGCTACATCATTCTTAATAGCCATCTCAGCTAGTTTTCGTTCTTGTTCTTTAACTAGGTCAGCTACAGCTTTTACTTCAGGGTCTACATCACTAATAATACCACGTGCATACCTAGAAGCTAATTGATTAAACTCTTCTATAGTACCACCAGTACGCTTAGTCCACGCTCTTTGGTTTGGATGTAGAGTATATGCAGCAGGGATACGGAACTGACCTTGAATACGTTCTCCTATCTCAGAAGCAGAATCTACAGTTTTAGTAGTTCCATCTACGAAACCTACGCTGTTCATACCTAGTTTAGCACCACCTAGTCTAGCTAGGTTTAACTTAGAAGAGCCTGTTCTATAACCTACAGATACTAAGTCTCTAAGCTTATTGATTGACCAGCCCATAACTTTGCTTTCAGCACCAGCTATTTTAGGGATGGCAGCGGCTTCTTCTGCTGATATGTCCCCAATAGCTCTTGCTGTTGATGTTGCATCAATAGACTGAATAAAGGTTTCATCTTTGAGTGTGTCATCAATTAGTTTTTGTGCTGTAGCCTCTACGTTATTAGCATCATAAAAAGCTTTTTGGGCTGGGGTAAGTTCACCACCTTCAGCTACAATCTTAGCTAGACGTGATACATTAGCACGTTTGACAAATGCAGTAGTAGCAGCGTTAATACCACCACCAAGCCCTGCACCTAAACCAGCAGTTATAAGTACGTCATTAGCATCAACATCGTACTTTAGCTTTGCACGAAGACTTTCAAATGCTGCAAGTTCTGCTGCTGTAACACCTGCACCAGCTAGTGCTGCTCTACCTACAGAGTAAGCTTTCTTGGCTCTTTTGGCAGCACCAGCAGTCAATACTGCACCACCAGTTACAGGAGCAGCAGGGCCACTCAAAGCAGATATAGCAGCAGCCGAAACACCTATAGTAGCCCACTCAGCAGGGTCAAACATAGTAGCAAGAACCGTTGCTGTTGTACCTGTATAACCTTCAGCAGCTAACTCAGCCCTTCTCTTTTCAGTAGTAAGGTGAGTTTCCTTAACTGCTAGTGCGCTTTCCATTCCAACAGTAGCAGCTTCTTGCAACACTTCTTTGATAGCTGTTTTATCCAGCAAACCTGAAGACAAGCTCTCAGTAATCTCTGGCGTTAGTTCTACAGGTTCACCATCGTATGACCTAAACCTATCCAAGTTCTCATAAATAGAAGGAATAATCCATTCTTCTTGAACGGCTGTTCCCAAACTAGAAGCAAAACCTTTAGTCTCAGGTGCTGCTTCTTCTCTGGCTTGAAATAATTCAGCTTCAGTGACGGTCTGTAGAGAAGGTAACTCTTCATACCCTGTCTTAAATCCCAAATCTTTTAGGACTTGTTGTGAATTTTCAGCCATAGTTTACATCCTTACTTTATGATTATGGAGAAATAGTACCACCTAATTCATCCAAGGCTTGTGCAGCTTCGTTAATAGATTCTTCTGCGTTATCGAACCCTAAGTTTCTAGAAATAGTATCTAAAATTTCTGAAGCTGTTGGAGCATCAGGGTCTATCAACATTTCATCGTCAGGTGAAATTGTATCAATGTCACTGAGAATATCCTGATTAGTAGCAGTCTCAGGTTTGCCAGTATATGGGTCTATACCCCTTTCTATGGCTTCTTGTATATTCTTAGCTATTAAGTTATTTACAACATTAGGGTCACTTAGTAGTTGTTTCTTACTGATAGTTCCTAAACTACCCATCCAACTACCGTTTTCATCTACTATGTTTACATTGACAATCTCTGGGTTTACGCCATTTGTCAAAGCAACACCAGCGTCTGTAACTGTAGGATACATCTTAGTAATAATGTTTTGCATCTGCACATTGTTACCAATCTCAGTTGCAGCAGAGTTTAAAGTTTGTTGCACAGGTGCTGATATACTTATATCAGTGTTTAACTGCTTAAAGCTAAGTTCAACGCCATTAGATGCTGTATGAACAATGTGGTCTTGATTGAAAACATTTACAGCTAGTTTAATAGCTTCTTCTTCGCTCTCTACTCCTGATTGCATAAACAACAAAGCATCATCTACAATGTTATTAATGTTCCTAATTTTGTTTGACGTATCACCATGGTCTGTAATAAACATTGTACCAACTTCAGACATTACTTTGCTTCTGAACTTGTTTTTGTTTTCTGGTACAATATCAAAGTTTACATTCTGTGCTTTCAGCAAAGCTGTGCCTAAGTCAATACCCTTTTCACGTGACCAAACTTCTGCAATTTGAAAACGCTTTAGTTCTTTTTCAGACATCAGAGAACTAGGTATCTCTAAACCAGTAGCTTTCATAGAAGCAATAGTATCCATAGTTATTTTTGCTTGTGCTACATTAGCTTCATTAATCTCACCATTGACAAACATAAACTTACCAGAGTTAATGTTGTCAGTAGCAATTTTAGGTACTAGTCCGTTACGTTTATAGAAGTCTACTCTTGAAGCATCGCTAATACCCTCTGAGCTTGCATAGCTTTCAAAGGCAGCTACAACGTCAGCTTCGGTAACTTTCTTTGTAGCTCCGCTAGGTAATGTAATAGTTTGACCTACCATTAGCATAGCGTTGCTGACAGGCTTACCTTCAGCTATGGTTGACATATAGCTATCAACAGCACCTACTACCTGTTGTTGAAAAACAAGAGGGTCTTGCTGTTTTAACATTCTTTCGTCACGAATACGTAACTCGTTATTCATGGTCTTGACAGTTTTCTGATACCGTCCTACGTTGTATAGCTTCTTCTGCTCACCCCATCTATACAAGGCATCTCTACCATTAGATTGTACACGTGGGGCAATTACGTTTCCAAACACGTAGTCATTAATCTGATTAAAAGAATACCCAGAAGCTTTTTGATACTTGTTGATTGTATCTTCAATCTGGTTCATCTTGAACAAGGTTCTATCTTTTCCTGTAGCACCTAGTTCTGGGTCTCCCATCATTGCTTCGTTATCAGAGATAGCTATCAACTCTTCAGTCAGAGATTCCATGTCTTGATTAAAGTCAAACTGTCTCCTAGTTGGGTCATATACTTTAGCAAAGAAAGTAAGATTACCCATCTCAATATCAGCGTTGACAGCATCAATAAGTAGCTGGTCTCCTGACTGGTTAGCCATGTCAATATATGGCTGCATTATTTCTGCACGTTTTGCAGCTACAGCTTCTTCAGACATCCCCATGTACTGTTCTTGGTTGTCTAAAAAATCCTGACTAGCTGCTCGTAAAGCTTTACCTACTCCAAGTTTAACATCAGCAGCACGTTTGGCTGAGATACCTTGCTCTGCCTCTCTCTGTAGTTTTAACTGCTGTGCTTTTTTCTCATCAGATACAGCTTTAACAGCAGGAGTAATAGCTGTGACAAATTGACTTAATGCGCTTGGTGGAGCCTGTGCTTCTGGTGGTCTTACATATGTTTCGACAGGAGAGGCTACAGCCCTTAGTTGTTGGGGTTGACTAAGACCCTCAACTTGTACTCTACGTTTAGCCATTAGTCACTCCTATTCGTCATCAGCCATGCCCCACGGTGCGTCCTGTACAGCATATACTGCTTGCCCACTACTAAAGATGGAGCTTGTAGGTGCAGTAGAACCAAACGTAGATGTATAACCAGTTGGTTGTTTTACTTGTGCTGATTTTTCGGTAGCATATGCGGAAGCTGCTGTGCTTATTGCGTGAAATAGTAAATTAGGTTTGATACCTCTAGGTAAAGAATTTATTCTATTTAAAGCTTCTGCTGAAGCCCCCTGCTTTTGTAACTGTATTTGTTTTTCTAAGTTTTCTATGTTAGCATTAATTGCTGAGAAACCTCTTAGTTTTTGTTTGTCATATTCATCTACAAGATTATCTACAGAGGAACCAGATACACCTGCTTCACCTGCTGCAACCTTTGCTCTCTCTTTTTTCTTTAAAGCTTCTATACTTAGAGCTAGTTTCTGTTCAGCAGCAATCTCACCTTCTTGAACCAGACGTGTATTTAAGGATTGTATCTTTAAGTCACGTGCAGCAGCAGCATTAATCCTATTCTGTTGGTAACGTGCCTCTGTTCTCTTGGCTTCACCTTCTGCTTGAAAGTAACCAGCGACACCCTGACCAATAGCCAGCATAGTCATTGGGTCCATTATCGTATCCTCACAAATTCTAGAAATGGTTTATTACCTACACCCCATTTCTCATGTTTCTTGATAAACGTGAAACCAACAAAACGTAGCCAGTTAATAGCTACAGTGTAGTCTGCATCTACTGCATTAGTAAGTAGGGGGTATTTTTGATTAGCTTCCTCTACCCACTTACGTGAGCCACGTAGGAATGGTAGCCATACTTTTTTAATAGCAGGGGTAGTCAACAGCCACGGTATAGCCATAGTCTCATCGTATTCTGATAGACCATAGATACCAGCTATCTCATCTGTATCTGTTACTATAATAGTCCAGCACTCTTCTGATTCATCAAAGCCTGTCTGTAATGCTTCCCTTGTAGTACCATGTGAGGCAAGTACCTCTGCCCTATCTTCAGGGCGCAAGTTATCACAAAGATATTCAACATCTTCTTGGGTACTCTGTCTCACATGGACTTTCATTTACATTCTCCTAGAACGTAGAACATAGAAGCCTTCCCACTCTGCCGATTGGAAAACACAGGGCAGGTGGCTACTGCTTTTTAGTACGATACTTACATTACTTGAATTTGCCATTATGCCAAACTCATACGTACCAGAATCAATAGCTGCTCTATTAAGTATGTTTGCTGCACCGCCTACAAGCCGTCCTGTAAATTTACGATTGTATGTAGAGCGTCTAGATGGCGTTACATCTACCTCAAAGAAACCTGTGTCGTTATACACTACTGCATAGTTTCTTAGATTAAGAACACCTGTTGTTATTGGTTGGTTGTTTTGCTTTACCACTGGTTCAGAGAACTGGTACTTGAAAGTATATGGTATCCCAGCATACACCACCTCACTGTTAGCAAGCTTACCTGCTACATCAGACAAAGATATAATCTTACCTGTTTGGTCTATGTAGATAGTAGCTGCATCAGTATAAGGTACTGTCGTTAGGCCACTTGTTTCTAACTGTACTCGCCTGTCTAAGTGAATAGAAAACTGACCAGTAGTATAATTTGTTGCGTCATCTACGGATAGATTAATACGCTCAAGGTACAAGTTAGTACCTCTCTTAATAAGTATTGTTATGTCTGCACGGTTGAACGAACACCCAATGATGTCACCATCAAACACCCAGCGTGACCACGATGACTGTAGCTTCTCTCTGCCAGCCCAATAGTATCTGTATACATACAGAGCCTGAGGGTCATTATCAGTCTGTACTAGTAGCATGTCTTCATTAGACGATGCTTGTATGTTAATGACTTCACCATTTAGATACTCAGGTACGTGTGCTGTAATCTCTGTAGCATCGTTAGTGTCTGTGTCACTATCTACAAAGTACTCCCACATGCCAGACCATGCACCACGTGCTGAAGCAAAGTACACAAACCTACCAGCCTGTGCTGGCTTGGCTCTAAGTGATGCCTCAAACTCTGTGGTGTTAGCAATGTTGACTGTCTCAGGTGTAAGTACAGGGTCAGCCGTTAGCTTAAACTGTGTCAGGTCAGAGAACAACAACAATGCTTCGTTAAAGGGTACAGCGTGTTTAAGTATGCTAACCTTGTTTGACGATACTGCCACATCAATAGGGTCACTGTCAACGATGGTTAGCGTAGACTTACGAAAGAAGTCAAAGTTTACATACTCACCTGCACGTGCAAAGATTACATTCTCATCTGCTAGTACACCTAGTCGGTCACGATGAAAGAAAATATCTGACAGAGTATATCCTATGAAAGAGGGATAATCGTTAGTACCATCATCACCAACAGTTCTGTCTGCATAACTCACTACATCAAATATAAAGCTACCGTCTGGTTGCTTAGACAGTTTATGTGGTAAAGTAGAAGCATCTAAATCTACTAGGATGTTAGGTTCAATAGTTTCTTTCCATACACCATCACCAGTAAACTTAACGTAGTAATCGTCTTGTGCTTTCTGATTGTCACCTGATACTTTAATATTAAAACCTACTGGTCCCTCTGATGGAAGTTTTTTAAAGTCACCAGTCTCACCCTTGAAGAGTAGTAGGTGGTCTCCACCGTGAGAATCACCAACCTCTACAGTAAAGTCTGTAGTGTCAGTAGACCTAATCCACAACACAGAACCATATCTAGTTATACTAATACCTGATATAGCACCACTGTTTGATGTAACATCATAATAAGTTGTACTAACACTATTACTATTAAATTTAAGTAAGTTGTTAGCGATAATATCAGTTGATGCACCACGCTCTGCGTTCTGTGTCAAAGATGTACTAGATTGTGTAGAAGATTTAGTAGCAAACTCAATAGTACCTGTACTACTACCCTTAGTAATTTTCAATCTATATGTAGAAGAATAGTCAGCCTGTTTGACATATACTAATGCCTCAGGGTTACGCACAGGAGATGTCGTAGTACCCTTGGCTACTACTTTAGTTTTATTTACAATGAAGGTTGTGTCAGCAATAGACACAGCAGCTAACTGCTTACTAGGGTCAGTTAGACCTGTTACATAAGAGGCTGCATTATTAGTTACTGTTTTTGATACACCATCCTTGTCAAACACCCTAATCGTACCAGTAGTATCTATCACCATAGAGTAAAACTCGTTTTCATCCCTACGAATAGTGTGTATAAAAGCTTTGTCTAGATTACTAATTACTCCTAAGTCAGCAATATGTTTAGAGCTAGGACGCTTAGACAAGCCTGTTACAACATTGGATAAACCGTTTTCTTGTAGCTCTGCCTGTGTATTAAGACGTAGTGATGGTGGTTGTTGTGATACACCGTTAATCAGATTGGGGATAGATTGACTGATGAGTGCCATTATAGTGTCCTTCGTCCCTGTCTGTCGATGATGCTGAAGGTATCATAGTTGTCAAAGATGTTATGGTCATCAGCAGCCTTGTCAAACTCTCTTAGTTCAGCAAGTGCTGTAGCCTCATCTCGCATCTGAAAATCATGTAGTGTGTTGGAGCCAACAATTCTATCCTGAAAGATACGTGTTGCTCTCATAACTACGTAGCGTTTAGCTACCTCAGGCAAGTCATCAAAATTTAATTGTACAACAACATCTAGTGCTGTATCTGCATTTATAGTAAACGTATTATTAACCCTGTCATACATCTTTAACCCACGTTGTACAAGGTCTCTACTATCTACTTTCTGTGTTGCGTCTGCACGTAGTACATCAGTACCAAGGATAATCTCCCCGTTACTATCTTGTGCATACGCCTTATTTAATTCTGTGTTAAAGTGCCAGCCCATAGACTGTACTTCACGGTCAACTGTATTTAGTATGGTTTCTGCTACCTCTGCTTCTAGCAAGCCAGAGGACAAGCTACTTACTGGTGCTTCGCCAATGGCAGAAAGCATAGTGTTGACTGCATCTAGTTGTGTTGTTCCTGCCATGTTATCACCACTTTACTTTGTTAGCCCAGTAAGCTGCACTAGATGGCCCCTTCGCTATATTCTTACGATGTCTCGCTTTAAACGATGCACGTTGTTTAGCGTTCTGGTTTGTCTTAGCACCCTGCTCACCAAATCTAATTAGTTTAGGTTTATCTTTCGTACCTACGAGAACAGCGTGAGATTTCTTAGGATGGTTTGGTGTTCTCTTAGGTATACGTAGACCCTTAAAAGTCTCCCCGCCTCTCTCTATAGCCATGTTATTTCTTCTTCTTATACTTATTAGTTACAGTCTTGCCAGTTGCTTTAGCTTCTTTCTTAGCTGCTGCCATACCCTTCTTAGTATAACTATAATGTTTTGAACCTACTTGTGGCATAATTACTTCCTATACTTTGCAGTTTTCTTTGCAATCTTTAGTGGTTGTTTTACAAACTGTTTACCTTTACGTTTACCTTCACGTTTAGCTCTAGTTGTGGCAGCATATTCTGCTGAAGATAATGACTTGATAGCAGCCTCAGGTAAATAACGCTCACCTGTTTCACTAGATTTTTTACCTGACTTAGTTCGCCACTTTTGTTTTGTCCAGTTTTTTAGGCTTTGTTGTGGGGCTTTCATGATGTGTAGCCCCCACCAGCTTTCTTATAGCGTGACGCAAGCAACTGAGCTTTTCTTGCTGACCACTGACCAGCATTACCGCCTTTTGTACCAGCCTTAATAGCATTAAACATACGCTTACGCATAGCAGGTTTAGTGTAGTTTCCAGCCTCGTTGACACGTGACTTCTTAATTTTTAAGTCTTTGCTCATATCACTATCCTATAATAAAAAAGGAGAGAGGCACTAGTAACCTCTCCCCTCGTTTAATTAAGCAGCCGACAGAGCGATACAAGCAGCAGGACGCAGGACGTTGTGTCCCATTGCGTACTTAGCTACCATCAGTGTGCCTTGACGGTTGATTTGGTACTCAGATTCCATACCCAAGTCAAGAAGCTTGACAGTAGCAACGGCATCAGGAGTAAACACGAAGCCCTTAAACTTAGCAGCAAGAGCAACCATGTCTGCACCATCTACGTTTGCAGTAGGCAGGTCATAGTGAGTAGTGCGGCCTGAACCAGCAGTATTTGCCAGAGGCGCATTGTCAGAAGTCTTACCTTCGTTAGCGTCACCAGTGGTAAAGTTCACGTACAGGTTAGACACGTTAGCATGGTTTGACATGATAACAGGCATACCAGCGATTGAAGGTACTACGCCAGAAGCAATAGAACCATTACCACCGAAGTCCTTATTCATGTAAACAAGCTTGTTACCATCAGTAACATCCAGCAACGCATAGTACTGGTCAGGAGCAAGAACTACAGTTGCACCATCAGTCGGTACGTTCTTTACTTCCATCTCTTTACGTGCGTCAAAGATAGCTTTTGCAATCTTAGCAGCGTCAGTTGCGTCACCAGCAGCAGTACCGATAGTCACGTTGTTTGTAAAGTCTTCCTCAGTGAAAGCCTTATAGTCTTGGATAAGACCAGCAGCGCGAGTAGCGTTGGTTGACAGAGCAGCCTTAACGAGCATACGTGCTACGTTACGGTCAGCTTCATTAGCCAATGCGATACCAGCTTCTTTTGAGTAGATGCTACGTACATCGTAGTGGTTGATTGCTTCATCAATGTTAGCAATGAACTGGCTTGAAATAAGCAAGTCATCAATAGTGACGATGCGCTCACCTGCACGAATATTGCCACCAGTAATCTCGTTTCCGGGGGTCAGATATTCAGCAGTTGCGCGGCCTGTCATTGGGAATGAAGCAGACTTACCTTTACTAATGGTACGAGTACGTACCTTGTCCATAAGGACTTTCTTTTCCTCAAAGGCAGTAAGGACTTCACCAGCATACAGCTTGAGAAACAGGTCTCTTACGTCACCCGTGAGGTTATTTTGACCCTGAAAGCTTACGGTGTAAGCAGGGTTTGAAGCAGCTTGTGCCATCTTAAATTACCTCTTAGTAATGTTAATGTTGAGTTGTACTTACACTCTGCACTACATTACATCCTTTCTCCAAGATTGTCCCTCGCAAGGGGTCAGGGGTAATCGTTTGTATGTTAGCTTTGTGTATAGGGCGTCCCCTATTAAATACACCCACGTTAGGTGTACTTAAAAGGAGAGGGGAGCAAGCCCCCCAATCCCATGCAACAATTTAGAACAGACTAGACTTAGCCAACTTATCAGCTACGGCTTGCCTGTAGGCAGGGTCTTTAGCGTATCTAGGGTCACTCATAGCAGCAGTGAGTTCCGCAGTACTATCGAACTTCCCACCTGAGGATACAGTACCAGTACCACCTTGCATAAGGCTTGGTTCTGCCTCAGAACGATAACGTGCATGTAGACCTTGGACAGCAAACTTAATTAAGTCTGTGCTGCCACTTTCCATCGTTGCGTTGTAGGCTTCTACCTCACTCTCAGGTAGATTATCAGCAGCCCACTGTACCATCTGAGCGTACTCTTCTCCACCACCAGCGTATTCGTGCATCTCCGCTGTCACCTGTGCAGTAATAGCGTTCTGTCCTTCAATCCACGAATCTACCATAGCTTCAGAGAAGCCAGCCTCTGCCAAGGCTTCATACGCTTCTTCTGTTAGACCACCTAGTTCTTGATACTCTTGTTGAAAAACATCAAAGTCTAGGCCTCTATCATCTAGTAACTGTGCTACATCTTCAGCACTTTCGTTACCAGAAACTTCTATTTCTTCAGTAGTCTCTTCCTGCTGTGTCTTACCTAGCTTACCCTCTAATTCTGAGTATGCTTTAGCCATGTCTTCAGCAGATTTAAATTTCTCAGGCAACCAATCAGGACGTTCATCTGTTTCTGTTCGCTCTTTGTTGAGCATTTCTTGAACATGTTCCTGTGATTCTGGTGCTTCTTCCTGATAAGTGTTTAGTGTCTCAGCCATCGTTACTCCGATTCTACTACGCCTTTAGCTAGTTGTGGTGCTGCTGCTTGCAATGCACCCATAGCGGCCTGTTCTTCCATTTGTTGTTGCATCATCATTTGCTGTTGCATCATCTCTTGTTGCTTTTGCTCTTCTGATTTAATCAAACCAGATGTATCAATACCAAGTGATGCAGCAAGACGGTCTATGTAGTCACCTAAATTCATCTCACTTTGTATAACTTCTGCACCTAATGGCTGAAGATACTGTAGAAATGCTGCTAATTTATTTAGGTCTTGACCACGCCCAAGAGCTTCGATACCAGTTACGACAGTAGGCTTGACACTATCCTTAGGCATACGAGGCATCTTACCTTGCTTTGTTAGTGATTCTAGTAGCAAGTTAATCAGAGGCAGTTGGAACTCTTGAGATAGGATTGAGTATACACCACCCAATGCAGTCTCTAGTTCTTGTGCCATGTAACGAACTTCTTCAGCAGTTACACGCTCTGCTGCTCTCTGAATAGAAGAGTTTAGCAGGAACGCAGCAGCTAGTCGCTCGTTAATCATACGCATAGTCTCTAACGCTACACGGAAGTCACCTGATTTTTGTACTTGTAGTGTTGATACATCGTTAGCATCACCTGTCAGGAACGCACCGTTAGCTGCTTTAGCTAGGTTAGCTGACTTAGTGCTACCGTTTGGACGTACCAAGAAGAGTACCTTAGACGAAGCAGCACTACCTTGTACAATGGCTTGTGTCAAGGCTTCCAAGCTACGCAAGTCACCAATGTATTCTTCAATAAAACCACGTCCGTAGTCTTCACCATCAATACGAATAAAACGTAATGGAATGAATGGGTTCTGGTCTTCTTTGAATGTACCACGTGAGTTAGGTACTTCGATACCAGCTACCTCTTGGTGTACCATAAACCCCTTTGGACCACGTGTTACACATGTATAAAGGTCATAGTTCTTTACTGGTGAACCTTTCTTGTGTGCATCTTCTGCTGGCAGTAGGGCTTGCATTTCCTCTGGCAGCATCATGACTGCTACACTTTCTTTGGTAATAATCTCTAGGATATTACCCATAGCATCACGCTTAGTACAGTAACGGTCAGGTCTGTATACCTTCATACCACCCTGCTTGGGCATGTATACCAAGGCATTACCTGTCACGATAAGCAGTTTTAGTGCCTCAAATACTGGCACACGGATAGACTTGCTTTCGATTTCCTGCATAGCTGCACGTTCAATACGTGCTAGTCCTTCTTCTACCTGACCACGGTTATCACCTGCAATCTGCTGTAGGTCAAAGTCATCAATGGTCAAACGAAAGAAAGGGCTGTTTGGTGGTAAAAGAGCCATCAATAGTTTTGATGCAAGGTTATTTACACCCCTTGCCCCAATGCCTTGATACGGTGTGGCATATACAGATGAACTGCTATGCCCTTCCTCTGGCAAAAGAGTAGGGATAGTTAGCCTCGCTGATTCACGTCCACGTTCTAGGAACGTATCACGCTCACTTGCTAGTTGATTGTAGCGTTTAGCTACTGTTCCTACTTCTTGTTCCATTAGTTATTCCTTACGAAGTTGGAATGTTTAAGCCACTTGCGCCTGAACCACCGACATTAGCAGCAGCAGAGTTAGAAGTTACCTTGAGAGCTTTCTTACCCTTTTTCTTCTTCTGCATCTGAACGCCAGTAGTTTCTATTTCTGTATCATCATACTGTTCTGTATCTTTTGCAGCAGCAGTAGCTGAAGTATCAACAGCAGCAGCAGTCTTTGCTGGTGCAGCTTTATATTTCTTTGGAGCTAAAGGTTTTGTTACTGCTCTTGTAATTTTCTTTAGTGGTTTCTTTACTGCTCTAACAATTTTCTTAATTGGTTTTGGTGCTGGACCGCCCATTAGTTGCCTCCACTTGGTATCTGTAGCCCTGATGCAGAACTACCTGTCTGTACTGTTGTGTCCATCAGTGGTGTCTTCAGAGCTTTCTTACCCTTCTTCTTTTTGGTAAGCTGTTCTGATTCCAACTCTGTATCTTCTAATTCAATGTCAGGAGACTTCTGAACTGCTGTAACTGGACGAGCAGGGGTAGGCATTACTGGTGGGGGTTTTGGCCCACGAAATATTGAACCCATAATCTATTCCTCAAAATCTGTGTGTTGTAACTCTATCAACTTGTCGATGATGGATTGTTGCCCCTGAAGAAACCTTAGTTCTTCAAGGGTAACTTGTCCAAGCGGTAGTTTGTTAGGATACAACTCTTTAAGGTGGTTTAGTAGTCCATCTGTAATATTAAAATCGTTGCCTAATACTCTCATTTTGAACAAACTTTCGCTAATGTTGTAACTTTAGATTTCACAAACACCTGCTGTACACGCTAATTCCTGAGAAGATGTAGTGTTATCAGCTAGTTCTGCATACTCTGAGAAGTCAACATCAGGCATTTCTTCCTTGAGTTTTGCGTATGCTTCTTCATCTATTTCTTCGTATGGTGCTTGTGCATAGCTGTGATTGTCATCTTCACGTGGTAGGAAAGACACACCACAGATTTCATCCCAATGTTTGTACACCCACGCACCTACTTCTGCCCACTCATCTTCTCCTACATAGATAGTGACTGAGGGGTTGTGGTCTGTCCAGTGCTTGCGATACTTGAGCCATAACTCTAAGTGTTCAATAGCCGACACATCATGTCGTGTTAAGCTATTGTCTGCTGACTTCATTGGGAAACTGAATACCAAGTTTTGCGGATTGTACACGTCTGTTTCACAAGGAACGCCCTTGTCTTGCATCCACGTTGCCAGAGGGTCTTTAACATCTGCTCTTACTCTTCTTATGTAATACTTAGCATAACGAGGATGGATACCACTACCACTGTTTACAAGCTGAGACACTGTGCCACTAGGCTTGACTGTGGTGATAGCCTTAGATTCTGGAATACCTAGCTTTGCTGCCCACTCTTTATTAGTTTCACGTGTAACCTCACGTAGCTTTGACAGAGTACCAGCTAGTATGTTTGATTCATACTCACCCTGCCCTGACATAATCTTGTGGTCAAAGATACCAGTCAGTGACACGCCTAGTAGACGTTCCTCTTCTGAGTTCTTCTTCCATCTAGGTGACAGATACTTAAAGTCTACCAATGCTGACTGGATTGTACCAATGATGGTAGCAATCTCTACCTTCTTTACTAGCTCACCTACTCCATCAGTCTCACGTATGATAACCTCTGACAGATTACAGAACTGCTTGCTGCGTAGGCTAATCTCCCCACAAGGGTTAGTACCAAAGTCATCACGTGCTTCACGTCCGATAGATACAGCCTTTGCTTTAGCTGCCTCACGGTTGAAGATACCACGCTCACCTGACTTAGATTCATAGATAGATGTCCACTCACGTAGAAAGCTACCCATGTCAGGCTTCTCAGTAAAGCTGATAGAGTTGTTAGCGTAGCTACGGTTGACTTGCTCGTTCCACCAGTTGCCCATCTTAGCATGACGCATACGGTCATCTGTCAGGTTGGACAAACTAATCATGGCAGACCTACGAACACCACCTACAACTACAGCAGCAGCTACCTGACACATGAGGTCATGGCACTCAAGGCTGTTGAGCTTACGTCCTGCTGCCTTGGTGAAGGTGTTGACAGCAAACTTAAACAAGTTCTCCAATGGCTCTGCACCTGATGCACGTCCACCAAATGTCTTCAGTCTTGCACCTGCTGGACGTACCTTAGATACATCCCACTTAGGTATCTCACCAGCATACAAGCGAGAGATAATCTGACGTAGTGCCTTTGCCCATCCCTCTTTGCTGTCTGCTACTACGACTACCTCATCTGTAGCGTGTAACTCTGCTGGTACTTCAGGTAACTTACTAATGAACTGACGCTCCACAGAGAAGCCCACACCTGTACCACACATCAGTACAAGCAGAGCTTCATCGAAAGCCTTGGGGTCATCAACAGCTAGGAAGCTACAGTTGTATGCAGCTACTTGGTTACGGTCTAGTGCCTCACCTGCTGTCATGATAGTACGCATAGATGGTACTACCTCAAGGTCATGGATAGCAACCTTGACATCCTGCCTCTGCTCAAGGGCTGGAAACTTGTCAGTCATGTAGTTCCACCAACGGTCTACAGTTTCTTCCCAAGTCTCACGTCTTCCTTTATCTTCTAGCCATCGTGCATATCGGCTGGCATGTATATACGATTGGTAACTATCCATTATCGGTCATCTCCCTCTCCGTGTAGCGTACCCTTTTCCTGTCGCTTCTTTAGTTTCTCTGCGTTCATCTCTGCAATGGTCTGTAATGATAGGCCACAGTCATGGGCTAGTGCTGCAAGCATCCACAGTACGTCACCCATCTCTGATGCAATAGCTTTCTTCTGGTCTTGGATTTGAATGTTGTCACGCATCATCTTACTAATCTTACCACATACCTCCCCTGCCTCTTCAGCTAGACCCAAGGCAGGGTATGAGATAGCATACTTCTTAGGGTATACTGCTGTCCTCAATGCGTTAAGTTGGTACTCATAAAAGTTCATCATTACCAGTTCACTCCATCTGTTTTCTTCATCAGTTCAATCATCTTATCTAAATACCACCTAGCTTTCTCAGCATCTTGGATAGGGTTCTCCTTGTTCCACAGACGTGAGCCTAGATACTTCAGTACTTGGGCATGAGCTACAGAGATAGATTCATACTCACCAATCACATCCACGATGTAGTCCCATGTCTCAATCTTACCAGTGGTGTAGTGTGGGGGACTGTTTACCATATCCCTGTCTTCACTCTTCCACTGCTCTTCTAATGCTTTAGCTCTCATATAGGCTTCGTGGGTTGCCATAGTGTGACTTCTCCTGTGTCTGTGTTGTACTCACCATCACGTAGGATACGTGCTAACCTAGCGTTTTCGAGGGCAACTTCTTCAGATAGACCTTTACTCTTAAACGCATCAACCACTGTATCCCATCTGCAACCAGAAGACAGAAGTTTATTAGCAGTCTTGGGACCAACAGTTGGACAGCCGCTATAGTTATCTGTGTTGTCCCCAACCAGAGTTTGGAAAAAGAAATTGTAACTAGCTTCTGCTTCAGTGATTGTAACCACCTCGCCATTAATCCAATGCCTTGCTGGTATAGTGAGCAGGTCTTTGTCTTCAGACCAGATAATAGTGTCAGGGTTTGATGTACCCAATATTCCAAGAACATCATCAGCTTCTAATCTCCTGTATATAATTGTGTTGTAGTTATCCATCATGTATTGTCTAGCCCACTGCAACAACATAGGCTTGCGTATGTTCTTACGATTAGCCTTGTAGTATGGGACAAGTTCTTTACGAAAGTTATCTTTGTCTGACAGAGCCACGATGCAATCTTGTACAGGTGCTTCATCAACCAGCTTAGTAATCTGGTCAGTGATACGTATCGCCACGTCAGGTTCAAAGCTATGCAACGTCCACAGTCCATCACCCCAATCAATAGGTGTCTCTGCTGATGCTGCTGCTTTGTATGCTATGATGTCACCATCAATAAGCAGTAGGGTCATCGTCATTACCTCTCTTGTTTAACTTCTCTTCTAGTTCCAAGCTATCTTTCATGTTCTGAATGGTAGCCACTCGTATTCCAGTCTTGACTTGTATGTAATCTAGGTATGATTCTACAACCCACTTGATACACAAGCAAATGCTCACACCAAAGAACGATGCAGTCAATACCAGCTTAAAGAAGAAATCAAAGTCCATTCTTAAACGCCTTAAACACATCACTTGAGAAAAGCTTTTGAAGATTTAACAGGTACATCTTTGATGCCCAATTATCTCCACCCTTCACAACCTTCACATAATCTAGCTGACTGATAATCTTTTTTAAGTTATCAGTTTTGAACACTATCGTAGCAAATATCTCATCCTCTACACACAGGTTGTGAAACCAATAGTCAGATTCAGTAGCAGCAATACCACTAGGTTTACCATAACTTTCAAACTCAATAGCTATGTTACCAGTACGCATCCACATACCTCTCTCAGACTTTACTTCAATCTTTTTATCTTGAAGCATGTCGGCAACCATTTTCTCACGAACCTTACCGTACTCTAAATCTAAGTCAAACTTCTTTCTGTTCTTCTTAGTGGGTGTCAGCCCAGTTTCTTCCGTACTTGTACTCGCTGTCGAGTTGACATCTGAATCCAAAGTGCTGTTCGACATCTCGCATACATTGTTGAATAAGTCTACCTGTTTCATCTTCCTGACCTTTCTTTACTATTAGTTGTACTTCGTCATGAATGAACGCTACAATCTGTGCGTCCAAGTTTGCTTCCTTGATAGCACGTGCTATGAACACGTACCATGTCTTACAGATTATAGCACCAGCACTTTGTAGTAAAGTGTTCAGTGCAGCATGGCTATGCCTGATTGGAATGATACGTCCATCCAATCCCTTAATCCAGCCACGCTCATCAGCAGCTTTGGACACTGCATCACGTAGGTACTTGAGGGCAGGTAGCTTTGACAAGAACTTCTTCTTGATTGCTCTACCTTCCTTCGCACCTTTGCCTATTATCTTGCCTGTCTTCTCATCACCTGAACCATACAAAAACCCATAGATAAATGTCTTGGCATTGGAACGAGTAGGTAGACCAGCAGCTTCCTGATTCTGTGTGTGTATATCACCAGTCACTACTGTATTGGCGTAAGCACCGTCATCATAAGCAGCCATATAATGCCCAAGACAGCGCAACTCAAGGCCAGAAGCATCACTGCCCAACAGACTGTAACCATCAGGTGCTTTGAATAAGGCTCTACACTCCTCACCATAGGGTGAACCAACGCTAGGAACCTGTGCCATGTTGGGGTTTGAGTGTGTACACCTAGAGGTGACAGCACCCATGTGATTAACTCTACCATGTACCTTACCATCTTTCTCCATCTTCAGCCATGCTTGTTTGCCTGTGGCTATCTGACCTATGCGTTTATTCAGTAGCAGATACTCGCTCAGTAGTCTAGCCTCTGGCATGTCGATACTAGCTAGTACATTCTCATCTACCTTAGGCAACCCACTGTCTGTCATAAGCTCTGGCTTCCAGCCTCGCTTCATCAGCCTGTCACCAATCTGTTGACGTGACGCAGGGTTGAATGGGATAGTCTTTGTCTTGGTCTTTAGCTCTACTACAGTAGGCTCAAAGGTTTCGACTAACTCAGCTTCGATGTCTGCTTTACGCTGGGCTAGTTCACTGTATAGTTTCTGAGCAGACTTGGTATCGAAGTCAAACCCATGTTCCTGCTGTTGTATCAGCAGTGTGTGGATTTCAGTCTCAAGGTCTAGTGCCTCTTTGCTAAAATTTTTTTCAGTAATTTTACGATATAACTTTGCTGTGACTGCCGTGTCTTGGATGCAGTAGTCGAGCATCTCAGTGGAGTATGCTGCAAAGCTCTCGCTGCCAGTATTGTAATCACCTTTTAATTCTCCTAGTCTATGTCCCCATGCTTTCAGGCTGTGACTACCAATTAGTTTTTGTGGTAGTAAACCTTTAGCATGAAGCTTGAAGTCAATCTCTTTAACATCAGGCCAGATAGTTCTAGAGTATACCAACGTATCTATCACGTTACCCTTGAAGGTGTAGTCGTGTAGCTTCTTCATCACACGCAAGTCATAGTCAAAGACATTGTGTCCAATCAGGGTTGTAACCTCACTGTCCATAAAGTCCATGGCTTCTTGTGTCTGTGTTGGGTCAAAGGTGTGTACCTCATCTGTCTCAGTATTCCTAAAGACATTACACCATACTGTAGTTACCTCATCCAGCAGGTGGTCAGCCTCTAAATCCCATATGTATTCCATGCTCTGTCTCCGCAGTAGCTAAAATTCTATGTCGTTCTCTTCAGCAGAGAAGTATGTCTCTGTCATACGTCCCGTTTCTGGTATGTACTCTAGTGAACAACATAATCCTGTATCGCCAGACCATCTGTTCTTCAGAACTCTGACCTGACTTATGTTTGAATTGTCTTTGTCTTGTTGGTTCCTTTCCAATCCTATTACAATGTCACTGAGTTGACCAATCGCAGCACTACCACGTAGCTGAGACATGCTAGTCTGTGCGCCATCCTCATGTCCTCTGTCACCAGATGGACGCTTCAGATGAGAGATGAGTATCATCCCACAGTTCAACTCTTCAACCAACGCACGTAGCTTGGTCATAGTGTTGTCGATTATCCTACGCTCATCGCCCCCTTCAAGACCAGATACAACGATACTAATATGGTCAAGGACAATGTACTCACAGCCACAGCCATGAACAAGGTAGCGTATCTTGGACAGCAGGTTATCGCTATCAGTGCTACCCCAATGGTCATACAGGTACACCCTGCCAGAACCAACTGTGTTGTCAAAAGCATGACGCATATCCTCTTCAGGTACATCGTTACCATGCAGGTGTAGTGGCTTGTTAAGTTCGATAGACATCAGCCCCAAAGCAGTACGCTTCACGTTCTCCTCTAGTGCTATGTAGCCTAGCGTCTTACCATGTCGGATGAAGTTATGTGCAAACTCCCTTGCTAGTTGTGACTTACCTATGCCACTACCAGCAGTGAGCGTTACAATCTCACCCTTACGACAGCCACCTGTCTTCTCCTGCACCCCAGCGTAGGGATAGCCAACTGATTCTTTATCATCAGTACTAATAACCAAGTCCCACACATCAGTACCAGCTACGATACCATCAGGTCTGAAGGTCTTGGCTGACCAGAACGCATCAATTAACTCACCTACACGTCCAGCTACCAACATCTCATTGGCATCCTTCAGTGGTAGTGTGGCTATCTTACACTTGTTGGGTGGCAACACAGACGCACACTCTCTTGCTGCTTTCTGTCCTGCCTCATCGTTGTCAAACATAAGCACAACGTACTCAAAGCCTGACAACCATTCGATAGATTTACCTATCGCTTTCTTGGCTGACGTACAGCCTGATGGTAGGGATACAACAGGCCACTTGTTATCCAAGGCCTGACTAAGTGAGAGGGCATCAAGTTCACCCTCTGTAATAGTAATGAACCTACCACCATCACGCCATAGATGCTCACCATACAGTGACACTTCCTTCATGCTACCTATGACAGAGAAGTCCTTGCTCTGAAAGCGTACCTTCTGTGCCTGTAACTGACCATCACGTGAGCGATAGTTAGCTACCTGTACCTTCTGCCCTTTGTAAGTTGAGATGCCATAGCCCCAAAACTTACAAGTCTTTTCGGTGATACCTCGCTTGGTTAGTTCTTGGAACCCCAAGTCAAGGAACACTGTGCCATCTGTTTCAAACAAAGCCATAGCATCCTCTGATTTATCAGCATAAGTTACTGTCTCACATGAGAAGCAGAAGTGATTGCCATCTGTGTATAACGCATTGGCATCACTACTGCCACAGTGAGGACAGGCTTCATGCCTTACGAACTCACTTTCCGATTGCATTGATAATCTCATTTATGATGTACTGTAGTCCATGTACTATGTCATCAATTTCATCTTCCTCGTAGACATCATCCCTTATATCTTCAAGAATGTTCTCTGCCATCTGTTCCCATGTTACATCATCTGAGAATAGTTCGTCATCAATGTAGATACTGGTGGACAGTCCTGTTGAGAACAGGTCTACCAACACATCAACCTCTGACGTAATCTCAGTTGTTAGTTCATCTTTTGTTTCAAGCAAACTCATTTCAGCCACTCCTCAGGTACTGTTCCTTCTGCCCATTGAAAACCATTACGTTCTGCCCATTCTGCACAGGTCATCTTTGACCCATCCTTTCTCTTCTTGGCTCCTTGTATTGTAGCATCAGCCTTTTGGAATACGAAACGCACGTCCAACTGTGGATGCTGTGCCTTGACAGCTTTCATCTTTCGTTGTGCGTCCTGCCTGAAGTATCCCTTCAGTTCTACAATCATAGTGCCTACTGCTAGGTCAGGGATGTAGTGACGCTCCACATAGTAGGCCAGTTTCTCTGGCTCGTACTGATATGAAACGCCACGTTCATCAAGGTCACTGATGACCCTTGCCTCAAAAGTCCCCTTCGTTGGCATTAGCTTGACCATCCTCTGAAGCGAACACATCTGCTGCGTTATCTTTAGATACTGCTGCTGTAATGTATCCATCCTCTTCATCGAAGATAGACGAAGCACCTGACCCACCATACTCCACAAGGTCAATGACCTGCACTGCCTTGAGGCGAAGCGATACACCTACCTGCTTGGTAGACTGCATCACGTATGGGATAGGCTCAACTGCAATGTTGACCAGTGAACCATTACCTACCAGTGTGTTACCCTGCATTGGGGTACGCTTGGCATCAACAACCATTGGCTGTTGGGTGTAGGTCTGACCATCACGTGACTTGATACGTGACTTCATCTTGGCCTTGAATAACAGGTTGCCAGTTGGGTTCCCGTTATCATCAGTCTCTGCCTCGTATGACTTACGTGTGGACAGGACAGTCTTGAGTTTTGGATTGTCCTTGACAGCTTCGGCAAGCTTGGCTTGCGCCATGTTGTCTAGCTGTTCACACACTTCTGCTGCTTGCTCTTCAGGCATGGTTACTTGAATTGAATACTCACCTTCTGGTACGAAACGGTAGTCAGCTTCAAATACTTTTGCCCACTTTGCATTGCCTTTAATCTTCAGCATATTTTGTAACTCCTGTTATGCTAGTTGTAGTTGGCTAGGTTGTAACTTTAGAAATCACGCAAAGAAATATTGTGATTCTAATATGTCACGCAAATTTAATTCACCCCTAGCTGGTGGCATTGGTATATCTTCAGTACCAAGTACCCTTATAGCATGTTGCCTCAACTCTGTCAAGACATCATGTTGCTCATACATCTCAACAAACTCTTCGCGTAATACCTCAGACAAGAGGGGCATCATTGGACTGTGTGTGCCATAGCTGTCATGCACCATGGCAAAGTCCTGTATGCCAAGCTTGTTAGCCTTGTTGATTGTCTTAGTCATAGCTGCTGCATCCAGACTGTGGATAAAGTTGGGGCTACTGCCCAGCCCTGTCCTCTGCCTGTTCACAGAGTTTGGTTTATCTCTAGGAAAGGATAGCGATACTATCTCCCCATTGATGTGTGTCTTGATTCTCTTTTGTTGCACCTCACTATATTGTTGTAACACAATCCATCCTGTAGGCGTGACCCACTCCATGTGCTTACCCATGCTGGCGTACACATCAGCCACATCCTTGATGTAGTCCATCACCTTACGAGCAGATACAATCACCTCACTGATTGAATCCCACACATGTCTAGACAGGTACGATGACGCATCAAACAAGTCATCACCGAAAGGATTGTCCCCACCACTGTCTATCTTCTCTCGCATAGCTTCCTCTATGTAGGCACGACAGGCGTGACGTGTACCTGAGTACGGGACTATCATTACTGGACGCTTGGCAAGCTTCCTATCTATTCCAAAGGCCAAGCATTTACGTGCCAGTTCTGTCTCATCCTGTTTCACACGTGCGATAGTCTTGTCTGCCACCTGTGTGTAGATGTCTTGGGGTAGGTCTGATGGCACAAGGTTAGTAGCCACACCACCATGCCTATCCCTGAGTATGGCTGACAGGTGTTGTAGTCCATTGCATGACCCGTCTGCTGATACAGGTAAGCGTGTCTCGTACCCCCATCCCTGCTTCATCAGGCCTGACATCTCGTAACACCAAGCTAGGAACTGGAATGGCTTGTCAGCTTCACGCCACACACCACACTCGTATGGGTTGGACACGACACGATGCGCCCACATCTCTGCGTATTCCCAAGCCCATGTCTCACGCTGGTCTAGAGTTACCTTGTCATTGCCATAGAGATTAGCCCCATGAATACACAACCAACGTGCATCATCCCAATTCTTGATAGCCATGGGGTAGCCAAACTCTAGCAGTGCCTTGCTCCAATCAGCAGACTGAGGTGAGAGGAAGGTGCTACTTGCATACTTGCGTGACCTGAAATCATTCTGCCACACGTAGTAGAACCTGTCGTACTGTGCAAACTGTTCTGCAATCTGCAAAGTTCTCTCTACTTGTATGCGCTTGCTCACGCTTCGGTTGTTAAGGGAGTAGATGTGATTTCTCTGTCGTGACCATGCACGAAACAACTCCCTCTCACTCTCAGTCAACTCTTTGGGGTCTCTGTCGAAGGGGTACTCTGGTAGTGGTACATCATCCCTTGCTGGCAGCTTGCCCCATTCCTGTCCATTGTCCCACAGGGTACGTATAACCTGTAACAACGATTGATTAATACGCCACTCAGTTTGTTGCAAAGAGTTGAGACAAGCATACTCCTGCGACAAGTCCTGCTCTTTTAGTCTGCGTAGGTGTGTCTTCAAACTCATTTGCGCCTCACTATTGGTAGTTCATCTATGTCGTGACCATGATACCCACCACCCTGCACATCTGTCCACTGCTTGGGTGTCACCACACATGGTAGGTAGCGTGGTCTTGATACCTCAATGTACTCATTGAAAGCCTGTATAAATTCCAGTGTACCCTCTGTAGGTACAACGTAGGTGGCTCTGCGTTTACGCTCAGTCTGTTGTGTGTCTAGCTTGATGATACCTGTACACTGTATGATTAGGTCAACCATCTTGAAGCCTACATGCACACGCTCTGACTTGAGCCATGTTGATTCTTCATAGCCATCCTTGTTCATCTTGTGCGTCAGGCCATAGCGTCTAGCACCATAGGCTTTCTTCATAGCCTCTTTGATTGTGTTACGAGCTACGTTACCTTCGGCATGTATCCACCTGTCTAGCCTGTCTTGCATCTCAATGTTAGTACCAATGGTACGAGCTACATACAGCAGTGTGTTCTTTCTGCTGATGCTGTCAACCATGGACACCACACTCAGATATGCTACCTGCTCTGCATCCATCTCATTGATACGCTTCCACGCTATGTCACGTGATGGGTTGCTTGGGTTAGCTAGGTACTCTCTCACACCCTGTGCTACATCGCCCACGATACGTGCTACAATGGCTCTACCGTGTGGCATGTGTGTTTCCCTGCCTGATTCGATAGCCCTGTCTCTGGCTTTCCTGAAGCGTTGTATGCCACCTGTCAGCATGTCTGCTTCTAACTCAAGCTGGTGTTCAAATAGGTCTTTGTTTGTTTCTAAAGTTACAACCAAGATAAGACCCCCTTTAACTATATACTTAAACTATGGCTATCATACCTGCCATACCAATGACCAGTACACCAGCCAACATCACTACAAACTGTACACCTGTTACTGCTTCGTAGTCACCTAACATACCAACCACTGCTACAGCCAGCATACATGTTATCCATACTAGTAGTATTGCATCCATCAATACTCTCCATAGTTTTCTAACATCCACTTTTGAAATGGTGTCTCATTGATTACTGCTGGTTCTTCTGCCCACTGCATCTGACATTCAGGGCAGTAGTACTCAATCATCCCATCCACTGCGTACAAGGCTTCAGCCTCACCACTACAGTGCATACAGTTTTTAAATCCCATGCTCATTGCTCTGTCCCTTCTTTGGTACGCATCAATTCCCCCTGCACATATCCCATCTTAAACTTGATATGATACTGAGCTTGCTCTTTCTTATCATACTGGTTGTCATAAGTCAACCCATGATAACCATTGTGGTAGCCCATAACGTAGGCATCATCGTACTTGTTTCTCATTTTTCTGCTTGTCCTTTTTCCTGTTGTACTTTTTCTTACTCTCTACCACCTGTGACCTACGCCTGTGCGTTTGTAACAGTGCCTTTGCTATTGGGTTTACTTTCATTAGAACTTTGGCGTAAACTCTACACCCTCCTCATGTTGTTGCTTCAGTCTGCGTAGCTCCTGTCTCATGACAGTTACGTCCTGCCCTTCCCATTCTGCATCCTGTATCTTGACCTGTAACTCTGTCAATTTTTTGACAGTAGATACTAGCCTGTCATCAGTA
>MDTC01119624.1_pt1 | contig 32261 bp, 20 predicted proteins | sample 811181 | NCBI WGS metagenome assembly MDTC01 (sample SAMN05326644, study PRJNA326480) | marine metagenome | isolation source: seawater | place: Pacific Ocean: North | collected 2011
CGTCCACATTTACAGCCTTGTGCTTACAAGGATAACAAAGAAATCTACATTGCTATTCGGGATTGGGGAGAAAAAGGAAAACTAAATGATTTACAAAAGAAATTGTTGCTTTCTCCTACGCGGGCAAAGGAAGAACTCTACGATTTAAAAAACGATCCGTGGGAGCTGAGCAATTTGGTAGACGACCCAGATCACTCCAAAACTCTTCAAGAAATGAGAAAAACTCTGAACCGATGGATTCGTGATACAGGTGACCTCGGTCAGAATGTGGAACCAATGAAAATGTACGATAGTGATATGAAGGTTTATCTCAATGGTCTCGCAAATGGGGGAAGAGGAGATCGCCTTGAAGAAATTAAGTCAAATATAGCTCAGATGAAAAAGTGGTGGCAGGAAGGCAAATAACTTAACTTAGTGTCTTCAGGCAATAAACTGCAGAATACCAATTTATTTTTCATTTTGCTCAGTATCTGCAAAATACAATTTCTCCAATTACCATATTTTTTGATTGGAATAAGGTTTGTAAAAAATTGTAATTAAAAATGTGCACAGAATTTTAATGCTTTCTTTTTTTGTATTTCAGTAACATTTGCTAAATGTAAAAGGAGTTAAAATCCGAAAATCTCTCCTACATTGTCAGCGTAAGTAATTGATCATCCACTTCTAAATTGATGCTTTCTTTTAGGCCTTGATTTGTCAGTGTTTGCTTCATCCATTAGGCGAAAATAACACAAGTCTTCTAAACCGAGGGTCGTGGGTTCGAATCCCACCTCTCGTGCCACTCACTAAAAAGGTTCTAGCTTTTAAAGATAGTCACTTCTGAGGTGCGGCTTGTTGAATGCTGCCTGCAGAAAATTATTCAATCCTTCCTCTGAAGGTCGTGTTTGCACCGGTGGACCTCTGTAAACCTCCTGTAGCGACCGCTTTCTTCCGCTTCGCAGCGATCTGTGCTTTGCTTTCGCCTGGGTTTACATACCATTCGCTGTCCGTGTGGGCCTCGGTCAAGATCTGTGAGATTCTGTCAATTACATCCGGATGATCTCTAGCCAAATTGTTCCTGCAGTCTATGTCTTGGGAAACATCATACAACATTACCGGCTTGGAGGGATGCTCCCTGTAAGCCCACCATTGGTTCATTCGCACGCTTTGTGCGTGCTGCGAACGCATTCCGTTTTCCCAGTACAGGTATTCATGAGTTCGCTGCTCGTTTGGCCTTTCGAGTAATGTTGGTGCAAAACTGATTCCGTCTGTTTTCGGGGGTATGACACCAGCAAGATCGGCCGCCGTTGCCAAAAAATCATATAGGGAGCAGATATGGTCACTTTCTCCTGCCTTAATCTTATCTTTCCAATAGACGAAGAAGGGAACTCGCATACCACCTTCATGGGTTGACGCGAACTTCCCTTTAGGCCATGGACCTTTATTTTTAAACAGAGGATCTTCCTCATGTAGGGGTCTACCGAAATACCCCCACTGACTGTACCCATTGTCACCGGCAAAGAAGATTACGGTGTTATCCAGGATCTCAAGCTGCTCCAGCAGGTCAACCATACTTCCAACGCCGCGGTCCAAGTGGCCGAGCATGGCTGCCCATTCCTTGTGTTTCAGGCTCCAAGACTTGTATTTGTAGGCTCCAAGGTCGGGTGTGATACACGGGCCGTGGGGAAGTTGCGTTGCGTAGTAGAGGAAGAAAGGCTTGTCTTTTTGCTCCGATATAAAACTCAGGGCCTCCTTCTGGAAGAGGTTCTCGGAGTATTTTGCCGCTTCCGCATCCGGGATACCTTGAGGAACGAGGTGCCCGTTCTCGTCATAAACGTTCTTAACATCTTCCAGTCTGTCTATCGGGCGACTATTGTAGGTTTTAACACGCTTCATGTTGAATCCGTAATTCTCAGGAATCGGCTCCGGTTTCCCGTTTCTCATCAGGTAGTGGGGGAAGAAGCCATGAGCCCGTGCCTGATCGTAGTATCCGTAGGAGAAGTCGAATCCCTGCTTGTCAGGAGCTCCCTCGGTGCCGGGCAAACCAATACCCCACTTGCCAATAAAACCTGTGGTGTAACCGGCTCCTTTGAGCACCTCGGCCACCGTGACATCCTTACTCAACAGGTGATCCTGTCCTCGGACTGAATTATTTGCTCGAATACGGCAATGTCCCATGTGCATTCCGGTCATAAGGCTTGCCCGGGATGGGGCACATTCCGGTGAACCGCTATACGCCTGACTGAAACGGATGCCGTTCATTGCCAGCTTATCGAGATTGGGAGTTCGAAAATGCTCTTGTCCGTAGCTGCTCAAATCGCGGTATGACAGATCGTCTGAGAAAATGAACAGTATATTAGGCTTACGCACGAGCTCTTTTGCGTGCGTCGAGCAAAAGAGCACAGCCAATGTAATCATGCCCAAACCAAGGTGTTTGAGCATGTTCCATTGTCCAAAAGTTGCTTTAATGATTATCACTCTCTCAAAGCCGGTTTAGATGAGGTGCGAGTTTACGATTCGCTTTCATCAAATTGTTAAGACTTTTTTTGTTTTGCTGATTAGTCACACATATCAATGTAAACTTTTTTTGTACATTTTTTTGTTTTTCAATTAAATCCGTGTTTGCGTCATTAATTGGGCGAAAACAACACAAGACCTTAAGCTGTGGGTGGTGGGTTCGAATCCCACATCTCGTGCAAATTTTTACCTAGCCTTATAAATTGAAAAACACTTTCACTGTTAACAAACCATAAGACTGGAGTACGAAAAAACTGAAATTACGGACGGGTGAACAAATCTGACATAACCACTTCGTTTACCAAATCTCGGAATCCGAGATCTGCATTTATAATCTTATCTAATATACGATCGATTTCCGGACGGTCTGAGATCTCCAGCTGACGACCCAACGCATATTCCATGAGTTTGTTGGTTAGAGCTCTGGTGAACTTTGATTCCTGTTCACGGAAGTGCCACATGAATTCTCCGAGGTCCTTGAATTCCTTACCGCCGGGAAGAATGCCCGAAGCGTCAATTATCTTCCTTGGTTGATAGGTCGAACGGTAGCGACCAATTGCATCGAAGTTCTCAAGCCCAAACCCTAAAGGGTCGATCTTGCGGTGACACTCGGCACAGGTTGGATCGGTTCGGTGTTTTTCCATTTGATCACGAATGGTAAGAGATCCACGAATGTCAGGCTCAATTGCTTCGATATCAGGCGGAGGTGGGGCAGGGGGAGTTCCGAGAATATTTTCCAGTATCCAGACTCCGCGAATGATCGGAGATGTATCCACTCCGTTTGCAGTGACTGTATGAATCGATGCCTGTCCAAGTAATCCTCCTCGGGGATGTCCGTTGGTACTGACTTTGGTAAAAGAGTCAGGAGGTTTCATCCTGAAGTTTGGTAGATCGATACGATAATGCCGGGCAAGTGCAGGATTCAGGAAGGTGTATTCTGCGGTGATAAATTCGGATGTTGGTAAGTTTTGGTCGAGGATATGGCGAAAGAAAACATGGGTTTCTTGACGCATTGCAGTAGCTAAGTCGTCGATATAGTATTCGCTAAAACGATTCTGATCCGGAGGGGTGGTTCCCAAATTATCGAGGGTAAGCCAAGCGTCCAGAAAGCCGTCCACAAAGCGATTTGATTTTGGGTCGATAAGCATTCGTTCAACTTCTTGGGAAAGAATTTTCTGGTCATTCAGTATTCCATGCTCTGCCAGATCCAATAATTTACGATCAGGCATGGAAGACCAAAGAAAATAACTAAGCCTGGAAGCGATGGCATAACTATCGAGCTTATTTAATTTTCTTTCAACCGGCTCTTTTAAGTAGATAAAATTTGGGGAGCAAAGGGCAGCTTTCAGCGAATCCTTGTAGGCCTGCCATGAACCAATCCCTTTCGATTTTCTTTTCCTGTAAATTTGGAGTAAGGATTGAATTTGCTTGTCGGTGGGAGGGCGACGATAGGCACGAGCAAGGAAATTCTCTAGGTTTTGAGTTACAAGATTCGGATCAAAGGTATTACCGCCAATCATTTCTTTTTGAACGAAGGTTGGCCATTGGTCGATAATTGGACCCCGTAAGTACATGTGATAAATTCGAACCTGAGGAAGTTTTGCATATTGGAGACCGTAAATGAGGTCTTCATTCCCAGTTTCTAGTGGGATAAGCCCCTTGTTTTGCCTAACAAACTTGGATGCTTCAATATGAGCGTCCCGAGCCCGATGAGCACCGTTTAGAAAAATAACTCGGGGAGTTGAGCCCTTATCCAACCAGATACGTGCCGAGTATTTTTTTCTTTTCCCTTCTACCATCTCGAACTTTGCTAGTTCAGGTTCCAAGGGTTGAGGAAGGTGAAGGGGACCAACTTCAATATTTCCCGGAACCACGGCCAGACGAAAGGGTTCATCTGATCGTGTGCCTGCAAAGTTTTTTTCATAAGGCGGGTTCTTGTAAAGGGCGGTTGCATCAAATGCGAAGAAATAATAACCATCGGCAGGCACGCCTTCACTTAAATCAGACATGTAGCCGTATGACCCCATGTGTCTTTGCGAACGTGGGTGTTCATACAAACGAATGTGGTGAAGGGAATTTTTTTTCAGGTTGGAATCAAGAAATTGTACCTCTCTCATGAATCTAGTGAATTCGCCCTGTTCGAAACCATCATTTTGGATCCATTCCTGAATATTTGGTTTTTTTAATGATGGGAGGGCTTTTTCTACTACCATGTCTGCCGCATCAAGATACTTATCTAGCAGAAATCCAGAAGTGACCAAAGCATGACCTTGGTTATCTAGATGATGAACTTCATTATCTGAGGGAAAGTTCTGTGTGGGATCAAAAGAATTGGTATTTAGATTAAAGAGATCGCTTATGGTATAAAGATATTCTCTCTTGTTCAGTCGCCGAAGGACGGTTTCGCCACCTGTACTGAGTTTTTGTTTTTGAGCATTGGAGATTGCTAAAGTGAGCCATTCGATTGTTTGCTTCAGTTCATTTTGGTTCGGACGGATCTCCTCTTCGGGAGGCATTTCTCCCAAATTGAGTTGGTCCAAAGCATCCTGAAAGTCGACCAATTGATCATCATTTGAAATGGGAAAGGATAGTAGGTCGAATCGACGATCTGCTTTTTGTTTGTTTTCTCCGTGGCATTTGTAGCAGTGTTTTTCAAAAAAAGGGGCGATCTTTTCCTGGAAGTCTTCCTGAGTAAGATCCGGGGAAGCATAAAGTGATCCTCCAAAGACTGATAGCACTAAAAAGCTTATTACTTGCCGCATAGAAATTTTGAGGATTCGATCAAATGGTTAAAGTGCCATTTGAATGTGCAAACGAATCATCCTCTACCCCCATATTCTGTAGGAGAGAGAGATAAAGATTGGATAGCGGTACCCGTCTGCTTTTTTTACTAGGAAGTATCTCATGCCTTCCTGTTTGGTACCCATTTCCCGCTAACAGAATGGGTAGGTCCGAATTGGTATGAGAATTGCCATTGCCCATTCCACTGCCGAAGAGAATTGTAGTTTCCTCGAGGAGTGATTTACCTTCTACAGATTTAGTCTTTGCAAGTTGGTCGAGAAACTTGGCAAAGCATTCAGTTTGGTACTGCTCGAGAGTCAAAAGGGCATCAATGTTTTCCTGTTTCTTTCCATGGTGGGAGTAGGCGTGGTATCCGTTTTTGAGGCCTAGCAAACCAGTCTTAAATTGTGCTCCCGCCATTTCGAAACTGGCAATGCGGGTGGAATCCGTTTCAAGTGCCAATCCAATCAATTGATAAAGTGCAGGGATATCCTCAACCAAATTTTTGTTAATTGGTTCATCGATTGAAGGTTTCGGCTTTTTTATAGATTGCCATTTCTCACGCTGATGGATCTTCATCTCCACTTCTCGGATCGAGGTGAAGTATTCATCCAGTTTGTCCTTATCCCGCCCAGATAGTTGTTTACTTAAACCTTTGGCATCTTCCAATGTGGCATCTAAAATTGATTTTTTCAGATCAAACTTCTGCCGGAAAATCTTTTGATCTTTTTGGTCATCCTGCAGGTAGAGTTTACGAAAGAGTTCCCTTGGGCCTTCGATTGGGGGAACTCGCACGCCACTTCTTGTCCATGACATTTGGCATCCACCATGGAGCCCATTTTCTGAACCTATGACCAGGGAAGGAAAACGGGTTTTTGATCCCAGAACTTCGGCCGCTCTTTGATCGAGAGAAAGATTACCATTGGGCATCGAGGATGCCTGTGATTGTTTCACTCCGGAAAGAAATGAATGAACCGCATAATGCCCGCCTTTTACCCCATGATCCAAATTTGAAAAAAGGGTACAATTTTTAAGGTGGTTTTTGAGTGGTAAAAGGGCAGGGGGGATCGCAATAAAGTTACCGGCATCCTTTGGGAAAAAATTGGGTCCATGAAAACCGAAGGAGTTCCCAATACAAACCAAATTTTTGCTTACCTTAGTAGAATTTATTTTGGCAACCCCAACGGATTCAAAAGCCGGGAAAGCCATCATACCGAGGGTACCCTTCAAAAATGACCTTCTTTTCACAAAATATATTTTTAACTCAAAAGTTTATTGGAGCAAATCTTATGAAGTAAGATTTTTAAATCAATTTAAGTAATATCTCAAAAGCATTGTTTGATCGGTGTTTACCTAACTTTTGGGGAGAAATCAAAAAACTTCATTTAATGCTTTGAACCTTCTAAATTTTTATAATTTCGTTCAATCCACAATACCCAGTTTTTTAATCCTTATGTTTCGGTAAAGCAGTTCGGCCCATTCAGCCTGTAGACCGATGTAACCTTTCGTTAGAGGGACAAGTTTTTCTCCCTCCATTTTTTGAATATTCATGATCTCGTTAACAACCTCACCATTTAACACAAAAGTCGCTTTTTTGTTTGCCAGAACACGGATTTCCGCTTCGTTCCAATCCCCTTTCGGTTTCTCTATACCTAGCCGAGTGAATATCGCTTTTCCACCCTTGTATAGCGCACCATTTGGGTCCCAATAAGCTCCTTTGTGTTTGTACTGGGCTTGTACAAGATTCTGTTGAATCAGAATTACATCACCTGAGTGGAAACGACTGGGCTTACGATTCTTCCAATAATCTTTTGATTTGGCCGTAATACTACCGGGTGTTTCACCCAGTTGCATTTCTACTGAATATGGCCAGAGTTTTTTGAGGCTACCGTGTGCGTGAAAGAGGACTCCTGCATCACGATCCCAATCTGTTCTCGGGCTAAACCGTTTTTTCAACCACTTGTATTCCAAGCGGAGTATATAGCTACTATACTTTTCTTTAGTTACTAAACAACCAGGTACTTGTTCCGATCCATTTTTTTTACCGGCATAGGCATGAATGGCTTTTTCTTCTTTGTTTACTGAAAAAGCATCAGTTGAGCGGGTCGTAACCCAACCATTGAGGGTTTTTCCATCAAAGAGTGAAGAAAAGCCCTCTTCCGCAAAGGTAGGATGAGCGAACACCTCCACGACCAACAATGCTGTAAAGCCTAACCTATATTTAGAGTGAAAAACGAAAGAGAAAAGAAGTAATGGAATTAGTCTGATTTTCATTTCGCCCTCTAATCGCCTCATGCTCCTAACTTCCAAAGCCTTTTATCCGATCGAATAAAGATAGCATCCTTGGATACTGCTGGGGTTCCCAGTATGGTATCCTCCAAATCTATGGAGTGTACTACACTGGGTGACTCATCTCTCAAATCGACAACTTGGCACAATCCGGTTTCATTGAAAATATAAAGATGATGACTACCTATTACTGGAGAACTACTTACAGGACCTTGTAGCCTCATTCTCCAGAGAATCTCTCCGGTTTTAACCGAGGCACAACTAAGAACATTGGCATTATTGACCACATAAAGTTTACCCTTACTTGTAGTGGGGCTTCCGGTTCCAGGCTTAAGTTTGTTGTCACGCCAAATCTTTTTAAAGCTCATCAACTTTTTATCAATTTTTAGGGCAGTCATACCATTGGATGGAACCAAGACAATGTTCTCTTCTGTCCAAGTACTCGATGGGATAGTAGAAGCTCCTTCCTCGTAGGCCCAGAGATTTTTGCCATTTACTGGGTCAATGGCGGTTAATCCATCCTTCGATTGTAGACCAATTATTTCCCGATCGTTTTTTCTTATTGAAATGGGGGATGTCCAATTGGCCGCACGGGTTCTTTCTTTTTTCCAGACCGTGGTTCCGTCTGCCATGTCCAACCCGAAGGAAAAAGAGTCTGCATCATTTTCTACCTGAATGATTGCAGTTCCCGATGCAATTCGGGGGGAGGAAGACATCCCCAAACCATTGGCGATATTGGGGTTGTCAAAAGCGAGGCCACGAAGCCATTTTATCCTACCAGATAAGGTTAGGCAGAAGATATCGTTCGATGAGAATTGGGCAATGAGAACTTGCCCGTCACTGGCAATCGTAGAAGCAGCAACGCAGGTTTTTTGATGGCAAACTGTTCTCCCAGTTGCCTTGAATTTTCTTTCCCACTTCTTTTGACCATTGGTTTGCTCAAATGCGATTATATGGAGAGTTTCTTGGTTCGGACCACTTGATGCGGTAAGAAATACAGTGTCATTTACCACTACGGGACTTGATAAGCCCCTGCCGGGTAACTCAGTTACCCAACTATTTTTGCCATGAAGTTCAATTTTTCCAGGATCAGAGGATTTGCTCGAACCATTTCCTTGAGAACCTCGGAAAGCAAGCCATTCAGCATGAACTGATTGAATAAAAGAGAATGAGAGGAGTAAGAAAATTATTTTAGATATTTTCATCAAGAAAAAATGATATTAATTAACAGAGCTTTGTCTGATAGGTTTGCCACTTTTGTCGGTGATTCGGAGACAAAATTCCCACTGCTTAGTCCATGATTGGGTTTGTTCGTTCTGACAGACTTTCAATAATATTTTATTAGCCCCTTTTTTTAATTCTCCATCGATCACAAACTGATCGATTCGGGTTTTTCCGCGATGGTACTCGTCACGGGAATAGAGCAAGTCTCCATTTACCCAGACCTTCCAAGCATTCTTTGATCCAAGTCGTATTTGTACCTTTTGTGCACTGTCTGAGACGAAAGTAGTTTTGGCATATGCAAGTGCCTCTTTTATCTGACCGTATTCATCATTGATATCGAGCATGCCTAAATTGTGGGAAGTCGAGAAAGCAGTCCATTTGGCTTGCCCGTTCTTTCCCTTGTAAGACTCTCTGGAGACTGATTCGGTTTCTGGAGAGTATACTTTTCCGAAGCCCATTCGTTCAGAATTGTCAAACGGTCCAACAATTTCCCAACTTGTAATAAATCCCATCAATTCTACCAGATTGATTGTCTCTCCTCTATTTCGTAGCTGTTTAGTTGCTTCTTGAATTTGATCGACTTCACGGGCGAAATTAAGAGCCTTTTGATATAGTCCAAGAGCGATTTCGGCATCCTTCTCCAAAGAGGCATCATCCAGAATCTTGGCAATGGCGTACCGTCTTAGGCTTGGTTCGGGATCATGAATCAGTGAAGGGATTATGGAATTGGCAAGTTTAGGGTTGTTATCCTGTAGGAGTTCAAAGGCGGTTAGTCGAGAACTGCCGGCATTACTTTGGTTTTCCAAAAAATTATGAATTTTCTGGATGGGGAAATTGGCTGGATCAGAAGATATTATGGTTTCGCTAATCACGGCTCTTATCCAGTTATCTCCAACTGAATTGGCAGAATTCATTGCTATTAACAGTGGTAGGATGGAGGAATGATCAAGTTGGTTGTCTTTGGAGATCGCACGAATTGCTTCTTGGTTTCCGTTTCCATGAGCACCAATCTTTATAAGCGTAGATGTTAGCAGCTCATTGCCATTCGCTCTTACCAAACAAAAGAAAACTAAGAAGAGCACGGGTACTAATTTCATACATTCTAATTTCAATAGCCTATCGCGAATGCCAACTCAAAATTGGTCTGCGGACAAATATTTTTATATGCAGTCGTGATAGGTTTTATTTAGATTGATGGAATTCACAGGCTTACGATTACCAAGAAATCCTACGCTTATGATCTTTCTTTTTAACGAGCCAAAATTTTTTGTAGGCATTTAGGATGATTTGACGGGCAGCGATCAACCTTATTGAATACTTAGCATGCCTGTTCAAATTGAATTGCCTTTTCATTTCTTACCATCGGAACGAACGAGTTATAGGTTTTTTTCTTTCTATTCTTTTAGTGCCTTTTTGTTTGGATGGCTCTTATTCGTGTCAGTCTTTACTGCCCGTGCAGATACTTCAATTGAAGGCCCTCCGGGATACGAGTATATCTTTGGGGATGAATTCTCCGGATCCGAACTAAATCAGGAACTTTGGGGCTTGGGAATCAATGAAAAAAATCTTCAAAACGAGGGGGTGGACTGTGTCTATAAAATCGACAACATAGAGGTTGGTGATGGACTTCTTGTTTTTACCCAAAAGCGAGAACCTGTACCGGTAATGGGTAGGTCATGGTCCAGAGAAAAATCCTTCAATTATTCATCTGGTGGCGTGCATACTCAAAAGGGATATGAGTTGCGTAACAATATGTATCTGGAACTTCGTTGCAAGTTGCCTCAAAACAACGCTGGGTATGGTGCTTTTTGGACGATGTCCCGCAAGCTAGGTAATTGGAAGCCCGAAGACCTGCTCGAAATTGATATGTTTGAATTTATTGCCGCAAAAGAAAAAACCAGGCTGTGGAGTGGTCTTTGGTGGCATGATTTCAGGGCCCATGAACTCCATGAAGGTATCCCAAGAAAATTTGCAGTCAAACGTTCGGACGACCATTTCTTTATTAATGAGCAACTTTACAAAGCTCATCATGGACATGGTCATTACATCAAGGGAAATAAGGTAAATTTTTATGATTTTTTCTCCTTTGGTATCAGGGTTACAAAGAACGAGATGTTCTGGTATCTATCTCAGCATGGCCCTGCATGGAAATCGGAACCGTATTTTAAGTTTTCCGGTGGTAAGGTTCACAATCGTACTTATGGAAAAGTAGATGACTTTGAATGGTACCGTGAAGTCCCCAAAGATTTGTACGCACAAGTTATTTTAAACTATGCAATCAGAAATGCGGAATGGGCAGGAGGTCCGGTGAGGGATGAACAACTGCCCTCTAAAATGTATGTCGATTATGTACGCTTTTTTAAGCTCACTAATTAATTGTCGAGCTTGCTTCATCGGATGATATAGCATGGTTAATAATTTAACTTTCCATGCAGTTTGGCATTTTCTAATTTTTTTATCATGAAGATTTATATCCATTTTAATATCTTTTTGTTATTTCTTTCATCCATATTGTTTGCGGATAGAGAAAAGCCCCTGAATTTTCTTCTCATCACTGTGGATGATATGAGTTGCGATTCGGTTGGTGCCTTTGGATGTGAATTGAAGGGAACCACCCCGGTGATGGATCGATTGGCCTCCCAATCAATGCGTTTTAATTATGCTCATGTTACAGTAGGAAATTGTAACCCTTGCAGGAATGTTATGTTTTCCGGATTAATTTCCCATAACAACAAGGTGGAGGGATTTTACAAAGTCCCTAATCCGGGTTGGTCTCACATGGTGGATTTATTGAATGATGCGGGGTACTACACTGCGATTCGCGGAAAGGTTTCTCATTCCTCGCCTTATCAGCCCTATGCCTGGGATGATGATCTGACTATTACCGAAGATGGATCGAGGGCTCATGTTAAGGATGCTCAATCCTACGGTGAATCGACTGCTCGTGGCATCGAGAACGCTAAGAAACTTGGAAAACCTTTCTTTTTATCGGTCAATATTTCTGATCCCCATAAACCCTTTTGGTCGCAAGTTCGCAAGGGTGGAGAAGACCCCTATGTTCCCAGTCGTATTTTTAATGCTGATGAAGTACCTGTTCCTGGCTTTTTGTTTGAAGATTCCGAGGTTCGCAAGGAATTAGCCTTATACTACAGTAGCGTTCGCCGAGCGGATGATTGCCTGAGCCAAGTGCTGAAAGCTTTAAGACAGAGTGGGCAATGGGGAGACACTATGATCGTTTTTCTCTCCGACCATGGAATGCCTTTGCCTTTTGCCAAGACCCAACTTTATCACCACAGTACACATACACCGTTAATGGTAAGAATTCCTGGAGTTACCAAATCGGGTAAGTTGGATAGGTATCATATGGTTTCCGTTCTTGACCTTCTTCCTACGGTTTTGGATGCCTTGGGAGTTGATCAACCGAGTCGCTTGGATGGAAGATCATTCTACCCGGTCTTAAAAGGGGAAAGGCAAACTAAGAGAGACTTTGTGATTAAGCAATACCATGAAAATTCAGGCGGTTCCCGGGATCCTATGCGGGCTATCCAGTCGAAGAGATTTCTCTACCTTTTTAATCCATGGTCAAACGGGGAGAGGGTATTTGCCACGGCAACTAATGGAACCCAGACCTGCAAGCGGATGATTGAATTGTCAAAAACCAACGAAGAGATTAAAAATCGTTATGACTTATACCGTTTTCGAGTACCGGAAGAATTGTATGATGTTAAGGCGGATCCAGATTGCTTGAATAATCTAATCGATGATCCCAAGTATTCGGCTCATTTGCAAAAACTACAAAAGAAGTTGGAAGAATGGATGATGGAGTCCGGTGATCCAATTTTGGAAGCCTTTACAAAACGTAAAGATTCTGAATTTGTTGAGGCTTATGTACAGGAGCTAGAAAAGCAGTCTGTAGCGAGGAGGAAAAAAAGATAATACTCTTTAGTGATTTTTTTTACGATGTTCTGAAATGAGATCGCGACCAAAATCGCCTTCGAAATCCCGCCAAGCTGCATGCACATGGTTTCCTCCAATGTTTTCAAATTCTATAAGGTATTCGTTGCTCAGGATAAGAAAGTAGGAGACATATCCTTTCGCTGAATACTGGTAGGAAAATTTAAGTGAGGAAGGATCGATAATTTTCTTTCGCCCATCGATTTGTTTGACCAGTTCGGGCCGGTATTTTTCTGCGAATAGAAGAATAAGATCATTCAATTGAATTTGCTGATCTTTTTTGAGTTCTTCATAAGGAATACCTGGATTTGATTCATAATCCTCGCGGAAAACCATGGAAGTAGGTTCTGGACCATGACTCTTACTTAGAAGAGCCTGCTCTTTTTGTTTTGCAGAGAAAGAGTTGACCAATTCTAAGCTTAGAGACTGTTCTTTTCCTAATACTTGCAAACCCTTGTGTGTGCCCTTGGATACCCGAGTGGGTGAACTTCCCCAGAAAGAAGGGGTGACCGAGAACATTTTGCCCCCGGCTAATGTACAGTTCAGAGAGAGATGATGTCCTTCGAAGCGCCAACCCCAGGTGGATTCAGTTGAAGGCGTTCCAAAGATCGAGATAAAATAAAGGTGCCTGGGATTGTCTGGTGAATCCCAATTTTTTTTAAGACCATGAATCAGTCGAATATCTTCCTGTTGCAATAATGCATCCGAGGAAAGCAAAAGCGTCAGCAATTCCTTAACATTCTCCTGCTGTCCACTAGATAGATTGTTGAGGGAGATTCCAGTCCTTCCCGACCAGTTGGGAAAAAAGTGCCATTCCTCCCGGGATGAATTCTCAAACTGATAAATAAGATTTGTCTCTTTATCGGCCTTGTATGCTGAAATAAGCTCATTGGCAGTTTTTGCCATGGATTGGGCAATTTTTTGATCGTTTGCAATTCCTTCTTTGGCCAGAAGAAAAAATAATGCAAAGAGGAATAGGAGAGCTAAAAAAGGCGTGCTTATTAATTTGAGTTCTGTCTTCATCTTTTTTGATTAACTCAATTGAACGCTATCTGCAAAACTTCCTTTGTTCATTTTTTACTATCCTTTTAGAAGACAATATATGTCCATAAGAGTTGCTACACTAGGGTGGCATTAATTTTAGATTTTATCGGTTAGCAATATTAAATAAGTTTTTTTAATTTCATAATTCTTGAACACATCCGTCCTTTCTCTTTTTCCCTCTACTTCTGATTCGATGGTTTCATCTCAGGGGATGGTTGTCTATGGGTCAAATGACCCTGAGATTTTGGTGACTCGATGTATGGAAGATTTAAAAAGTTTTCCCCTCGGTCCCTTCGTGAAAGAAGAGTTTCTGGTACAAAGCAAGGGTATGGGTACTTGGTTGAAACTCAAAATTGCAGAAAAGTCCGGAGTTTTTTCAAATACCTGTTTCCGTTTTCCCGAGGAAACTATCTGGCTGATACTTCGTGGATTTCTTGGCTGTGACTCGGCTGAAAATCTTTACACCAAAGAGGGAATTGCATGGGCGATTTATGAAATATTAGAGGAACTGATTCATTCACACCCCGGTTCCTTCTCTCCTCTTATTTCCTATATGGGGAAGAACTGGGATCAGGACAGGGCTTTTCGTCTAAGTAGACAGATTGCAACCCTTTATGATTCATACCTGGCTTACAGACCAGAGATGATTATAGACTGGAGTGGGGGAGGTTCACCATCTGAGTCACATAGCTGGCAGGCCATCTTGTGGCAAGAACTACGGCAAAAAATGGGGGTGAGATCTCTTCCTGAACTGGTTCGGGAAATAAGCAAGTTGAATGTGCCTAAGAATCCGGATGTTTTACCGAAACGACTTTCTGTTTTTGGTGTCTCCACTTTGCCCCCTTTGTTTCTGGACGTTTTGCAAAGCTATGCTCAGGCTTTTTCCTTACGCATTTACAGCTTGCAACCAGCACCATTGATGTGGGGTGATGTGAAATCGGAAAAGTGGAAACTGCGGGCTTTGCAAAGAATCGAAGGATTTGAGCAATCATCTTCTCTTGAAAGTGATCTTCACATCGAAACTGGCAACCCTTTGATCGGTTCTATGGGTCGCACGGGGCGCGATTTTTTCAACCTCTTGATCGACCGAGATGCCCATGATGTTGCTCTGGATTTCCGGATTCCTAGCAATGATTCCCTGCTGGCAAACTTGCAAAGATGGATCTTCGAAGTGTTTGAGGAAAAACCATCATCTCCTTTTCATTATTGCCCAGATGATAGTAGCCTGCTCATCAAAAGTTGTCACAGTCCGATGCGAGAAACTGAGGTACTGCGGGACTTTCTCCTTCAAAAATTTGCTGAAGATGAAACTCTCTTACCCAGCGATGTCTTAGTAATGACGCCAAGCCCGGAGAGTTATGCCCCTTTCATTCGGGCAACTTTTGGTGACATGGAAGCAGGGATGCCGGCTCATTTTCCATACTCCATTGTCGATCGTGAGCCCCGGCATGAGAGCCAATTGGTGGATTTCTTTTTTAATTTACTGGAATTTTTTGACGGACGAGCAACTAACCGTGAAGTGCTCGATCTCTTGGACTCGCTCCCCATGCGTATCAACTACGGATGGGCGGACGAGGATGTAGACAGCTTTCGGAAATGGATACGAGAGAGCCATGCCTACTGGGGGTTTGATGCTCAGCACAGGGAATCCTTGGGCTCGTCCTCTTCGCAGGAGCATACATGGAAGCATGCCCTTGACCGAATGGTTCTTGGTTTTTGTATGCGTGGTCGCGGACAAAAAACTTGGGAAGGTGTGCTGCCTTACGATGAGATTGAGGGCGAGAATGTGCACCTTTTTTCGGAATTATTTCAGGTACTTCAACAATTACACAAGCATCAGGAAAGGAGTCGTTCAGCCCTGACCCTTGCACAATGGAAAGAATTTTTGCTTTCCCTTAGCCGTACCTTTTTTCCAGTTGTGGATGAAAACCTACTCGACCGCAGAAGAATCGAACAGGCAATCTATGATTTAGAGAGTCTATATTCTCATATAGCTCCGACTGCGAGGGTACCTCTTCGAGTTATTCGTTATCACCTTGCCAATGTGGTGGAGGCGGGAGCCCCTAAAGGACAGTTTCTTACTCATGGAGTTACTTTTTGTGGTCTTCGCCCGATGCGCAGTATAAATGCCCGTATCATCTGTATGATTGGGATGAATGACGAAGCGTTCCCTCGGCAGAATCACCGGCCCAGTTTTGATTTATCCGGCGATCGTCGCCCGGGTGATCGTTCCACACGGGAGGACGACCGCTATCTTTTCCTTGAGTCAATATGGTGTGCACGAGACATCCTCTACTTGAGTTACCTCGGTCAATCCATTCGGCAATCCGAGAAGATCCCTCCGTCAGTGGTGATCAACGAGCTGCTAGATGCTCTCGATAAATTGGCAAGTTTTACCAACTCCGATGGTGGGCGGTCATCCGCTGCTAAAGAATTGATCGAGGAGCAGACTCTGCATGCCTTTGGTGCTAAGAATTTTTCAGGCCAAAGTTTAAATCGATCCTATTCCTCAGACCATTTGACTGCTGCTCACTCTCAGATAAAGCCATTAGACCAAATACCGGCCTTTGTGAATTCTCCCATCGACGATCCATCCGATGATAATAAGACGGTTAAGATTTTCGATCTGGTTCGTTTTTTTGATAGTCCATCCAAATCTTTCTTGGTGAACCATTTGGGAGTGAATCTATGTGATAAAGATGGACTACCTGCTGACTCCGAACCCCTAACTCTGGGCAACCTGGAAAAGTTTGACCTGAAAACTCGATTACTCGCCATTGAACTTAATCATCAAGAAGCCAAGGATTTATATGACCTTGCTCGGGCGGAAGGCAGTTTGCCCCCCGGTAACCTAGGCAAGGTTTGGTTCAATGAAACCAACCTGGAAATCAAGGAATTTATAAATCGGTGGGGTACTTATATTGAGGGCGAAAAAGAACAGCCCTTAATGATTGATCTTCTGGTTGATGGGGTTCCTTTGCAAGGTCACTTGGATGGTTTGATTAATCAGCGTCAGGTTCTTTACAGGTGTGGCAAAACCCGTCCCAAGGACAGGCTTAATGCATGGATTCAACACCTGATTATCTGTGCTGAAGGTCATACCGATTTCCAAGGAACGGCTTTCTATGGCCTGGATAAAGCCAATAAATTTCTTTGGTTTGAACCGCTTCCTGCTGAAGAATCGATCGGTCATCTAAAAACCATCCTTTCGATTTATCAGAACGGTAAGACACGCCCAGTTCCCTTTTTCCCCGCCACCTCTTTGGCTCACCAAATCGAAATCGCTAAGGCTACAGATTCCAAAGCAGAGGAATCCATCGAGCGGGCTTTGAGTAAGGCACGCAGTGAATGGATGCCAACTGATTTCAGTCATGGTGGTCGCAAGGAAAGCGAGCTTCCGGAGAATAGGATTTGTTTTCCCTGCTCTCCCTTGGATCAACCAGAATTTGCCAAGCTTGCCAGCTCAGTCTTTGGCCCGTTTCTCTATCATCAAAAGGACGGTAGGCCCTGATGAATGTTTGTTCCTTTGATTGCTCTAAGGAGCCTTTAGTCCCAGGTGTTTCCCTACTGGAAGCAAGTGCGGGAACCGGTAAGACTTTCGCACTCGCCCGTATAGTTCTTCGTTTGATTGCCGAGCAGGGATTGGAGATAAGCAAGATCCTTGTGGTTACCTTTACCACTGCGGCTACCGAGGAATTAAGAGGGCGTATTCGCGAACTTTTGGTCGATGCCTGTAACTTATTACAGGATGACACCGCAGTAATTACAGACGAAACGATCCTGGAGCTTAAGAAAACCGAGGAGAAGCGTCAGGTGTCCATCCGTCGAATCCGGTTGGCGATTACTTGTTTTGATGAGGCTATTATTGAAACCATTCATGGCTTTTGTAGTCGTGTGTTGACCGAGAATTCTCTGGAAACTTTGGCACTGTTTGAGGCAGAGTTGGACCAAGCATCGGATGACCTTGTGGTTGAAGCAATGCAGGAATACTGGCGGTGCAATTTGGCTGATACACATCCGGTGATTACCGCTGCCACATCAATAGCTCAGTTTAAGCCCGATGATATGGTCAAATTTTACCGTGCCTTACCAACCACCCGCGAATACCGGTTTGGGTTTGACCAAGTAGAAAACGGATCTTTGGCAAAAGACCAACTAATCCATGCCTATGATCAATTGCGGATCGCATGGCTAAGCGACCGTGGGGAGTATCTTAAGTTTGTTGAACAATGTGTGGCCAAGAATATGCGTGCTTTCAAAAATTCTACTTTTTATGCAGGAATCTTTGACCACATGTTTCGAGGGGAGGCGGTCTCTCCGATTGGATTGCAAACCCTTGAATATGTGCAGGCTTCCAGGCTCAAGGTGCGCCAGAAGTTTGCCGAGGACCCCAAACCTCGCTTTGCCTTGGAGGCAGAACAGTTTTTTCAACAACTTCAACAGTTTGGAGTGTTTCTCAGGCTCGACAGTGCCGCTTTTCTAAAAGAAAGAATCAAGCAGTGGAAGGAAGCCCGGGCCATTCTCTCTTTTGATGACTTGCTATCCCTTACTGGCGAAGCAGTCGGGAAACCAGGGCCCCCAGGCGATTTGCTCCGCGATACTTTACGTCAAAGTTTCGATGCGGCTTTAATCGATGAATTTCAGGATACCGATCCCGTCCAATTTCATATATTCAGGAAGCTTTTTGCTGAAACCAATAAGCACTGGCTCTACCTGATCGGTGATCCCAAGCAATCAATTTACCGTTTTCGCGGGGCTGATCTTGAGGCCTATTTCTCTTTTGCACGGGAAACTGGTGCGACCGTTTTCTCCCTCGACAAAAATTTTCGTACTACATCCTCTTTGGTCTCCGGCATAAACGCATTTTTGTCTGCTCCTAATGAGAGTCCCTTTCATCATTCACAGCTCCCATTTATCGCGGTTTCTCCCAACCATAATGGTCAGGCAGATCAGGAAAAAACTTTTTCATGGAGTGGCGAGATTTCACCACCTTTTAAGATTAAAGAATTGCAAGGGATTGGAGATCAAAAAATTAACCAGTCTGATGCAAAGGAGGGGATTCGTATCGATATGGCCAATGAAATTTTCCGCCTTCTTGAAAACGGGCGGATTGGGAACCGCGGGGTGGGTACCGGTGATATTGCCATTCTGGTACATTCCAATTTCGAGGCCAAGGAGGTATGGGAGTATTTTCGTTCCCGTGGTCTACACGCGGTCGTTTTTACCGATCTTAGTCTATTTGAAACGGACGAGGCAAAAGAGCTTGCTTGTGTGCTTCAAGGCTTGGCGAATGCGCATGATGATCGGGCGGTCAGGCGAGCTTTGGCCACAGGTCTCCTTGGTAAAAAAACTTCAGATTTTCAGAACTGGATCAATGCTCCTGAGCAATGGGACGAATGGGTGGGGAAGTTTCGTGAATTCCGTACTCTCTGGCACGAGCAGGGCATCTATGTTGTCTTAAGAAAACTGTTTCGTGAAACCGGGGCAATCGGGCAAAACCTTTCCCGCCCCGATGGCGAGCGGAGGGTTACCAATTTCATGCACCTTGCCGAGGTTCTCCATCAGGCGACTTCGAAAAACCCTATGTCGCCATCCTCTCTAGTAGTCTGGTTGCGTGCAAGAATGGACGAAAAAGACCGGAGCAAGGAAGAGTATCAACTGAGGCTGGAATCCGAGTCTGAGGTTATCCGTATTTTAACCGTGCATAAGGCCAAAGGTTTGGAGTACCCAATTACCTTCATTCCCTTCCTAGGGTTTTCCTCAGAACGAAGAAAAGGAACTTTTACCTATCATACAACGGGGGGTGAGCTTAGAGTCGATCTGCGTGAATTTGCGAGTGAGGACAGCCTTGCTATCGGAAGGCTGGAGGAAAGGCGGGAAGATGCTCGTCTTCTTTATGTGGCTCTCACCCGTGCCTCCTCTTGTTGCTACCTTTATCAACCAGCCTTAGTCTCTAAAGAGGATGAACAAACGAGTGCTCAGGGATATATTTTCAATTGCATTAAACAGTTATTAAAAGAAGTCCCCTTAGGGAAATGGATTGATCAGCAAAAACTGGAAAACTCTATTTCCCATAATTATTTATCATTTCCTGTTCGCGAGACGGATGGATTGAGCAATAATCTGAACGGACAAGAACGGAGTGAGTCCGAGATTCTTGCTGCTGCCGAATTTCCTGCCGGTCGTTCCATCCCTTTATGTAATCGGATCGAGTCGTTCAGCAGTTTGACCAAGCAAGTTGATTTTAATGGTGCGGATCTGGACAGTATTCAGTCACATTCTCGACCCATGAAAAAAAAGGAAAATGCAAAAGATCCAATTTTTGAATTTCCTGCCGGTGCCCATGCCGGAAACTTTATCCACGATGTTTTTGAACATTTGGAATTTGATCAGCCTGATACATGGGTAGCTTTGATTGAGCAAAAACTTTCCCGGCATCAATTCGATTCCAATAATTGGTTGAGTACGATTAAGAAAATGGTCGGACAAGTGATGGAGGTGGAACTTTTTTCCGGTTTCCAACTTGGATCTCTTTCTCGTTCCAACCGTATGGAGGAAATGGAATTTCTCTTTCCCTCTCACTCCAATTCCTTGTCAGATCTAGTTGATTCACTGCCCAATGAATCAACCTTGCATAACTATCTTTGCGGTATTTCCAAAAGTGCATGGGAGAAGGATGGACTAAATGGCTTTCTCACCGGTAAAATCGATTTGATATTTCGTCATAACGCAAAGTTTTACATACTGGATTGGAAGTCAAACCGCCTTAATGGCGATGTTGCAGGTTTTGGCCCAAATGAGATCCGACAAGAAATGCTGAGTCATCACTACACCTTGCAATACCACCTTTATGTTCTCGCCCTTCACTTACATTTGCGTGCCCGTTTGCCCAGATATTCTTATGATCGTGACTTTGGTGGAGTCTATTATTTGTTCACCCGAGGGATTCGTTCCTCCTCCAACGCAGGAATCTTCGAGGATCGTCCTTCTTTGGAGGTAATCGAAATACTTGAGCGATTTTTTACTTCATCACAATGAGCTTAATCGGGGATAACCAGAAAACTTCTGAATTGCAGGTCTTGGGAGGTGCAATTGCATCCTTTTTTTCCTCCCGCGAACATTCCGAATATGCTGATGATTTAGCTAAGATTTGTGAACGCCTTACCGTGAGGACGACGGAGGGTAGCAGCCATTTAATCCCCGAGGAATATAATGACTTTTGTTCCGATCCTTTGCAGTTTTCTGCAGTGGGCAAACCCGAGGACGGTCTTCCCCTAGTCTTAACGGAAAAGGGAAACCTGTATTTTCGAAAGTTCTATGAATATGAATATACGGTTGCTCAGGCGGTTTTGGCACGCGTAGAAAAACCTCTTCAAAAAACTAATTCTGAAATATTGGGATTTTTCGACCGCTATGTTCGCCAATTCCTCGATCCCAGTCAGGCCCTTGCCGTCGGAGTTGCCTTGCAACGGCAGTTCTGTGTTCTAACAGGTGGTCCGGGAACCGGGAAAACACATACGATTGCCTACATACTTGCGTGCATGCTGGAAAAAGACGCTGGTCTGAGGGTAGCTCTTTGTGCACCAACCGGAAAGGCTGCCTATCGAATGCACCGATCGTTGGTCTTTGCAATAGAACAAAGTTCCCTTCCACAGTCCACTCAAACTGCTCTCCTAAATAATTCCCGAACCCAGACAATTCATCGAATGCTTGGTCCAATCCATGGATCCGTAGATTTCAAGCACAATGACGACAACCTGATTCCCTACGATCTTGTGCTAGTTGATGAAGCTTCGATGGTAGACCTTTCCCTTATGGCCAGACTTTGCGAAGCTTTGTCAGTGGATACAAAATTAATTCTGGTGGGAGATGCCAACCAGCTTTCCCCTGTGCAAGGCGGTGCGGTTTTTAGTGGTTTAATCAATGTTTTACCACCCAATGAATTTTCATCGGGACAATTGACTGAGCTCCGTCGTTTTTCGGATTCTGTCAAGATATCACAGCAACCTGAATTATTGACTGGTAGTTCGGTATCCCTTTCTAAAAAACACCGGCGTGAATCGTCTGCTGAGCAGGATCCAATTGGAGACCTATGCTCTGCCATTGCTGAGGGCAGGGGAGAGGATGCACTTGAAATTCTTGGTCGGGGAGAACCATCACTTCAGTTTATTGAGTCGGCAAAAGATGGATCGATCGATACCCTGATACGGTCTGGGTTCGCTGGACTCCACACAAGTAGGGATTCAGTTGATGCACTTGCTACTTTAGATGTATTTAAAATTTTGTGTGCCCATAACCAAGGTCAGCACGGAGTTGAATATTGGAATGACCGGGCAAAGTCACTGCTGGGCAATTCCATGGAAACTCCTGTTCCGTTGGTTATTGGGATGAACGATTATTCGGTTGGCCTATTTAATGGTGATGACGGTGTCATGATCAATAATCATGCCTACTTCTCTGGATTGGATGGGCCACGAATGATTTCCCGTTCCCGCCTACCTAAAAATTCGCTTGGATATGCATGCAGTATCCACCGTAGTCAAGGCTCTGAGTATGATCAGGTATTAATTATTTTACCCTCCAAGGAATCGTTTCTACTCACGAGAGAGTTGCTCTACGTAGCGGTCAGTCGTGCAAAGTCAAAAGTGGTCCTGGTTGGCGATGAAGAGGCATTGATAGCTGCAATTGACCAAGTGCAGCCAACCCGTAGCGGCTTACTTGAATTAATTTAATTAACAACAGCCTGAATCTGGAGAGCAACAGGATCCCGATGACTCGGCTACCGATACACTTACTGGTTGGGCTTCAGGGATGCCGCATTTGTCCTTGGCGAGACAGTCAGTTTGTTTGGCGGTAAGGAGAAAACGGCCGTTGTCGAAATCTAGGTCGTATCTACCAATGGTGTCTCCTTGGTATTCCACTTCAATATCAAGGTTTCCAAAACCCAGTGCTTCCTGTGCCCGTTCCACAATTCCATAAGCTCTACAGGGGGCGAGTCGGTGATCGTAATCATCTGCACTCCATAACTGGAAACTGATTAAGCTTTCATCCCGCATCGTTCCTCCACAGTCTACAAACTTTTTGCTGACCAGTGCCACTTCCGTAAGATGGAAATGCGGAGGTAGGTAAGTGCCATTGGGAAGGACAAAGGTGAGTTCCTCCACTTGGTCGAGATGTTCAAAAAAGGTGCTTAGGTTCATGTATTAAAATTTATATTCAGAATCTTGTTGCGGGCAATGTAAACCATCTTGTTTTTTGACCTGCATAACGCTTGATCTTTGGTGGACTGATAGCTTGGATGTATTTCATGAACCGTAGATCCTTTTTAACCTCTTCCTTAATGGCTGGGCCTTTCCTCCAAAAGCTGTCTTACGGAAAACCTGTTCCTAAGAAGCCAAAAAACAAGTGGCAGAATGGTCGAAGTCGCTGGCCTGTATGTCTCGATACCGCGACCCTGAATAAGAAGCTGGGTATTAAGGAAAAGATAAAACTGGCTGCCAATGCAGGGTTTGACTGTATCGAGCCTTGGGACAGGGAACTGGAAGCTTATGAGAGGGAAGGGGGTAATCTTAAGGACTTAGGGAAGCAAATTAAGGAACTGGGGCTATATGTTCCCAGTGTCATTGGGCTTTGGTCAGGCATGGATGTCAGTCGTGAGAAGTTCAACAATCGATTGCAAGAACACAGAAATCGCTTACGCATGGTTTCCGAAGTTGGAAGCCAAAACATTCAGGTAGTTCCCAATTTCAAGGAAAGGGAAGCATTTGATCCGCAAATTGCATCCTGGTGCTATGGTCAGGTCTTGGACATGGCCAAGAACGATTATGGCATGGGTGCGGGCGTAGTTTTTCTAAATTTTTTCCCCGGTCTTTCCACATTGGATCAGGCAAAAGGCATCGCGTTGGGATCTGGTCGGAAAGATGCGGCAATCATTCCGGATACTTTTCATATGTACCTGGGTAAATCAGAGTTTTCTAACTTAGGAAAGTTAAAGGGCGATTTTATAACCATTTTTCAATTTGCCGATTGTCCGGCTGGGATTGAACCTCATGGGCGTATGGATGATTCTGTTCGAGTGTTACCTGGTGATGGTGTGTTACCCTTAGTGGAAGCCCTTGGTAACTTGCGTAAAATCAATTACCATGGACCAATCTCTCTGGAATTGTATAACCCCAAACTGCGAGCCCGTGAACCGGTTGGTTTTCTTGAGGAAGCTTTGGAAAAAACAGTATCAGTCTGCGAGCAGGCCTCGGTTTAAACTTTGTTTCCTGAAATAGCGAGCCCTGCAATTCGCCCTGTGGTCCACGCTGCTTGAAAGTTAAATCCTCCTGTGATACCGTCTAGATCTAGGCACTCTCCGGCAAAGTAAAGGCCCAGGCAAAATTTGCTTTCCATGGTACGAAAGTCGACTTCTTTAATGTTAATCCCTCCACAGGTGACGAATTCTTCCTTATTCATAGTTTTGCCAGAGACTTCCGCCTGATGAGCTGTCAATTGATTGAGTAACTTGGTCATCGCCTCTTTGGAAAGGTGAGCCCAAGTGATCTCGAGATCGATTCCACTAAGTTCGACAATTTTCTCCCATAACCTTTTGGGCAGTTCGCTGAAGGGATTGTGTTTGAGTTTTTTTACCGCTCGTTGCTTTCGTAAATCCTGCAATTTTTTACGGATCTGTTCCTTGGTCTTTTCTCCCAACCAATTAATTTCAGCAGAGAACTGATAATTCACTTCTGCCAATTCTCTGGCATCCCAGGCTGAGGCCCGTAAAATGGCTGGTCCGCTGAGCCCGCGGTGGGTGATCAGGATTGGACCATGTTGAATGATGCTCTTTGGCAATGTGCGAACTGAAGCATTTTGGACGGCTACACCGGCCAGTTCCTTGAGCGGGTGCTGGGGCAGGTTAAAAGCAAAAAGAGAGGGCAGGAGAGGGCTGATTGTATGGCCTAGATTAGCTAATGTCTGCTCAAGACTGGATTGCTTGAGCGAGCCCAACGCGAGACAGACCTTTTCCACGATCAAGAACTCCTTGCCATTTACCTTAACCTCCCATTGACCTTCAATTTGCCGAAGAGCAGTGACACGGGTATTTAACCGCTCAGTTACTCCATGCTTAGATGCTTCTGATCGCAGGCAGTTAATCACGGTTTGAGAATCATCCGTCACCGGGAACATCCTGCCATCCCCCTCCACTTTGGTTTTCACCTCTCTTTGCTCAAACCACTCGATAGTATCGCTCGGTTGCCAGCGATGAAAGGCACCCCGTAGTTCTCTGGCCCCCCTTGGATACTTCGTGCTCAGTTCCTTGGGGTCAAAACAATGATGGGTAAGGTTGCACCTACCACCTCCAGAAATTTTTACTTTTCGTAAGACCTGACTACCCGCTTCAAGTAAGATCACCCGGAGTGATGGATTGGTCTCCGCGATGGTAATAGCAGCAAAATATCCGGCTGCTCCTCCACCAATTACCGCCACCGTTTTTTTACCACCACTCATTTCAATATTATATTTATCACTTTAGTATGTCTTCCTAAAGATTTGAATTTTATTAAAGTGAGTTTCTTGGTTTGAACATCCGAGGTTCCTTTGCGATGAATCAAAGTATGAAAATATTAGCCCTTCTATTTTCCACTATTGTCCTGTGGGTTGGATCATCTCTTTATGGGGCAGATGTCGAAGTTATTCAGATTCCCAGTGCCAAGATGGAAAAGAAGATACCAGCCACTGTTATTCTGCCCGACACATACTCCGAAAGAGAATCCGACAAATTTCCCGTGCTCTATCTTCTGCACGGAGCGGGTGGGAACCATGCATCTTGGAATCAGTCCACCCAGTGTGCCCAGCTGGCGGACAAGTACGAATTCATCATATTATGCCCAGATGGGGGATCCACCAGTTGGTACTATGACAGCCCCATCGATCCGGACTATCAATACGAAACTCATGTTGCTGAAGAGTGTGTACAATTCATGGACAAAAATTACCGCACTCTCGCAAACCGTGGTGCCCGGGCAATTTCTGGAATGAGCATGGGGGGGCATGGTGCTATGTATTTGGCCATTCGTCATCCTGATACTTTCGGTACCTCGGTATGTCTGATGGGCGGAGTGGATATTCGTCCCTTTCCAAATAACTGGGATATTAAGAAAAGATTGGGCGAAATTAGTACCCATCGGGAAAACTGGGAGGAACACACCGTGGTCAATCAGGTCAAGAAATTGAAGGACGAAGAGATCAAGATCGTGTTGGACTGTGGTCGGGGAGATTTCTTTCTTCAGGTAAACCGGGCTTTGCACATGCAACTACTTCAGGACGGGATCAGCCATATTTACGAGGAACATGCGGGCGTTCACAACTGGCAATTCTGCAAGGAAGCGATTGATCGGCAGTTTCCTTACATCGCCACGCAGTTTTCCAGAAACCGGTAAAAATTTGGCATACTTATGAATTATTTGTTTTTTAGTTGTTTCCTTATAGCGAGTGCTCTGTCCTGTCTTTCGGCGAGTCAAGAACCTCCCAAGGTTCCTGGGCTTATTTTTTCTGAGGTTTCATTTCAGGAGGAGAAAAAATTATCTTACCTATCTCATCCCTATGTTTCAGGGAAGCCTGCCAATCAAGAAGATGGGATTGAAGTAGGATATCTTACGGAAGCGAGCTCAAGGCATAAAATCCTTTTTGATTTTGCTGGATTACTGGGCCAACAGGCAAGCAATGAAAAGAGCGGGCATACGGATAGCTTTTTGGTTTCGAAATCTGGAAAGTTGCTCATGGAATGTTATTATCGAAGAGGACGGTTGAATTATCCGCATTACCAGATGTCCATAACCAAGTCCCACACCGCACTGGCATTGGGTAGAGCGATGCAGCTTGGATATCTGAAGATGGAAGATTTGGACAAGCCTGTCCATCAATTGATCAATGGATTGATGGTCGAAGATTTTGCCAAAGGAGCTACTACCATCTCCTTGCATGATGCCCTGAGGATGTGCTCGGGTATTCGTATGCCAAAAGATCGTATTTTGAATGCGGCAAAAAAGGGCAGTATGAATGGTAGGGCACATGCTCAGGCTTTGTTTTCTCTGAGCGACCCAATCAATAATTTGAGTAAGCAATATAAATATCAATCTGCGGATACCATCCTTGTGATGCAAGTGATTGATTCGGTTGTACCCGGTGGGGCAGAAAAGTTTATCCGTGAAGAATTGTTCGGTCCAATGGGCATAGACTTTTACAAATGGGAGGAAGATTTAAGTGGATTGCCTAAGGCGGCTGCGGGTTCGAGCTTGCGATCCAGAGATATGCTCAAGGTTGGCCATATTGTTCTTAATGACGGTAAATGGATGGGTGAGCAACTGATTCATAGAGAATACCTCGAACGGGCGACCAGTCCGTTGGTTAATACCCGGGGCAATGCCAAATACGGATATTTTTGGTGGTCGGAAAGCTACGAGGTGGAAGGCAAGACTTACTTAAGCAAACAGGGTCTGGGAGCAGGTGGGCAATTTTTAATTATCCTTCCTGAAATCGAAGTGGTTGCTGTGCTTACGGCTCACAATCAGGGAATGGGCGGAATTTTGAATCAGACCTGCCAGGCTCTGATCAAAACATTCTCCAATTGATGATGAAAACGAAACTTATTTTTTTCTTCCTTTTCTTCAGTGGTCTTTGCCAAGGGGCAAAGGAAAAGCTCAATGTTTTGTTCATTTGTGCGGATGATATGAATGTCGACCTTGGGGTTTACGGCCATTCGCAGGTCAAGACTCCTCACCTAGACCGACTCGCGGAGCGTGGTGTGGTATTCGATCGAGCTTATTGCCAACAAGCCTTGTGTGGTCCCAGTCGTACGAGTGTGATGACAGGATTGCGTCCCGAAGAAACTGGAATCCTTACCAATACGAATGAAATGCGCAAAATTAACCCGGATGTGGTCACCCTTGGGCAGGCATTTCGGCAAAATGGATATTTTTCCGCCCGTGCTGGAAAGATCTATCATTACGGCAACCCATCGATGATTGGTACCGATGGGCATGACGATCCACAGACCTGGGACGAGAAGTACAATCCCATCGGGATGGACCGCACTCAGCAGGAATATATCACCCGTTATGGTCGTGGTCGGCAAAAGGACAACAACCTTGGGATTAGTATGGCCTGGTGGGACCCGGTGAGCAAAGATACCGATCATACGGATGGAAAAGTGGCATCGAAAATCATCGATCTGATCGAGCAAAAAAAGAATGAGCCCTTCTTTTTGGCTGCGGGATTTTTCAACCCGCACTGTCCCTATGTCGCCCCTAAGAAATATTTCGATCTCTATCCGCTCGATCAAATCACCATGCAGGACCTGGAGGAAGCCAAGCGTGACCTCGAGGATGTTCCTCCGATTGCCCTGACCAGAGATCTTAAAAGATGGCCTTACTTTTTTGATGACATATCCATCGATCAGGCACGCAAGTGCAAGCAGGCATACTTTGCCACCCAATCATTCGTGGATGCTCAGGTTGGTCGCTTGATGGATGCACTGGAGGAAAACGATATTCTTGATAAGACCATTATCGTGTTTTGGTCGGACCACGGATATTTTCTTGGCGAAAAGGGTTTGTGGTACAAGCGCAAGGCCTTTGAACGGTCTACACGCGTGCCTCTCATTATCTCTGCTCCCGGTATGTCTAAGGGTGAACGATCAAGCAAACCGGTGGAATTGCTTGATCTATATCCCACCCTCATGGACCTGTGCGGAATTTCCGGTTCGGATCGTTTACAAGGTAAATCGCTTCGCCCCTTACTCAATGATCCAAAAGCCAAAAGTTGGAAAAAGCCTGCGGTGACGCTTGTATGGTATGGCAGAGATGCATGGGGGTATTCCCTGCGTACCGACCGTTACCGTTATGTCGAATGGTTGGAAGGCAAGGCAGGTAAAGAACTCTATGATCATGCCAACGATTCTGAGGAGGTAACCAATCTCGCAGGCCATCCAGAGCATGAGGAACTGATATCTTCTCTCTCCAAGCAGCTAAAACCTTTTGTCACTCTTAAACCAAAATATCGATCTGAATAATTTTTTTAATTATGAAATTCACAGTAACTCTTTTCTTACTTTTACCCGCCCTGCTCATTGGCAAGCAGGACCGTCCCAACTTTGTCATCTTTTTGACCGATGACATGGGCTGGGGAGATCTGGCCTGCTATGGCCACCCCGAAATCAAAACTCCCAATCTCGACAAGTTTGCTAAGCAAGGGACGAAGTTTACTCAGGCCTATTCGGCATGTGGCGTTTGTTCACCATCCCGTTCTGCCATCCTCACAGGTCGTACTCCATACCGTAATGGTGTATGGAGATGGGTTCCCAAGAATAGTCCTGTACATCTCCGTAATTCCGAAATTACTGTGGCCACCTTGCTCAAAGAAAAGGGATATTCTACCTGTCATGTAGGTAAATGGCATTTGAACGGTCATTTCAATAGCCCCAATCAGCCCCAACCCCATGATCATGGGTTTGATCATTGGATGGCGACTCAAAATAATGCTTCGCCAAATCACAAGAATCCCGAAAACTTTGTCCTCAATGGGCAGGCCTTAGGTAAACTGGAGGGATATTCCGCTCCCTTAGTTGTGGACGAGGGCATTCGTTGGCTTAAGGATATCCGAAACCCCGACCAGCCATTCTTTCTCAATGTCTGGACGCATGAGCCTCATCTTCCCATCGAATCATCTCCGCAATTTATGAAACCGTATGCCCATATCAAGGATAAGGGCATCCGCCAGCATCATGGCAATATCACCCAGATCGATTATGCATTCGGTAAGTTAATGCACACTCTCGACGAAATGGGGGTTGCGGATAATACTTTCGTTTTCTTTACCTCAGATAATGGCCCAGAGGGTGCGGGCAATAGCGGGAGAACTCGTGGGTCGACTGGCGGGTTACGCGAACGCAAAAGATCCTCACATGAGGGCGGTATTCGAGTGCCTGGAATTGCCCGTTGGACTGGCAGAATCCCGGTGGGTGAAAATAGCACCCCGATTATTGGCTCGGATCTTTTCTCCACCATTCTTGGAATCGTTGATATTCCATTGCCCAAGGATCGTACCATTGACGGGGCTAATTTCATGCCGGTCTTTTCCGGGCAGTCACTCAATCGCAAGGTTCCCTTGTATTGGCGTAATCATTTGGCATCTCTTAATATTCATTTCGCCTTGCGTCACGGCGATTGGAAAATTCTGGCCAGTGCTGATCTTAAGGAGTTCCAACTTTACCATATTGAAAAGGACTGGCAGGAAAAGAACGACCTTGCCCTGAAGAAGCCAAAGAAACTGCAGGAAATGAAAGAACTTTTGTTCGCGGTAAATCAAACCGTTGAAAAGGAAGGACCCAGTGATTGGTGGAAGGACCAACCCATTGGCCCACCAAGGCCATCGAAGAAGAAATGATGCAACACAACTGAAAATTGGTCCATGTTGGCATGTTGCTTTTTTTCTTTTCCATAGGCTTTTTATTCCTTGGGTTGGGCAGTGATGCCTTGGCTGAGGATGCCAATTGGTCACGCCATCAGATCTATTCCGGTTCCCATGTTAATTCCGCCACCGCTCATGATTATGATGGAGATGGTGACCAAGAAATTCTCTTTTCTGCCGAGGGCAAGTTCTTCATGTACTTCGGGCCGGATTACCAAGAGTCATTCATTTTTGCAGAGTCCAAGCCCAAATACGCCAAAATGAAGCCACGCTGTATTCATTGTGTCCTGCATGATGTGGATGGAGATGGCGATCTTGATTTTGTGGGATCCTATGTCCGGGAGGTGTTCTGGTTGGAATGTCCTGACAAAAATCCAACCACCACAAAGTGGCCAATTCATTTGATCACCGACCAGATATTTGGTGTTCATTGCATTCGTTCCTTCGATATTGATCAGGATGGAACACCTGATCTAGTCACCAATGACTTTACGGACGACAAGGGGCCGTATTCCTCTTCCGTTTGTTGGCTTAGACCGACGCAAAACAATGGAGCGATGGACTGGACTACCACTCCATTGGCCAAGGGAACCGCACAGGGGGGTAGCCATTATTTCGACTTTGGAGACATTAATGGTGATGGTCGGATTGACTTTGCCATGGGGGCAAAAGGAAAACCTTTTGATGATGGAAATTACTTTGCGGTTTATTATTCCAGAAAAGATATTACGAAACCATGGCGTAAAGAGTTATTGCCTGGTGCCGGTTCTTATTTAGGAGCCACCCATGCCGCCCCTGCCGATGTCAATGGGGATGGGGTCATGGATGTTCTCGCCACTATGGGTCACGGAATGGGCGTCCTTTGGTTCGAGGGGCCAAGCTGGAAAAAACATATGATTGATGATACAATCGATTCCACCCATGCCACCGATTTTGGAGATATTGACGGAGATGGTGATATCGATATGAGCACGGTTGGTTACGAGTCCAAACTTGCGGTATGGTACGAGAATGATGGCAAGGGAAACTTTGCCCGGCATATTCTTAGCCGTGATCAAATGGCCTACGATACCATGATCACCGATTTGGATGGGGATGGTGATAACGACATCTTGGTTGCCGGTCAGCGAAGTGAGAATGTCGTATGGTTCGAGAATCCCCAAAATTAATTTTTTACCAGCTCGTTGAGCGTGTAATAAGCGATTGAATTTCGTAAGTTTCTTCCGTCTGTGTCTTGTATTTGAGGAAGATTAAACTGGTAAACTTTTCTTTTTCGTAACTAGGAGAGGATGTCATGGATGATATGCCCATAATCCCGTTCGATCCTTTTATGCCCGGGAACTTCGAGTGAGCGTCCATCGAGTCCCAGTTGGTGAAGAATAGTTGCATGAATGTCGGTTACATAATGGGGATGCTCCACAGCATGAAATCCAATTTCATCCGTCGATCCGTGGACCACACCTCCCTTTACTCCTCCACCCGCCATCCAGACACTAAATCCGTAAGGGTGATGATCTCGACCATCCGCCCCTTGTGAGCCAGGCGTTCTTCCAAATTCGGTAGCGAAGACTACAATCGTGTCTTCAAGTAATCCACGTTGTTTAAGATCCTGAAGTAAGCCGGCTGTAGGTAAGTCGACCTGACCTGCCAGCTTGGCATGATTTTTCTTTAATTGAGAATGTTGATCCCAAGCACCTGCAGCTCCGTCGCCGTGCATGATCTGGATAAAGCGAACACCTCGTTCGACAAATCGGCGGGCCGCCAAAAGTTGCTCTCCGAATGGGCGGGTCTCTTTTTGGTCGAGCCCGTACAACTTTTTGATCGATTCAGACTCATCGTCAAAATTGATGGTCTCCGGTACGGCACTTTGCATACGGTAGGCAAGCTCATAGGACTTGATTCTTGCTTCAAGTGCGGGGTCGAAAGGGTACATTTTTGCGGATAAACGATTGAGGCGGCCGGTGAGGTCGAAGGTGGCTTTTTGCTCATCGAGGTTTATGTCTCCCTCGGGTTTGGCAAAG
>MDTC01222720.1_pt1 | contig 32255 bp, 26 predicted proteins | sample 811181 | NCBI WGS metagenome assembly MDTC01 (sample SAMN05326644, study PRJNA326480) | marine metagenome | isolation source: seawater | place: Pacific Ocean: North | collected 2011
TAATTTAGCCGTTCCTAGGTCAGTGTCCTTCAAACACGATAACGAAGAATGGTCTCCATCACCAATGTCTTCTTTCAAGGCATTGAGAATAATATCGTCAATCATGACAACAAAGATAAGGGATTGTCTGTTTTATCGATTAGTTTTTAATTTTAAAGAATGTATCAAGATACAGGAGGGCTAAAAAATTCGCTAAAGGTATTACCTACATCCCCTGGTATATATAAATTCTTGAATACCGAAGGTGTCATTATTTACATTGGGAAAGCAAAAAATTTAAAGAAAAGGGTAGCTTCCTATTTTTCGAAGAACAGTAAAAATTTCAAAACAAAAACACTCGTAAAATCCATTAAGTATGTTGAACATATAGTGGTCGATTCGGAGAAAGATGCCCTGCTATTAGAGAACAACCTTATTAAATCTCATCAACCTAAATACAACGTACTGCTTAAAGATGACAAAACCTACCCTTGGATTGTTGTAACAAACGAACCGTTCCCTAGAATTTTTTCTACACGGAAAAAAGTTGTAGATGGTTCTACTTATTATGGACCCTATACAAGCGTTCGGCACATGAATGTATTATTGAGCCTAATCCGGGAAATCTATCCCATTAGAAGTTGCAAACTTGACTTATCGAGCGCAAAAGTTTTAGAACAAAAATATTCTGTTTGTCTTGATTTTCATATTGGAAAATGTGAAGGAGCGTGTGAGCAGAAACAATCTGAAGATGCCTATCAATGTATTATATCTGAGGCAAAATTATTGCTCAGTGGGAAAACAAAATCACTACTAAGTGTGCTGAAAAAAAGAATGGACTATTTGGCTGAAAAATACAAATTCGAAGAAGCACAGAAGATTAAAAAAAATATAGAAAGTATTAAAAAATACTCGGCTAAATCGATTATTGTATCAAATCTAAAAGACCTAGATGTATTCACAATAATTCAAAAAGACCAAGCGTTTTATATAAACTTTATGGTTATTAATGAAGGATCTGTCGTTTATGCCTACAGTAGCAAAATAAAAAACCTTCTTGACCAAACTCCCGAAGAAATTTGCGCTGTTCAAATTGACTTTCTAAAGGAAAAGTTCAACAGTTCAAATTCTATTGTCCTGGTAAACGAAAAACTGAACTTTGAGCATCCTCAGTACAGGTTTGAATACCCCCAGAAAGGCGAAAAAAAACAGCTCATCGACTTGTCAATTAAAAATGTTCAAGCCTTCATACTTAACCAGAGAAAAAAGGAAATCCTACGAACTGAAAAATGTACTGAAAAAAGAATTTTAGAAACGATTCAGAAAGACTTTAAATTAAGCACCCTTCCTATCCATATGGAATGCTTTGATAATTCTAATTTCCAAGGTAGCTTTCCAGTTTCAGCTTGCGTTGTATTTCGAAATGGGCGGCCATCCAAAAAAGACTATCGACATTATAATGTTAAAACTGTAAAAGGTCCCGATGATTTTGCCACTATGAAAGAAATTATTTATCGTCGATATAAAAGATTGATAGACGAAAAAAAAGGTTTGCCAAATCTAGTCATCGTGGATGGGGGAAAAGGACAACTTAGTGCTGCAGTTTCAGCCCTCGATAAACTTAATTTAAGGGGTAAGATACCCATTGCTGGTATTGCAAAGCGATTAGAAGAAATATTTTTTCCTGGTGATCGCTATCCAATATATCTTGACAAACGAAGTGAAAGTCTCAAGATCATTCAATACATGCGAAATGAATCCCATCGATTCGGCATCGAGTTTCACCGGAACAAAAGAAGCAACGCAGCTCTTCACTCGAAAATAGAGGATATTGAAGGGGTTGGTCCTAAAACTATTCAACTGTTATTTCAAAAATTTAAGACTATAGAACGAATTCAGGATGCGGAGATAACAGAACTCAAGAAATTAGTAGGAAAGCACAAGGCCGAGATTATACTCAAACATTTCCAGGACTTGTAACTAGAGTTTTACAAAAGGTAGTGAGGACGTAATTGTCTCTCCTTTCAGTTCGATAATGTATGTTCCTTTTGGAAGAAATTGTGTGTTTAACATTACAGTATTTTTACCCGAATTCCCCTGAATACCATAGGAGCCTATAGCTTTACCGAGAAGATCAGTAATTTCAATGTTTATCAATTGATTTGAGTTCAAATCAAAATCCACCGAAAGTTCTTTTTCCGTTGGATTGGGGTATAGAGTCAATCCTAAATCTTGCGGAGCTTCATATAACCCTGTCACAAGGTCATCAGATGGATCACCTTGATAAAGATTAATATCATCAAGATAAAAGTTATTCCCCCCATAACCTTCAAACCTAAATTTCATTCTAAAAGTAGGGGTATAATAAGAATCATTTATATTTACCATGTGTACTGTTTTCCAATCTGTCAAGGATGTTGGATACCAACTCGTACTAGATACCGAAGAACCAAGGCTACTTCCACCTAAGGTCTTTTTTTGAAACCATGTGTCACCACAATTGTTAGAAACATATACTCTTAAAACCTCATAGTCAGAGGATGTTTTCTTTCGGTATGCATACCGAAAGCTTAAGGTTATATCCTCTGAGTCGGGAACTGCAGAAAGATCGATAGACTGAGAAATAAGTTCATCTACATTTGATCCTTGCTGACCAAAATTTGGTAGTCTCGCACATTTGGTACCTGAATGACCAAAGCTTGACTCCAATGTAAAAGCATTATTGTTATTTACATTCACCACTTCCCAATTGGTTAAATTTTGTAAGGAAGTGTAATTCTCAAACCCTTCCCAAAAGGGAAGTCCACCAGTTGAGGGTAGCACTCTAATATAATTATTCTTCGTTTCCACATCCGTATTAGAGCCATCAGAAGCCGTAAGTGTTATTGAATACATTCCTTCATCTAGAAATAGAATGTTAGGGTTCTGAGAAGAAAGATCTGTCTCATTAGACACCGTCCAACCAGTGGAAGGTGATATAGACCAATTCCATGTAGAAACTGCATTATAAGAAGCATCTGTAAATTGTATTTCATTTCCAGCACAAATGGTTGTTTGATCCGCTTCAAATTGCGCTTCACATAATACCAAAACACCTGTAGCACCAGTCATGTTAAGGTTACTGGTTTGCCAAAGATTTTTTCTACCTGTGCTTTGCACCTGAAGTGCTGCACGCATTCTTTCCTTTTGTCCTTCCGTAAACATTTTTGAACAATAAGAATAATCCATATAATTTTCAACATTATCTCTGATATCAAAACCCCAATAAGAATTATCACCACTACATCCGTTAGAATTTATATTGCAAGACGTAACACCAATGCACAATGGAGTATCTTCTACACCGTCATCCTGATTGCAGCTGGTCGAAACATTCGGATTGTTATCTCCACCCCAGGTATGGCTCAAGTTTAACCAATGTCCAACTTCATGCGTGAGTGTTCGGCTCGTTCCAACGGAACTCGTCCCTATTGAGCCTGTGTAATTGTGGAGAAGCCATATTCCATTCGTCATCTCATTTGCATTCCAATTCCCAGGATTATATGTGTAACCTGCGGCTCCTCCAATATCTCCACAAATAAATACGTTCAAATAACGATTTCCTGGCCAAGTACCATTGTAAACATCATTACCAGATACGATAGCACTCACTTGATTTCCACCATCTTCCCCTTGATCAGTTAAAACAGAAACAGTACGCGTAATACCTTTAAAACAAGCACCATTCGGAGCTTTTGTTGCCAAAATAAACTCAATTTCCGAATTTGCCGGCATTCCTACAAAATCAGGATGAACGTTGCCAGCATCGGCATTTCCGAGGCTAAAATCTCTATTTAAAATAAACAATGCATCATGAATTTGCTCATCTGATATATTTTCTACTCCTGAATTATGAAGCACATGAAAAACGATCGGAATACTGTAAATAACATCCTTTTCCATAGGCTCTTTAAGCTTCTTTTGAAACTCATCCTCTGCCTCAGCATTATTCATAATGTAGTCATCATTTTTTCTAAGTTCTTTCATTTTCAAGTGCTGGTGGCAATATTCAACAGTCTCTCCTTCACGAGCATTCGTTGGGTCAAATACTCGTTTATGTTGGGCATTGAAACTACCAAAAAGTGAAAAAGAAAAGAGCAAGAGAAATAACGAAATTTTCATTGAGTGTTTATTAGAATAACGACAGTATAGGTTTAAGGTTTGCTAAAATAACGATTTATTTATTGTTATATCACCTTTATTTAGACTTTTCACAATGAGTATTTCTATTTTCCAAGAGCATAATAAAAAAGATTTTGTCATGTAACTATTAAGTAATGTTTAATTTTAAAGCATGAAAAAAAGAAAAGCAATCGATACCCTCTCTATCGCAACTAAAGTAGTTCTACCAAATGATACCAACACCTTAGGAAATCTATTTGGAGGAGAATTACTTGCTTGGATGGATGTCATCGCGAGTGTTTCAGCACAAAGACATTGTCGACGTGTGGTTGTAACTGCCTCAGTAAATCATGTATCTTTCAAAAAGCCCATCAAAGAGGCGTCCATCGTTACTCTAGAGGCAAAAGTTTCAAGATCATTTTATTCGTCTATGGAAATAATCATTGATGTATTTGTCGAAAATCAGGTCACAGGAGTACGCGAAAAATGCAATGATGCCATTTATACTTTTGTTGCAGTCGACCAAAATGGTGGGCCTATTCAGGTACCCGAGTTAATTCCTGAATCCAATGAAGAAAAAGAACGTTTCGAAGCCGCACTCCGCCGAAAACAGCTTTCTTTGATTCTTGCGGAAAAAATGAAACCCTCCGAGGCAAGTGAATTAAAACGCATTTTCACATAGTTTTTTTTCAATATTTACCATATCCTATGTTAGGAAGAAACCTAATTTATTCAGCATCAAACGAAATAAGTTTATTTCTTAAAAAAATATGGTAGAAATAAATCAAAAGATAACAAAAAAGGTTCTTGTCATCCGATTCAGTTCAATTGGAGATATCGTTCTGACAAGCCCCATTGTGAGATGTTTAAAAATCTCTGGGTTTGAGGTTCACTTCGTAGTTAAGGGTAAATTCAAAAATGCAATAGAAAACAATAAAAATATTAATAAATTATTTACGCTTGAAGAAAGAGATTTGAAGGAAAGGTTACTAAATAGGCAATATGACTTAGTAATTGATCTACAAAACAATATCAAGTCGCTAAGACTTAGGAAAGGATTATCTAAAACTATTCGAGTAGTCAACAAAGAAAATATTAAAAAGCTTCTATTGGTTCGTTTAGGGGTCGACTTACTAAATAACCAGCATATCGTTGAAAGATATTTCAAGGCATTGGATGATTTAGGAGTCAAAAATGACGGTAAAGGACTTGACTTTTATATCCCTGATAATTTTAATTTGGAAAATAAATCTATTCCATTAGACCTATCAAAACCATATATTGCGTGGGTAATTGGAGCTTCTTATCCTAAGAAAAAATTACCTATTGACCACGTCATTAAAACCTGTAATAAAATTAAGATCCCCATAGCCATTGTTGGCGATCAAAGTGATGAAGCCAATGGGATTGAGATTACTAATTCAGTTGAGCATCCAAACATCTACAATTTATGTGGAAAGCTAAGCTTGATGGAATCCAGCTTTGTGCTCAAAAAAGCTGCTATTGTATTATCAAACGATACTGGCTTGATGCACATCGCATCCGCATTTAATAAAAAAATAATCTCATTCTGGGGTTGCACAAAACCTAGTCTCGGTATGTTTCCATATAAACCTTTAAACGGTTCGCTTGAAATAGTGAGTAAAACGCATCATGCACCTTGCTCAAAACTCGGAAATAGATGTAAATCAAAAAATAAGAATTGTATTGAAGACATTCAGCCTGCGATTATATTAGCAACCGTAAATAGATTATTAGAGACCAAAAAAGATACTAATTTGACCTAAACTCCATCGTAACTGATGTTCCTTTATTTTTTGAAGATTCAAAACTACCCTCTATACCAGCCATATTCATTCGATATTGAATATTCTCAATCCCTAAGCCCTTTTGTACCTTATTTATTTCGAATCCTATACCGTTATCCATTGCCATAATTAGAATCCCTCCATTATATTTTTTGACTCTAATTGTAAATTCTGTTGCTTTTGCGTGCTTCAAAGAATTATTAAAGAGCTCTTGAATAATTCTGTACAGATTAAATTTATCCATATGATTTAGATCATCCTCTTGGATTTCATCTTCAATATCAATAATGAACTGAATTTGACCTATCGAACTAATTCGATGTGCAAACCTTTCGATAGCATTTAGAAAACCTTTCTCTAATTCCGGGGGCAGAAGATTATACGCGATGTCTTTGACCTCGCGAATACAATTTTGAAGTAAGTTCTCCAAGTCTTTGAAGTTCTCCTTTTGGTCGTCTGTCGGATTGAAGTTTTGAAAAAGTAAATTCAGAAGAACCATCTGTTGACCTAAACCATCGTGAAGCTCTCGGGCAATTTTTTTCTTTTCCGCTTCTTCAGCCTGAGAAATTAAATCAAACTTGCGCTGTTCGAACTCTAATTCTTTAGTCTTGTCAATAATCAGAGCGATGTATTCTGTTTCATCAGTATCAGACTCAATCTCATTAATAATGATATCAACAACAATTTCATTGTTATCTGATGTGATTTGGGTGTACCTTCCTCCCTGCTTATCAATTTTTCGTTCTTTATCGACATTAAACGAACTAAATGGTCGCTTTGTAAGTTCTGTATGTGAATCTTTGTATAGTCTTTGCGCGGCATCATTAATCAATCCCGTAATCATTTCGTCTCCAATCAACTGAATAATTGGTAATGGCGATTTATTAAAAACATCTTTAAATTTCCGCTCCGATTTTCGGATTTTTGAAGATAGCTGTCTGCGCAACAAACCGTATTTAATAGTTCTTTTCAGAACCTTTGCATTTAGATTACTTTTTATGACATAATCCTGACCACCTTTGGAAACTATTTCTAAAGCTATGGCTTCATCATCCATCCCAGAGAGAACAATGACAGATGCCAAAGGGAACATTTTAAATATTTTTTCATACGTCTCAACCCCATTAGAATCCTCAATATTTAAATCTAAAAGAATAACATCAGGCTCCTGAAATCTCCGAACCTCACGCGCTTCTCGCACAGAAGCAACAGAAATAATATTTTCACTTTGAATTTCAGAGGTGCTCAGTTGAAATTTCACATTCTCAGCAAAGGACAAATCATCTTCAATAATAAGAATTTGCGCCGTTTCCATAATTAATCTACATTTCTGATAAGTACTTTATCCCTGTCAATCATCTTTTGGACTTGTTGTTTGAAGACTGAAACTTGTTCTTCTTCAAGACAATCGGTTGGGAACAATAATTGTAGTTCTTTAATGTAGTCAAAATAAATGGAATCTTTTCCTAAAGTGATTTTTTGAAGACCAGTAAAATAGACAATAACAACCTCTCTATCTGCCGCAATTATAGCTTTTGAAGATACCCCAACCCGAAACCTATCTTGAAGACCAATAGTCATGAAAACAAGACTCTCAAGAGAAAAAAATAATAAGACCGCGCCCGGCAAAATCCAGGACTGCATCAATACATAAAATGATAACGTAAGAGAGCACATCACCAAAACTTCAAGCAAGGTGTAGGTCACCACTCTTTGTTTTCTCTTTTTACTAATTGGTATGTTCCAAACAAAACGACTTGTTTTGTTTACAATATAAATACCCATCCATCTGCGAACACTTCTCCATCCTAGAAGGCCAAAAAAGAGGATACCAAAGGCAAAATAGACATAACTCTGAAAAGGTAAATTTCGGCCCGACATACCAAGGAAATCAATTTGAACATCGAAACCAACATATATACAAAAAGCAATTAAAAGTATACTGAAAAACAAAAGAACGCTATTGGTAAAGCTATTCATTAGGAATCATTTTTATTTTTCTTTTTAAAAGCTCAATCTCTTCTTTTATTTTGTCATTCTTCTCATTTATCTGAGCAAAGAGCTTTTCTGCGCCTTTAGATACTGAAAAATAACCCATATTAGTTTCTGCTTTGATCAATTCGTTTTCAAGGTCAGATATTTTTAACCTCAATGACTTTTTCTCTCGTGAAAACTGATCGGCTGCACCGTCTGAAGAAGCAACACTGTCTATTTTAACTTTAAACAATAATAAATCTATGTCTTTCGCACTCATTTTAGACGCTTCAAGTTGCTTTTTTAATGCCATGTTAAATTCTTTCAGCAATCCTCCTAAGGCTTTGACAGGAACATTACCTAATTTTTGGAAGTCATTGGCTACTTTTTTAATATCTTCAGCTGAAGAAATTTTGAGGTTTGATATCGTTAATATGAATTCTTTTCTCAAAGAAAGGTTCAACATTAGCTGTTTTTCATTCGCCTTACTAGTTTCATCTTTTTTATTGAAGAAATAATCACACGCACTACGAAATTCTTCCCATAGCTTTTTTTCGTAACGACCAGCACCCTCTATAGTCTTCCATTTTTTCTGTAATTGAATCAGAGCATGAGAGGTTTCCATCCAGTCTTCAGATGACTTTAATTCATTGGCTTCAGAAATCAATGTTTTTTTTGCATCGCGAGCTTCTTTATCCTTATTAGCTCGAAGCTTATAATGTTCTTTTTTTCTTTTAAAGAAGGAGTCACACAAAGCTCTAAATTCTTTCCATATTGCCTCATTGTCTTTTTTTGGAGCGAAACCAATTTTCTTCCAATCAGACTGAAACTTAAGAACTTTATCAGTTGTTTTTTGCCACTCTTTTTGGCCTTGAATATCTTCTTTTTGATCTAAATATTCTTTCAGGTCGCCTAAAATGAGCTTTTTCTTCTTTAAATTTTCTTGCTGAGAAGCTCTATGTTGCTCATAATGTTTATTTATTTTATCGTAAATAGACCTTACCACTTCCCAATAACTTGTTTTTAGTGCTTCCCAATCATCATTATTTACTGGGCCAACATCTTCCCATTCATCCTGATAAACCCTCAAAGTTTTTTCAAGCTCACGAATCTGCTCGCATTCGTTTCGCAAGGTTTGCAGCTTCATAATCACCGTTTGCTTGAGTTGAGCATTTCTCTTGTAATCGTGCTCTTTGAGCTCTTTGTATATGGATATGTTATGAAAAAAAAGCTCTCGCAAACGTGAATACTCTTTTTGAACACGATCTCTTTTATCTCTGGGGATATCTCCAATTTTTTTCCAGGTATCCTGAATCGTATTGTAACCATTGAAGGCAGTACCTATATTCTCCTCATTTTCTACAAGGTTTTTAAGATCCGAAATAAGACTTTTTTTTAGTTTTAAGTTCTCGTCTTCAAGTTTATTTTTAATATCAAGCTGTTGTTTTTTAGCATCCTTATACTTCGAAAATAAAGTGTAGAAAGATTCTTTGATTTCACCATAATCAATCTCTTCAATATCTTCTCCTAACTCTTTCGCTTTGAGAGCAGCAACTTGCTGTTTTCCTTCACTATGCAATAGCCAATCATCGAATTGGGTTTTTAACTTAGATACTTCTCTAGAAATGGATAGTGCATCATCTTGAAGAACAAAGACTTGAAGCTTACTAATAAATTCGTTTTCCATACTTACTTTTTTAGATCAAACGAGGACAAATCATTAAATACTTTGACACGCTCATTAATGTCATTCTGGTTAATTTCCAAAAGACGCTTTGTACCAAATTTCTCCACGCAAAAAGAGGCCATAGCAGAACCATAAATAACGGCACGTTTCATATTTTCAAAGCTTGTATCATCGCTTGCAGCAATATAACCCATAAAACCACCAGCAAAAGTATCACCGGCACCGGTTGGATCAAAAACCTCAGCTAGCGGCAATGCAGGGGCAAAAAATACTTGATTCTCAGAAAAAAGTAAAGCACCATGTTCTCCCTTTTTGATTATGACATGAGTAGGGCCCATTTTTAAAATTTCTTTGGCCGCAGTAACCAGAGCGTATTCCCCACTAAGCTGACGTGCTTCCTCATCATTTACAATCAAAATATCCACCATCGAAATTGTTTTTTTCAAATCATCCATAGCAATATCCATCCAAAAATTCATCGTATCCATAGCGATTAGTTTTGGGCGTTTTTTAATTCTTTCAATGACCGTACTTTGCACCATCGGACTAAGATTACCTAACATAACATAGACTGAGCTCTGGTAACTATCAGGCACAATTGGATCGAAATGTTCGAGGACATTAAGCTCGGTAACTAGAGTATCTCGGCTATTCATGTCGTTATGGTATTTACCTGACCAAAAAAAGGTCTTCTCATTTTCTTTGACTTGTAAACCAGTAGTATCAATTCCTCTCGAGTTCATGTTACTGAGAACGTCTATTGGAAAATCTGAACCTACTACAGAAATAATGTTTTGATTTTCCATAAAAAAAGATGAGGCCAAAGAAATATACGTTCCAGCTCCCCCGATAATTTTATCAGTTTTACCAAAAGGTGTTTCTATGGCATCAAAAGCTACACTACCAACAGTTAAAAGACTCATAATTTTTTTTTTCAAAGATAAGTATTTCAAAGAATGACAGCCTAATATTATTATGCCTGGTTAAAAAATCAATACCATAATTCCTTATGAATTTGTATTTTTAAACTAATGAAATCTTCACTCCTTATTTTAACCTTGATTTTCAGTCTCGTACAAGATATATTATGTCAAGAAAAGACGATTTCTAACCATGATGAATTTTTCAATGAAATCAAACTTAAATCAATCAAGGATGAAAATCCAGAGAAAGCGTTATATCATGAATTTATTAATGTCATTGAATCTGATTTATACTCAAACGAGACTAAAAGTGGATTGATAGTAAATCTTCTTTCCTATTACCTATCAAATGGTTCATTTTTTACTTTTCAAAAAGCTTTTGAAAAATACGGCACCATTCTTTTAAAGAATTCAATTTTGCATATGTATTGGAATACAATTTCATTAGAGTATAATGAGCAATACAGAGAAATGTATAGCAGCGCTTCAGCCTTATTAAAAGAGTCCGAAAAATCAGGAGATAACCAAAATATTAGCGACGCTTATCGAATATTGGCCCGGTCCAAAATGCACCTTAACGAAAAAGATTCATCTCTTTTCTATGCAAATCTTGCATTAAATTTCGCAAAAAGATCTGACTCGAAAATAGCGGTTGCAAATATCTTTAAAGACCTTTCAGAAATTCAAGCTTATTTTAATTTGATTGGTAAAAGCACCTCGACACTCTTGAAGCTCAATCAAGAAGCCGAGCGCATTAAAGATTATCATCTTCTTTGTTGGTCTACGATGATGATTGCCGAACGTTCATTTAAAGTGAATTCTTTAAATGAGGCGAGAACCTATTACCAAAAAGCCTTAAATATTGCAGAAAAGAATGGTTTAGAGCTTCTTAAGGTAAGGATTTACGGTGGTCTCGCAGGAATTGAACTTTCAAATAATCAATTAGATGCTGCTTGGTTAAATTTAAGGAAGGGCTATCGATATTATAAAAAAAATAAAGAAAGTATCTTTTATCTTGATTTTAAATTGATTCATTCGAAATATTTAATTGAGATTGACTCCTTATTTGAGGCAGAAATCATTCTTTCCGATAACCTCAAAGAATACGTAAAACTAACTTCCTCTGATGGACAAGGGAGGACACATCATCTGATTGGGAGAATATATTTCAATGAAAAAAAGTGGAAAAAGGCACAAAGATCGTTTAATATCTCTAAATCAATTTTAGATAAGCTTCCTTATTCCGAATACAGCCTGGGAAACTATAAATTTCTTGCTCAGGTTTTTGCAGCACAAAATCAATTTAAAAATGCATTCACAAACCTCCAAAATTTTCAAAAATATATTGAAGATGATTCATACTTAAGCGGAAGCAAGGCAATTAATGAACTGACCCAAATGTATTCAAGAGAACTTAGAGAGTATAGAATTAAAGAGCAGGAAAGAGTTATCAAAGACCAGCAAAAAGAAAAGGAATTACTTGCACTGAAGGGAGAAAAACAGATGTCCACAATTATATTAATTATCATCATATTAATTTGTACAATCGTAATTGTATTATTCTACTTAAGACAATTGAAAATTAACCAAAATACCAAAGAAATTGAGATGTCTCAGACCTTACTCAGGACGCAGATGAACCCTCACTTCATCTTTAATGCAATGTCAGTCATTCAAAGTTCAATCTATGAAAATAACCCTTCAAAATCATCTAAATTTCTTGTAAGCTTTTCAAGATTAATTCGGCTCATTCTTGAGAACTCGCCTAAAGAATTCATAAGCCTAGAAACAGAGATTGAAATTTTAGAAAAATATCTAAAAACACAAAAATTACGATTTGAAAATCGATTTGATTATCAAATCAATGTGCCTGAAGATTTAATCTTCAAAAAAGTTTTGATTCCACCCATGATTACCCAACCCTTTGTTGAAAATTCTATTGAGCATGGTCAATTAAATATTATTGAAAATGGAAATATATCTGTTGACTTTTCTGAGAAAGACAAAATGCTTTACATAGAAATAATTGATAACGGTGTGGGAAGAGCTGAGTCGGGAAAGAAAAAGAATTCTATAACTGAACACAAGAGTATGGCACTAGATATAACAAATAGACGAGTTGAAATAATCAATAAAAAGTACAAATCGAAAGCCAATATATCTATAGGAAATCTTACAAAAGAAAAATACACGGGAACACGTGTTGAAATATTCTTACCACTACTTAACGAAAATCTTAACTTTGATTCCGAATGAAAAAAGTACTCATAATAGACGATGAAAATAAAACGAAAGAATTCATAAAGAGACTCCTTATTTCTTTTGGACATGACTTCGATATTTACACAGACGGCTCTAACGTAGAAAGCGGAATTAGCGCAATTAATAAAATTAAACCAGACCTTGTTTTTTTGGATATTCAAATGCCCGATGGAAACGGATTTGATGTACTGAAAGGTATCAAATACAAAGAATTTGAACTTGTATTTATTACAGCATATCAGGAATATGCGATTCAAGCCATTAAATTTAGTGCATTGGCGTACATATTGAAACCTATCGATGTTGAAGAACTAGAGGATGCGGTGGAAAAAGCACTCACAACGTTACAAAAGAAAAAAAACGAAGTTCAATTCAATGCATTAGCAAATAATATTGAACGTGGCGAAAAAAAGAAGCTTGTATTAAAAACTCAAGAAAGTGTGTATGTTCTTGAACTAAAGGAAATAATACGTTGTGAAGCAGATAAAAACTATACATCATTTTACTTAGAATCCGGCAAAAGAATTTTAGTATCTAAAACACTCAAAGAATATGATTTATTGCTTTCTGGACATTCCTTTTTTAGAGTTCAACAATCTCATCTTGTAAATCTAAATTATATCAATAGATATGACAAAGCTGATGGCGGAGCCGTAATTATGAAAGATGGAAGTTCCGTGCCATTATCTCCTGCAAAGAAAGAGCAGTTTTTCCAAATACTAGAAAACCTTTAGTGCTTGACATAAGTCATCAATGAGGTCTTCGGCATCCTCAACACCAACACTTAAACGAATTAAGCTGTCAACTATTCCGTTAGCCTCTCTATCTTTTTTAGGAATAGAAGAGTGAGTCATAGTGGCTGGATGGCCAATTAAAGATTCAACACCACCTAATGATTCAGCAAGAGAAAATAACTTAAGATTCCTAAACACAGCTTGTGCATCTTGTAATTTATTTCCCTTAAGGGTAAATGAAAGCATTCCTCCATAATCTCTCATTTGCTGTTTAGCGATTAAATGATTTAAGTGGGATTCGAAACCAGGCCAGTATACCGTCTCTACTGCCGAATGAGCCTTAAGGAAATGAGCTATTTTCGCGCTATTTTCACAGTGGCGTTGCATGCGCAGATGCAACGTTTTAATTCCTCTCAATACAAGAAAACAATCCATTGGGCCAGGAACAGCTCCTGAAGAATTTTGTATTCGGTACATCTCCTTTGCAATAAAATCATTTGAAGTAACCAAGGCTCCCATAATTACATCAGAATGACCTCCAAGATATTTTGTTACTGAATGCATTACAATGTCTGCACCCATATCTATGGGGTTCTGTAGGAAAGGAGTGGCAAAAGTATTATCAATACAAAGCCATGCATTACAAGATTTCACTAACTTCACTAACCCACGAATATCAATTATATTAATCATTGGATTTGTAGGTGTTTCTGCCCAAATAAGTTTTGTGCGTTCATTGATAAACTCCCGAACGTTATCCACATTATTCATCTCTACAAAATGAAACTTAATACCATACTTCTCGAAAATAGTTTTAAAAAGTCGATGTGATCCTCCGTAAATATCGTTCGTTGAAATCACCTCATCCCCAGGAGTCAACATTTTCATGATACAATCAATCGCTGCAAGACCCGAGCCGAAACAAGCAGCATAACTCGCATTTTCAAGTGAAGCTATATTTTTTTGAAGTGCATCTCGTGTTGGATTTTGAGTTCTAGAATATTGATACCCCTTATGAACACCTACATCCTCTTGAACATATGTTGAAGTCTGAAAAATGGGAGTCATAATTGCACCCGTTGATAAATCCGGTTCTACTCCTGAGTGAATTGCTTTTGTTCCAAATCGCATAACATTTATTTGGACTAAAATTAATAGAATACTTTAAGGTATCTCTAATTCTTTTGAAGGATCCCAAAATAAACTTTCGAAGTCAACAACCTTATCCTCATGAACAAATATTCCTTCTTGCTCAAGTAAATACTCCATCTTAGCGGGTGTGTCAAAATGATTTTTTCCAGTTAGCATGCCATTTCTGTTTACCACTCGATGAGCGGGTATATCCTTTTTAGCGTGTGAGGCATTCATGGCCCATCCTACCATTCGCGAAGATTGTTTAGATCCCAGATATTTAGCAATTGCTCCGTAAGAGGTAACCCTACCATTAGGAATAAGTCTTACCACAGCATAAACATCTGTAAAAAAATCAGAATTATTCAGGATTACTCAGTTTAATATCTAAAATTAACTAAATTCTCACGCATAAAAAAGCCCTCTGTGAGGGCTTTTAAATATGACATTGAAGTGGAATCAATCCTCGGCAGAAACTTTCCAATTTCCTCGTTTATCATACATAGATAGGCACTCCGCAGTTTCTTCTTCACTACAACCTTTATCTGCACACATTGCTGCACATTCTTCTTTGCTCATTTTAGCGCATTCCGACATATCACACATTTTTACAGTTGTAGTAATCTTTTTTTTAGAATCAGCCTCTGCCTCACAACAGGCTTCTTTTTCTTTGTCGTCAGTACAGCATTCCGTAACAACACCACTCATCACTATTGACTCTTCTCCATGACCGTTACCAAGAATTGGCGCTATTACTAAACCAATAAGGCATGTTAGCTTAATCAAAATATTCATTGACGGACCTGAGGTGTCTTTAAATGGATCACCAACAGTGTCTCCTGTGACTGCTGCTTTATGTGCATCTGATCCTTTATAGGTCATTTCACCATTAATCTCTACTCCTGCCTCAAAAGACTTTTTAGCATTATCCCATGCTCCTCCAGCATTATTTTGAAAAATAGCCCAAAGGACGCCAGATACAGTCACACCGGCCATATAACCACCTAGCATCTCGGCGATAATCAAATTGTTATCTGGGTATACCAGTTTCCCTAATAGAACAATTGCTATAGGAAAACCAATGGTAAGAATACCTGGAAGCATCATTTCTTTCAAGGAAGCTTTGGTTGATATATCTACACACTTAGCATAATCAGGCTTTCCTTTGCCTTCCATGATACCAGGAATTTCTTTAAATTGACGTCTCACCTCGTAAACCATTTCCATTGCCGCTTTTCCAACAGAATTCATGGCAAGTGCCGAGAAAACCACAGGAATCATACCACCTACAAATAACATTGCAAGCACTGGTGCTTTAAAAATATTAATTCCGTCAATTCCCGTAAAAGTTACGTAAGCCGCAAACAAAGCTAAAGATGTAAGAGCTGCGGATGCTATTGCAAAACCTTTACCGGTTGCAGCGGTTGTGTTCCCGACTGAGTCTAAAATATCTGTTCTTTCGCGAACGATAGGATCTTGTTCGCTCATTTCCGCAATTCCTCCTGCGTTATCTGAAATTGGACCAAAAGCGTCAATTGCTAGTTGCATAGCAGTTGTTGCCATCATGGCTGACGCAGACAGAGCAACACCATAAAAACCAGCAAATACATATGATGTCCAGATTGCGGCGGCGAATAACAGTACAGATGAGAAAGTAGAAATCATACCCGTAGCTAATCCTGCGATAATATTTGTACCAGCACCTGTGGAAGATTGCTGAACTATTTTCAAGATTGGTTTTTTGCCTAATCCAGTGTAATATTCTGTAAAAGAAGAGATCGCTGCACCAACAACTAACCCAACTAGTGTTGCATAGAAAACATTGATTGATGAAATAGTCTGTAATCCTTCACCATAGAATGTCATTTTCATTTCATCGGGAAGCATCCATTTCACAAGTACAAAACAAGATATCGCAACCAAAGCGATTGAAGTCCAATTTCCGATATTTAAAGCAGTTTGAACCTGTGCCTCTTTTGCGTCATTTGACGAAATCTTGACCAATAACGTACCAATAATTGATATAAGAATACCAAAACCTGCAATTGCCATTGGCAAGATAATCGGACCAATTCCTCCAAAAGCATCATTGATTACTCCACCCATATCTTCAATCACATAATTACCAAGGACCATTGCGGCAAGAACGGTTGCTACATAAGAGCCAAACAAATCAGCACCCATTCCAGCAACATCCCCTACATTATCTCCGACATTATCTGCAATAGTCGCCGGATTTCTCGGATCATCCTCAGGAATACCTGCTTCTACTTTACCCACCAAATCAGCACCAACATCAGCTGCTTTGGTGTAAATCCCACCACCAACTCTTGCAAATAAAGCAATAGATTCAGCTCCTAATGAGAAACCAGCCAATGTTTCTAATACAATAGTCATATCAGCTGTGTTCGTCCAAACACCTCCCATCACATTGTGGAAAAAGAATATAAAAAATGTAGTTAAGCCCAAAACAGCGAGACCAGCTACGCCAAGACCCATAACCGTTCCACCGCCAAATGACACATTCAATGCATTCGGTAGACTGGTTTTTGCAGCTTGGGTAGTTCTTACATTCGTTTTGGTAGCAATCTTCATTCCCATATTTCCGGCAAGAGCGGAAAAGATCGCACCAATAATAAATGCAACAATAATCAAATAACCAGTGGTTGGTACAATATATGCAACACCAGCAAGGGCAAGACTTGAACCTAATACAAAGAAGGTAAGTAATTTATATTCTGCTTTTAGAAAAGCCAGGGCGCCTTCATAAATATGGTCAGATATTTCTTTCATTTTACCGTCTCCAGCATCTTGTTTCATGACCCATGCTTTTTTAACAAACATGTATAACAAACCTACGACCGCTAAAACAACTGGTAGGTAAATTGCAATTGATTCCATAATTCTAAATAATAGTAATTTAAGGCGCGAAAGTAGCTTATTCTATTAATCTTTGCAAACCTTAGGCATAAAAAAAGGAGTGAATTACACTCCTTTATATCTTTTCTTTATTTACTGTAGGTCGCCTGACATGTCCCGGAACTACCTGCTACAATGGTTGTGTTTTCATAAGTAAAAGTGATTGTAAAACTCAAACCATCGCTATTCATCGAGCCAAAACCTTGGTAATTTATATCTCCCAAACCACCAGGAGCACTATCTGAAGCAGGAGCTATCAAAATATTGTCTCCGTCTATCTGACAAATTGCAGTTCCATAAGTTCCTGTAACACCAGCAAAGAATTCCGTTATTAGAATTTGTTCCTCATTACCGCCAACAATTATCTCTGGTGAATCATTTAAGGCAAGGCCTGTTCCACCACCGCAGTTATCACTTACATCCCAACCACCAAGCCATGTATCTTGATTGACGACAACGTGAACTGTTCTCGCCACAGAGCTTGTACCATTATCATTGGTCGCGGAGTATATAACCGTATAGTCACCAACTTGGCTTGCATCTACATCACTAACATCAGATACCATAACCACAGCACCATCAATATTCGCAGCCGTAGCATATGGATCAGTCCAAGTTGTTGCAACACTAATTGTCGTATCTATAGAACCATTAATGGTTATAATTGGCGTGTATGCGCAACTACCGTCATCAATATTGGCATCAGGATTGTAATTTACTGATAGCGAGTCTGTACAACCCATAACATCGGTAGACGCATAGGTGCAACTCCCATCATCCTTTTTCGCTTCCGAGTTATAATTGGTGGCAGCTGGATCTGTACAACCCTTTTTTCTACATGAAATAGAAATTACTAAATACATTGATAAAGCAAAGACTGCATAAAAATTTGTTCTTCTCATAAAATCGTTTTTTTCAAATTTAACTAAATTATGATTAAAAAAAAACGGCGCCATGGCGCCGTTTATCCAAACGATTTGCTCTTAATCTTGTGCGACTTCAGCTTCGGCTTCAGGCAACGCAAGAGCATCCTTTATTTTTTTCTCAAGTTCCTCCGTAAGTTCTGGATTGTCTAACAATAGATTTTTAATTGAGTCTCTTCCCTGACCTAATCTTGTTTCACCGTAGGAAAACCAGGAACCACTTTTCTTCAAAATGTTTAACTCTACACCCAAATCTAAAATCTCACCAATTTTAGAAATCCCTTGACCATACATCACATCAAATTCAGCCCTTCTAAACGGTGGAGCGACTTTATTTTTAACGACTTTTACTTTTACACGGTTTCCTTTAACCTCATCACCATCTTTAAGCTGTGTTGATCTTCTTATGTCTATACGGATTGAAGAGTAAAACTTCAGAGCATTTCCACCTGTCGTGGTCTCAGGGTTACCAAACATTACACCTATTTTTTCTCGGAGCTGATTAATGAAAATACAGCAACATCCAGCCTTATTTATGGAACTCGTTAGTTTTCTTAGGGCCTTCGACATTAATCTTGCTTGTAACCCCATCTGAGAATCACCCATTTCGCCTTCAATTTCAGCCTTTGGCGTTAGTGCCGCAACTGAGTCTACGATAATTAAATCGATAGCACCAGAACGAATTAAATTATCTGCAATTTCCAATGCTTGCTCTCCATTATCAGGCTGAGAAATAAGAAGGTTTGCAACATCAACACCCAAACTCTTCGCATAAAACTGGTCAAATGCATGCTCGGCATCTATGAAAGCTGCTATACCACCTTGCTTCTGAACCTCTGCAATTGCATGGATTGCAAGAGTTGTTTTACCCGAAGATTCTGGACCATAAATTTCAATAACCCGCCCCTTGGGGTAACCCTGAACGCCCAATGCTAAATCTAACGTTAGTGAACCGGTTGGTATAACGTCAATTTTTTCCACAGGTGTATCTCCTAATTTCATCACAGAGCCTTTACCATATGTTTTATCCAACTTTTCCATCGTAAGTTGAAGTGCTTTTAATTTTTCTTTGTTTAGTTCATTATTTGACATATCGATTGTTTTTTTTGGCCTATGACCTTAGTTATTTGATGAATCAAAAGTAGGGCACATGTTCGTAAACAAATTACGTTCTACTTTAAATCTAATAATTTCAAGATTTCATTAGCATGATCTTTTGTTTTTGGCTTGTGAACCACATGGGTCACTTCATTCTTCTCGTTCATTATAAAAGTAATTCTATGAATCCCATCGTATTCGCGGCCCATAAATTTTTTAGGCCCCCAAACCCCAAATAGGTTAATAACTTCTTTCGACTCATCAGACAGTAATGGAAAAGGAAGAGAAAACTTGGTAGCAAATTTATCATGACTTTTAACTGAATCAGCACTCACACCAAGAATCTTGATTCCGTGAGAAAGAAGCTCATCATATCCATCTTTTAAACTACAAGCCTGTGCAGTACATCCTGGGGTATTATCCTTCGGATAAAAATACACTACCCATTTGCTTCCTGCAAAATCGCGTGAAGAAACCTTCTCATTATTTTGGTCAACTCCTTCAAATAACGGAGCTTGATCACCAATTGTTAGTGTTTTCATTTTGTTTATATTTTAATCTTTATTTTTGACGTCATTTTAATCAAATATAACTATAATTATCATAAAATTATAAATTGAACAAAAAAAATAAAATAAAGTTTGAAAACTTTCTTGGCATTATTCTTTATCAATAAATACACCTGCATTACACAAAATAGTTTTGAATCAGCAAGGTAATTTATGATAATTCCGTTCATATTGAAATCTACTTCGTAATTTTGCATAAAATAAAACCTCATGACTTTATTTAATGCATTCAGTTTCAAAGGAAGAAAAGCGATACTTCGTGTTGATTTTAATGTTCCACTGGATAAGGAAACTTACGAAATAACTGATGACAAAAGAATGAAAGCCGCATTACCCACTATAAATAGGATTTTGTCTGATGGAGGTTCGGTCATTATTCTTTCTCATTTAGGAAGACCTAAAAACGGTCCTGAAAAAGCTTATTCACTAAGTCATTTAACAAATCATTTAGAACAAATTACAAAGAGAACAGTACTATTTGCTCAAGACTGTATTGGTAAAGAGGCCAAAGTACTCGCACAAAACCTAAGGCCAGGAGAAATTCTGTTACTTGAAAACGTTCGATTTTACAAAGAAGAAACCTTAGGTGATAAAAATTTCTCGAAGCAGCTCGCTAATTTAGGCGATTGTTATGTAAATGACGCTTTCGGAACGGCGCACCGTGCACATTCAAGCACTACACATATCGCGACATATTTTACCACCGACAACAGAATGTCTGGATTACTTATGAACGCAGAAATTGAAAGTGCCAAAAAAGTTATGGAAGAAACACAAAGGCCTTTTACAGCAATTGTTGGAGGTGCTAAAGTATCAGATAAGGTATTAATTGTAGAAAACTTAATGAAAACAGCAGACCATATTATTATTGGAGGAGGAATGGCATACACATTCAAAAAGGCTCTTGGCGGACAAATTGGCGCATCCCTCTGTGAAAATGATCGCCTTGAAACGTGTAAAGAAATTTTATCTAAAGCAGGCGATATGGGTGTAAAGATTCACTTACCTACAGACTCTGTTATTGCCGATAAATTTAGTGCAGACGCACAGATCAATATCGCCAAAAGTGACGAGATATCCGAAAATTGGATGGGCTTAGATATTGGTCCTCGAGCGGCTGATCAATTTTCAGAAATTATTGAGGGCTCAAAGACAATTTTATGGAATGGTCCAATGGGCGTATTTGAGTTAAAACCTTTTGAAAAAGGCACTAGGTCAGTTGCTAAAGCAGTTGCTAAAGCAACTGAAAATGGAGCCTACAGTTTGATTGGAGGAGGAGACAGTTCGGCTGCCGCAAAGAAATTTAACGTTGTGGAGAAAATAAGCCACGTCAGCACGGGTGGTGGAGCCTTACTTGAATATTTTGAAGGGAAGGAACTTCCCGGCGTTGCTGCCATAAATAAATAAAAAAGGGAGCCGAAGCTCCCTTTTGTTCGTGTGCATGCTCAATCACCGTTGCACAGTAATCTCTTTAGTATATAGTACCTTTCCTTTAGATTTAAAATGAATTAAATACACCCCATTCGTTAGGTCATGCAAATGTAAAGCATCAGCATCTAAAACGGGAATAGATGGCATGGTTTGATTATTGTTAGAAATAATCTCAATATAGTCAATTGACTGATCAAACCACTTAATCGTGGCGTCGCCCTGATTAATAGACGATGTTATTACTTTGACTTTTGAATTATCCTTTGGATCCTCATCATTATTTGCAAATGAATTTTTGGAGATAAGAAGAAGAGAAAAAGAAAAAAGAATTGTAAAGATTTTGTAAGAGTTCATGTGATGTTGTTTTTATTATTCCTCAAATATGAAGCATATCACAAACGCAATGAACATAATCTAGCGTTTCAGGATAAAAATGGAAACCATTACCTATTATAGATTAAGTATTTTTACTTCAGAAGTACGTATAATTACTTAACTACTTATTTTAATGGACTTTTTTGATCAAGTCCAATAAACGATTGGAATAACCCGCTTCATTGTCGTACCAGGCGATGATTTTCAGAACTTTACCGAACGACTTAGAAAGCCCGATATCATAAGCAGAGCTCAAAGCAGAGCCTACTATATCAATGGAAACAATCGGATCGTTAATAATACCAAGAACTCCTTTCAAATCAAGCTTTGAACTTTTCATCATTGCATGATGAATTGATTCCATTGAAAGGGGTTTAGTAACATTAAAGGTAATTTCAGTCATAGAACCGTTAGACACAGGAACTCGAATTGCACTCCCATCAATCTTGCCCTTTAAGTCTGGAAATATTTTTGTAATTGCTTTCGCAGCCCCGGTCGTAGTAGGAATAATTGAATGTGCAGCTGCCCTAGACCTACGTAAGTCTCTGTGAGGAGAATCATGTATCCGTTGGTCAGAGGTGTAACTATGAATCGTTGAAATGTAACACATCTCAATATCCACAAGCGATTTAATAACCTTCACAATCGGTGCAACATTATTAGTTGTGCAAGAAGCGTTAGATATAATAGTATCTTGTAGTGAGAGAGTATGGTCATTTACACCCATAACAACTGTTGGCACATTTTCATCTTTCGGAGGAGCAGAAAGTAAAACTTTATTCGCTCCACCCTTGAAATGTTGAGAAGCTAATTTTTTGGTTAAAAATAACCCTGTACAATCTACTACCGTTGTAACACCACTATGAGCCCAAGCTATTTGTGAAGGATCCTTCTGCTGGGAAAAACGGATGATTTTTCCATTCGAAAAAATCACTTTGTTACCATCAATATCAAAACTCAAATCCAAGACTCCATGAATACTATCATATTTAAATAAATGCATCAAGGTATGTATATCTGCAAGATCATTAACCAGGCCTATTTCAATATGAGGATCTAGAATAGCTAGTCTCATAAGGTAGCGACCTATTCTTCCTAATCCATTAATTCCGATTTTGTTCTTCTTCTGCATTGGCTATACTAAGCAACAAATGGATGAATGTAATTGTTTTAGGATAACTATCTACCTATTTGAAATAAGGATTGTAAAGTTGATTAAAGCATCTATAGATACATGCACTAAAGCCCAATCTTTGATCGGAGTTGATCATGAATTGCCTCTTTATGAAGGTATATATTGATTGTTTTAAGCTTAAAATAAGCCTCAGAGACATATAAGTATCCTTCAGGGTAATTTGATGTTCCCCAAGAATTTTTAACTAAGAAAAAATAACGTCCTTTCCGATCTACATTGTAACCTACAATGTGCATTCCGTGGTCATCAGTTGTTTGTTTTTCATCATAGGCTTTTTGACGTATTTCTTGCGTAACCTCAACCTCTCGAACAGGATTTAAAAAAGCTGAGGAATACTTATCTGCTCCTGCATCCGAAAAGTTTTTATTGTCCTCGCCTTCAATTTTTATTTGAGCATCGGACGCAGGAACAATAGCGATTCCGTTACGAAAGCTAAATCCTTCTTCGGATACATCGGCCCCCCAAGCAATAGTATAACCACTTTTTAAAGCATTTATTGTACTCTGAAAAAGCTCTTCTATTCGCACATTATAACTCTCCTCCCATAACCAGTTATCCGGTATCTGTAGCATACATTTTTGATGCATTTCATGGTTGGTAAAAGAAGTTAGTGAAACATAGTTATTCATGTCGATTCCCAAGGAGCTGTAGAATGTCTTTGGAGTATAGCTTATCCCTTTATAGTTAAAGTCTTTTGGCAACACACCAATGCCATCATCTAATTCTTCATTATATGCAGAAAGCCACCCTGATTGAATACCATTACCCGCTGACTTTGCCTGCTGAACAATCGAATCTAAACGATCAAACATTTCTCCATGATCGTATTTATCTTTCTTTTTCTTTAAACCGGAATATGTGGAGCGAGGAACAATTCCAAAATTTTTAATCACATACGGAATATCATGAAAGGCACCACCCTCGCCAAAGTTAGTTCTGCCGTCCATTCGTATATATTTTTTAGCCTTTTCCTCGTATGCTTTTCTGACTATGAACATTTCTGAAAGGATGATTGGCTCATCGAAATTATTGATTCGCATGATTTCAGACTCCAAGAAAGACAACGCTGAAAAACTCCAACAAGTACCCGTTCTGCCTTGACTTTCAACTGGAGATGCAGCATGACGAATAACTTGCTTAAAGTCATAGTTACTTTCTTTCGTATTTTTAAATATTTGTGCATTTATCCCTACGGCAACTCCAAGGCTCAGAAATAGTGTAAATATTAATTTCATAAAATGTTATTGTTTTAAATTCCAACCATTGTACCCCATGGACAAGGCGCGATGTTTCAAACTATTATATTCCTCCTTGGAATAAGTTAAACCCATTGAGACTCTATATAGCTTTCCTCCATCTAGAATTAACGGAACAAATCCATCTGCTGAAATTTTATTTTTAAAATTGATGGCATTTTCTTTCACTGAAAAACAACCCACAATGTATTGTTTTGAATACGGTACTTCTTCATTTTCAGAAGTTGATAACTCATATTCTGGGACTTCGGGTTCATTGGCTTCAATTGACACAATTATCTGGCTCTTAAGTAAATTGATATCCTCCACCCAAGAGGTATTACCCAAGTTTCTAATCTGTTCCGAATGGCCCTCGAATACTGCTTGTTGACCTAAATCAGAAACATTAGGTTGATACCTACCAACTTCTTTGATGTAAAAAGGATCAAAATCGTGAATAGATAATAATCCAGAGTTGAAAAAATCTGACTTAAAAGGGATCCAAAATGTATACATCATCAAAGGCAAAATACATGCAGCGGCAGCATATCTCAAAAACCTTTTCTTTTTTAAAGACTTCACAGTCGGATGTGCTTTTGGCTGTTCATTGTCCTCCTTTGCTACATTATGAACAGAAGTTTCTTCCTTATTCATTACGGAATCAAATTCAAGTTTTTTCAACCCATAGGCATCAGAAAGAAGGTTGAATTCTTTATCCTGAGAAAAAGTGTAAAAACCATCCGTTGATCGTTTCATAACACCAATTCTCGAAAACATAAGCGCTTTACCCGAAGACAAATCCTTTTTGAGATTTAGAACAATTTCTTTGAGCTTTTCCTCTGCTTCAATATATCTCAAACCATTGCGATCGGCATAAGCTGTGAGGAATAGTCCATCATTGGCAACTAAATGTTTGTTGAATAATAGATGCTTTGCTGGAGGGATAATGATTCCTTGATCAAAATCAATTTTACTAGAAACTCTTTTAGACACAAAGCCACCAAAATCTGGAATAATTACGCAATTATGTTTTACAAGAAGGTCAAATAAAATGATATCAAAAGGAACCATAGTCAAAGTTAAAAAGAAAATTGAATCATACTACACTATGATTTCAGGAGTCTTAGAACTTTATCTATATCCTCAGGTGAATCTATATTAGGCGTCTCAATATTGGTCACCACTACTTGTATTTTCTTTCCATAATGCATCCATCTTAATTGCTCAAGTGACTCAGAAAGTTCGATTGTACAGGGTTCCATTTTTTGCGTCTCAAGTAAAATCGATCTTCGAAAGGCATAAATCCCGATATGCTTATAAAATGCTACCGAATTTTTCGTTTTAGACTGATTTGGAATAGGACTTCTACTAAAGTAAAGTGCATTATTATTGACATCCATCGCCACCTTAATACGGTTTTCATTTAAAAAGTCAGCTTCAGAAGAACTTGCAATTGCCAATGTAGAAATATCAACAGAATGATCCTTAAAAGATCGAATCAATGCATCTAGCTGTTCAGAACGAATCAGTGGTTCATCGCCCTGAACATTTATGACTACGTCAAAAAGATCTAGAGATGATGCTACCTCGACACAACGACCAGTACCATTTATATGATGCGCGCTTGTCATCGCTACTTCACCTCCAAATGAGGCAACCTCTTGTACAATCCGTTGGTCGTCGGTCGCAACAATAACTTTAGATATTAAATTAGATTTTAGAACACCTTCGTAAACACGTCGAATCATGCTCTTGCCCATTAAATCTGTTAAGGGTTTACCTGGAAATCTCGTAGATTCATATCTGGCAGGAATAACAGCTAATACGCGCATTAAAATTTCATTTGAACTTGAACAGAAAAATTGCGAGGAGGCTGTATATCTCCAGGACGACTAGTATATTCGGAATTAAATAAGTTATTTACCATAAAGCCAAATCGATAGGTATCATTCAATTTATAACCCAACCTGGCATCAAAAACTAAATTTCCTCGCTTATACCTCTCTCTATATTCTTTTAATCCAGGAAGGATAAATAGTTCCCCGTCGGAGGTGGCATCCAGATCTCCTTCAAAAATAACATCAATATTTCTCATAAAACCCCCATAGCGCATGGAAATCCCAGCGCTATACTTTTTATAGGTTACTTCAAGATCTAATTTTGCTAAATGCTTAAACCTATATTTTAAAATATTACCCGTTGTATCCGAAAATGTCAAACGATATAAGGAATCGGTATTTAAACTAATCGGGTTCATATAAGTGTAACCGATTAAAGATACGATTTCAAACTCTCCAATTTTACCCATACTATTGAAGGAAAAATCAATCCCGGTAATTCTGGCCGCCTCAGCATTTTGAGCTCTGAACCCAACCCAATTCGTAATATAATTTGGATCACTTGGGTCAAAATAATTAATTTCAACGCCGTCAGGATTATATATTCCAAAAGTGAATTCAATCATGTTCCGATATTCATTGATAAAACCAGAGACATCAAGCATTCCTTTCCAATCGCCAATTTTCACCCCCTGCTTAATTCCAATTTCTCCAGCCCAACCGATCTCAGGCCGAAGCTCTTTATTCGGAAAAATATTTAATGCACCAACACTGGTTTGAATGAAGCGTTCACCAACCGCAGGATAACGTATCGCTTGACCAATAGACGCACGAAGATGTGTGTACTCCGCAAGCTTATAATGAAAACCTGAACGAGCGACAGGATAAAATGGCAGCACTGTTGAATCTTTTTTTGTCATTAAAAAATCGCTATCGCCACGTTCTCCATCCATTTGAAAATACTCGAGGCGTAAGCCTGCGGTAAAGTCGAACTTTCCAATATGGTGCTCAACTTGTGTAAAAATGGCCGAGTTCCAGGAGGTATGATCTCCAAAAAGTGCTGATTTGACAACATTATATAGGCTCGAAAAACCTGATGTTAAGGTAAAACCATTGGCATATGACTTTTGAAACTGATAATCATTATTGTATAGGGTACCTATGCTATTCTGAGATTCATTTCCGAGAATTATGTTCTTTACATAATATATTCTATTCTTGAGAGTATGTCTATTGTTATGCCTATCGATAATCTTCATATAAGGATCAATAAATAGTCTATGACCGACAGTATATGTTAAGGTAGACACAGCATCACTTGTATCAATTCCTCCCTGTGGTGTGTAACCCAAAGAATCACTCTCCCAAAGTAAAAAATTACCCGTCTTTTGAACCTGATAATTGTACCCGATTCCTGCCTTTACTTTTTTCCATTTTTTTGGTCGATAATAAAGTGTTCCGCTAACACGTCCTCTATATTCGAACTCCTGGTTTTTATATCCATCATCATGAAATAATGTCGAAGATATCGTGTACCCAAAATTCTTAAACATTTGACTGCGATAAAACTCAATCTGTTGGGTCATTGGATTGGTATCCCACCATTTCAAAGAGGCTCTTCTCGGGTTATCGTAGACACCATATTGCACCTTAAGCTTTGTAACTGGCATAGTACCTGGTTCGCGTTCCCTGATGGCAATAATACCATTCAATGCGCCACTTCCGTAAAGTACAGATGAGGCTCCTTTCATTACTTCAATTTGCGCGGCTTGTTCTATTGGTATTGCATTCCACTGTGTATCTCCGGCATAAGCAGATAGTAGAGGCATTCCATTCCACAAAAGTAAAACTCGACTCCCAGCACCATAGGAAAAACCACTTCCTCCACGAATACTGACCTGACCGTCAAATGTCGATACTCCTGGCGTCTGTTCTATTGCTTGGTCCAAACTTGTAATGCCCTTATTATCGATTAACTCAGGTTTAATAACTTCAATAGACACAGGAACTTCCTCTATGGCTTGCTTTCTTCTACCAGCTGAAACGACGACCATTTGAAGATCCGTCACAGGCTCACCTAGTTTTATCTTTACTTTTCCGGGCGAATCGACAACGGTTGAATCCGTAGTATATTGAAGCATCTTGGTGACCAAGGTAACAGGAAAAGATGTCGTCTTCAATGCAAATTCACCATCAAAGTTAGTAATTGCTTTATTGCCATCTGAAGCGAAAACCTTGGCTCCTATAATGGCCTCTCCAGAATTCAGATCCGTCACAACACCCTCTATTTGCCCGAAGGAAAAGAAGGGCAATACACCCAAAAAAAGATTGAATAAAATTTTCCGCATATGATATTCTTTTTAAAATTGAAACTGAAGCTGTAAAACAAAACTTCGTGGAGGTTGAATATCTCCAGGTCTTGTTACGTATTCAGCGTTTAAAAGGTTATTGGCAATGAAATTTATTTTCATGGCATCGTTAATTTTATAACCCATTCTCGTATCAACTATAAAGTTGCCTTTATTATATTTCGCCCTATATTCTGCCAAACCCGGTAAAATATACAGTTCGCCACCTGAAGGGTCTAAATTTTGTTCGAAAACACGGTCTATATTTTGCATGTAACTATTATATCTGCAGCTAAATCCGACAAAAAACTTCTTGTAGCTAGCCTGAATATCAACCTTAGCTAAATGCCTAAAACGATACTTCAATAGATTAATACTGGTATCTGAAAAAGTCTGTCTGTAAAGAGAGTCTTGATTCAAACTTACAGGATCCATATAAGTATATCCGAGTAAAGAGGTTAAATCAACATCTCCTATTTTACCTGTACTGTTGAAAGAAAATTCGATACCTGCAATTCTAGCTCTTTCAGCATTTTGCGCTTGGAAACCAACCCAATTTATAATATAACCCAAATCTTCAGGGTTAAGAGACAAGGCTATAGTATCTGGGTTATACACACCAAAAGTAAACTCAACCATATTGCTGTATTGATTTACAAAGCCAGAAACATCAAAGTACCCTTTCCAGTCCCCCATTTTCAAAATTTGTTTATATCCCACCTCAGCAGCCCATCCCTTTTCAGGCTTTAAATTGGGGTTTTTAAAAATAATCAACCCTCCTACCGATGTTGAAACAAATCGTTCAGCAACTGATGGGAAACGAATTCCTTGTCCTAAAGATGCCCTAATATGAGAACTAGGTGACAGCTCATAATGCCAACCTGCTCGAAAAATAGGATAAATAGGTACTGCCAAAGAATCGAGTATCTCCTCCTTGTTTAGGTATTTAAAGTATATGTTCGAATCAAAATCTAGAGTATCAATTTTGTAGCACTCTAAACGCATTCCAAGAGATAAATCCATTTTCCTAAATTTACTTTCTAACTGGGCATAGGCCGCAGCGTTTTCAGATAAATGATCACCAAAAACCCAACTCACCACCCTATTATTGGTATTCGAAAAACCAGCAGTCAATGTATTACCTGCACTCAGGTTTCGCTGGAATTGATAATCAAAATAATACATCTCAGCCAAAGAACTGGCATATACATTTTTAACATTTCCAGTAGTGACGAGATAGTATCGGGACCGGAAATAATGTTTGTTTTTATATTTATCGTAAAGCTTAACATAAGGATCAACACTTATCCTAATTGACCTTTGACGATCGATTGTATTGTCTTGAGGCTCGAGGCCCATCGAGTCATTTTTCCAAAGTACAAAGACTCCAATATCCTGATACTGCATGTTGTATGATAAACCTGCCTTTAGATTTTTGTATTTCTTCGGTTTATAATAAATCGATCCATTCAAACGATATCGTTCCTCATTTTCCTCTTTTCTGTAACCCGAATCAATATATGCGTTTGCCCCAATTGTAAACCCTATGTTTTTCTTGGACTTACCAAAATATAAATCAGCCAAATGAAAGGTAGGATTTTTATCCCACCATTTCATGGAACTTCGCCTTGGATTGTCATAAATACCAGATTGAATTTTCGCCTTTAAAGTTCCCTTTGGGCCCGGCTCTTTTTCACGTAATGCAATAACACCATTTAAGGCTCCGCTTCCATAGAGTACGGATGACGCTCCTTTCATGATTTCAATTTGTGAAGTCTGCTCCATGGGAATAGAGTTCCATTTTGCATCTCCAACATCAGGAGACATCATGGGAATACCATTCCACAAAAGTAAAACTCTGCTTCCGGCGCCATATGCATATCCACCTCCGCCTCGAATACTTACCTGACCGTCCATAGCGTAAACACCTGGACTTTGATCTACAACCTGTTCGAGATTAGAATAACCCTTATTGTTTATTAGTTCAGGTGTAATTATCTCCATGGAAACAGAAACATCCTCAATATTTTGATTTCGCCTTCCCGCAGAAACAACAACAGTTCTAATTTCAAGCACTTGCTCAAAAAGCTCAAAAGCAATCACCTGTGCCTTTTTCACTTGAATTGAGTCCAACATATAACCAGAAATTGAACATTTTATCCATACCGGATACTGATTTAAAGGGAGCTCGAATTCCCCATTTAGATCGGAGGCAGTCCGTAAATCACCACCCATCACCTCCACTCTTGCTCCTACTAATAATTCTCCAGAGTTACCGTCCTTGACAGTACCAGTCACTTGTGAGTAGGAATTATGAAAGTTGAAAAAAAGAGAAGATAAAAGAAGAAATCGAACGCTAAAGCTCATCTAAAATTTTGTTATCTTAATATAACGAAACTACTAAAATTTTGGTGAAACAGATAGAACTATATAAAATCGCAGCTGCATATCTTCATGGATTCAAAAAAAGTAAATTAAATATAATCATGAAGCGAATTGGTGGACTTAATTCAATTTTTGAAGATCCCTATTCAAATTTACATGTTCAAACAGGTTTAGCTATCAGCACGCTCCGAAAAATGAAAAGAGAAAAAGCTCTAAAAGTTGCGCGACAAAATATTGAGTTCAATAAACAGCATGGAATTCATTCTTTATTTTTCAATGACCATACATACCCATACCAACTTAAAGAATGTAAAGACGGGCCTATACAGCTAAATGTAATTGGTAATATAAGTTTTGAAAACAAGAAGATAATATCCATTGTGGGTACAAGAAAATGTTCGCCGGAAAGCAAACCAATCTTAGACGAATTCATTTCTTCTCTCAGAAGCTCAGATATTATTGTTGTAAGTGGTTTGGCTTCAGGTATTGATACGCTAGTACACCGATACTGTATTAAGCACGGAGTAACCACGGTCGCAGTGCTCGGACATGGCCTAAAAATGATTTACCCAAGAGAAAACAGATCTTTAGCAAAGGAAATTATCGATTCGGGGGTGCATTAATTAGTGAATTTCACTTTGAACAAAGCCCGAATAAATATACTTTTCCTCAAAGAAATAGAATTATTGCAGGTATGTCGGATGTGACTATTGTAGTCGAATCTCCCCTAAAAGGAGGTTCAATGATTACAGCCGAGTTGGCAAACAGCTATTCAAGAGAAGTAATGGCATTCCCGAATAACATCTTAAAAAATGAACTTGGTGGATGTAATCAGCTAATTAAAACAAATGCAGCACATATGATTACTTCACCTGACGATTTATTTAATTTAATGAATTGGAATATTACTACTGAAAAACAAACTCTTCCAGACGATATAATACTTTCTCCAGAAGAAAAAGGAATTATAAATATTATTAAAAAACATGATGAAATTCATATTGATAGGTTATTTGATTCATCACAACTACACCCCTCAATCGTTCAGTCACTTCTCATGCAATTAGAACTCAAAAATTATATTTTTAACTCTTCTGGGCTATTTTATTCCTCGAGGGTTTGAAACCGTTATAATGAGAAAACTTTTTAATTAAATTTTAGGGTTGAAAAACTATTTGCCTTACTTTTACTCAAAGTTCTTTTTATAAACTTATGAAGAAAGGATGAGGGAATGGCCCTTTGACTCCTTGGCAACCTGTTCATCGTAAATAAGGTGCCAA
>MDTC01202275.1_pt1 | contig 32249 bp, 27 predicted proteins | sample 811181 | NCBI WGS metagenome assembly MDTC01 (sample SAMN05326644, study PRJNA326480) | marine metagenome | isolation source: seawater | place: Pacific Ocean: North | collected 2011
ATCTCCAAGGATCGGGCGGCTTGCCCAACTAACATTCCTAATCCGTTCGCCCATGGGTATTCCATTTCAGCTGCCTGTCTAAGTAGATTTGTAACTGGAGGATTGTAGACCATGTCATAAACAAAAGGAGTGCCTGAAAATTGTGAAAGATCAATCGGTGATGGATCATCTTGTCGCAAACCGAGTGAGGTAGCATTGATAATAAGGGTTGGATTACCAGAATGGGAGAAAGGATTGGAAAAAGATTCGAGCACAATTAAATTCTGGTCGAAATCATTTTCTTTAAGTGCACGGCACAACTCCTTAGCTCGATCCAGAGAACGGTTGAAGATTGCCAGATTTTGACATTTCTCAAATAGACATTGAGCAACGGCAGCACGTGCTGCACCTCCTGCACCCAAAACCAAAATATCAAACTCTGAAATTGCACGGTCAGAGGCCTGCTTGATAGCTCTCGATAAACCGATTCCATCTGTATTATAGCCCTTCCATCCATTCGATTCCCAACTCAGGGTATTTACTGCTCCCATAACTTTGGCTTGTTGGTCGATTGAGGAGAGCATCGGTAAGACCTCAACCTTATGAGGAATGGTCAGGTTTAATCCATGAAAACCCAATTTAGCCAGCTTGGGAAGAGCCGTGTGTAGGTCCTCGGGTGGAACTTCTATTTTCCGGTAATTCCAATTATGAAATGCTGGCTCGTTCTCCGCCAGCACCGCCAAGGCGGATCCGTGCAATTGTGGACTAATTGAATGCTTGATCGGATACCCGAGAACAGCCAGCCTTACCTCTTTGGGAGGAAGATCAGGAATTTGGTCCAAAAAAAAGGTTTCTTTAAGCATTGGATGCTTCCTGATGAACTCTTTCGAATTCACCCACAAAAGATTCAAATAACTTTTTTTTGGCTACATCATTTGCGGATGCATAGTGCCGACATAGATTACGGCATGCTCGAGTTAAAGTTTCCGCAACCGTAACCGGCAGCAAAGACACTCCAGACTCCTCATCTGGCAAGATACCAAGTTTATCTTGCATTTGGTCTAGTTCAATTAATCGACCACCTGCCCAGCAATCGATATAAAAAGGATGACGCTCGGCAAAGCAACCGACCATAAAACGGCCAGGAGTGCCAATGGGATCAAGTTCAAATCCAATCCTGCGAGCGATTAACATATAAATTGCACAAAGGGTAATGGGAAGGCCTTCACGCCGATCAAGTACACGGTGCAAAAAACTATTCTCTGGGTTTTCAAAGTTTTCTCGAGCTCCACGAAATCCATACTCATGAAATAATACACGATTGATTACTTCACAGGACATTCTGGGACTGGATGGTTGAAGCAACAATTCCCGACAACGATCGGCCAATTTATCGAGGAAAAAAGAATAAGTAGAGGTCTCAAAATCTGGATATACTGTGCGGTCTAATAAAAACCACCCTGTTTCCAATTCATATCGCAGAGAACGGATAAATTTTAAAAAATCACCTGCACTATCTATCCAGCCAAGTTTCTGAATCATATTTTGGGCATGCTTAGCGAGGTAAGAATCTTCGCCCTGAGATAAACCAAGCAGGAATTCTTTCCCTGTCTCCGGAACTGATTGAAAAAATTTAATCAATCCATCACGAACAATCACTGACTCGTCATCCAGAAGCGATTGTACAGCCTGCCAGGACGGCAGATTTAAATCTGGGAGCGTTTTACGGTTGGTCATGGATAACCTACTTTCGCGCTAATTCTCGAACTGGGCAAGTTTTGCTTTTCCACAAAAAAAGGAAGGTAGCCATGATTTGCTCCACAGGGCTTTCACCTTGTAAACGGTCATTAAGTAAGGCATAATCAAACTTTGAAATCTTAGCTATTATCATGAGTATACAAACCATAAATTCCCCAAAGCACAAAGAAGCTGGTGAACTTGGCCCCGCCATGAAAGGTGCTGATGTTCTAGTATCTGCACTTGAACGCGAGGGCGTGGATGTAGTATTTGCTTATCCTGGCGGTGCTTCGATGGAACTTCATCAATCTCTCACCCGTTCAGAAAAAATTCGTACGATTCTTCCGAGACAAGAGCAAGGTGGAGGTTTTATGGCTCATGGCTATGCCAGAGCAACTGGAAAAGCTGGCGTTTGTATGGCGACATCTGGTCCAGGTGCCACCAATTTAGTTACCTGTATCGCCGACGCATTTATGGACAGCATTCCTTTAGTCGCAATAACTGGACAGGTCTATCAGCAATTCATTGGAAAAGCGGCATTTCAAGAAACTGATTTTTTTGGAATGACCCTTCCTATCGTTAAACATAGCTACCTTGTTCTTACCGCAGAAGATTTACCCAGAATTGTCAAAGAAGCTTTTTATCTCGCCACGAGTGGTAGACCCGGACCCGTCGTCATCGATATACCTAAAGATGTTCAGCAAAAAGTTTTCGAGCCTTTCTTCCCGCATGAGGTTGGTCCATTAGAGGGTTACAAACTCGATCAACCCAAAGCAACGGATGAGGAATTAACCGAGGTGCTTGGCCTTATTTCCAAAGCTAAAAAACCTGTTCTCTACACCGGTGGTGGAATTATATCCGCTGAAGCACACGAAGAATTAAAAAAATTCGCCGAACTCACCGGTCTTCCCGTTACCCACACCTTAATGGGGGTCGGTGTATTTGATCCTGATCATGAGCAATCGCTTTATTGGTATGGTATGCACGGTACAGTAGCCGGAAATTGGGCAGTTTGTGAAAGTGATTTATTAATTTGTGCTGGTGCACGTTTTGATGACCGGATCACCGGACTCGTCAGTAAATATGCACCTGATGCCTATGTTATACATTTCGATGTTGATCAGTCTGAACACAACAAAAATGTACACGCCCACTTTCCCATCAAATCCGATATCAAATACGCTTTAAATAGGCTATCTGAACTTATCCAAGACAATGGATTTGAAAAACCCGATCTCTCCACCTGGAGCAAAACCATTCAAAACTGGAAAAAGGATCATCCGTTCAAATACGAGCAGGGAGAGCACATTACATCTCAGGAAGCAGTTGATGTGCTTTACCAAGAATCAAAGGGGGATGCAATTATCACCACTGGGGTGGGTCAGCATCAAATGTGGGCAGCCCAGTACTATCGCTTCAAAGAACCCCGTACTTACATATCTTCACTGGGTCTTGGTACGATGGGATTTGGTTACCCTGCCGCGGTGGGAGCAAAAGTTGCCCGGCCTGATAAAGAGGTTATCGATATCGACGGAGACGGATCGTTTATAATGAATGTTCAGGAATTGGCCACGGCAAAGATTGAGAAAATAAATGCCAAATGTTTACTTTTAAATAACCAGCACCTTGGTATGGTTGTGCAATGGGAAGATAGATTTTATGAATCTGTTCGTGGACATACCATTCTTTGTGATCCCGAAAATATTGGAGGCCCAGACAACTTGGATGCAATTTATCCTGACTACATCAAGATGTGTGAAGGATTTGGGGTAAAAGCCAGAAGGGTTACCAAGAGAGAAGAATTAAGGGACGCGATGCGAGAGATGCTTGATGCGGACGAACCTTATCTATTGGAAGTAATCGTTCCCTACACAGAACATGTTTTGCCTATGATTCCACAAGGGAAATCCGCGAAAGAAATGCTTATAGACTAGTCCGATTCACAAGCAATCGGCTAATATATCAAGCCTCCTGTAGAAAACGAATTCTCGATGGGTGCCTAAGTTTACGGAGTGCATGGGCTTCAATTTGACGAACCCTCTCACGAGTAACACCCATTATTTTCCCAATTTCCTCCAGCGTCAGCTGCCTACCTGGAGAATTATTGGCAACCCAAATACATGCTGCCCGAAGCCGTTCTTCAGGTGTACCTTGAAAATCAGGTAGTTCAATATCTTTTACTGCATTGCCAAAAGGAACCACATACAAATATAGCACCGTCTAAGAAATTATGCAAAGACACCACAGGAGGTTTTCTTATCGAAGCTATTTATTTGGAATAAAATCGGCTTCCGAGAGAGGGTGTCCTATCGGCATATCTCTGGTGGCATAACAATTTAAAATTTCAGACCATCGACTTGGGCACAAACCATCTCCGGGTCTGGCAATACGAATATTTTCAGGGGTTAATTGATCACCTTCGCATACTGGTGAAGAGACAAGAATGGATCTTTTAAAAACAGCTGAACTCTGAGGTAATTGATTCCCTGAAATTGAATCATGGGTCGTGCGAACTGCATGAACCATTTGTTTAAATTCATCTGGCAACATTGAAAACTTACCGTCAATAGAGCATTCGTTTCGATCTAGGGTGAGATGTTTTTCAATAACCCGTGCACCCAGAGCAGTGGCCGCGACCGCCACCACATACCCCATTGAATGATCGGACAATCCAAATTCAACTCCATGGTTCTCTTTAAGCTTTGGCATGTTTTGTAAGCAGAAATCCCGTGGGTTTGCTGGGTATTCACTGACACAGTGTAAGAGAACTATTTCGGGGCAACCTGATTCTTTTAACACCCTAATGGCATGCTCAATTTCATGTTTTTGAGAAACTCCCACGCTTGCTAATACGGTTTTGTTGGTTTCCCCAATTTTTTGAAGCATGGGAAAATGATTCAATTCAAAAGAGGCTACCTTGTAAAGTGGTGGATCCAGAGAATCTTCCAGAAAGTCTACCGCAGTTTCATCAAATGGTGAACTAAAACAAATGAGGCCATATTTGGATGCTTCTTGAGCAATGACAGGATGCCATTCCCATGGAGTCGCGGCTTGTTGATATAGTTCGTGAAGATACTTCCCCTTCCATAAGCCAGATTTAAGTAAAAATCGTTCGTCCATACCCTTTACTGTAATAGTATCCGGACGATAAGTTTGTAGTTTTATCGCATCTGCACCAGCCTCCTTGGCGGCAACCACTAAGCGTAATGCCTTTTTTATATCTGCCCCATGATTCCCGGACATCTCCGCCACAATTAAGGGAGGGTTTTGAGGTTCTGAAATTCGTGAAAGAATATCCAAGGGAAGGCTTAATCTGGCAGATAATCAGTTAGTAATTTTGTAAGTTCTTCCGAGTTAAGTGTCTCGCAGTTACAATTACTGGCATAATTGAAATCCTGCGAACAACTGACGCCCCCGAGAATTCCTATTTTATTCCCCCAAAATGCTTGAACTGGCTGGATTACAAAATAATCATCAAATTCTAGTACATTGCGTGCTTCGTCCGTTGGTATAAGGATTTCATGCATTTTTTCACCGGGGCGTAAACCAATGATCTCACGTTGGCAATTTGGTGCCACCACCTCAGCCAATTGATCAACTGTACAAGCAGGGATTTTGGGAACAAATAATTCGCCCCCTACCATGTCCTGTAAGCTCATTAACACAAAGTCCACCCCTTGTTGTAAAGTGATAAGAAACCGAGTCATTTCTGGATTGGTAATCGTAACTTTACCTGACTCTCTTTGTTTTTGAAAGAGTGGAATCACACTACCCCTACTTCCGATCACATTTCCGTAACGAACTACGGAGAAAGTAGTTCCCCCTTCCCCAGCGTAGCTATTTGCAGCGATAAAAACTTTATCTGAGCACAATTTGGTCGCACCATAAAGGTTTACCGGATTCACCGCTTTGTCGGTACTAAGTGCCACCACCCTTTTTACTTTAGATCCGATGGCGGCTTCTACAATGTTAGTTGCACCGTTTACATTCGTCTTAATGAATTCATGAGGATTATACTCGGCAGCGGGCACTTGCTTAAGTGCGGCCGCATGAATGACATAATCAACTCCCCTCATTGCTAAACTTAAGCGTTCTTTATCCCGTACATCACCAAGAAAAAAACGGATTGAGCGATCTTGAAATTCCCTATCAGCCTGCATTTCTGATTGTTTCCACTCGTCTCGGGAATAGACAATGATCCGGCGGGGACGGGAGCTCCGTAATACTGTTCGGATGAACTCTTTTCCGAAAGAGCCAGTACCACCGGTAACTAAAATGGATGAATCATCAAGCATTGATGTATAAATTATGAGTCATAAGAATGGTAAAATTAAATTGGAAAGACAATGTGATTTATTAACGAAGATGATCACAAGGGACACTGACTTAAGTTGAATTTACCTCCCTAAACTTTTCCAAGGCTTTTTCCGCGAGGGTAATGGAAACTTCCATATCATTTTCGGTCATCGCATTACTGACAAACCAATTGTGATGAGGATGAAAATACAAGCCGTAAGATGACGCCACTTTACATAATTCTTGAATCTGGTAGAGATCATCATCTCCTTCAATCCACGGATATGGCATGGATGATACACCGGTCATTTTCAGAGGTACTCCAGCTTTTTGGGCAACCATTTCCAGATTGTCACAAAATAGCTTCCCTTTTCGCATGACTGAATCAGCCGTTTTTTGTTCAATTGAAAGTTTCAAGCAAGCAAGAGCAGCCGACATTGCATAAGCATCATTCCAACAACTTCCCGTAAGAAAAACCTCTGAGGCACCCGCACGGAATTGATTGTTCCCTACACACGCCGAAATTGCATAACCATTGCCCAATGCTTTTGAATAAATGGCCAAGTCAGGATTGAAGTTAAAATATTTATGAGAACCACCATCATCTAATCTCCATCCACATCGAACATCGTCCAAAACGAGAGCGGTTCCATTTTTACGGCATATGTTCTCTACATTACTCCAAAAGGAGCCCGCGGGTAACAGCGAGGGAGCAAAGGAGGGATGGTGATAAGGAGTAAGAATAACAGCAGCAATCTTTCCATGGTATTTTTTGAACAAAAATTCCAGTTGGTCATAATCATTCCATTCAAATTCTAAAATGTATGACCTGTCCGCTGAAATCCGCCCACCCAAACCAGGATCACACCATGCATCGACTCCATGATAAGCCCCATTCACCTTAATAACATATTCCCTGCGTGTTTGCTCCCGGGCTACGCGGATTGCCCAGGTAGTAAGATCGGATCCGTTTTTTGCAAATACTGCCCACTCCGCAAAATCAATTTGATCGACCAGTTTTTCTGCAAGCTCAACCATGAGTTTCGTAGGTTGATTAAAAACTGATCCGAAAGATTGTTGTTCTTTCACCGCATTTTCAATTTCGGGATTTCGAAAACCGTGCAACACCGCCCCAAATCCACACATAAAATCTAACCACTCTTTGCCATCTACATCGGTAAAACGACAACCATTTCCAGACAAACAATAGTGAGGGAAATGTTGTGGCAAACCCGCACCAGGAGCAACATGACCATAAATCCCTGTGGGGATAACTTGGTTTGCCCGATTAAAAAGAAAATCTGACTGCTCTCTTCGATTCATTTCGGGGAGGGTACTTCACTTTGAGCGATTCTCGCAACATATCCGAATTTATCTAACATTGGTATACGTCCAGAAAGTTGGACATCTCCTTTGGTTAAGGCAATCCAGGAATCAAGGTCTCCAAGGGCTGCTTGATGAGCAATTTCAGTGTTTTGAAAAATTAATTGAGCAGAAGAAGAATCTTTTTCACCCCCGATTTTTACCGACCAGCCAATATTCTTTTGGTGATAAATCAGAAAATTTGTATCTGTTTCCAGAATTTTTATGCCTAAGGAGCATGTGAACTCAGATTCGAAAATTCTGGACGCTCCTTGGTGATAATTCATGTATGTACAGATTGCCCCTAATGAACCACGAAGAAGAATAGGTACAGAAGCTTTGTTATTTTTCGACTGATAAAGTCGGCCAATCCTAAAGAGTGCTGCTAAAACTCTTATTGACTGATAAGGCGATGTGAGAAATTTACTAATTTTGGGGAGAGCAAATCCACTTTCGACTAAAGTGCAAAATTTTTCCTTTTTAAAATGCACAATATCTCCAAAGGAAATTTCATTATTAGGAAGAAGTTTGGGAAGTAAAAGTTGTACAGAAGATGAAGGCAAAAGCATGCATCCACATGCGTAGATGGATTGAGCAGCTGCCAAGACAGGGATATTTGCTTGTGTTGGCATTGTCATTATTTAATTCTCTCCAAGTTCGGCTAATCTTCTCAATAAGAGATTTGGCGAATTTTCAATCGGAATGAATAACCTCGGAACTTCCAATCCTGATTGAATATGTTGAACAAGTTGACTTGGTGAAGAAGATGTCAGTAAACGACCAACCCTACCCTTCCAAAAGTTTAAATTATTGGTCTCTTGAGGCATGCATCCACCTGATAAATCAAAGATTATGGGGCATCCAGTTACTATGGCTTCTGTGGTAAGTCCAGCTCCTGGTCTGGCCAACATCCATGTCGAAAGCTTGAGCAGATCGACCATTGCACTGGCCTCTAGTCGACGAAAAGGTAAGATCTTTCGAGGATTGGATAAAGATAGCCGCTTTACTGCCTGAAAGCTTCGCTCATTTCGGCCACACAATGCCAAGATTTGACAATCTATCCCGGCATGACTAATCGCCTTGATGATAGGTATATGGTGATTCACTCCATTGGCTCCAGTGCCCAATAAAAAGACTGGCTTCCTAGAATCCAGACCATAGTCTGTGCAAACTTTGGATGAATTGAAGCTGTGATTATCTCCATAAAAAGGTTTTCGGAGGAGAGGACCTCCGACTAAGGTTTTACCCAATGGCATACCTCTTCTCTGGGCAGCAATACTACCCTCCTTGAAGGGACTGATAAAAAGATCGTTTCTTGGATTTATCCAATGTTTAGAGAAACCGTTACCGTCTGCTAATTCTCCGCAGTAAACCACGAACCGGGAAGATTTTCGCTGAGCGTTTCTGCACAGTTCAAAATAACCGTGATTTAGGTGTGCATGTGTTGAGACAATAAGATCAGGAGAATATGATTCAATCTTTTGGGAAAATTTTTCGGCACCGATGATCTTATTCGGCGAACGGTGAATTGATGCAAACTCAAGGAAGTGAAAATATGCATAATGCAAGAGAGGCAATTTCCTTTGGATTAGGTTATATAATTGGCATCCTGATTTATATCCCCAAAAAGTTTTTTCCAACGGGTGATAAACTTCGCAATCTCCTCCGTTTTTACCCCACCAATCCACAAGAGCAAATGCACGCATGTCGTGCCCACCCCCAGTTGATGCGCTCAATACCAAAAGTTTCATTTATACTTACAATAGGAGACTTATTCCCAGTGAACAAGCATCCAACTACCCAGTTGCAACTAGGTTTTTTTAAGATCAATCTTTGATCGAATGAACAAACAAGCCGCTTCTCAATTTTGGCTCAAACCAAGTTGTCTTGGGGGGCATAATTTCCCCCGCGTCAGCGATGGCAAGTAGTTGATCCATGCTCACAGGGTAAAGGGCAAAGGCAACTGCCATTTCGCCAGAATCGACTCTTCGGGAAAGTTCAGATAATCCACGAATCCCCCCCACGAAATCAATTCTTTCACTTTTTCTCAAATCTCCAATTTGGAGAACCGGTTGGAGAATCAATGTGGAAAGTATTGTAACATCAAGGTCAGCAACGGGGTCCTTGGAGTTAACTAGTTTACGGGGCTTTAAACGATACCATTGTCCAGGCAGATACATGGCAAACTCACGAATACTTGTGGGTTTAATTGAAGAAAACTCATCTCTTTCGATATGAAAATCATTTGATAAAATTTCCAAAAAAGTTTCCTGAGAATGACCATTTAAGTCTTTTACAACACGATTGTAGTCAAAAATCTTTAGTTGATCATCCGGAAAAAGGACTGCCATAAAAAAATTGTATTCCTCATTTCCTGAATGGGAGGGATTGTTTTCTTGAAGTTTCTTCCCCACCCTTGCGGCTGCGGCAGTGCGGTGATGACCATCAGCTACATACAACGAGTCTAATTTTTGAAAATGTTTTGAAATTTGCTCGATGATTTTTGGATCCCCACAAACCCAAAGCTCGTGCTGAATTCCATCATCAGCAAAAAAGTCATAAACTGGGTCCTCCTTGATAATATTCTCAACAATTTGGTCAATTTCTCTTTGCCCCCTGTATGAGAAAAAGACGGGTTCCGCATTGGCTTCAAGAGTTTCAACATGCTTTACCCGGTCATTTTCTTTGGCAGTTCGGGTCAGTTCATGTTTTTTTATTTTTCCATCATAATATTCCTCATAATGACAGCAGCCCACCAATCCGGTTTGAGTACGACCATCCATAGTCAATCGATAGACATAAAAGCAAGGATGTAAATCTGATTGAAAGATCCCATCTGCAATTAATTGTGTGAAAGTTTCTTTCCCTAATTTGTAGACCGCATCATCGTAAACATTGGTAGATTCTGGTAAATCAATCTCTGGTTTAATGACACGAAGAAAAGAATTCTCATTCCCAGTAGCTTCTTTTCTGGCCTCTTCAGAATCAAGAACATCATAGGGCCGGGAAGCAACGGTTTGAGCATGCTCGGGGCGTGGACGGATTGCACGGAAGGGACGGAATGTAATCATTCTTGGTGAATTTCTGAAACCCACCAATTAAGAGGGGGTATTCGCAGGTGGTTTATTATCTTCTTTTTGCAAAGCTTTCTTTGCCCGCATTTGTTGAATAAGTTTGAGGGCTGATCCTGCTGCTAGCGTGCTTTTTAGAGCACCTGCCTGAGGAGCAGTCCCCATTGCGGCAGCTTTATTAGAAGATTGCATTTCCTCGAGAATTTCTCTTCTCAAAATAGAAATCGAACGGGGTGCCGAAATTCCAATTTTGACAGAATCTCCTTCAATTTTGGTTACCGAAATTTCAATCTCGTCCCCAATTCGAATACCCTGATCAACTTTTCGCGATAAAATAAGCATGGCCCTTCAGCTAAACAATTTAGCTGCCACCGTCTGATAGATCCAAAAGAAACCGGGCAGAGTATTTTTCATGGTTGTTGATGATACACTGCTTAGCTACTAAGGAGTTGCGATTGACGATTACGGGACCTACTAAATTCAATGAAATTTTGGAAGACTGCTCTGATGGGAGAGTAACAATATTAAGGATCATCGTGTCCTCACTTCCCGAAATTCCGAGAATTTCAACATCGGCATCGGAAATCTCAACATTATAATCAGGAACGATTCCTCCAGGCTCAACCACAATGAAGGCAAGTCCATTTTTTTCCTGTTCCCTAAGCCACATGAAAGGAAGTTCTTCGTGATCATAGAAGAGTTCCATTGTTTTAATCTCGGAAAAGCCAAACAAACCTTGAGGCAAGCTTATCTGATGACTTTTTTGTGAACTCTCGACGCCACCGGTCTTGAGTTCCTCTCCGATGTTTAACTTCATATAATTAAAGTTATTAACAAATTAGAGGTAGTTAAGCAATGAAGTATTAAGCAATTGTGCACCCACCTGCATAGCTGCCTGATATGCAGTAGATACTCTAGTCAATTGCATGATCGCTTCCGAAAGGTCTACATCCAGATCTTTGGCCAGTCTTTGATCGAGTTCTAAAAAATACTCTTCGTCATGTGAGCGAACCGTGTTCATTCGAACCATAGTGGAAGAAAGCTCCCCGATTTTGTCGACCACTGAGTCTTCTTGCTCAATCAAGTCTTTCTCCGCCAATTGAACAACTTCTATCATTTCGCTAAGATCAGTAGAAGAAAGTCCCCGTCTCAATTCAATTAAGGAATCAATCACTTTTGTCAGATCAGCAGTTCCACCATTTTCAGCATTCAAAAACGAACTTACTTTACTATCTTTACCTATATAAAATTCTGCATCTTGGTTGGATCCTGTGTAGGTTACACCGATCAGTTTACCATCCTTATCCCGATGATCTAAAAAGGTCTTATTTCCTGTAGCAAAAGAATATGAGTCTCCTCTCTCTGCACCCATGGGTTGATCTAGCACTGCACTGTCCAAAAGTTCAAAACCAGTAATGATGTAAGGACCAGGGTCGTTAGGGTTCTGGCCCCAAATAATATTTGCCCGCAAAGACTCTCCACTAGGTAAAATCACCTCAGCAACTTCGTAGGCATCAGGGATTGATACATTTCCATTTGAATCATTCGCCCCCGAAAAGAAATAGCGACCAGGATTGGCAATCTGTAGACCTGTGACTACTCCATTGATATCAGAAACTGTCTTGATTTCTGCATCAATCCCTGCGGGGCCTGCAGACTCAATTTTTACAGATGCTACATCTAAATTATTGACTTCAAACTTCACAACATGATCGACGGTCTGACTGATGGGGAGCCAGACATTATTGTGAATTTCTTCCCCCCTTGCCCGCCTCAAGTTCAAAGATTCTTCAGAAATAGCATCATCAATATCGTAAAAAAATTGGTCACCAGGGCTTACTATGTTGAAATAATAATCCCCGTCGGAACCTAAAAGTTCTTCATTATCCCTGTTATCAAACCCGGTATACTCGCCAAGGTTGTTTGGTTTTCCGTTCGTTTGGCACTCATAATAAACCCCATTGTAAAAAACGATTTGCCCTTTTTTGTACTTTTCCTCGACAGACCACTCGGCTCCTTGAACGGCAGAAAAGGAATTAATTTTGACAAGCGAGGGATTTGGGTCATTTAAATCAACCAGATTAGCGTCTTGGGTATTTTTTTGAGCCACATAAAAACTATCTGTTACTGGATCAAAGATATATGCACCGTTTCTCAAAGGTTGCTCAATCCCTTGCTGCATAACCATTTCCCTGCCCTCAGTGGGAAGGGCTTTCCCCAGCAGCATGTATACTCTACCAGTTGATTCTTCAAAGATTTTTTCCCCTTCTGCAAGTGTACTATTCAAATCACCCACGACATCTACATCATTAATAATTTGAGAACCTGCAACACTGTTAATTTCTTCACTGGTAAGGACGTTGATAGCGAGAAAGAAGGAACCCCGATGCTGAACAACATCACCCTTTTGTACATCTGCTGAGTCAGGTGTCTTGACCGGATCTCCCTTCATATATGTGCCCCCGACTTCAGTTTGACCATCGGCTAATGCCGCGAGACGGTACGATTGGCTTAGAGAATCAAAGTAAACAATTCCGTTGGACTCACTACCTGTTGCTTCAAACCTAGAAATTGGGTAGGCGACCTTCTGAACCATTGCAGATGCATCATTGTAAGCTTGGTTTGGATCGAGATAATTCCGAGTAGAATTAAGTAGAATTTCAAAGGTATATTCAACCGCTTCTTTTTGGTCAGAAAAAAGCCTTCCATCTGGACCTGTGTAATAAAACCTAGACTCAGTGCCTTTACTGACAATATTCCAGTCCTCACGAGTCTGATTATAGTCGCTCCCTAATTCTTTCCAATATTTCGAATCAGGGTTGGATGGATTATGATTAAAATTTTCATTTTGGATGGACTCCCAAAAATTTCCATCAAATTCAACTATATCACCAAGCTGATAAATACCCAGCCTTTGCCATGGATCAGCTAGACTGACATCGATTAACGAACCAGAGTCGGTCGTCGAGTTGGTCACATTCAAGTCCCAGTGGAGTTTCTCTTTCTTAACTTGTTCCCAGACTTTATCTTTCTCTTCGTTGGTTAGTTCAGAATAATCTTTATTGGGGTAGAGAGACTTCCCCTTATTAACAAACATGGATTCCAATTGAACAGGAAAATAATTGTTAGTATCGTACATGGAGATGTACTGAGCAGATGCGGAAAATGTTTTCCCCACAGTTCCCTTTACCTCAAGTTGACCATTTGCATTTACTTTTGCGGATAAAGAAAGACTGTGATCGTGCGAATCAGTTGCTGATTTAGCCCCTCGAACAAATGCAAAAGAATCAACGGTTTCATAAACCTTTGAATCGTTCAAAAAATAAGAATCGGAATTGATAAGGTCACGGATTAGCGATGTAGCGGTATCTGTTGAGACATTAGATACGAGTTCACTTGGGTTAATTTGCAACCAGGAATTAGTCTCCCGAGAAGGCGATTCATCGTCAATACCGTCACGGGTTGCTTCCCAATAAGAAGTAACGCTTTCATCAGTGAGAGTAAATATTTCTGAAAGATCATCGCTAGGGACTTTTTCCCAGTTAGTATCAGAGAATTCCTCGGATACTCCGAGGTCAGAGGTGGCCCTAAAGTTTTCGAATCCCCACTGCACAAGTTCTCCCTTTGAGTAGGATTTTCCAGGACTCCAATTTTCAATTTTATTTTGAGCAGGTTCCAAAATAAGATTTCCGTCCGTAGCTTCCATTATGGCGTAATACCCACCATGGGCCGGAAAAAAATCTAGGTTTGGTTGGTTCCCTAAGCTTATCGCAACTTGTTCAATTTGACTAGCATCCAACAAATAAACATCTGCAGATTGATCGTGCAAATAACCCACCCTTTGCTTACTCCAATCCTTGTCTCCCAGTTTGTTTAACAAACTACCCAAATCACTGAATTCCGCACTATCTACAAGGATTGAATCTTCCATGCTTTCCGTAACCTTGACCATGTCTCCTTTATTGTAGGTTTCAGATATATCAAAATCGGTTACACTGGGAGTCTTAGCTTGGACAACATACTCTCTGCCATTCGTCTGAAAGACCACTTCGTCCCCTTGTTTAAGATAACTTACCCCACTCGGCGAAGTAACTCCGATCGCAGAACGGTTGAGATCGAGGATTTTCATTTCTGGTTTTTCAGAAATTATTTCGGAGTAAGCAAAATCAGGTTTTAATTCCAGTCCAGCGAAGAGTGATTTACCTCGATGACTTGAGTTTATCCTGTTTAATGTTTCATCAATAAGTTGATCGAGTTCCAACGCATATGTATCAATGCCTGAACCATTAAGACCGCCTCCCGCGATTCTGGCAATTTCTTGGGCACGCTGGTTAATTTCCCTCAACTTTTCCAGATTCATTTGCCCTGCATTGAGAAATTCAGACGCGTAGGAAGCATTTCTTTGGTACTGGGTCAACCTACTTTTTTGAGAATCTAATTGAATGGTTCTACTCATTGTAGATCCATCATCCTCAGCATAAGTTATCTTTTGCCCAGTGGTGATCTGTTGATCTAATTTGAATCGTTGGAGATCTAGATCACGAATCCGTTGGGTTACGGATTGAGTGACATTTAAATCAGGAATTCTCATGCACTAATCAATTAGCGAATTAGTCCCATTACCACAATTTCCAGCATTTTATCAAGGGTAGTAAGCACTCGAGAGGATGCCTGAAATGACCTTTGAAATCGCATTAAATCAGCAACTTCTTCATCGATTGAAACAGAACTTACGCCTCTTCTTTGATCTAGGAGCAAAGTTTCGATGGACTTTTGGTGCTCAAGGTTGTCGTTGATCTCGGCAATCGTGTTTCCCATATTGGCATTGAGTAAGGATACTTTTTCAACAAAGTTTCCATTCCCCATTTCCGCAATCGATAATGCAATTTCGTTTGATCCACTCACGCCTGAATTTGAAGTGAGAAGGGAATCAGAATTAAAACTTTGGTCAACTTTTAAACTTGTTGCCAAGTTCCATGGATTCGATGGTAAGGCAGTAAAAGTAAAATTATCACCAATAATTGGAAGCTTCGCCCCTTCTTCTAAACCCTCCAAACGAAAAGGAATGGTTTCGTAGGCTTCCATTAACGAACGACCATCATCTTCAGTGCCATTGGCAAGATCTGCTCCAGGATAAGCATCATCGTTTTCCATGGTCACATTCTGCATGCGACTCGCAGATGCATAAAAAGAAATAGCGTCACTAGCGTCATCAGATCGGAAAAAAGTTTCGGCATAGTCTCCACCTCTAAAATACAAGGTTTCCCCGTCGAATTCTTCGGGAAAAATGGGGGTTGTATTGACGATCGTAAAAGTTTCTTTGTTTGTATGAGGGAGTGACATTTCTACCTCATCCCGGTAGAGAGTAATTGATGAGTCGCCTTCTCGACCAAATAATCCATACTCTTCTTCCATTAGTAAATTTTTACCGGCAACCGGTCTGGTTAGTACCGCATCAAACCCAAAAATGTATGAATCAGGGTCGTCGTCTGGGTTGTACAAGGAATTAATTTGCTCAACAAATGAAGTGACCAAGTCATTCAATTCAGTTCTGAAATTTTCTAAATGATTGGACCTAGCATCTTGATATCCCTTGATTGCACCAGACTCAACCAATAATTGCCTACCCTCAGCAAAAACGGCATCAGTACTGGGTAAGCCATTACCCGAATTTAAAATATTAAACCCGGTAATTTCGCCTTTTTTAACAACGGCTTCAGCCAATCCAATATTAAGTTCAACCAAGGATCCATTTTCAAGATTATGACCAACTGGAAATGCTTTTCGTAAGATGATTGAGGGGTCATCCTCATTCAAGAGTTGAGGTTTGAAAATCTTAAAATTATTTTCCCAGACCTCATCCATAGGATTGAAGCTTGCGGGGTCAATCTCAGCAGTGGGTGCAGTAACTACAAAATGAACGGGTTCTCCGTTTTCATCATTAAAATAAAACAAATCATTTTGCCTAAAGATCATGGGGTCCTCCCCTTTCTTAAAATCTATAGACTGTACCTTCGAACTTACTAAACCAACTGTATCGGCCCCATTTTTTTCTAGGCGGACAATTTTGGGAGCAGATGCTTGAATGAATGCAGCTTGGATTTGATCAGCAGGTTGGAGCTGGGTAACCGTAAAGGCGTTAAGGTTATCCTCCATCGTGATATCTGTGCTAAATGAAAACGCTGAATCCAGAGCTTCGATATTAACCGTTTCTCCATCCAACCCAACAGACGCGACTACTGATTGATTTAAAAATTGGTCTTGGTTGATTGCGTTTACAATTGCCTGTGCATTAACATCAGCATTTGTAAGCGTTGCCAAATTAACAGAACCGATCTCGTCCCCAGTGGCATCATCACTGATGGAAATTTTGATATTGTCAGAAAGGAATTCTTGTTGGGTCAAAATATCGAGCCCATCATTCGCCAGTGGGGAAACTTCAAAATCACCCGTGTTTTGATTTCCCACAATTATATAGGACAAAGATACCTGATCGAAAGAGACTGAGAATGCCGGGTCGGTGCTCGCAGAACCATCCGCAGTTTTGGTCCCATCGAGATTGATCGAATTTAAATCATTTTCTAAAGCGGTAAACCTGGTGATGTCCAATGGATCAACCGATGCGGGCAACTCCAAAGGAATTTCATTCCCGGCAACAGTTACGGAAAATCCAGAAGCCTGATCATCCAATTGAGCAGGAAGAAAAGAGAGGGAAACCTGTTTATTTTGTACCACTCCGGAAACTGCACTGATCTGATCGGTTTTTAATTGAGGTGCCACACGCTCGGTAATGATCTGTCCAGAGAGAGTTGTTCCATTGGCGTCCCAGGATACATTTGCAAAATCAGTACCCGGATCGACTCCATTTATGGTCACTACACCATCAATTGGTGCTGGTGCTGTAATTAAAGTGTTTAAAGTTAGGTCCGCATTGATGGCATCTGCAATGGCGATGGCAGTTGCTTCCTGAGTCCCTTGATAATCCACGGTGATTGTGCCTTTGACAGAGCCATCAATACCGAGAATTGAATAGGTGGTTTCTTGCTCAGGAAATCCTTCAATCGAAACTTCAGTGGCGTTCCCAACCAAAGAATTTTGAAGTATTTCAACAGTTGCGGTAGTTTGAGTCGATGTGTCCAGTTTGGTCTGATCATTTGCAGCATTATGAAGATCCTGCAAACCATCCGCTTCGTTCAGTTGAACCGTAAAATCAAAGCCTTGATCCTTTGCCCGAAAGGTAATCTTACCGTCAGTGACAAAAGTAGAAATATTTTGGCTTAGTTGCTCATCTGCCGCCACCGCATCTGCGATAGATTGAGCCGTATCATTTTGATTACCTTGAAATGGAACCTCTATGGGCAATTCTCCAAATTCTTCCGCAGAAAATACCAAATTATATTTGTCTGCAAGATAGGCTCTTTCCTCAGTTATGGTAAGAGTGGGCAAAACATCATCCCCTACTTCCGGTGCCAAGTCCTCAGTCACCAGACTTATTTCAAAATCACCCAGTCCAGACACTCCACTTACGAGTAAATCCCCTGTAGTTTGATCGATCTGAACCTGGAAAGCAGGCTCGTTGGCCTGAGTTGCCGAAAGAGCCACTCCGCTTTTTTCGATTTCCAAAAGTTTGTTTTGTAAGGCCTCTGAAAAAGTATTCGGATCAAATCCAGCAATTGAAAAACTGGGGACACCTTCCTCGGCAGCAAGCTCAGTAGCATTATCAAAGACAATCTTTTCTCCATTGATGGTAACATCGAAGTTGAAGTTGTCCGAAACATCCCCTGCTAGATCTGATATTCTGATCTGTTTGGTTTGCTCGCTGCCAGCTAATCCACTGAGTTCATATTCACGGAAGGCATCGGCAACTTTGAAAGAACCATTACTTTCGACAAATTGCCAATTTGGGTCTTCCACAAGTTGTGCAATGCCATCGAATGGTTGAGCTTGCGTACCATAAGCTTCTGACAGATTTGCTACCACAATTTCCGCATCAGAAAAAGCGGGGACATCATTGGTAAATTCATAATAAGCACCATCTAGCTCAACAAAGTCACCTGCCTGGTAGTTTTTCTCCTGGTCATAGGTCAGTGCCTGCATAGACCTAGCTAAATTATCTACTTCCTGCCCACGAAAGACATCTTGGGTAAACTGGAAAAATTTGTCCTCAAACTTTACATAATCACCGGCCTGATAGCTTTTACTTAAGAACCAACGATCGGGCCGGGTAGCATCTATTGAGGACAACACATAGGAAATATCTTCCACTACTTGTGGGGGAGTTTCTCCAAGGGCCAAAAATCCATCTATATTTTCTCCAACTTTTGACTCTACCAATTGCTCAATGTTAACCTCGGCACCAAGGCTTTTATTTTCGAGGACTTGGTAGAATTTATTTTCGAACTCAACCACTTCTCCTTTGATTAATTGTTGCTGAAGTTTGTTTGATTCGTCCAATTTTAAAGCAAAACTCGCACCCACATTATCTACCGCTTGGTATAATTTCCCTTCATAATAGACCTGTTGCCCTTTTTCAAAGCTTTCAAGATCTGAATAACGTCTCAGGGACTCAGGGAATACTTGACCATTTTGAGGAACATCGGAGATTTCAAGAAAAAGAGTGGAGTCTGATAAATCAGAACCGGCAAGTGTATTTTGCCTAGCCTGAAAAAGTTTATTTCCCTGACTGAAAACATCACCTTCATTATAAGAAGATATCGCAGTAAGTTCATTGTTTTCTCCCTCTTCAGAAGCCAATGGTGGAGTTAACGCAAATAAAATAGGTCCTTTTGTATCGTCATATTGCGAACCTCCATCGAGTACTTCAATATGACCCAATGTTCCATCTGCACTAATTTTAGTACGTACCTCTGCACCTTTACCTAGATTATTTTCCAGACGAATGATATTACCAAAATCTTTGCTGATTGAAGTTACTCCGTTTGTGGAGCTCATTAGTTCAATCTTCTGGTTTTGATTATCCAAAGTCGAAATATTCCAGAATCCAGTTTCCGCTCCAGTTTCTTGGTTAATTTCTGGATCAATTTTAAAATCAATAAGTTTCGACAAATCTTCCAATAATCCCTGTCTTTGATCACGGTATGTAACCGCTTTTCCTTGCCCTAGTAGCTCAAATCTTTTGATTTGAAGGTTAACTTCATAAATCTGTTCCAGCAGGCTATTCACATTACGGACCGCGGAATTTACAGAATCCGAAAGATCGGAATCGATTTCATCAATTGCATTTCCCGCATCATTGAAGCGCTTATTAAGGGTAAAAATCTTGTTAATAATCTCTTCTTTGGCAGTTGCTTCATCGGGAGAGGCAGAAAGCTCTTGGAACGAATTAAATAAATCATCCAAAGCTCTTGCCAATCCACCAGCAGACAAATTGCTGTCGTGATCCCCATCAAGCCCCCCACTGAGTGGTTGTCGATTGATGGATTCTCCTAAAGCAGCCTGTAACAAAGAAAGGATTTCTTTTTGGGTTTCTAGGTTTGACGACTCTGCAAACTCAGCGAAAACCCGCTTATCAAGAAGCTGGTTGCGGGCATGATCAAGTCCACCTGCCTCGAGTGATGATGTATTTAGTCCACCCTGCCCTCTATACATAAGTCCTTCCTTAGAAAGAACTCTTTGCCGAGCATAATTCTCATCGTTTACATGGGCTAAATTTTGACCAGCAATTTCTGCAGTCTTCGCATGATAACGAAGCGCCTCGGTACTTTTGATAATTTCGCCTAGCATAATCTGTAATCAATAACCCTTTAAGCACGCCCCATCAACTTGGAGGATGTGGTAGAATAATTTCCCACTTTTCCTTGTTTGGAATAGGTATTCGGGTGAGAAGTTGGATTAACAGTAGAGAGGATATGATCGGTTACTTCAAGCAACCTGGCCAACAATCTTTGGTTTTGAGCGACCTTTCGTCTGACATTAGAAATTAAGGAATTTATCTCTTCAATAATACTTTCAAACATTGGCTGAGTTACATCCGGCAAGTAGGGCAGCAATTCGCTTAGGCTAGCTTGATCAGTATGCCCAAAAGAACGAGCCATATGAGAAACATAACCTTGCCGACGTTTCTGCAAAATCTGACTTGCCTCCATCTGAGTTTGCACGGATTGATTAATTTCAAGCAAACTATCCGATTTACGGCTTAGTATGGTTTGTTGCTGCGCATTAAGTAGACCCATCAACCCTCCGTATTCCTGTAATTCCGTGCGTAACAATTCTAGAAGTTCCTCCCAATTATCCCGGGCTACCGTTTGCGATAAATTAACCATAATTAATCAACCTTGTGAGAAACATTTTCAACTGCCGAAGCATTTGGTTTGGCTAGTTGCTGTTGTAAGATCGAAGAAACCCCGAAACCACCTCCCTGTGCGATGCTTTCAGACAAGGCATCAGTAAAAAAGTGGCGATAAAGCCTGTGACCTTCACTATTTTCGTTAAAAACTCCTTTAAACATAGGTTTAAGGGCATCATTGAGAAATTGCTTAACCAAAACTGACTCAAATTGTTCGGTTACAAATTGTGTCTTTTCAGCCTCAGTTTTGTTTTTTGCATGCACCATCTCCATAAGCAAAGAAGAATCGAGGCTAACATTTTTACTGGATATCTTGTTCGTTTCCATAACTTATCAGTTAATGATCAACTCAGCCTGTAGAGCACCGGCATTTTTGATGGATTGAAAGATTGAAGTCATCTCGCGAGTGGTAAGACCAAGTTTATTAAGAGCGGTCGCTAATTCATTAACAGTAGTGGCACCAGGAGGGTCGAGTTCATCAATGGATTCAAACCTCCCCACCTCTTCAATAAGCTCGGCATTTTCACCCTCAATTACCTCCGTTGCACCACGGGAAAATGGTAGTGGTTGACTTACCCCAGTTGTAGGATTGAGAAATATAGTTACATTACTACTACTGACGGCGACTGGAGAGATGCGAACATTTTGGGTGGCAACGATAGTGCCAGTTCTCTCGTTGATTATAATTTTGGCTGGAACATCGGGTTTTACATCGATTTCACCTACTGCAGCGATGAAATTGGTGGTTTGACCAAGGAACTCTAAGGGTAAGCGGATATTGACGACACCTCCATCTACTGCCAAGGATGAACCTGGATAAAAGTTATTAATTGCTTCGGCCATTTTAACCGCCGTGAGGTTGTCTGGAGAACGTAAAAGAAGATCAACCGAATCTTTTTTTAAGGCATCTGTGGAAATTTCCCGCTCAACAAGAGCCCCGTTGGTTACCATGCCGACTGTAGGATGATTTACCTGAATATTACCTCCCCCATTACCAGCAGTGAGACCTCCAATGGAAACAGGACCTTGAGCAACTGCGTATACCACCCCATCTGCACCTTTAAGCGGAGTTTGTAATAAAATACCACCCTGTAATGAATCCGCATTACCAATGGAAGAGACTGTGACATCTAATTTAGTGCCTTCTTTGGCGAATGGCCCGATTTCCGCAGTAATCATGACAGCAGCAATATTTCTTGATTTGTCTGCTTTGTCTGCCCGTATCCCGAGTGTCTCTAAGGCGTTTAAAATTCCAAGTTCCGTGTACTCAATGCGAGAGTCACCCTGACCATTGAGCCCTGTTACAATACCATATCCGAATAATTGATTACTCCTAAACCCACGCACATCAGTCAGGTCTTTAATTCTTGCACCATGACTGAAACAGGAACTGAGGAAAAAGATAAGAAACCCTAATCGAAAAATCATTGAATTAGAAAGGATTAAGAACGGAGGATAATTTCTGATACCAAGACTCTTTTTGGGCATCATCTAAGCTTCCCTTTGAGACAAATTCAATTTGTGCGTCGGCAATAAACTGGGAAGATACAATGTTTCGGTAGCGCAAACCATCCTTGAACCCAAAACCGATGTCCTCTTGCCTTACCATACCCTTCAGAACTGCATAATAGCTTTCTCCTGAAAAAGTCACCATCCTAGCTCCCTCAAGAACAAGTACTCCGTTTGGTAAAACATCAATCACCATTACGCTTACCCTACCTTTGAGGTCTTGGGTATTGGCAATTGAACCACCTCCTTGATTGCTACTTTGCGTTTCAATCTGTGTACCGGGCAACCCCCCGTTGTGGGTTCCCAATTTACTATTTGCATAAAGAAATTGGGTGACCGCGTTTTCAACTTGTAATTGCCTATTCCTGACTGAGTTTTGTGAAGCCGCTAAGGAAGAGCTTTCTGCTACATCAATGGTAAGAAGATCCCCCACACTGAATGCCCTTTTGCCGCCAAACATTCCTCTTTGATTGTTACTACTTTTGAGCCATAAAGAAGTGGCGTTCAGAGTTAACGGCAGCAAGACTATGAAAAAAATCTGAGTGAGGGTTTTGAGCATTGGATAAAATGATTAGAGTGATACTTTTACGCTGTTTTCACTTAGTACCTTGGCATGAAATTCCTTGTCAGATGAGAGGTTTCTGACTTTTACCAGTGAGTCCAAGGAACCATCCTCCAGAGCAAGTCCCTTCATTGTTACATAAATCCCATTACCAGAAGCAAAAACATCAACTACTTGTCCCTTCTTTATGAGATTTGCCTTGGAAATATTATTCCATTTCAAGGGGGCGTTCGCCGGCATGTAAGAATCTAGTTGAAAACTAGCAAGGTTTGTAGAATCAGGAACCGAATTTGCATGTTGCTTCAAAACGTCTACTCTTTGCATTTTAAAATCTTGCTTGCTCAATTTTGCACCAAATGGGAGTGATCGTGAAGTAACATAAATATCCCTCATTTGAGCAACTCGGATCGGAAACGCAAAATCGTTAATTTTCTCGCCTGCAGCCCACAATGAAAAACGTGCAAAAGAACTGGCGGTTAATTCGTCTGGAGAAATGTCAGCAAGTTTGAGAATGTAACCAGGTTTAGAATGAAAAGGTATCCATTCGGAAGTCAACTTCACTACAATCTCACCCGAAGCCTGAAAACGGTGCTGTATTGATTCCGAAAGTAATCTCTCGATGTGAAGATCTGTGACCACAACCTTTTGGGAAGAGACATAATTCAGAGGTGAAGGGGTATACACTAGAGGGCTACGAATGAGGGCATTCGTTTTGCTTTTCTCAGTTTGACCAAGTGAGTTAATATGCACTGGTTTTAAAAATCTTTCAACCCCAGCAAAAAGCATTTCCGAGAGGAAACAAAATAAACAAATTGGAAGAAAAGTTCTCAATTATCTTTTCAATTGATTGACGCGAGAAAGCATATCATCTGAAGTTTGAATCGATTTTGAGTTCACTTCGTAAGCCCTTTGGGCAATGATCATATTTACCATTTCCTCGACCACATTAACATTAGACATTTCCAAATATCCTTGTTGCAAAACTCCAAATCCGTTTTCCCCAGGTGCACCAATTTCCGGTGGACCACTTGCTTCGGTTTCAATGTATAAATTCCCGCCGAGTGATTTTAAACCCGACGGGTTGGGAAAACGAACCAGTTCCAATTGACCAATAATTTGAGTACCATCTGCAGTTTCAATCGAAACTTCGCCAGTGGGAGATATAAACACACTGGTAACTTCAGGATCGATCTGAAGACCAGCAGCTAAGGGAAGTGCATCAGCGGTTGTAATCTGTCCATCAGGACCAGTTTTAAATGCGCCATCTCGTGTGTAAGCTTCAGTTCCGTCGGGTCTTTCGACCTGAAAAAAACCACCTCCATCAATCGCAACATCCATTTTTTCATTTGTCTGAGTAAGCTGACCTTGAGTAAATATCTTGGCAGTGGAAACTACTTTGGTTCCGTTTCCCATCTCAACACCTGTTGGAATAACATTGCCAGCACCCGTTTGCCCTCCCGATTGACGAGGGTTTTGGTAAAGAAGATCTTGGAATTCAATTTTATTCTTCTTGTACCCGGTGGTGTTAACATTGGCTATGTTATTGGAGATAACATTTAAATTAAGTTGCTGGGCTTGCATACCCGTAGCGCCAGAATAGAGAGATAGATTCATAATTAATTAACTAGTTTGTCCTAATGTCCCAATTGCTTTTCCTGTATTTTCATCGAAAGCCTGAACCATTTTTTGGTTTGCCTCATGAGCCCGGGAAACTTCGATCAGACCGATCATTTCTTCAATAGCTGAAACATTGCTACTTTCAAGAAATCCCTGAAGAATTTTATAAGATTGGTTATCGGCAATTTCGGGCTCAATATTTTCATCTTTGGATATGAACCCCCCTCCAACTTTTTGTAATTGGATAACTGGATCTTCAAAGACAAACACTCCCAACTTAGCAACCAATTCCTCACCCTGAAAAACTTGCCCTTCCTGATCGATCGAAGGATTCCCTAAACCTGGAACAATATCAATTGAATTACCCCCTTCATCAGCGAACTCATGCCCCATGGAATTAATCATTCTACCTTCTGCATTAATGTAAAATTGACCATCCCTCGTGTAAATTCTTTCACCATTGGTATTCACCAATGCAAAAAAACCATCCCCTTGAAGGGCCAAATCGAGAGGATTACTCGTCTCTTTTAATTCTCCTCCGTTAAAATCAACCTGATTCTTCATCACCGGAAAAGAACCAGGCATTTCATTTCTGAGTCTTCCATGAGTGGATCGAGCAATCTCACCTCCTTCCACCCCTTCAAAGGATACTGCAACCTTTTTGTATCCAGCTACATGACTGGCCGCAATATTATTGGCGATAACATTTTGGTATTGCTCAAGACCTCTCAATGCAGAGGCATTTTCGTATAAGGATAAATTCACTCATTGTGAAAAGCAATAATTGTGCCACTAAATAATAACTTCCGTTCCCTAAGAAATAACTCTAGGGAATTTATCCTAACTTAGTAGTGGCAATCGATTTCCAGTAAACGACCGTCAGGTAGATGAATTATTATTGAAGTTGGACGACCTTCTTCCGAAACAACCTCCACCTTTGGGCAACCTTCTTCTTGGTAAATGATTTTCTTATCTTTTGGTTTTTCCAGAGATTCATCTTTTTTTTCCACAGGAGTGGATGATTTCTGACCCTCCAAGAACCCCTGAAATGAAGAACTATCTGATTCGATTGGTTCCTTATAACCTCTGCCTTTTAAATAACTCTCCATGTCAATAAATAGATATAATAAAGTACAAAACTATCGATACCTAGCTAGGTCTTCTTTACTAACATCCAAAACTAAACTTATCTCAACTCGTCTGTTTTTGTCAGGACGGTTAGGAAAGCGGACACGGTTAGGTTTGGTTGCTCCATGGCCGGTCATTCTTTCGAGTTTACCATCCAATTCACCCGCGGAATAATGCCCAAGGGCATTATTGATTTCGACAGCCTGATAAAGGGATAACTCCCACTCTGCCATTTCGTGATTTTTAACTTTATCTGCTAAATCCATTGAGTGAGAATCAATTCGATAGACCAATACATGCTGGGACAATAGCCAAGACATTCTTTGCATAACCTTTCGACCATGATTTGAAAGTTTCGATGAAGTGGATTCAAAAATTGGTTTATCATCACCGTGATATAAGGTAACTTTTAGCCCATCAGATGTGACCTCCAATTGAATGGTTGAATCATCGATCTCATGAAGTTTTAATCTTTGATACCAATCCTGAGCAATTCGATGAAGCACATCAATATCGATTGAGGTAGTATCATCGGTATTTCTCATGGTTGTGTCAGACCTGCCGACAATTTGATCAACCATGCTTCCTGGACGGGCATCTTTTTGTTCAACGGGAGTAGATTTGGGAACACCCGCTTTGTAGGGATCACGAAAAAACCGAGTCGTCGCAATGATAACCTCTTCGTCTTGCGATAATATCCAAAGAACCAGAAATAAAGACATCATCCCGGTAACGAAATCTGCGTAGGCAACTTTCCAAGCTCCCCCATGACCGAAGGAAAATCTTCGAGGCCTTTTTGACGAAAGTGTGAACATGCGGAATTAAGAAAGCTTCAAAGAATCATCCACCCTTGGCTGCATCTTTACATTTTTCTTCTAATTCATCAGCAGTTGGCTGAATTTGTTTATCCAATGACCTACGACCAATCTCAACAGCCATAATCGGAGATAAACCCGTTGCAAATCCGGAAACTGACCTTTCCACGATCCGATAATACAACATCTCCTGCCCCTGATTAAGGGAAACCAGACGGCCCAAAGGAACGCCAAGTCCGTAGGCCAGAAAGATGCCGAGGAATGTACCACTAAGTGCAGCAGCAACTTTATAGCCGACAGACTCAGGGTCCTCAAGATTAGACATCGTGTTAATGATTCCTAAAACTGCAGCAACAATACCAACACCAGGAAGGGCATCAGAAATCATTTCAATTGCCTTGATAGATCTGCTGGCTTCTGCCTCACGGCTACTAAGTTCAGATTTAAGAATACCACCAATCTCCCCAGGCTTACAACGTCCATCCACAATAGGTCTTAGTGAATTACACAAGAACTCTACCAAGCCCGTATCATTAAGAAAGGAAGGGTATTTTGTAAAAATTGAACTATTCGTAGGGTCACTAACATGCTCGTCTAATGCAGGTGTGCCCTTCCTTCTTCCAAGCATAAAGAGTTCGTAGAGCAAAACGAGAAGATCAATAAATTTCCCCTGATCGCTGATACCCCCTTTAAATGCCTTAAGAATGTCGTCCTTAAGGTTCATCAACACAGATTTGGGACTGGAAACGACCAGAATACCCAAACCGATCCCACAAATAATCATGATCTCACCTGCATGAATGAGACTTATAGGGTTACCTCCAGCAACAGCAAACCCACCGATGCAGGAGACGAAAACGATAATGATTCCGATTGTTAAAAGCATAATATGTAAATTTTTGTTACTCGGATGTCTGAAACTTGGCTCGTAATGAAATAATGGAATGGGAAAGTATTTGGCTAATTCGACCTTCAGACAATTTAAAGACTTGAGCAATTTCAGACAACCTCAATTCCTCGATGTAGTAAAGCATGAGAATTTTCTGACTCTGTTCTGGTAATTCTTTAATTCTATCACGGAGTAAGGAAATTTTTTCTTTACGCTCTACATGCTCGAAAGCACTCAGCTCAGTGGGATCGTGAAGCGTTTCTCCCAAAGAAGAGATTGATTCTTCCCCATCTGAATGACTTGATTTTGCTTCGAGCGGTACAAATACAATCGGTTGTGTCTGCTCTAAAAGTTTATTGTATTCTGCAGCTGAAAGCTTCAATTCTTTACAAATTTCTTCAGGAGTAGGCGGTCTTTTTAACGCCAACTCCAGCTCAAGAATAGTAGATTGCAAAGATTTAGCCTTGGCACGATTAGCCCTAGGCAAATGATCGATCCTCCTAAGTTCATCAAGTAATCCACCTTTTATCCGCAAGGCCGCATAATTACCAAATGATTTACCCTTGGCAGGGTCGTATCGATTAACCGCAAGAATAAGGGAACGAACACCAATTCCGTACATGTCTTCGGTTTCATAATTTTCAGGAAAGTGGTAACGTAACCGATTAACGATTGATTTTACTAAGGGTAAATAATTTTCGATCCATTTGTCGCGTTCCCTATCGCTGGACATGGCATGACGATAATTTTCAGCAGCTTGCTGAAATCTTTTTGAATTATCCTCGGAAGGATAAGTTTTTTGTGCTGCTATGCTCATTTTTTAGCCCCAAGAGAACGGAGATTGACCGAATTCGAGGACACCGCTTCCTTGTTTGCTTTTAATGATGATTTAACGACAGGATTATTTTTGTCTTTGCTGGAAAAATCTGTGTTAGGGACATTCTTTTTAACCTCATCATCATTAACTTCATCTTCCTGCCTGGAAACGAGAACTTTTCTAAGGGCAGAGATAAGCAATGATCTACCTAGTAACGAAAAGAATAAGGACCCAGAAGAACCGTAGATCAAACTAAGTATTGGGTCTCGATTAAGAATCATTGAAAAAGAATAAAAGAATACAAAGCCAGTAAACCCACTTAAAAAGAAGAAAAATTTTGCGTCGTCGTTCATAAATTAAGTCCGCTGGTAGGAGGAAAATGTTTGGGCATAAAGATTTTCCGGAAATGACTTGGCAATCATTTGGTTCAATACATTGGAAGAAAAATCTCCAGTTACATTCTGTCCCGTTGAAATACAATAAGGAGTAAGACCCGAATCTAAAATAAGCGGCCAAAGCTTGGACGCATTTGATAATTCATCAAAGTGGGTAATTGCGAGATGAGTAGCATCAAGGTTGCTCCCTATGCGAATACACTTGGCCAACACTTTGGTATCATAGGCACCATTGAGGACTAAAATTCGAGAATTTACACCCAATTCCTGAAGGGAATTATTAATTGAAGACCATTCACTAGCATTGTTGATAGATATACCTGGAATATCAATAAACAATGGTGACTGAAGGGAAGCAGGAGGTATTTTTGATGATTCTCTGTAAAGAGTAACTCCAATTACATCGCAAAATATTCGAAGAGAGTCATCGGGGTTAGGCACCCCGTTTTCCAACTTTAGGACCATTGGAATTCTCTTATTTATAAAAACCTCATGGGCTAGAAGCTTACATAGCATCGTGGTTTTCCCTGCACCTGGAGACCCAAGGAGAGCAACCTTAGTGCTTAAAACAGATGTTGGCATTGATTTATAACGGTCTGATAAGCAAAGAGTTACTTTTCTAAGCACATCAGCTAACGCCAAACCTTCCAAATTTCCGACTTCAGGCCATGATTTAATTTGGGAAATCAATGTCTCATCAAAACCCGCTTTAGTGAGTATGTTAAGAGCATCTTTTTGCTCATCATCTAGCGGTTTTGGAGATGAATTTGAAAGATTTTCTTTCGCAGGTTTTACAATCTTGGATGGGGCAACATCAGCACTGGCGTTAGCATCTTGCTTATCTACTGTTTTAGTAGCAGTGCTATCGTTTGCGTCCAGTTGAGGTACAGGAAGATCGGGATCGGGCACTTCAGCAATTACCTCGAGTTTGGGAGATGAAATAAACCGCTTTAACCCTTCTCCACCAGTCTGTCTTACAGAAACAACCCGTGCATTTTCTCCGAGTTTTTCACGAATCATCCGAACCGCCTCCTCAGCAGAGCGAACCACTAAGCGATATCTCTTTGGTGTAGACTCTTGGCTCAAATTATTTTCCTGGGCGATCATTCTAGCTTACCAGTTGTGGTTCAGAGGTAGTTACCGCATCATGGCTTTCTGGAACTGCCATCGGAATAGATGATAAATCCTCGGGAATGGACAATTGAGGAAGCGTTATTGATGCAAATGGTTCAACCATGGTTTCGGAGGGGATTTCCTGATATGCAAAAATGGCCAACTGAGGATAACTGGGTTCCAAAAATCTTCTCAGTGCAAGCCTCAAATCAGAGGTAGTGACTAAGCAAGGACTTAACCCTTGGTCCGTCATTTCGTCGATTTTAGGAACAATCTCACCAATTAATCCTTGGGTTAGGTCAGGGTCCATAGCTAATCCAACATCAAATTGGCTCTTCTTTACACGCTGAACCAAAATTTGTTCAAGTTTCGGATCTAGGGTCATGGAAACCAGTTTATTATTGTCCGCTTCATATTCCTTTACAAAATACATCCCGAGTCGTTTTCTGGTTTGTTCGGAAAGATCGTCAGGATTTTTAGTAATTGGAGCCATATCGGCAATAGTTTCCAAAATGAGAGTCAAATTCTTGATCGAAATTCTTTCCCTCAAAAGATTTTGTAAAGTTCGCTGTATAATGCCGACACTGACTAAGTCAGGTAGTAATTCACTAACTAAAGTTGGATTTTTATCTTTGATAAGATCCAATAGTTTCTGCGTTCCCTCCCTCTCTAAAATCATGTAGGCGGATCTTTTGAGGATATCCGACAAATGAGTGACAAGGACGGAAGATGGATCGACTACGGTGAATCCCTCCACTTCGGCTTTTCTCTTGTCCTTTTCAGTAACCCAATGAGCTTTGATTCCAAAGACTGGCTCGACTGTCGCCACTCCATCTATTTTATCATCGTTCCCCCCACCCATATTCATAGCCAAAAAGCGGTCCGGCATAACTGATGACCGGGCGATTTCTTTTCCGCGCAATAAAAAGCGGTATTCATTAGGTTCGAGTTCAATGTTGTCGCGTACACCTATCGTAGGTAAAAGCATGCCCATTTCTTTGGCAAAATTCGTACGTGCTCCCGTAATGCGATCAAGAAGATCCCCACCCTTACTCTTATCTGCCATAACTAACAGACCATATCCCATTTCCAAAGCAAAGACTTCCTGTTCAATGGCCTTTTCCATTGACGTTGTGCTGCTAGGGACAGCGTCTGGAGAACTCGGTTTTTGTTCGGTAGGATGGCCTCCATGTGATGATTGACTCACTCCACTTCCGGCAACAGCGTGCGAAAGAGCTGGGTTTACTTCCTCCATAGTGGGCTCTTCTTTTGCTTTTTTCGAGAGGATGTAAGAAACACAAAAGCAAGCGACGGATAAGAGAAAAAATGGCCAAAAAGTCTCGGACAAGAAAACGGAAAACAGAAGAAGTAAAAAACCGGAAATTGCAATAGCACGGGGATAAATGGTTAACTGCTTTCCCACAAATTCCCCGAGATTGGCTTCATCTGAGGAACGGGTTACCAAAATACCTGCCGCAATTGAAATAATAATGGCGGGTATCTGGGAAACAAGGCCGTCACCAATAGAGAGAATTGTATAAGCTTGAAGGGCCTCTGTCATGGCCATCTCCCTTTGAAAATACCCAATAAGAATACCACCGATCACATTAACAACTGTAATAAATATTCCCGCAATAGCATCTCCCCGGACGAATTTACTGGCACCATCCATTGCACCGTAGAAATCAGCATCCTTTTGAATTTTAGCCCGTTTATCAAGTGCTTGTGCTTCGGTGATTATACCAGCGTTCATTTCAGCATCAATCGACATTTGCTTACCCGGCATAGCGTCGAGAGTAAACCTTGCTGTAACCTCTGCTATACGGCCTGAACCTTTGGTAATTACCACAAAGTTAATGATGACAAGGATGAAGAAAATAACAGCACCCACCACATAGTTCCCCCCAACAACAAATGTACCAAAAGATTGAATCACCGATCCCGCATCACCATCCAAAAGAATCAGCCTAGTGGATGCAACATTGAGACCCAATCGGTAAAGAGTAACTGCTAATAATATAGTCGGAAAAACCGAAAATTCCGGAGGTTCTTTGACATATACGACCGTGAGTAAAATGAGTAGGGATATAGCGATACTAAAGACCAGCAATATACTTAGGAGGTCTTTGTGGATAGGAATAACAAGAAGAAAAACTGCAGCGAATAATCCAAAAATGAACCCCAAATCAGAATTCCCCTTAAAACGGGAAAAAAAAGGAAGAAATTTTCGCAATGTATCCATTAAGCAAGCTTTACTGTGGTGCTACTTCTGGCAAGTAACCTTCTCGCTTTGAGGCGGTGGAAATAATACGCGTGTTTCTTGTACACATCTGCCAAAATCTTTGCGACTACCTGATATAACTGAAAAGGTATTGGTTGCCCCACAACCCCCAGAGCATAAAGCATTTGAGCAACTGGCTTATCCTCCACCATCGGAACTTCGAATTCTTTTGCTATTATTTTTATCCTTCTGGCAAGCATGTCATGACCTTTCGCAACAACAACAGGAGCATTATCCATGCCTTTTTCATATTTTAATGCCACAGCATAATGAGTAGGATTGGTGACCACAACATCTGCAGTCGATACATCCTGAAGGTTTTGCCCCATTGCCATCTCCATCGCTTTTTTTCTTTGAGCCGATTTAACTTCC
>MDTC01140020.1_pt1 | contig 32242 bp, 29 predicted proteins | sample 811181 | NCBI WGS metagenome assembly MDTC01 (sample SAMN05326644, study PRJNA326480) | marine metagenome | isolation source: seawater | place: Pacific Ocean: North | collected 2011
CGGGCAGAACAAAAGACAACAAATCCACCGAGAATCCCACTAGTCCTGTCGCTGGCATATATTCCATTTCTCCTCCAACGGCTTTTGAAATCACTGGAAGGTATGCAGGCCCCAGCAGCGCCGAAAATACCGCGAGAGCTCCTCCAAACGAAGCCGCTCGGTTGCGCGACCAGTAGTTTGGTTTTTTTTGTTTCCAATCCATTACAACCAGCAATATAGTTACTGGCAACAAAAAGTAAGCTACATGCACCAAATGTACGCTAGCTACCAACACAGCAAAAACCCCGACAACCACGCCTGAGCTAAGTGTAGGACGATTAAGTGCCCGTAAAAGATACAAGACATACAAAGGAATCCAAAATACTGCAACCTGATAAAGATGCCCACTCAAAGCATGTCCCATCTTGTTTGGAAAGAAAGCCCATACAAGTCCGCATACTACAGAGGCCAACTTGTTCCCTGTTAAATTAAGACCAAGAAAATATGCCGTGACGCCTGAAAGCGCCAAAGACATTATCATCGCAATGTTGTATGCAGGGACTGCACCATACGCCGCAGCAAACGGTAAAGCCAGTATATGTGCGCCTATCTGGGTATTAATAAGAGACAAGGTAAGCCCGTGCGGGTGAAACAACAAGGGTATCGTGGCTGCCGAAAGAGTTGGGCTGAACACAGTTTTCTTTAGCCACCATATCAGCCACATCATTTCAAAAGAATCGCCTTCAGGCCGTCCTATTAAGGAATTGTCAAGGTTTGTAACCAAAGGATATGTTGCTAGACAGGCCAATACAAACATACAAGCGCTAACTAGCAATGTGGTTTGTGTTGCGTGCTTGGTTGTATTCTGTCTATGCAGTCTGTTATTCATTGCAACGTCGGGGGCTTTCCCACTAGTATGATACTACGGCACAGTCCTGTCGATGCATTCCTCAATAATTGTTTTTGCGCTCAGATCAACACCTAGCCACCGCTACCTGCATTACAGTATTGTTTCATAAATTCGTTTTTGTGGTCAGCTCAAGCGCTTAAGGAATAGGCACATCTAGGCGGCCGCTGGCTAACAAAAAGAACAATCCTAACACAGCTACATTTAAAAACACCATGAGTGCTAACAGAAATCGCTGGCCGGACGTCATTCCCCAAAATCTTCTGGTAGTCGATTGAATAATGTCGTCTGGGTCTGGTGTCCCGGTGCCGTACTCTATCTCTTTCTTTAGGGCTGCTAGGTTTTCGTCAGCCATCTTGTTTAGATCGTTTTGTTCCAACGCAATCACCTTTGTGTTGCCTGCACACAGTGTACTGCTTCCGCATCCTTATTGCAAGCCTGTATGTCAAGTTGGGAGCGTGGCCCCATTGTAACCACGTCTGACCATGTCGCGCCCGTCCATAGACGGTCAACTCAGACCTATTTCATACTATCGCCATTTAGAGTCCCAAACAGCTTGGTTGTGTGTCATTTCTAGTATACATAAAGCACAATAAAATCTCCGAGCTGGGTTCGTTCGTCAGCACCTATAGCCAGTTTCATTGTTCTCCCACTAAGATGGTTTTTCAAAGGGTCGTCTTTCGTGCTATTATAAACCCATGGTTGAAAATTCAACCACCTCAGGGTGGAGAACGGTTGGTCATGACTGGGTAATCTCAACGCTCACAAACCACATTCAGTCTAGCCACATACGTCACGCTTATCTTTTTTCCGGCCCACCTTCAATTGGAAAGGCCACTTTAGCTATAGATTTCGCAAGGTCCATATGTTGCTTAGATAACCCAGGAGCTCCTTGTGGAAGTTGTCGTCCATGTAATCTTATAGCAAAATCAAAGCACCCTGACGTTGTCGAAATTACGCCGCGGATATCTGGCAAAACCATTAAGCAAGAGAAGCTATCGGTAGATGACATTAGAAGCACGATATACCGGTTTACATTAAATCCTGTTGAGCTGCCTCGTCGCATTGCTATCATAAACAACTTTGAAACCGCCAGCCGCTTTGCGTCTAACGCCATACTAAAGACGCTAGAGGAACCACCTGGCGACTCCGTATTTATAATCACCACAAATCACGCATCGTCTCTAACTGAGACTGTTTTGTCTAGGTGTGTTGTCTTTAATCTAAGACCACTACCTGTTGATGTTGTGAAGCGTACGCTAATAAGCAGCTGGGGAGCACAGCCTCAAAACGCTTACTTCCTGGCTCAAATATCAGGCGGTCGTATCGGTTGGGCCATTAATCTGCTGTCTGACGAAGCGGCCTTGGGGGTTCGTTCAAAGAAGCTTTTGGAGTTGGTTGATTTGCTTTCTCTGTCTAGAGTACGCAGATTCTCTTATGCAGACGAGCTGCGCAAAGACAGAGAACAAGCGGTCACAACGTTGGCACTTTGGGAAGGTTGGTGGCGTGATGTGATGATCGTATCAGCCGGAACACACAACGGTAATATTTCAAACGTTGATTATAAAAATGAGGTCCACAAAGTTGCATCGCAGGTTGCAATAGCCGATATAGCTAACACTATATCGGCTATCCGCAACACTCAGGAAGCCCTACACAAAAATGCAAATGCCAAACTTGCGCTAGAAGTATTGATGCTGCAAATTCCAACCGTAAACTCTGTTACATAACATTTAGTTTGTTGACTGGCGTATCTCGCTCGCACCATAAATTGTCAACCCTTAAAATGTACAACGTTTTAAGGTTGCAAGGCCATTTTGGGTTGTTTTCGTAGCGGTCGGCTGCTACAATAGAGATCGTTAAGACCTCGTGTGGCCGGATTAGAATTCTGACCCGAAAACGGGCTCTCCAAAACAGAAACCACATTGTGTTCATTGCTTTTTTGAGTGTGCACCAGTGTGGGAAACAAGATGTTTGCCGCGACAACGCAGCCGGGCTGTGGACGATAAAGCTGTCTATTTAATATTGTGGTTATTTGAATATGAACGACAAGTTAGTGTTGCATCTATCATTGTTCCCAAGTGCTCGGGCGAGGACCCAATGAAATCAGATCAGTATTGGCGAGCCGCATTAGGAGAGCTTGAGATTCAAATGTCGCAAGCCTCTTTTTACACATGGTTCCGTAACACCAAGCTCGTTGCTTATGAGGACAACGTGTTTGTTGTCGGAGTAGAGACTGGGTTTATAAAGGATTGGTTGGACGGCCGGATGCACAGCACGGTGGAAAGAACTTTGGCGGGCATAGTTGGGCACAAGACATCAGTCTCTTTTGTTGTTTGGCCCGACTCTAGTTGTGCGCCCACGGCTAATGAAGTTGCTCTGTCCGACACCACCAAAGCCCCAGGCCGTTCACAAACTACATTAAACATGCGTTTGCTGTCTTTGGAAAGCTTTGTGTCCGGCCCAGAAAGCCTTCTGGCTCACGCTGCTTCACAAGCTGTATCAGAGCAGCCTAACCCAGTTCAAAGCCCTCTGTTTATATACGGTGATGTTGGTCTTGGAAAAACACATCTCTTGTCAGGAATAAAAAGGGCGTGTACGGCAAAAGCCGTTAGTGTCCATATGTTGGCGGCCGAAAGCTTTACCAACGAACTGATCTCTGCCATCAGAGGAGGCAGCGGAGAAATGTTTCGCGAGAAATACAGGTCTTGCGACACGCTATTGGTGGATGACATCCATTTTTTCTTGGGTAAAAAATCTTCGACCGAAGAGCTAATACACACCATTGACGAAATGCACGAAAGAAACCGACAAGTTGTTCTGTCTAGCAATCTTTCTTTAAAGTCTTTGTCCGGTCTCGGGCGTAGACTATGCTCCAGAATAGAGGCAGGCCTTGTTGTGCAGATCACAAAGCCATCAACGAAGGTAAGAAAGAAGATATTAAGATCGAAGGCCTCGGACCAGTCGCTAGCAATATCGGACGATGTTGTTTCTTACTTGGCCGAGAACATACAGACCAATGTCCGTGCGCTCGAGGGGGTCATACACCACCTTAGCGCACGAGCTCGTCTGCTTGGGCAACCTGTCAGCCTGGATTCTGCCCGACTGGCAACCGAACACGTGTCTGGCCGTGCGGCCTCGTCTGCTTCCGTAACCTCAGAGAACATTATAGAGGCAGTAGCTAGTGAGTTTAATGTTACTCCGGATGAGTTGTGCAGCAAAAGCAGGGCCAGGCGACTAGCTGTGCCTCGGCAGCTAGCAATGCTTTTGCTGCAGGATACTGTGGGGTGCTCGCTATCGCAAATCGGTACTTTATTGGGAGGCAGAGACCACAGCACCGCCAGGTACAGCTGCGAAAAAGCTCGCAACCTGCTCTCCCGCGACTCCACCTTTAGAGCAAAAGCCGACGACGTTCTACAGCTTATCAACAACAAATAACACGCCCGCCGCCTAGTCTTTGCTGCCGTTGTGTTTTATCCATGTTTTCCACAACAACAGTACAGCATTGTGGAAAACGGCGGGTCGTGGGACTTCCTGTTTTCCAGCTTCCTTGCCCTATATATAGGGCTCCCCATTATCAGGTCCCATATATCGTATCTAATAAGCGTCCTAGGCAGATTAGTGTTTTATGTAAGGTTTTCCCCAGGCCTACTACTAAGACTAACATAAATGCTTAATTGTTTAGACAGCTTATTTTGAAAGATTTCTACATTTGCCCGACTCTTGCTGTCTTTAATGAAACCCTGCGTGGATTAGGCTTGACCGTTAGGATAGAGTAAACTTTGTCCGGACTTAAGCACGCAAACTTTGGTTGGTGTTTCCCTTTCTACTGCCTGTTTCCATTCAGCTGGGCTTTGTTCTATAAGAGGCCAAGTGTTGTAGTGGACAGGAATAGCAAGCGTAGGCCTTATCATCTGTATAGCGCGTAACGCATCTTGCGGACCCATGGTGAAGTTGTCTCCGATTGGTAAAACAGCTATATCCACCCCTTCGTCTCCTATGAGCTTCATGTCTCCAAAAAGCCCCGGTGTCGCAAGCAAGATAGATGCTAGCATCTAAACTCCTTATTAGAAAACCGCAGGCACTGCCTCCGTAAGACCCGTCTGGCAAGGCTGACCCATGGTGAGCCTGAGTCAACTTCACGTATCCAAAAGAATGAGTGTAAACACCTCCGATGTGCTGAGGGTGCACCTTATCAAGCCCTTGTGCGGAGAGCCAATTAGCTATCTCAAAGTTAGCAACAACAGTGGCTTCGGTTCTTTGTGCTATAGCTACCGTGTCCCCCACATGATCTTTGTGGCCGTGAGATACCAAGATGTAATCGGCCTTCAAGCGCTCGATGTCGACGGAAGACATAGGGTTGTCTTTGATGAAAGGATCTATCAGAACATTTGTTCCATTAAGCTCTAGCGCTAGAGCTGAGTGACCATGATATGTAAGGGTAACAGGCATAGAAGTCCCCACTTACGCTTGTGTTAACCTAAAGTATAAACACGGGAAAACCCACAGTCAACCATAGGGCTACTCTACAAGAGCAATGTTATAATCTGCAATACAGAAAAATTTGAGTCAGCCCAAAAACATGAACGACAGACTAGAGGCAGAGCAACTGATGAAAGAGGCAGGGAGACTTCCGCAAGGGCAGTCGCTAACCCTTCGGTTTCCAATCCTACACTACGGAGCAGTCCCGGACTTTGATAAAGACAGCTGGAGCTTTAGGGTCTTTGGACAGGTAGAAGAAGAGACCAGTCTGACTTGGGACGAGTTTTGTGCCCTTCCGCAAACAGAGGTAACCATGGACATACACTGTGTTACCGCCTGGAGCAAGACCGACACACTCTGGAGGGGAGTCAAACTAAAGACTCTCGTTAGCGCCGGAGCTGCTAAGATCAAAACGAACGCGACTGTGGTTGTACAACACTGCGAACAAGGTTACTCAACAAACCTCCCGATACAAACCGCAATGGGAGACAACTTTTTGCTTGCAACGCATTATGACGGATCTCCTCTGGATCCTGCGCACGGATACCCACTGAGAGGAGTGTGCGGAGCAATCCCTGGAAGAAAAGACCTTGACGACGTATATCTTTGGAAGGGAGGAAAGTGGCTGAGAGGGCTAGAGTTTTTGTCAGAGGACAAGCCTGGGTTCTGGGAGAAAGCAGGGTACCACAACCGAGGCAACGTTTGGCAGGAAGAGCGCTTTATTGACACGCACCAGTAGGCGCCGTGCTTTTGGTCCCCACTAAGAGACCCACCCGCGCAAGCGCATAGCTTCTGCCACTCGAGAAACCGATAGCAAATAAGCTGCTATACGGTTGTTCACTGTATATTCTTTGGCTGTGGCGTGCACCTCATGGAAAGCGCTGGTTATTTTGGCGTCCAGACGCTGGTGTACCATGTCTTCTGGCCAGTAATAGCCGTAAGAATTTTGTACCATCTCAAAATAAGAAACAGTTACTCCGCCGGCATTACAGAGGAAGTCAGGTATAACGTAGACGCCTTTGTCGTGTAAAACCTTGTCGGCACCCGGGGTTGTGGGTCCATTAGCCAGCTCAGCAACGACAGAGGCCTTGATTGAACCCGCATTAGTTGAGGTAATGACACTTTCTAAGGCTGCTGGGATCAAAACATCAACGTCAAGCTCTAGCAGGTCTTCGTTGCTGATTGGGCTGGTGGCAGGCATTTTGCAAACGGAGCCGGATGCTTGTTTGTGTTCTAAAGCTTTGCTAGCGTCGATCCCTTTGTCTGAGTGGGCTCCTCCACGAGAATCTGATACTGCCACAACACGAAGGCCTAACAACTCTTCTGCAAGCTTGTGCGCGAAAGATCCTGCATTTCCGTATCCTTGTATAGCGGCGGTGCCGCCAGCAAGGGTTATTCCTAAGGTCGCCGCGGCTTCTCTGATTGTGTACATTCCTCCTCGAGCAGTTGCGTCACCCCTGCCAGCAGAGCCGCCAATAGGTATTGGTTTGCCAGTAATAGCGCCAAACTCGTTATAACCACGCATTGCGGAGAGCTCATCTACCATCCAAGCCATGACTTGCGGGTTGGTATACACATCAGGTGCAGGTACGTCCTTGTTTGGGCCTATGATTCGGCCAATTTGACGCGCAAACGCTCGGCTCAGGCGCTCAAGCTCGCCAGGAGAGAGCTCTTTCGGGTTGCAAACAACACCGCCTTTTCCTCCGCCTAGCGGCACATCGACAACAGCGGTCTTCCAGGTCATCCAGGCCGCCAAAGCGCGCACGGTGTCTATTGTTTCGTCTGGATGGAATCGCAACCCCCCTTTAGCGGGCCCACGAGCATCGTTGTATTGAACACGATACCCGCTAAACACCCGGGTGGTTCCATCGTCCATACGTACAGGCAACGAAACGTGCAGCTCTCGCTGCGGCTGACGCAACATCTGATGAGTAGCATGGTCAAGACCCAGTATTGAAGCGGCTTCGTCCAGCTGTTGTTGTGCTATAGAAAACGGGTTTAGTTGTGTGCCCACAGGTTTCCTCCTGTAAATATCTCTAATGGCAGGCGCTTAAGGCAAACGTATTTCTTAGTATATTGGATGCGCACAACAAAAGCAACCGTCACATAGCCCTGGTTGGCTGTCTGACAATCGGGAACAGTCCCTGTTGTTTCACGTGAAACAACAGGGACACAACGCCTAAAACACATACCCCAACTTACTTTTTGTGCGTAAAACAACAACAATTACTAAACACACACTGTTCCAGGAAGTCCGGGCGTCTTGGCGCGCTCGCCTCTGTGCGCAACAAAGATAAGTGTTAGTGTTTCGTATGAAATAGTGTTCTGTCCCCAAAGAAGCAGTTGTGTACTGGCTCTTCGTGGTAAAATTGCGAAAAGCACACTAGGACAATGTGTGCACAGTCTATTGGTTGTCTGGAAAGGAGGCTACACATGGACAAAAATACGGGAACCACCACAGTAAAACGCGGTTTTGCAGAAATGCTAAAGGGTGGGGTTATTATGGATGTGGTTACACCTGATCAGGCGGTAATTGCGGAAAAATCCGGCGCCTGTGCTGTGATGGCTCTAGAGAGGGTGCCTGCTGACATTCGGGCGGACGGTGGAGTGGCGCGCATGTCTGACCCAGGCATGATTAAGGAAATCATACAATCTGTCACAATTCCTGTTATGGCTAAGTGTAGAATAGGCCACTTTGTTGAAGCTCAGGTGCTACAGGCCTTAGGCGTTGACTATGTTGACGAATCAGAGGTTCTTACGCCTGCGGACGAAGAACATCATGTTGACAAACATCAATTTAAAGTTCCTTTCGTGTGTGGGTGTCGCAACCTGGGCGAGGCTTTGAGGCGCATTGGGGAAGGCGCGGCCATGATACGAACAAAAGGAGAGGCTGGCACCGGAGACGTTGTAGAGGCAGTGAGGCACGCTAGGTCCGTCCTCGGAGAAATACGGCGTTTGCGAGAAATGCCGTCGGAGGAACTTATGAGCTACTCAAAGGAGATAGGAGCGCCTTACGAGCTGGTTGTTAGTACGCATAGTTCTGGCCGCTTGCCTGTAGTAAACTTTGCTGCAGGTGGGCTGGCTACACCTGCCGACGCCGCCTTAATGATGCAAATTGGAGTGGATGGGGTGTTTGTTGGCTCCGGAATATTCAAATCGGGCGATCCAGCGAGCAGAGCCAAAGCCATTGTTGAAGCTACCACGCATTTTAACAACCCAGAAATCGTTGCAAAGGTGAGTGAAGGTCTGGGGGAACCAATGGTTGGACGACAGGTGCAAGACATTCCGGTTGCGGAACTGATGGCGGACCGGGGTTGGTAGAATCTACGACATGGAAGCAGGTGTACTTGCTCTCCAGGGAGGTTTTCGGGAGCACGCACGAGCTCTTTGTCGACTAGGCGCTAATTGTCGTGAGATAAGGCTGCCGCGGCACTTTGTTGGACTAGACGCTCTGGTTGTGCCAGGCGGAGAATCTACAACTATTGGAAAGCTGGCTGCCGAATATGATCTAGTTGACCCTATTCTTGATTTTTGTAGAGACAACAAACCTGTTTGGGGCACCTGCGCAGGGGCTATTTTTTTGTCTAAACCCACAGGCGCAAACCGGACTGCGTTAGGCTTGATAGATATAGAAATAGAGCGGAATGCTTATGGTCGTCAAGTAGACAGTTTCGAGGCTGAAGTGAAGACAACGCTGCCGTCAGTGGGCGGAGAGGAAAGCCTCAATGACGAAGCGCACACAAGCATGTTTCCGGGTGTGTTTATAAGGGCGCCACGCGTTAGCACGGTAGGGTCTTCTGTCGATGTGTTGGGCAGAATTTCAACAGGCGAGATAGTGGCTGCTAGGCAAGGAAACCTTATGGTTACCATGTTTCATCCTGAGCTAACAAACGATTGTCGGTTCCACGAATATTTCTTAGAAATGTCAGCGGATAGAGTTGGGCGTGGAGTAGTCGATGGGTAACCAATGATAAGGCGCGCGAGGCTAACGGACATAGCCTTGATACGCAAAATGGCGGAAAACGCAGTTTGGCTAGACTGTGAAAGTAAGCACATACAAGGCCCTCAAGAGGCAAAACATATTGTGGCGGAGGCTTTTGGGTTGTTAGACACGGCCGAAACGGTTGTTTGGTGTCGTGAGGGCACGCAAGCAACAGGGTTTGCTCAGTTTGTAAGCTCAGGGCCGGGAGCTGTGGCGCGCGTGTCCTGCTTGGGGCTTCGCCAAGAAGACTCGTGGCTTCGCCCGGCAGCTAGTATGCTGGAAAACCTGGTAATACAAGCTGGGTTTGCCGGCCTGAAGATCATAACTGCGGAAGTAAACGAAAACGAAAATGCTTTTAAAGCGCTTCGTAAAGCAGGGTTTGTTGTCTACGCACGGCAGGCTGTGTATGCAGCTAAAGATATTGGCAGGAAAAACAACATAAAACATAAAGCAAACATCTCTGTTACAAAAAACCAAACAGAAGACAGGGCTGAAACGTATAAACTTTATAATAGCATTGTCCCAGATTTGGCTAAACAGACGGAAGAAGCGCCTTCCAACAAAGATGCCAGCTATGTAATAAGAAACAACGGTGTTATAGTGGGGATGTTTATTGTGAGCGAAGGGCCGATAGGCATATGGATAAAACCATATTTGTACCCTGAGGTTTGCAACGAAGTTGGTGAATGCTTGTCTGAATTCGTTGTTTCTGCGACACATAGGCACAAAAAACCAACTTATGTTAGGGCGCGCAGTTATCAGCCTTGGTTGGGCGGTGTTCTTAAAGACGCAGGGTTTAGCTTGCTAAGCACGCAGGCTGTTGTGGCCAAAAGGACTACAGCTCGGGTTGCAGATCATGAGCTAGTACCTATATCAAAGCTAGTTACGTCAGATTCGGATACAGCAGTTCCTGTTGTCAAAATTAATACACAAAACAGCTTGTTTTCAAAACAAAATGAGAGGCCGTTTGAAACACGAAATTTATGACAACCTAGACGTATTGTTAAAAGTGCTGCCTAAAAGAATCACTAGTCAGGTGACGAGCGAAGGGCGCAACGACCAGCTTCTTGAGGTAATATTGGATATTGGGCGTGTGCCCACAGCGCGTTATGTTGACTCTGAGGTCGTATTGTCCGATGTTGATGTTAGCGCTGCCGAGATATGCCGTGTGGTCGACAGGATTGGACTGTTTGATGCGGACAATCGCGCAGGGATAGAGCGCACACTTCATCGCATATCAGCAATACACAATCGTCAAGGTGAGGTGGTCGGATTGACCTGCCGTATTGGACGGGCTGTTTATGGCACAATAGAAATAATACAGGATGTAATAGAGTCCGGTAAAAGCACCTTGCTTTTAGGAAGGCCAGGCGTCGGTAAGACAACTATGCTAAGAGAGGCTGCTCGCGTGCTTGCCGAGACCCGCCGTGTTGTAATTGTTGATACTTCCAATGAGATTGGAGGAGATGGCGATATACCACATCCTGCGGTGGGTCGAGCAAGGCGAATGCAGGTGAAAGACCCTACATATCAACATGAAGTGATGATTGAAGCGGTAGAGAATCACAGCCCAGAAGTTATAGTCATTGACGAAATAGGCAGGGAGCAAGAGGCGGTGGCTGCGCGCACTATTGCAGAGCGCGGAGTACAGCTTGTCGGCACTGCCCATGGAAATACGCTTGACAATTTGATGGTTAACCCCACTCTGGCCGATTTGGTAGGTGGAATCGAGTCGGTAACTTTGTCTGATGATGAGGCGCGTAGGCGAGGAACACAAAAAACGGTGCTTGAGAGGAGGTCCCCTCCCACCTTTGATTTGTTGATTGAAATTTTGGAGCGGGACAAACTTAATGTCCATACCAATGTATCAGATTCTGTTGATAGGCTTTTGCGAGGGCAACAAATTCGAACAGAACTTCGTTATCGTACTGAAGAAGGTGGATACACAAAAACAAAAGCTGTTAATGACAGGGTCTTGGAAAGAGGTGACAAGAGGTATAGTGGGCGCATGCAATGGAACGGATCTGTGGCCGAGAACGTTTATGGAAAAGGAGGCGCGGCCCCTGACTACTCACAGATGCAGCCGATAGCGATGTATGTTTATGGTATAGATCGCGGTAGGTTAGAGCGAGCGATTCATCGTTTGCGCGTGCCTCTAAGAGTGGTTGATGACATGAAAGAAGCTCAAGCTTTGGTAACTCTGAAGGCTCATTATAGGCGGCGGAGAGCTCCAGTAAGCAATGCTGAATCTGTGGGCATTCCTATATATGTGCTTCGTTCAAACACACAACATCAGATTGAAAAGCTGTTAGCAGATGTGTTTGGCTTGTCGGACAGAGGACAAAAATTTCGTGAGCGCAGTAGTCTGGCAAGAGTTGAAACAGACACAGCTATTGGTATGGTTCGGAAGGGAGCCAAACACATTGATTTAAAGCCACAGATAGCCAAGGTCAGGCGGCAGCAACACGAACTAATTCGAGGTGCTAAGTTGGTGTCACATAGTTACGGCGTGGAACCGAATAGGCACGTGAGGGTATTTAGAGGCTGAGAATGTTTATCACTTTAGAGGGGCCTGAGGGAAGCGGAAAGACCACGCTGTGTGTGCGACTTGAGCGCATGTTGACCAACAAAGGATATGATGTCGTCTGTGTAAGGGAGCCAGGAGGCACTGTTATAGGCCAACAAGTTAGAGATGTTTTGTTAGACCAGGGAAATACAGGCATGTTGCCCGAAGCAGAGTTTCTCCTGTTTTCTGCTTCTAGGGCGCAACTGGTCAGAGAGGTTGTAAAACCTACCCTAGAATCAGGTGCTGTCGTGCTGTGTGATCGTTTTCTTGATTCCAGTTTGGCTTATCAGGGGTATGGACACCGTTTGGACGTAACTGCCTTAGAAGAAATATCGTCCTTTGTGACGTCTGGGATTGCGCCTGATGTGACCATTTTGCTTGATATTTCTCCGGAGGAAGGTCTGTGTAGGCGAAAAAAGAATCCTGACACCTGGAATCGATTAGACGCGTATTCGATTGATTTTCATGAGCGTGTGCGCAAAGGATTTCTTCGGCTTGCTAAGAACAGCCCAAACAGATGGGAAGTCATTGACGCGAGTCAGAGTGAAGAGGCAATTTTTGCTGCTGCAAGCGGTGTGTTGCTAAAAGCACTTGACAAGAGAGGAGTATAGAAGTTTTATGTCAGAGGGCCTGGGGATCCTTCTGATAAGCTGGTCAGATCAGCTTCAATTGATTCAGGGGCCTCACCTGACTCTAGCCTTCCTACCATCTCGTCAAACTCAGGGCCCATTCCTTCTCCCATCTCATTTCCCATGCGTCGCATAAATTTACCAACAGACCTTGGGTCGTTTTCGTCAACACCGCCTAGGCCGGCGGGATCGGTTAGTGAGTTAATGCGGGAGTCTTCAGAACGAGCGATACGCACCTTGGATATCATACGCTCTAGAGATTTGCTGTTACACCTTGTACACGTGGGCTTGGCGTGGTCATATTCTTTGTACGACATGCGAACATTTGTTCTGTGTCCGCATGCCTGGCATTTATATTCGTAAACAGGCATAATTGTATGTTAGGATAGCGAAATTCAATCGGATTATAACAGGCAAGAGGCAATACTGGCAAACATGACGATAGCTACCAAAACACAGACTACAAGGCGGCTTATGGTGGTGGTTTCAGGACCATCAGGGGTAGGAAAGGACAGCGTAGTTCGAAGCTTGCTTGAACGAGACCCAAATTTACAGTTTGTTGTCACAACGAATACAAGGCCAATGCGAGAAGGCGAATTGCATGGTAAGGATTATTACTTTGTTTCTAGAAGTCAGTTTGAACGAATGGTTGCTGCAGGGGAGTTTGTGGAGCACGCACTTGTTTATGGTGATCGGAAAGGCGTTACAAGAAAATCCATAAATAGGGCTATCGAGAGTGGCTGTGACGTGCTGTTGCGTGTTGACGTACAGGGAGCTGTTGCCTTAAAAGACATTTATATAGACGCAATTTTGTTGTTCCTGGTGCCAGAAAGCAAGGAACAGCTGTTAGGTCGTCTAGAGGGGCGTAGATCAGAAACTTCAGAGTCCATGAAAGAACGTATAGCAACAGCAGTAGAAGAACATACTAAAAAGGATGTTTTTGATTATGTAATTGTTAATAGAAAAAATGACCTGGACGGTACAGTGGACGCAATACAAGAAATAATTAACCTAGAGCGCAAAAGAGCTTTGTGAGTAAAACATTGTAAACTATTTTGATGCACCAGGATGCACTCTAGTGCTTGGTGCTCACTACTTTATTTAGACGGTAAGGTTTGGCTTGACTTAGCGTGTATTCGATGCTAAAGTCACTATTGAACATATTGAAGTATGCTCAACATGAAAACTAGTTGCAAGTCTGTTTGTTAAGACACACATAGCGTCGCCGTAACGGGCGTTATGGTCATCATGAAACAAGTGAGGAGGGTTTTGATATGGAAGAGCGGGAGACGGGCACGGTTAAATGGTTTAACAACGGTAAAGGCTATGGTTTTATTGAGCGAGAGGGAGGAGACGACGTCTTTGTGCATTACAGCGAGATAGAAGGAGATGGATTCAAATCGCTCGACGAAGGGCAGAGAGTAGAATTCGCTGTGACAGAAGGAGACAAAGGCTTACAAGCTACCTCAGTAACAAAGACTGTCTAGACTTGTAGATGAAAGTATCTTGCCTTCACGAGAACATAACTAAAGGTTTAAGTATAGTAGGTCGGGCGGTAGCCTCTAGAAGCACTCTACCTGTGTTAGGTAATGTGCTTCTTTCTACTGACAAATCTGGACTTAAGTTGTCGGCCACTAACCTTGAGATGGGAATTACCTGCTGGATAGGAGCAAAAGTCCACGAAGAAGGATCCACTACACTGCCTGCAAAAACGTTAATCGACTTAGTGGGTACACTCCCAAGGGAGCGCATTGATTTGGAACTAGATGCGCGCACCCAAACCATGCAAGTAGCTTGTGCCGAGTTTACAAATGAAATTAAATGCATAGCAAGCGACGAGTTTCCTGTGTTGCCATCAGCCGAGGACGATCATGATTTAGAAATCAACGTAAGTAACTTGCGTGAAATGATAGACCAGGTAGTTTTCGTGGCAGCGACGGACGACTCTAGACCAGTGCTGACAGGGGTAGAAGTTAAGATAGAAAACGGAATACTAACGTTTGCGGCAGCCGATGGATTTAGACTGGCCGTATGCACATCTTCGTTGTCTGGTTCCGACGACACGCATGTTGACGTGATAATACCGGCTAGGGCACTGGCTGAATTAGCTCGTATTATAGGAGATGAAAGTGATGTCGTAAGCATTACAATGCCTCCTAATGGTGGCCAGGTTATATTTCGTGTCAGGGACGTGGAATTAGTTTGCCAACTTATAGAGGGTAAATTCCCAGACTATCAACAGCTGCTTCCGGACTCTTATCAGACTCGGGTTGTAATGTCCACAGAAAAGTTCCTGGGGGCTTGTCGTGCGGCTCAAATATTCGCGCGAGAATCGTCTTATGCTGTTACTCTGTCGGTTAAGTCGGGTGACAACCCAGGGGAAGACAGAGTGGAAGTTAGCGCGAACGCAGCAGAGACAGGTTCTAATGAGTCGAGCATTGAATCGTCTTTAGATGGGGACCCGGTTGAAATAGCGTTTAATGTACGATACTTGACAGAAGTGTTGCGAGTTATCGGCACTCCAGACGTGGCGCTCGAAACAAATGGAGAAGCTAGCCCTGGGGTGCTTCGTCCTGTGGGTAGGGAAGATTTTGTAAGCGTAGTTATGCCGATGCATGTAGGCCGGTAGGCTTATTTATTGTCTAAACTAACTGCTGTTTGCGCGCCCCACTTGCCTGTAAGCGACACAAACCTGACAGGATATAGATTCTTCCGCGTGCTTTGACCCAGCATTTTTTTGTACAAAACAAGGGTTTGGCTATTGGTTGTCCCTATGGGAGCCACTAACCTGCCGCCGATTTTTAACTGTAGCATCAACGGCACAGGAATTTTGGGGGCTGCAGCGCTTATGATGATGGCATCATACGGCCCATAGTTTGGTGCACCTAGACCACCGTCACCTTCAAGTACGGCCACGTTGTTTGCGCCCATGGTCTGCAGCCTGTCTTCTGCCTCGTTTGCCAACGAAGGAATAGATTCAACAGTAACCACTTGATTTGCAAGATGTGATAGCACAGCAGCCTGGTATCCTGATCCTGTTCCCACCTCAAGTACTATATCGTTTGGACTAAGACGTAGTAGCTCAGACATATGCGCTACAATGTAAGGTTGTGATATTGTTTGTCCTAAGCCGATAGGCAAAGGCAAGTCGTTGTAAGCTTCGGGCAACATGTCTGCTGGCACAAACTCATGTCTTTTTATGGTTCGCATAGCACGAATAACACGTGAGTCATGTATGCCTCTAGCTATTAGCTGGTCTTCAACCATCCGGTTGCGGAGTTTGTGCCAGTGAAAAACCTCAGGTTGTTGAGTCATATGGATTTGGTTAAATTTGTTAATTGCTACAAGGCGTAGCTATGCATTGTTTATTGATATAAATTTATCTTTGTCACTGACTTGCGATTTGTAATAATTTTCCAGGCAAATAATGGAAGTGCCATCATGCGCTTCCAGCGCCATGGCTGTGTCCATAGACGGTGAAGCCATTCAAAACCAAGACGTTGAACGATTAGCGGTGCGCGTTTTGTACGACCGGAAATAAAATCAAAAGCTCCACCAACTCCTATGCATACAGGGGCGCCTAAGTCTTTACGGTGTCGATTTATCCAGAGATCTTGAGTGGGGGCACCAAAAGCTACAAACAAAATGTCGGGATTATTGTCGCGGATGCACTGAATAATTGATGGGGCGTCAGCATCCGATGGACTCGCCTCCATTGTATGGATTGTCGGTAGGCCAGGGTACTTTGTCCGAAGGTTGTCTGCAGCAAGTTTTGCCACACCCGGGCCAGCTCCTAGAAAAAATAGGCTCAGCTCTTTGGAGGATGCCTTCTTGGCGAGTAAATCTACCAATGTTGATCCAGCAACGCGCTGTCGCAAAGGAACACCATGTAGTTGTGCCGCCCACAGAAGGCCTTGTCCGTCAGGCAGGCAGAGGGATGCTTCTTGTAACACCGACAGGAACCGCGGGTTGTTTTGAGCTGCGATCACGAACTCGGGATTAATCGTACATATTTGACACGGGTCTCTAGTTAGTATCTTCTGTTCGATCCATACAATCGTTTCATTGTAGGTCAGGTCGTCAACTGGAACAGAAAGAAAAAGATGTCGCTCAGAGGTATGTGTTGCTGACATGACTATCTTTTGCGCTGAGAATTTGCTCTATTATAGCAAGAGTTTGATTTGCGGTTGAGGTCCATGAGAACATCGCGCAACGTTTTAGGCCCTTAGTTATTAGGTTTTTACGTAATGGTTGGTTTTCCAGTACTGTGTTTACAGCTTCGGCTAGAGAAACCGAATCATTAGCAGGCACAGTTAAAGCTGCCTCTCCAACGACTTCTGGAAGAGAGCCTGCTGTTGTGCATACGACAGGAGTGGCAGCGGCCATACTCTCTAGTGTGGTATAACCAAACCCTTCGTAAAGAGAGGGCAACACAGTAATTTTGGCGCGACTATATAGCGTAGGAAGGTGTTCTTGCGGCACAAACCCAACAAAATGCACCATGTTTTCCAGGCCTAAAGATACCACTTGCTTTCTTATCGAAGACACCATCCACCCGTCACGGCCTGCACACACCAAACTTAGGTTTATGTTTCGTTCTCGCAACTGTGCAATAGCTTTGAGTAAAACAGCCAAACCTTTTCTGGGATGGAGGGTTCCCACGTGTAAAATGTAAGAGTCAGGCAAATTAGGAAAAATGTCCTTTTGATTAGGATTTGCGTACAGTTCAGAGTCAAACCCAGGATAGACTACTGTGATTTTTGTTGGATCTATCTGATAATGGCTTATTATGTCTTTCTTAGTTGCTTCAGAGTCGGCAATTACGTGGCTAGCATGCCTGACATTGTGGCTGGTAGACCACCGCAAATATGCTAACTGCAGTGGTGGATGCATATTTGGATAGTGCATGAATCCGAGGTCGTGTACGGTCACAACCGAAGGTATCGGGCAGTATATAGGAAGAACATGAGCAGGAACAAAAAGTAGATCAGGTGGGTTGAATGCCAACTCTGCTGATAACCTTAAGTGGGTCCATGTAATAGGCGATGTCATAACTTTAGATTCCACAAGAGAACTTGTAGGAAAAAGGGACGAGATAGGACTGTCTCTATAATAAAGCCTCCAGCGATAGCTTGTCTTTCTCGCAATTAGAGCCTTTATCATTTGTAACGAGTAGTTTTCAGTGCCCGTCCTTTGTGGCACAGAACAGCGGCTCGCGTCGACACCTATAATTGGGGGTTTCTGTGAGTTTTGAAGGCTGACAGCTCTCATTGATTAAGGTGTTGTGTATAGAATAGTGGGTGGCGGCGTATAGCCCAAGCTTGTTGTTGGCTAATGGTGTAGTTGTCTATGTTGCCGCTATCTTGCCAGAACATATAGTTCGAACTGTCTGCTTTTAGACATTCATGATCTTCAACTTCCCCGCTCACATCTAGGTCGTATATATTTAATGGGCATTCTGGAGTGTCGTCAAATATATCAAATGAACTACCATCTGCCTCTGTAGTGTGTGTTAACCCCATAAAATGAGAGCCTTCATGTACAATGGTTGCCCCCACATAGCGATAGTCGCCATAGTGCTCTTCTAGACTAATAACAACACAAGATGATTGCGATTCTGGCGAAAATAGCATTCCTGGTATCGGCGAGATACCTAACACAGGCAAATAATCTTCTTCATTTTCATAATATTCCTGGAACACATCGATCAGTGCAACATTCAAAGCTCTAGAAGTTCCTGTGTTTGCGGCTGTTGCTTGGCAAAGGGTGGATAAGCTGGTTTCATCGGTTTGGGCAAACACAGCCTTGTCTGTGGGGCTGGAATCAAACAGGTTTAGTTTGCCAAGACGCATATTTTGTTGTTCGAGCAAACCATCAATAGATTCCCTTATTTCTTTTTGCATTTGGTTGCGTTCTCCGGCAATAGTTAGCGATTCTGCTGTACTAAGAATCCAAACATTGATATCAATTGCTTGTGGCTCGTCCGTGAAAAGAGTGTTCGGACTGACATCGGCGCGAATTATGGTGGCTGCATCACAAATCGGCTGCCCCATTGAGTATAGTTCTAATTCGTAATCTCCACTTGATAACGGAAACTTTGGGCTGGAAGGGAGCTGTATATTAATTTCTCCTTCAGCGCCGCAAGACCCAGAGTAGTGTGCATTGTTGGTGCACTCGTCCTCGAGGGAGCTATTTATGTCGTATATAATAGTGCCGTTTGGTGCGATTAGGCGACTCATTACAATAAGGTTGTCTGGGTCAAGTGTGCGAGCAGAAAAAATAACAGACAAGTCATTGGGCTTAACAGACATGCGAATGTTTGAGTCTATCCCTAGTGGTCCCAAAGGGTTGATGCGCAAATCAGTATCAGATAGCATAGTGTCTTTAGGTTTTTGAACCAGAATACAGCTTGCTTCGTTAGGCACAACCCTTTTGTTGTAATCTATGACCTCCAGATCGCTAAATTTGATGATGTCAGCATTGTCCGTTGTCCACCCTACCAACCCAACACCTCCTTGTGACAATATGTCCGTCTCTAGCGAGGTAAGCAATATGTTGTTGGCGAAAAACTGAAAATGATTTCCTTGCATATCCACCCTGATATTGTTAATTGAAAAATACTCGTCAGCTAGCTGTGGAACATAACTTGTAAACATTGTATCCACGTTGTATGAAGGGTTAGAATCGGGCCCATCGGAAGTAACGCTAAAAATTTTGTAATTTGCTTGTCCGTCGACTGCAAACAAATAATAATTGTCTTCATTATGCATGCGGTATGCGATACCCATCCAGGTATTAGGATGCTCCCCAAAAGATAAATCGACTGTTACGGATACGTCTTTTGGGAAATGTAATTTGTATTCGCTCAGTTGAGTAAAATGGGCCTCCATTATGTTCATTCTAAAACTGGAATCCACATATTCGGTCACTAGATTTGTGTAATCCTCCTCAATCAATCCACTGACTTGGTCGCTGAAGTCGTCTCGAAAAGGAACAAGAAACCTTGGCTCTGATGTGGGTGTGTTCGTAGAAGTCGGAGATGGAGTGTATGTGCTTGTAGCAGTAGGCGTGTTCGTAGAAGTCGGAGATGGAGTGTATGTGCTTGTAGCTGTCGGAGTGTAAGTGCTCGTAGTTGATAGGGTAACAGTATCCTGTGCAGTCAAGACTTGTTCGGTGTTGTCTCGTGACATCAATTGATTAGCTACACTACTCTGTAGAGTAACGCATCCTGCTAGTGGACTAGATAACAACAACAGAATGACAGGAAAACACAATAGATTATTTATCATGACAGGTGGGTTAGCCGGATAGTTACCTAGCTGTCATGATACTTGCGCTAGAAATTGGACCTTCCCGAATTATTTTAGGAGGATCTACACTACAATCTACAACTGTTGAAGGTAACGATGGCCTAATTATGGTGCCAGACACAATTAAATCAAGCTTGTTGCCAAAAGATGCTTGCACTTCATTACAAGATATTGACTCGGACTCTCCGGATTTGTTAGCGCTACTTACTGCTAGAGGACCCACCAGGCTGAGTAATTCTAACAACCAATAATGGTTGGGGCTGCGTAATGCTACCGTGGACCCGGGCGCAACAATATCAGGCACATTATCGCTTTTGCGTACAACTAAAGAGAGAGGGCCTGGCCAAAAGGATTTTGCAAGTTTTTGCGCGCTTGGAGTCACCTCTTTGGAGAGGGACCAAATATCATAAAAGTTTCCTACAAGGATAGGGATAGCTTTGTTCAAAGTACGTGACTTGGCATCGTACAGTCGTTTAACAGCGGACTTATTGGTAAAAAGCGCTCCTACACCATACACGGTATCTGTAGGGAATGCAATTAAGCCTCCGCTGTTAAGAATTCTAGCTGACTCGTAAATTGAGGCGTTATCCGAGTCAGCTATGATACGTGTGGATCGATTGCTGTGAAAACACATTGTTACTCTTAGTTAGGTTGTAACTTTTAGCATTCGCGGCCTACCTGCATAATCAGGTATTAACTTGCAATTAGCAGACCCGAAATAGAAATTTGCCATTTCTAGAATTTTGTTAGAAGAATTGCCAAATTCCATTAATAAGCTCCCACCATCTTTTAGATGGTTGCCGGCAGTGGCTATCATTTGCCGAATAATGTTCAGTCCGCTTGGCCCGCCATCCAGAGCTAAACGCGGTTCGTGTCTTCCTACAACCAGCGTGCAAGTCTCTTGTGTGGTTAGATAGGGAAGATTTGCACATATGATATCGAATTTCCCCGTGCTGGTTAGCAAGTCTGTTTGAATAAATTTTATACGATTGTTTACAGCATGGCGGATCGAATTCGTTCTGGCTAGTGATAATGCGTCTTGCGAGATGTCAGTTGCAAATAACAGGGCGTTTGGTAGGTTAAGTGCTAGCGCTATCGCTATAGTACCGCAACCGGTACCCACATCTACTATTCGTATGTTTGGGTTGTTTCCGGCAACAGAAATAGAATGCTCCACTATTATTTCGGTTTCAGGACGTGGAATAAGAGCTCTCTTGTCGACAGCAAAACTTATGCCGAAGAATTCCCAATATCCCAACAAATAAGGTAATGGCTCTCCGCTAGTGCGCCGCCGGAGTGAGTTGTTGTATGAAGCAAGAATGGGCTCTGACAAGTACTCCTCTGGGTGACCAGCTATCCAAGAGCGGGACACATTTAGGTAATGGGCCAGAAGCACTTCTGCTTCAAGCTGTGGTTCGTCGGCGGAACTCAAGATTTTGGTTCCGTGGCGGATTGCTTTTACTACAGTATAACCGGACTTCATTGCTAGGTGTCTGGGGAATCATCAAGACCTGCATCTGCAAGTCGACTTGCTTCTTCACGGCTTGATAGCTCATCAACAAAAGCATCAATATCTCCATTAAGGACGCCTTCTAGGTTGTGCGAAGTGATATTAATTCGGTGATCAGTCACACGGTTTTGGGGGAAGTTATAGGTCCTAATTTTTTCACTCCTGTCACCAGTTCCTACCTGTGCTCGTCTATTGGCCTCTTGTTCGCTGCGTCTCTTCTCTATTTCCTTTTCATACAAGCGAGCCCGTAGAACTGACATTGCCCGTAAACGGTTCTGCATTTGGGATCGTTCGTCCTGGCACTGTACCACTACGCCGGTCGGCTTATGGGTAAGACGGACCGCAGTAGAGTTCTTTTGTACGCTCTGTCCACCAGCCCCACCGGCTCTGTAAACCTCCATTTTTATGTCGGTATCCGGTATGTTAATCTCAACATTGTCCACTTCAGCCATTACAGCTACGGTAGATGTGGAAGTGTGTATCCTGCCTTGGGTCTCTGTTTCAGGCACACGCTGGACTCTGTGGACACCTGATTCATACTTTAGCCGTGAATAAGCTCCTTTGCCTTTAATTTCAACTATGACTTCTTTATAGCCACCCACGCCACTTGTGTTGGATGACAATATTTCTGTACGCCATTTTCGGGCTTCTGCATATCTTGAATACATGCGGAAAAGATCCGCAGCAAAGAGACCCGCTTCGTCCCCGCCAGCTCCAGCACGAATCTCAACGATGACATCTCTTTCGTCTCGCGGATCGACTGGAAGAAGTAGCCTGAGGATCTTTTTTTCTAGTGTTTCGACAGTGCTTCTGAGTACTTCAATTTCATCTTCGACCATTGGACGCATTTCAATGTCATCTAGCAAAGACTTTGCATCTATAAGTGCTTGCGTGGTTTTACGATATTGGATAGCCAAAGACACAATGGGTTCTATGCGCGCACGTTCCTGCGCATACTCCGTAACACGAGTATAGTCTGTGGCTATTTCTGGGTCAGCAAGCAGTTGTGTTATCTCTGCAAACCTAGTTTCAATTCCGGCAAGCTTATCTAACATGTTAATAACTTTCCACAAGACGGTGGTTTTGGAGTTCCTTTTTCTGTTTGATAATGAGCAGCACCATTAACATAATGCAACTGCTTGTTAGTTCAGTTAATATATAACGAAAGTGCTATGAGCCCAACAACAATAAACGAACCTAGATACACAATACGTTTGAGGTCTTTAGTGAGGTAAGTAAAATTATTGGGTAACGAATCGCGAGCTCGTATACGTGAAAGCGCAGGGCTTTGTACTCGTGGTTTATCACGCTGACTCTGCTTATTTCTTCGTTGTCGTCTGCTAGTTCGTTTGCTCACAATTGTTTACCACCCATTACATAAATGATACATGTTGCCATTAGATTCGTACAGGGCAATACTACGATTTTTGTAGTTCGCCAAAAACCACTATACGCTTATTATCAATAAGATAAGGATAACAGGAAATCAGTGTCAGAGTTGGTGTTGTGGTTGGATCCATAACATCGATCGCTGTTGGCTCTACAATTTCGGTTTCTTTTATTACATATGTAAATTGTTCACCCATTGTATTGATGGTAACTACGTCTCCAGGCATCAGCATATCTAGATTTTTGAATATTTCACCAAAAATATCGTTATGTGCGGACAACACCAGGTTGCCTTTTTGCCCAGGACTAGCTGTGCCAATGTGTTGCCCTACGCCTCGTCGTAGTTGTTCCCAACCATCTCCTTGAACAATGGGCGCATCCACCTGTATTGAAGGGATAACTATCCGGGTTGCTTGTCTTGCACCTGGAGTAGGAATGATTACAGGAGGCAACGCTTGCACTAGCGGTCGCAAGTTTTCGGGTATTTCAGAGTTGTTTGGGCGAGCTCCCCCAGGGTCGGTAGGTGGGACATGTCCACCAGGTAGAACCAATGCTTTAATTATAGGTGTAGGAGATGAAGTAGGGTAAATCTCAGACGAAATAACCTCTTTTACTTCTTTGTTTATAACCTCTCTTGCTTGCCAGAGGTCATAGCCTAAGTAAACCAAACCTGCCACAGCTGTTATCTCTAGTATCCACAAAGCGCGACTAGTAATCCTGCCGATTTGGAGCTTGCGACGAGGAGGTGACCAATCTTCAGCTTGTGACATATCTATGTCCGATTGGAGGGCGCGCCCAGTTTGTCTGTATTGACGCAATCTTTCCTCCCGAGCCCTACTTTTCTTTATCTTTAGGATTCGCTCGAGCTCCTCTATAGAGAGGTCGTCCACGGATCGTCGATCTTTCACGATTTAGTTTTGCTCCTGGCTACTGCGAACACCTCTCTTTGGAAGAACCATCTAAACGGCGGAGTGTTGAATAGGAATTTTCTGAAAACAGTCAACCACATTGATTCATTTCTGTTTAGGTCCGGACTGTCTAACCAGACCTTGCTGTTAAAACCAGACTTTCGAAGATTTAACCACATGCTTAGCGCACTCTGTTCGTTCACGTGCACATCAAGATTTACAGATACGTTTAGTGCTCGAGGGTTTGCGGGATATAAATGGCCCTGACCTAAAATCATTCGAAATAGTCGGACGAAAGGGTATGCATATAGATCGTACCAAACGTTTGGTGCAGTATGTATAACCATCAATCCATCATGCTTTAGCACACGTAACACCTGCTGAAAAGTCTTCTCCAATTCCCACGGGAAAAGATGCTCTATTACATCTAGCATAAGAACGCGGTCAAAATAATGCTGAGGAAACGGTAAGTTTTTAGCATCTGCCAACGACACTTGGTTGTTGCTTTCTTCACTGAGGCGGCTTATATGTACAGCTGCTGAAGCGTAGTCTATGCCAAAAGTGCAAGCTCCTAGCTTGGAACAAGCGCTGACAATTTCTCCACGACCACAACCTATGTCTAATACTTTCATGCCAGGCTTTATGTTAGCGTACACTAAGGATTTTTGTAATCGTGGAGAAAGCTGTGATCCACGAGTTGATTTGAATTCATCGAACCCTTCACAGGCTGACAAAAAGTACTTCTCGTCATACAGTGCGGCAGGCAGTGATTTCTGGTTGTCGTGCTCAGTTTTCATTTCTGGTTGTCTTGTGATTTATAGCTGGCTTAATCAGTTGAAACAATTGCGCTAATTCAGGCACTTTCATTAGATTCATAAAGGTTATATAGCATATTATTCCGGTTGTGCTAGGAATGAATACGGATGCCAGTTCACTAACAATAGGATTTGGCCAGGAAACATATGTTGTGCACCACAATGTGGCTGCTATAACTAATCCCATCATACTCGCTGCTAGTGTCGCTCTAGTGGCTGTGAACACAAGCCTATGGCCGCGCATGCTACCGACGCGTCGATGCAGCAATATATACATGGTCACGGCGTGATAACACAGTTGTATTGCATTTGCAATAATAAGATCACCTAACTGCATAGGGCGAAACATTGAAGGTAAAAGCGCAGCTGCTAAATATACAACTACCCCCACAACGCCCACCAAGGCTGGTGTCCATGCCTCTTGTCGAGCATAAAAAGCGTTTACTAGCGGTAGGTCAAGTGCAGCCGCTATTATTCCAACCAAATATAGTCGGAGAACGTAAGTTGTCATGGCAGTATCTTTGGGGAGAAAGTCCCCATGCTCTAGTATTAGTTCAACAACTGGTCTTGCAAGAACTAGCAGTCCTATAGCAGCCGGCACTATTAATACCATGACTAACCTTATTGCATGTGATAGCGTTTTCAAAAATGCTTTATTGTCTGACTGGTTGTTCCAATTAGCTTGTCTGGCCAAAGTCGGTAGAATTGCTATTGAGATAGCTGTAGATGTGAGGCCAAGGGGAAACTGCATTATTGTTGTTGCGTAGTCCATCCAAGCGATACTTTGGTCCCCTGTGGCAGATGCTAGTCGATACGATACTCCTCGGCTAATCATGTCAACAACTAACCCTAAGGCTATAGGCAAATATAGTCTAGCTATTCTGCGTATTGCAGGATGATGCCAGTCAACAACTATACCTAGTTTGGTGTCGCGAATTCCTGGGAGCTGAAGAGCCACTTGTAACACTGATCCCGCAAGAAGCCCTATGGCTAAAGCATACACACCTAAACTTTTTGCAAACAACATGGTACATAATACGATACCTAGGTTGAACATAGCTGCATTGAACGCAGGGAGCACAAATCTTTTTAGTGAATAAAGCAGCCCCGCAAGTATGCCGGCGAAATTAAGAAACAGTATGGCAGGTAGAGTGATCCGGAGCAGTTTGGCAGTGATTTCTAGTGTTTCAACTGTCATCCCCCCACTTACTAACCAAGCTATTTGTTCCGCGAAAATCTCCCCCAAAATTACTATAGGGGTTAATATCGCCACACAAACTGTCAACAAAAAAGAGGTGATTAGCCATAGTTCTCGACGGTTTTCTGGTCGGGCATATGAACTGAAAACAGGTATGAGTGCCGCATTAACCATTCCTCCCGCTAACAAATCGTAAAACCACATAGGTATTTTAGAAGCTATATTAAATGCACTTACCAATCCAGTAGCACCGAAGTAGTATGATTTTGCGATATCTCTAACCAAACCTAGCACACGCGAAATGATGTTACCGACCGCAATTATAGAGGCAGCTCTAGCGACACCTGCTAACTCTTCAGGAAGAGATTCGTGGGAAAAGCTCGCTTCGCTACTAAAATCTGACTTAGAGTGCATGTTTTGTTTTTCCCAGTGTATACCACTCATCTTTGACTGATTGTGCAGACTGTGCAGTCATACCATCAACCGCTATTAATTCGTCCAAGCTGGCTTTACGTATCTGTTCTAAGGAGCCGAAGCGTCTAAGTAGCGACTTACGACGTTTTGGCCCAATGCCTGGTATATTTTCGAGTTGTGATGTGATACTGGACTTTTCGCGTCGGTGACGATGATGTTGTAATGCAAATCGGTGAGCTTCGTCTCTTATGCGCTGGACGAGGAACATACCCGCAGATTGGGCATTTAACTTTACCGACAGTTTTTGTTGTGGCAAATGCAATTCTTCTTTTTGTTTCGATATTGCTGCTACTGATATGGTGCTGGTTAGATTGAAGGCTTGAAGAACATTTAGGGCAATATTAAGATGTCCTTTACCCCCGTCTATAAGCAATAAATCCGGTGATTTTGCAAACGAGTCCATCGGTTTTGCTTGAGCAAGTTTTGTCTCTTGGGAACTTAACAATCGTCGGAACCTACGTACTAACACTTCTTTCATGCTAGCATAGTCATCTGGGTTGTCAATTGTTCGTATTGTGAAACGACGATAATGCGATTTGTCAGGTGTGCCCTGATGAAACACTACCATGCTTCCTGTAATCTGCTCGCCCTGTGTGTGGGATATATCAAAACACTCAATACGATTAGGTGTTTTGGGTAGAAGTAGACTTGATTTTAGTTCAGCAAGTGCTGCTTCCTGTTTTTGTGTATCCAAGTGCCATTGAGATCTGACAGCGTCTAAGGTCACCGAAGCATTCTCTGTGGCCATTAGTACAAGTTTTCGTTTTGAACCACGTTGTGGCACTACTAGCTTTGTCTTGGAATTGGGCTGGAGGCTACTCAACCACTTCTCAATAATTGGAGTCTCTGTTATCTGTTCAGGCAGTAGTATTTCGCTTGGTACGAAGGTTGATACGTGATAGAATTGTTTCACAAATGCAGCAAGTATTGATGCATTGTGTTCGTCAGCTGTACCTTCTAATAAGTAGTAATCGCGACCAATAAGTTTACCTAAACGTACAAAAAACACTTGTACGCATGCGTCGTTCTTTTTTCTTGCTAAGGCTACTACATCCATATCTGTTTTATGAGTACCGATAACTTGTTGTTTAGCTACCACCTTATCTATTGCGTGAAGTTGGTCTCGCAATGCTGCTGCTTTTTCGTACTTTTGTTGCTTAGATGCAGAATGTATTTCATTACGTATTCTTCTAACAACAGGTTCTGTGCGGCCCTGTAAGAAGCTACATAAATCGTCTATCATTAGACGGTAGTCGTCCTCGCTAGTGTTACCAACACAAGGGGCATTACACAACTTTATATCCCAGTACAAGCAAGCACGCTTGTCAGCTCCAATAATCACTCTATCGCATGTTAAATAAGGGAATATTTTTCGTAGCAAACTTAGGCTTTGGTGAACTGCCCATACGTTTGTATATGGACCAAAATAGCGATGTCGACTATTCTTTTCCACTCGCTTGCGAGTGACAGTTACTTTGGGGTACCGATCTCCCCAGTGAACCTTTATATATGGGTAACGCTTATCGTCTTTCCAACGCACATTGTATTTGGGTTTGTAACGATTAATCAAGTTGTATTCTAGCAGCAGGGACTCGAGCTCTGAACTCTGGATAATCCAGTCAATATCAATAATTTTTCGCACAAGCTCGCGTGTGCGAGGACTGTGTTGTGATGAGCTTTGGAAGTAAGAACGTACTCTTGTTCGTAGGTTTGTTGCTTTGCCTACATACAGTACCTTGCCGTCCACATCCTTCATTAAGTAGCAGCCCGGTTTGATAGGTAGACTTCTAAGTTGTTTGTCTATTAAGTGCTTTCTGCTATGCATCAGCAAGATTGTAGCACGTAGTTGGGTTATAAGCCGTAATATACGTTGGTTAGGCCCCTGTAAATTTCATGGCAATATTCCTGTGCTATAATCCACGACTAATATGAGTAGAAAAATATGTCAGAGGTTGTTAAGTAGCGTCCTTGTTGTAGTAATGTCTAGCGGTATATATACAAGATCGCTGGCTGCGCCTCAATTTCAAACTAATTTGCTCACCAACCCTGGTTTTGAAAGCTCGTTTGCTGCAGATGGTGTAGGCACCGGATGGCTGAAATGGGTCGTTTCTGGAACACCTACATTTAAACAGATAACAAGTACCACAGACACAAGACGAGTAACTGAAGGTGCCAATGCCCAGCAGATAGAAGGTGCCAACATTGCATACTCTGCAGGGTTGCAGCAAGTAGTCAATGGGCTAACAGTTGGGAAGACTTACAGGTTTACGGCGTATGGTCATGCATGGGCAAGTACTGGAGATGATTCGGGCACTTCTACAGATACCATTAATTTAAGAATAGGCATTGGTCCGGGCAGTACATATGCGGCTGATGCCAATATTACCTGGTCAGGCGTTTACACTTATACTGATACATATGGTCTCATGAGCGTCGAAGTTGTTGCTACTGATATTACGGCTACAGTATTCACTTGGGCGGAAGCAACGGCTGCTCGTAAACATAATGATGTATATTGGGATAATGCTTCGTTTGTGGAAGCCGGATCTGCGATAGCAACGGAAGCTAGCTCTGATGCTACAGTTGAAGCGACCGCACAGACAGCACAAGCTACTCAGGCTCCTAGCGTGCTTGTGGCCCCAACTGATTTTCCTATGCCAACCCCTGACGACACCGGCCAAATCATATATTATGTAAAACCAAATGATAATCTGGTGCATATTGCTACTATTGCTTGTGGCGAAACTATGGAGTGTGTAGAGAAAATTAGACTCCTAAACCCGGGACAAAACCTTGATATTATTTACCCCGGCCAGAAATTGATAATTGGGGAAACACAAAATGTGGTTTCTCCAAATGGAAGTGCAGAACTCAGCGAGACTCTTGAGTCGTCAGACAGCACAACGTCGGATATACAAGATACAGAATCGACAGATAGTATTGTTGAAGAATCGTCCGAAGGAATGGAAAACGTAGAACAAGATTCTGAAGTTGTTGAATCAACTCCCACGCCAGACGAAACAGGGGCTATCTGCGTGACATTGTATTCTGATATTAATGGAAACGGAGTGCTAGATTCAGGAGAAAGCTTGGTGACTGATGGAACTTTCAGTCTTGTGGACTTAGAAAACGGCGAGACCGTTGACACTTATAACACTGATGGGACAAGCGAACCCTACTGTTTTAGCGAGCTGGCTACAGGAACATATAGGGTGGTATCAACAGCCCCTGTCGGTCACACGCCTACCACTAGAGTTGACTGGGACCTAACTTTAGCAACAGACAGTACTGCAAACCTTGAATTTGGAGCTCAATTTACGGGAGAGAACATAGAAACCGCTACTGTTGAGCCAGAAAATACACCTCTTCGACCTGCATTGATGGGAGCGTTTGGAGTAATGTTGTTGCTGTCTGCTGCTGGCATAGCAGGTTATATGGTTGTAAGTAGGCGTAAATAAACCCACAAAGCAGTTCTTAGCAAAATATAATGTTCTATTATTGAGCCCCTACATTGAAGGGTGGTAGATAACCCTTTGTACCAACATATTGATCAACTGAAGTCCAGGGACAATTAACATATGGGTTTTTGCCTTTTTATAAAAGCTCTCATACGTTCAGCATATAAGGAAAACGCAAAGAAATATAGATGTTACTCTATTGTGTGAATATATTGCTATGTTACTACCATGCTGTGAGCCTTTCCTTTTACACCCATCGTTTCATCGCTTTTATTTTACGCGGCATATATGCTTCATCAGCCTAAAGCACCTTTATGTACGTGTAACACTTTCCAGCTTATACTGGATTAGCTTGTTTTAATAAATTGCTTGCTATGGCTTAGTGTGTCACGGTGCTATAATTTTTATGTGCCAAAATACAACCGCAATAGTATCCGGATGGCAATCTTACTTCCATTAGGTGCATTTGTACTTCGAGTTATTAGGTTAGATTATAAACCTCTATGGTGGGACGAGGGACGTAATGTTTTTTTCGCTAACTTAGATTGGCAAAGCGCAGCAAATGTAGCAGTAAGAAGTGGGGATGTGAACCCACCTGTATACAGGATGTTGTTAAGTGCTTGGATGTCAACTGTTAGTCCATCACCCCTCACTATTAGATTGCTTTCCGTTTTCTTTGGAGTGCTCACCGTTGCGGTGATATACAGGTTTGCAGTAGAAATATTTAATAGGCGTGTTGGTACCATAACAGGTGTCTTGAGTGCGTGTGCACCTGCTTTTATCTATTATTCCCAGGAAGCTAAAGGATACACATTGATGGTGCTAGCTGTTGTATGGTCGTCCTGGGTTTGGTACCGTCTTCATAGCAGCACACTTAATAAACAACAAAGTTTGTGGTGGTCAGCATCTATCGCTACTTTTATGGGAGCTGGCTCACACTATTTCTATTTTCTCTTTGTGTTTACACAAATAGTGTGGACTGCAGCGTGGTGTTGGTTGCCTGATGGAAATAAAAGAACTACACCTAACACAAAACATCTGGTTAAGTGGATAGCAGTACAAACACTAGGCGTAACACCTATTCTTATTTACTCCTGGCATTCGATAATAGCACTGATGGCTGGCTTTAAGGGCAGTCTGTCAGGAGGATTACCTTTCCATATTCCATCTTTAGACGATTTGGCACGATGGGGAGCTACAACGATGCTAGAGTCGTCAAACCCTTACAGACATGTGAGCCTATTTCTAGGTGAGTTTTTCCACGAAAACATTATTGGTCCGAACTCGATGTCCAACCTAAGATTGGTGATCGGATCAACTGTACTGGTAGCTATTTATATGGGTTTGAGAAGGTATTCTTCGAAAGTGTTTCCTAAAAAGAATCTGGTGATGTGGGTATTTATACCGTCTATCCTCAGCCTGATATTTTCTTTTATGTTTAGTTATTATTATGCGAGATTCCTTATTTTTGTCTTGCCAGCAATATTCTTACTAATAGCTAGTGGCTTACAGTCACTATGGAAAAGTGGCAGGGTGCTATTCTTTGCAACAGGGTTGGCGCTATTGGTTGTGTGGACTGGGTACCTGTCAAGCTACTATACAGACCCGGGAGATATTGATGAAGACTGGCGAGGGCTTGTAGACTACTTGGCTCAGGCGCATCGACCCGGAGACCTGGTAGTTCATACTTATGACTGGATGCAAGGTTACATTCATGTCTACACAGAATCTAATGACGATTTCGACTATTTTTATGTTGCTGGACTAAACACCAAATCACTTGCATCGATGTCTGTAGCCAGAGAAAGACTTTGGTTGCTAGACTATGAGAATACACCTTTTAGTTATGGCAATTGGCCTGGTGCTTGGATGCGTGAACATTATGCGCTAGCTGGCACACACACATTTGGAAATTCTTCCATAAGTGCTTTCGTACACCCCGACAATCTAGGCAATGTTGACAGGAGTGTTCGGTTCACTAATGGTATTGAAATGAATTGGGTGCCAGTAGAATATAAGAGAAACTCCGGGGACGCAGTTGCTGTCGAGTTGGTTTTTGGCGCCCCGACCAAGAGATTAGATGCGTATCAGATATTCTTACACTTGTTAGATAGTGAAGGAAAATTGATTGCCGGCAATGATATTGGCCCATACAATAATCTGCGACCCACGGTAACATGGAGTGCTGGAGAAATAGTACATAGTCCCCACGCCTTGTTGCTCCCATTTGATATTGTGGCTGGTGAATATGAACTACATGCTGGGATGTATAGTATAGAGACTGGCATGCGGTTACTAACAGAGAATGGCAAGGAGTCAGTAAGGCTTGGTTTAGTCGAAATACCGCAGAAAAAGTTCTGACCAATCAAGACAGCCATTTAACCAATCTAATAATACCCATATGTGCTGGTCTTCGATGAGCTGATTCATTATGTCTTTGAAGAATGTCTGTACGATTCTCGTGGTAGTATGAATATGCACGTAACAACATTTCACTGTTGTTAAGAGTGGGATACCAGCCTAGCTCATGCTTAATCCTAGTAGTATCAAATTGAAAATCTTCCGCTATCATTTTGTACTGGTACGGTCCTAGCGGAGAAAGATGTAACCAGTGTGCTATCTTCATGGCAAGTAA
>MDTC01216296.1_pt1 | contig 32214 bp, 49 predicted proteins | sample 811181 | NCBI WGS metagenome assembly MDTC01 (sample SAMN05326644, study PRJNA326480) | marine metagenome | isolation source: seawater | place: Pacific Ocean: North | collected 2011
AGTTTCATTATTGAAAATACCAGAAGTTTTAGTAGTTTTTGGTGGAGAAATATTAAGAGGAAATTGTGTAACAAAAGAAAGTTCTACTGCATTTGATGCATTTAAATCGCCAAATGGCGGATTAATTGGAAAAATTGGAGTACATATTGATATTTATAAAGATAAATTACAAAAAAATACAGTAACAAATATGCCATCTAATCTTCAAAGTAAATATATATCAAAATTATCAACTACTGGCTGGAGGGTAGATGATTGGAATAGTAATATTAAAATAGAAGTAATAACATTAGTACCACAAAATAATGCACCAATATTAAATGCAGCAATAGATTTAAATCCTGATGGTATAATATTAAGAACCTATGGTATTGGTAATGCGCCTATTGGTGATAAAGAATTTATTAAAGCATTAAAAAGAGCAATATCAAAGAATATAATAGTTATTAATTCAACACAATGTCTCCATGGTGGTGTAGAAATGCAATATTATAAAACAGGAAAAATATTACAACAACTTGGAGTTATTGGAGCAAAAGATATGACTCATTCATCATCATTTACAAAATTATTTTATTTATTACAAATTTTAGGTAAAAAAAATATAGATATTATAAAGAATTTATATCAAGTAAATTTAGCGGGGGAAATAACTATAAATCAATATGATGTTAATGTTCATAATTATTTAATAAATTATTTTAATTTATATCAAGAATTAGGATAAATATATATAACTTTGTTTTAATTATTTATTATATTCTATTTTATATAATTCATGTTTATTACTTAATTTATTAGTAAATTTAATACATTCAATTGGTTCCCATTTTTTAAATTTTTTATTAAATTTGCATTTCATATATACACTTTTTTTAAGATTAATAAATTTATCTTCATTAATATTTTCAAATTCTTCATCATCATCGCTCATTTCTAATAAGTCTAAATTTTTGTTTTCTTTAATATTTCTAAATATATTATTCATCATAACACTAGTTTTATAACTAAAAACACCTGCATAATTATAAAACTCTTCGCCCTTATTTCCACTACAGTATAAACTATATATATCTTGATTAATATTGGCTTTAATTTTAAATATAGTTTCTTGAATATTATTATTAACTTTATTTATAATAATTCTATTATTTTTGGATAAATTACTATTAATTATTTTAATTCCATAAATATCATAACTGTTATGTTTAATATAATTATATGCTTTTGATAAATTTTCAGTCATAATTGGAAGACCCATTATAACAAATTGTTTAGTGTAAGCTTTTTGTTGTAATTGTTCAGAAAATATATTTTTAAAAATATTAATTTTTTTTTCAAATATATAGTTTGATACCTCTTCATCCATATAGTAATAAATATCTTCAAATGTAACTATTGGAATATTATTATTAATAAAATATCTACCTAATATTATTGTATTATATGATAACTCATTTTTAAAACATAAGTTAACTATTTCAATCTTAGTAAATTGTTTATATTTATTAATATGCATTAATACACATACATCTTCATTTTTATAAGTAGTAAACCAGATAATAACAGGGGTACCCTTGGGTATTAACATAAAGTAATCTCCGTAAACTTTCTTATGTATAATTTCATCATAAGAAAGTTCAATGTTAGGTAACCGATTGATAAAATAATATTTGTCAAACATTATATATTATTTTTATATTTATTCTTTAATTCAATTTTATTATTTAACTAACATTTTGATAAATTTTTGTAAAAGGATTATTTTCATCATTGCTAGTACTATTATCTTTTAATTCATTAAAAAAATTTTTTAATTCATTTTTCATGTCGTTTTCATCAATTGGGGATATATCTTTTTTAAAATTATTAATCTGTAGATCATTTATATTTGTAGTAGATTTTGAAATAATATTTTCAATATCTTTATAATTTTCACTAGGTTGTATAACTAAATCTTTTACTTTAGGTACAGTTAATGTATCTTTAAAAAATAAAAATAAATGATGTATAATTGTTATTAATATTAATGAAATTATTATCCATAAAGTTATATCGTAAAACATATATATATAATTAATTTATATACTTAATTATATATTATAACGATTTATTTATAATTTACTTTCTTCCAATTTATAGATTTATCATTAGTAGTTACACTTGCGTATGTAGTTGCATTTAATCCATCACCTAAATATTGTGTATATAAAGATATATAACATTTTTCATATATAATATTATTTGGATCAAAACTAAATTTACCATCAGGTGATTTAATATTAGTAAAGTATGAGCTACACATTATATCAAATTTTTCACGTATATTGATACCATTAATACCAAAATAATTTAAAATCTTAGGCATATAAGATGATAATGTATTAGTAGCAATAGCCAAATCTGTTTTATTTACTAATAGTTTTTTAAATTCATCTATAGTCATACTATTATTAAAATCAAAAAATATAATACCAACATTATTTTTAATATCAATACTTGAATTAAATGGAATAATTAATGCAATTTTTATTGTATTTTTATTTAAAGCAATTAATGCATCTTTAAATACTGTATAATATGTCCAAAATTTTCTATTATAATTTATACTTTTTTGGATATTATATATTTTTTTATAATTATAAATATTAGTACTTGAAATGTTATTTGATTTTGATAAATATAGATTTAATATACTAGGAATATTGTATAAAACAGAAGTTATTCTAAATAATAAATTAGGGTTTGAAATAGGTAATGATACTTGACCTATCATAACTTCAATAAATTTTATTAAATTAGAACCTCCAATTAAACTATGATTAACATAAATTTCAATAATATTATTGGTATTTTTTTTAATATCAATGAGTTCATTATTATGATAAATATTATTAATATTATTATCACATAAAGAATTAATTAAGGTTAACATATCGTGTGATTCAATATTTGTAATTATATTTTTATAAAATATTTTATTAGGATTTATTTTAATACATAATGTTTTTTGATTATCTTTTAAATTATGAAAATTATCTTCTAACGACATTTATTTAATAAATTAAGTAGTTTTTATATTAGAATATAATTAAATTTAAATATTCTTTAATTTTATCTAAAATATTATTATCTAAAAATTTAGATCTAAAAAATGCATCATAAATATTATTATTTTTATATTGTAAAATAAATGATATATTATCTTTAATATCTATTTTATATTCTATTTCTTGTAATTCAATTAAAATATGGTTAATAGGTATAGTATTTACAATTTTTTTATTTATTATACTATTATCTATTAATAGTTCAATACCATTAATAGAAATTGACTCAATTTTTTTGTCATTAGGATATAATCGATTTATGATATCATTTTTAATTTCAAAAATACCAAAATCAGAATATATTCTTTTAATATATTTTGTATTACTAATTAAATTATTATTATTAAAAGACATCGGTAAATTTTTTATATATATGAGCATATATATCTAAATAATAAAGTATTTAAACTTATTTTATATAATAATTTTAAGAATGACACATTTCATAAGGGTAGAAAAAGATGGAATATTAAAAGAAGAAAGTTTTAATGATATAAATAATTTATATAAAGATTGTAGTTTAAGAAAGCCCGAAGGTTTTGAGATAATTAAAAATTATGAAATTAATGATAAATTATATGAAATTTGGGGCCGGATAAATGGTAGAACTAATATTTTAAATAAATATAAATTTCCAAATATAAATATTAATATTTATGGTGTATGTGCTATTATATGTAAAAAAAATAATGAGTATTTAGATCTAACTTTATTAGATTGGAATAATTATATTAGTAATTTAAGTAATATTAAATTAAAAGATGATTTAATTAATAATAATGTAAATAATGATGATGATAATGATGATAATGAAAGTGATAGTGAAAGTGAGTTTGATGATTATGATTTAGAATTAAAGTCAGAAGATTATTTATATTCAAGTGAAGAAGAAGATTAGTTTTTTATATTATTATAAATTTCTCCATTAAGAAATTGTACTGTATTAAAAGTGGTACTTCTATATGCTATTATCCACCATGATACATTACTTGATGTATATAGTACATATTTACATGTAGACATAATTAACAATATAGGTAATAATAAAGATATATCATTATAATTTTCTTCTTTATTATTTGTATAGTGTATTCCCTCTAACAAATAATTAACTTTGTTTTCTTTAATAAAAATTAAATTCTGTAATTTTTTACTTTTAATAAAATCATAAAATTCTCCATCATCTGTTTGTAATAAAATATTAATATTTTTATTTGAATTAATAATTTTTAAAAGTGTATTAAAAATTGTGTTAAAATTTTCGCGCCCAGTTTCTTTATATTTATCGCATCCTCTATAGTATAGAGCTACAGTATTTTTAGGATCAATATTATATTTTTTAATTAAATTATTATATATATCCATAATTCTTTGATTTGGTTTATAATATTTATTTACAATAGGTGATATTATTCTAAAATTAGTATAATTATAATTCCAATAGTGCAATCCAGTTTCGTGACATTTTATTGAATTACTTACTATAGGAACTTTCATATATTTAATTTTATTTTTATCAGGTTCTTCAAAAAAATCATATGTAATAGGTTTATTATTCTTTTGATAAAGTAAAAATTCATTAGTAATATCTATTTGACTTGGTAAATGTGAAAATTTATTAATAATATCTATTATCTTTTCTAATTTGACTGTGTTACAAGAAAAAAATCCATTCCCCTCGTTACAATTTATACAAATACCGCGTGGAACTCTATTAGTAAGTTTTTTATAATTATATATAGTATCGGTAAGGTTATTATCATGCCGACTACCTCTAAAGAAATTTTTTTTTTTATGAAACATATTCATTATATATATTATTAATATTATATTAAAAATATTTATAAAATTGATTATTTAAATATAAAATTTTATAAAAGATAAAATGATAGCAATAAATAATGCTGATAATTTTAGAGATAATGTTAAATTACAATTAATAGAGTTACTTAATGGTAAGGATAAATATGGTATTAATTTAGAAAAAGGAATATATAATTCAGTATTAAAAATGGCAGAAGATAGAAATATTGTTAAAAAATGGGAAAATAGTTATTTTGTTGAATTATATATAAATAAATTTAGAACTATTTATAATAATTTACAAAATAACAATGTAAAAGATTTAATTATTAATAAATCAATTAAACCGCATGAATTAGCCTTTATGACACATCAAGAAATGTTGCCTACAAAATGGAGTCATTTAATTGAAGATCTTAATATTAAAAATATCAATAAATATACGCCAGTATTAGAAGCAGCATTAGATGGAAGTGAAGAATGTAAAAAATGTAAAGCAAGAGGATTATCTAAAGAAGAATATAGTAAATGTACATATTATCAATTACAAACACGGAGTGCTGATGAACCAATGACAACGTATTATACATGTATAAATTGTGGATCAAGATGGAAACGTTAAAATATTATATATATATAAAATGAAATTTCTAAATTGTATGTATGGCATAGTAAATTTTTGCACATATTTACATGAATATATTCCAATAGTGAATACAAGATTGATGGTTCCTCTTTTTAATTATCCATTTATAGATTCATTTAATTATGGATGTATAGAGAGAAGAAATTATAAAAATAAGAATGGAATAAGATTTTTAGTTCAAGATCATCATTGCATTCCATATCAATTTAGAAATCATCCTTTATTAAAAAAAACACAATTTAATATAAATTGTTCAAGAAATTTATTAATGATGCCAACATATTATGGAAAAGAAAAATTAAATTTGAATAATAATATAAGAATTCATGATGGAGGACATTCACAATATAATAAATTTATTGGTAAAAATTTAGAATTAATATATAGAGAATATCATACACTTGATGAGCAGCAATATCAATTATGGTTATTACTCCATTATTTAAAAGATAATATAAAGTATAATAATGATATTATTCCATGGGAATAATTATTTATATTTTAATATATCAATTTCATTGGTAGTTGTAGGAAAATTTTCTTCACCATAAACTTCTTGTAATAATAGCCACTCAAATAGTCCGCCTGTATAAATATAAATATTATTAAATCCCAAATTTTTTAATTGTTTATATTTAGTTAATACTGAATTATCATAACTATTTTTTCCATATATAATTATTTTAATTTCTCTATTGGTCTTAATATATTTATTAAGTAATTCTATTTCTTTGTCAATAGAAAGTGTATTTAATATTAAACAATTTTGATTATTACTATCTAGTGTATTAATAATAAGACAATTAGAATCTTTAATATTATCTACCATATTTTCAAAATTGTAGTTTCTTTCTATTGCTGAATTTTCAAATAAATTAAATAATCGCATAATTAAAATAATAAATATTTTATTTATATTAATATTAACTTAAATAAAATATTATTGATAATCTTCTGGATTTTCTTCTTCAAAACTACTAATTGTATTAATATCAGTATCAAGTATTTTATTCTCTCCAATAATAAAATCAATACACTCTTTTGATACTAGATCTCTATATTGTTTTCTAATATCTTTAATATTATTATTTTTAATATATTTCCATTCTTTAAATTCCATAATATTACCTTGTGCTGTATCCCAAAATCCAATTTTTTTAGCAATTTCTGCCCATACATCATCAAGTAAATCTGGATGACCTACATTTGGAATAATAGATATACTTACAGTCCCTGTAATATTAGGATCTTGCCATGAAGGAAGTGACTTTAAACTATCATATAATTTTTCAGCTTTAAAAATTTTAACAGGAAATTTAGGTTCAATTGTAACTCTATCAACATCAACTTGTGTAAAAGAATCTAAATTAACTTTTGGTAAACATATAGGATCAATTAACATTGCTTTATTAATACGATTAGATTCTAATACTTCCGGATTAAAAGAAGAATGTGAAATATATGAAACAGTATTAACATTTAATCCATCTGCTATATCAAAAATATCATTTTTTGTTAATGGTGTAAAATCATTAATAGAAACAATTGTAACCTTTTCTTTTAAATTATTAATAAATTCATTATATAATTGTCTTGGCATAGTATTAAATAAACCTGATGAAAAAATAACAGGAGGACCTGTTCCAACAAGTGATACTTGTTTTCCTGAATTTAATGTTATTGTAGGGTTAAATAGTTGAAATCCTAATACTAAGAAGCTAAATACACTAAACATTTATATTATTGGATAATATATTTTTAAACTATTTTAAAAAATTTTAATTAAATTCTACAACAATTTCTATTTCTTCTTTTTTAATACTTTTTGATGCTGATATAGATAATTCTTCTCTCTTTTTTCGGGTTTTAGCATTGTAAACATTCTTTTTTTTTGAACTACTATTTCTATTATTCATATCTGATTCAATTTCACTATAATTATCTTCTATATATTTAACTACATCATTTTGAATTGCCCATTTAAAAAAATTTAATTGTCCAATTGTAGTTTGAATAAATTGGTCATTTTTATATGGTACAGTAATTCGTTGCCATCTACAAAAAGGATCAAATCTCTTTTTTGAATATGCTTTTAAATTTAACTTATAATCATTATAAACTTTAAATCTATTTGTCTCTCCCCTATCAATTATAGTATAGTGTTTTTTAGCATAATTAGTTGCAAACCAATCAACTATTCTAAGAGAAATTCTTGAATTACCATTTATAATACTTAACATTTTATCCATATTAATATTATTATTATTGTTATAATATTCTAGTAATTTATTTAATAATAAATCATTTTGTTTAATATAAGCCATTTTATTTAATTTAAAACTATTAATATTTAAGTTAAAATATAACATATTTAATTTAAATATTAATATTATATATTAATAATGATTATTAATGAATACAAAAATATAAAATTTAATATAGGTAAAGATGCTAATGATAATTGGTATATGTTAGATATTTTTTCAAAAATTAATAATAAATATATCTGGTTTCATTTAAATAGTTTTTCATCTCCATATGTTATAATGGAATTCTGTAAGGATGACTTAGAAAAAAAATATACTAAAGATGAAATAATAGATATTTTAAATTATGGTTCAAATTTATGTAAAAATAATAGTAAATATAAATTTCTTAAAGATATAAAAGTTATATATACATCATTAAATAAACTTAAAAAAACTGATAAAATTGGTGAAGTCATAATAAGTGGTAAAAAAAATTTATTATCTTTACATTAATTTATTAAGACTTTTCTAAAAAAGAATCTTTTGGTATTAAAAATTTTTCTTGATCATTTATTACATCACTAAATTTTTTTGTTAAAAAAGGATTTTGATATGTTTGTACTAACATTGGTCTTTCCTGTAAAAAAGTTTCATATTTATTTATATTAAATTTTTCTTTATTTCTTGTCATTTCTGCTCTCAGGGGAATATTACTTATAATTTCATTTTTATTATTTAAAATAGGTTTATCTGTTTTATTTGTTTTTGTAAATTTTTCTCCTTTGCTCCATTTAAGTTCAATCATATAATAATATATAAGTTTTTTCTTTGTTAAATTAAATGAATATTTATTCAATTAAAGAATGTTTAGATAAAAGAGAAGAAATTTTTAATCTTTTATCTCAATTGACAGATTCTCCTTTATTAAATCAGTCTGATTTTAATAATATAGTTAATAATCTTTCTGATAAACATAAAATATATGTTTATATTGAAAATAATAAAGTTTTAGGTATAATAACTGTATTTATTGAACAAAAATTAATTCATAATGGATCTAATGTTGCACATATTGAAGATTTAGTTGTAGATAATAATTTTAAAAATATGGGCATTGCTACTAAATTAATAAATTATATATTAGATAACTTAGAATATAATATATATAAAATTATTTTAGATTGTAAAATAGAATTAAAAGATTTTTATTCAAAATTTGGGTTTGAGAATAAAAATATTCAGATGGCAAAATATATCTAATAATAGATAAATCTTTTCCATAAAGCAAATAATAAAATTGCTGCACTAAATTGCGCAATTAAATAAAATATTGTATCTTTTTTATCATGTTGTCCTATAAAGTATTTACTTATAGTCACAGCTGGATTAAAATGAGCTCCTGATAATTTAGAAAATAATAAAATAAGTATAGTTATACCTATTCCAATAACAAATGCATTACCTTTACTAAAAAAAACTAATAATAAAAGTAAAAATGTACCTAATACTTCTATTAAGTATACTATAATTGGATTACTAACTTTCATAACTATATTATATATAAATAAATTAAATATAAATTTATAAAAAATAATTATGGACTGTAACAAAATAATTAATGAATATATAATTAAAATAAAAACTAAAATAGATAATAATGAAAATGATAAAGAATTTTTTGAATTAACAAAATTATTAGTAAATTATTTAGATAGTAATTTAATTAATAAATTTACAACAAATGATATTGTAAATAATAATGATTATATTTTAGCTCAAACTGCTATTAAATTTTATCATAACAAAGATTATAATCTTTGTAATAATATTATTACAAATATTTATAATAAATATAAAGATAGTAAATTAATTGATATAAAATTATTACATATAATAGGTAGTTATATTACAAGTAATACTTATTATAATTGTAAAATAGAAGCATGTGATAAATTAATAAAAATTTTAGAAAATAATGATTTATCTATATTATCGGTTAATTTTACTCAATATCTTAAAAACACTATATGTCATTATTATTTAAAAATAGGTTTATACGATAAATGTTATCCTTATATTAATAATATAAATTCATTGCAATATTTTAATTGTAATGAAATGAAAATTTTTTCTATAAATGATACTAATAAATCTCTATTATTATATGATGGTGGTGGATTAGGTGACTTTTTTATGCTTGCTAGATTAATATTTCCGTTAATTGAATTATATAAAAATAATATTATATATGTTTTAGTGCCACCAAAACTTAAATGGATTTATGATAAAGTTTTTGATAATTATATAAATATTAATATTATAGATAAATTTGATAAGTTAAATTATGATTATCATTGTTCATTAATAAAATTAATACATTATTTAAATATTAATTATGATAATATACCTTTCAATAATTATTTAAAAAATATTAACATTACAAAAACATTAACATCAGATAATACAAAAATGTGGATTAAAAGTAATATTAATCATACTTATATAATTAATTGGAAAGGTAATAATAATAATTTAAATGGAACTGATAGAAATATTCCTTTAAATAAACTAGAAATTATTTTTAATACAAAATTTAATTTTATTGTATTGACAAAAGAATTAACTAATAGTGAAAAAAATATTTTGAAAAAATATAATAATGTTATCATATGCAGTGATAATATTGATAAAGATAATGCTTTTAGTGATACAATTAAAATTATAAAAATGGTAACAGGAATTATAACTACAGATACAAGTTTAGTACATATTGCTGGAACATTAAATGTTCACACAATTTTATGTTTAGATTATGGTTATCATTGGATTTGGGGAAATGGTATTAAAAGTAACTGGTATCCAGATATTAAAATTATTAAACAGGATAGTCCATTAAATTGGAATAATGTAATTAAGAATGTAATAGAATACATAAATAAATATAAAATTGAAATTATTTAAAAATATATATATAATATATTATAATATGCAGATCTTTGTTAAAACACTAACAGGAAAAACAATTACTCTTGAAGTTGAACCTTCAGATACAATTGATAATGTAAAGGCAAAGGTACAAGACAAAGAAGGTATTCCACCGGATCAACAGCGTCTTATTTTTGCAGGAAAACAATTAGAAGATGGACGTACACTATCTGATTATAATATTCAAAAAGAGTCTACTCTACATTTAGTACTTCGTTTACGTGGAGGGTTTTAATAAATTATAGAGAAATGAAAAATTGAAAAATATATTTTTTAATTTTGTGATTTAAAATGACTACAGGAACTTTCCTCAACATTTCAAATCAAAATATGCATAACATAATAAATAATACAAATAATAAAAATATTAATTATAATAATTATAATAATAATTATAACAATATTGATAATATATGTAATAGAACAGGTATTACATATATTAATGACTTATGTAATATAATTTTTAATAAGTTTGGTAATATTATTGATAATAATATTATGAATAATTTTAATTTAATAAAATTAGAAATGAAAAATTTATATAATAGAATTGGTGTTTTAGAAGATAATTGTAGAACACTACAAGAAAATTTAATTTCTAATCAATCTAGATATATTGATTTACAAGAAAATTATAATGCACAACTAGTAGAATCTAAAAATTTAAAAGATTTTAAAGAATTGCATGAATCTGATATGGATCAGAAAAAATTTTGTTGTATATGTTTAACTAATATTAAAACACATACTGCTGTTCCTTGTTTTCATTATGCCTATTGTGAAGAATGTATTTCTAAATTACCTAATAATTCATGTGCAATCTGCAAAAAAGAATGTTCTTTTCAAAAAATTTTTGAACCATAATATAATATTATATAAATATAAATGAGTGAAGATATAAATACACAAGTAAATAGAAATGAAAATATTGATAAAGAAAATAAAAATGATAGTTCAATTATACCTAATATTACAATTTTTTCTTTAGCTTCAGGAAAAATTTTTCAAACAAATGCATGTAATAGATTAACAGACATAATATTTGTATTTTTTTCATTAGGAGGATTTGGATTTGGTATAATAGCTTGGTTTCTTATTGATAATATAACCTCTGTAGGATATATTTTATCAGGATTATTCTCTAGCATATCATTATATAGTTTAAGAAGAATGAGATTAAGAGCTGCTCTTCAAAAATCAGTTAATGTATTAAAAGAAGAAAATGATGAATTAAAAGAAAATAATGAAGAATTAAAAGAAAATATAGATGAATTAGAAGATAATATTGATAGTTTAGAAACTATACAAAAAAATTTAAGCGATGATTTATCATTACTTAAAGAAACTATTGGAATATTTGGTGAAAATTCTGATGAAATAATAGATAATCTTAAAATAATCTATATAAATCTTAAAAAAGAAAATGAAGTATATTCTAAAATAAATAAAAATACAATATATCTACATATTTTACATATTATAAAACATTATGATAAAAGAAGCCAATTTTTATTAACAACAAGTGATCTTGAAAAGGCAAAAAATACTTTAATAAATGCATTTCCAAATCTAGATTATGATGAATTAAAAACTAAAATAACAAATAATAAAATAACTGCAACTAATATTATAGAAAGTATTAAATTATAATAAATGTTAAATTCATATATATATGAACATTACTCTTAATGATACATTATTACAAAATGATAAAATAATTTCTGAGAGAGAAAATGAAATTAATAAATTAGAAAAAGGTGTAGTAGAAATAAGTGAGCTATTTCAAGATTTATCAATATTAGTTCAACATCAAGGTGAAACAATTGATAATATTGAAATTAATATTAATAATTCGAGAAATAATATTAAAAAAGCTAATAAACAATTAGTCAAAAGTAACAAATATCTAATTACTAGACGTAGATGTTACTGTAAAATTATTTTATTTACATTTTTTTTAATTATAATTATAATTATAATTTTAAAGTTATTCTAAATCTTTAAAGCTAAAATTTATTATACATCTACACATAGAGATAAAAGGAAATAGTAACTTTTTGTAATTTTTTATGTTATTTTAATATATATGTTGAAATTTTTTATAAGAACTAAATATAGTAAGGTTTTAGTTAGTCATTTTGAAAAACCACGCAATGTTGGTAGTTTTAATAAATTAGAAAAAAATATAGGTACTGCAATTGTTGGTGCACCTGCTTGTGGTGATGTTATGAAATTGCAAATTAAAGTATGTCCTGAAAGTAATATAATTAAAGATGCAAAATTTAAAACATTTGGATGTGGTTCAGCAATTGCTAGTTCTTCATATGCTACTGAATTTATTAAAAATCTAAATATTGAAAAAGCATATACTGTATCTAATCGTGATATAGCAAAACATTTAAAATTACCTCCTGTTAAATTACATTGTTCTATGCTAGCAGAAGATGCTATAAAATTAGCTATTGATAATTATAAAAAAAATATATACTAATTTTATAATGGGTGGACAAGTTAATAGTGAAGATTCTAGTAAACCTACACAAAAAGGTGGATTTAAAAATAATAATATTAATATTATAATCTACTATTTTATACAAATTATTGTTCTAATAAATATAAAATAGATAATGCTTCTGATCTATCATTAGGATTTTTACACAACATATTATTTATAATAATATTCTTTATTTTCTTTGGAGTCCAGAACCACTCCATTGCATATTTTGGATTATATCGTTTATTTTCAAACATTTCATAAAGTAAAATTCCACAAGAATAAATGTCTACCTTATTATTATATTTGCCAGATACATGTGCTTCTGGTGCCATATATCTTTCTGTACCTACTTCAATGGTTAAATCATGAGAAATATTCTCAGCTAATTCTGATAAATTATCATATGAATTTATTTTTTCTAAATTATAAAATTTTGATAATCCAAAATCTGTAATCTTAGCAACTTTTGAATTAGTTAATAATATATTAGTAGGTTTAATATCTCTATGAATTAATGAATTAGGTTTTCTATTATGAATATATACTAGTCCTCTTAAAATATCTGTCATAATTTGAATTTTTTGACGTTTATATAAATGTGGTATATTATCTAATAAATTTCCTTTTGGAATATATTCCATCACTATTATAAAAGGATCATCTATATATCCTAAAAATTGAACAATATTAGGATGATGAAGTTTTGTCATAATTTTAAATTCACGTAATACTAATTCTTTTTCATGTTTGCATATATTTTCATTTATTACTTTTGCTACAACATATGTTTCTCTCCACTTTGCTAGATATACAGTGGCAAAGGATCCATTTCCTATTATTCTATCTTTAAAAATAAAAAGTTCCCAAGGTGGTATTTCCCAATCATTAAATATTTTATCTTTTAAATAATAATACTGTTTTGGAATTCCATCATGTAGACTAATATCACATATATTTAAATCTATTCTTTTACCAGGTGGTTTTTTAACAAACATAAATTAATATTAAATTAATAAATTAATTTATCTTTATTTGGTTATTTTAATTCCAATAATTACAACAAATAAGCCTAAAAATTTTCTTAGTGTTAATATTTCTTTATATATCAATATATCTATTATAGTTGTTAGAATTAATCCAACACCACACCATATGGTATATGCAGTACTTAATGAATACTTTACCAATGATTTAGGAAATATATAAAAACTAACACCATATCCCATGTAGACAGGGATATACCAAAGTTTATTTTTTAATGTATATTTTAATCCACAAGTAGCAGATGTTTCTAATAATATTGAAGTTAATAGATATGTTTCTGGTTTAATTATCATAATAGTATTTAATGAAGTATAGGATTGTGGTATAATTAATGGATTATTCATATATTTTACGATCATATTATAAATATATAAAAAAAAATTGATTTATAATAAAAATATTTTAACTATTAAATATTAAAATGCAAGCCTCTCCACTTGATTTAAATGATAGCAACATGCCTCGTTTTGAATGGCCTTTGCATTCGCCTTCAACTGATACAACAGCATCTATTTCTCCAAGTAAAGAAAAACAGTTAATTGATCGTATTCAAAATTTAGAACTTACAGTTAGTAATCTCTTAACTAGAATTGTTGAACTAGAAAAAATTAAATATAAAGATGAAATTTTAAATAAAGATTGGTCTATAAGTACAAAAAAAGCATTATATAATAGTCCAGAACTTTTAAGAAGCAAAAGTAGTTTAGTTCAATATTTTGCAAAACGCGCAGGGTCAAATAGTGTATAAAATATAATTATTTTATATACTAATATTTATTTTCTAATGTTTTAGATATAATTGTAGATGGTAAAAACATTTCTGTCAATACTTTATAATTATATAATAATAAACCATTCTGCATAGAAGATAAGGATGATAATAAACATATTAAAATATATATTATTATTTCATGCACTCTAAGTGTTAAATTTGTTCCAATATAATTAGGTAAGTATTTTGGTAAAAATGTTAATAATATACTAGAAATAATTGTTAATTTAATTATTTTTTCAGTAGATATATTTTTTTTAAAAAGATATTTGTTCCAAATATATATTAATATATTCATTATTATTATTGGTTTAGCAATTATACTTATTGATTGAATAATATTTTTACCTCGTAATTCACTACATAAACTATATGTTTTAATATTTGGATCAGTTGTATATTGCCATCCTACAATATATCTAATAGAATTTGGATCTTCTGATGGATCAATACCATGATAAGTTTTTGTTCCTTGAAAAAATAAACCTTTTCCTAATTCTAAATGTCTTTTATTTAATTTATTATTTATATCATAATATGTAAAGGGTGAAATATTACCATTTTTTTTAATTAAAAAAATAGAACGATAACAATTATATTCTTCTGTATCATAATGATAAGAAAATTGTGAGTCTTTGCCTTCATATCTTAAAATACAACATCTAAAATCACTATTTCCTAAGTATAATTTTTTTTGAATTATTTCTTCATAATATGGTTTTAATCTATTACCTATTTTATCTAAAACTATTTGAGATTCTTTATTAAAATCATTAAAATATAAAGAACATTTTTTTGAATAATTTCCTCCTAAAGTTAAAGCACCTACCTTAGATATATTATTCAAACATTTATCCTTTGATTTTTCTGAAATTTGTAGTAATATATCTATTTCATCCTGATATAAAGATATATCAGGAAATACTATCCAAGGTTTTTTGTTAGTATTATGTTGCATTTTTTGAATATGATGTAAAAATCTTCTATAAAAATCTTCATTCCATAAGTCTGTAATAACTAATATATCAATTAATATAAATAAAATGATTAATGTTAGATTAACATATTTCATATATTAAAAATATATAAAATATATAAAATATATAAAATATATATAATATGCCATTCACATATTTTATAGAATCAACTAATGGCTCAACTTATATTGGTGCAACTGTTAATTTAGATAAACGTATACGCCAACATAATAAAGAGCTAAAAGGTGGTGCTACTGCAACTTCTATAAAAGTAAATCAAGGTGAAGTATGGACATATGTTTGCTATGTTGAAAACTTTCCTACATGGAATGAAGCTCTTAAATTTGAATGGCGTTGGAAACAAATATCAAGACAAATTCAAAAAAATAATCCTAAACAAAATCCTAGGGAAAGAAGATTGGAAGCACTAAATCAATTATTAAAGTTAGACAAACCAACTTCAAAAGCTATGTTATATAGTGAATGGGAAACTAAACCTAATGTAGTTTATAATTTATAACTTATCTTTTACATCCTTGAAACTTTAAAATAGGAGAAAATATTAAAATGATTATTTAATATATATAAAATGACTAAAACTATAATTTATTCTTGTGTATTTTTTTATTATAAGCATACTCAAAATAATTTATTATAGAAAGGTATATTTGTTAAAAAATTAAATTCACCACTATTTTTAATGTATTCTCCTCCATCTATCTTTATAATCTCTCCATTAATATAATCAGCTTTTGTAGAAGTTAAGTAGAGAGATAAATCAGCTATTTCATTTGGATGGCACATTCTTTTTGATGGATTAATATAGTTATTATAATATTTAAATATACCTAATGGGTCTAATTTATCTAGTCCACCACTATTTTCTATTGGTCCTGGCGCTATTCCTACAAATCGCAATCCATATTGACTCCATTCAGTTGTTAATCCTTTCATTAAATTATCAACACCAGCTTTTGCTGCTGCCGAGGGAATAACAAGTGCTGAACTATTTTCTGAGTAAGTAGTAGAAATATTTAAAAATATAGCACGCTTTTTCTTCTTAATTAATTCTTTTCCAAAAATATGATATATATTAAAACTCCCATTTAAAACAATATCTATAATTCGATTCCAACCATTTGGAGAAATATTTTCTAAAGGACATAAAAAATTACCAGCTGCATTATTAATAATTACATCAGGTAATATATTTTTTTTAATTAATGTATTTTTAATATCAAGTATTTCTATATATTTAGATACATCGACACTATAATATTCATTATCTAATTTATTTATTTTATTTAATTGTCCATTCAAATTTTTCATTCTATCTATATTTCTAGATAAATTTATAATACGACCACCATTATTTGCATAACTAAGTGCTAGATATTTACCTAATCCAGATGATGCACCTGTTATTAATATATTTTTTCCTTTATACATATTAAATGTAATATTGAAGTATTTTTAAATTTTAAAATTGATATATTTTCAAATATTAAAATTTATTATAATGATGAAAACAGTATTTATTATTATGATGCTATTACTACCAAATAATGCTTATCAAATTAAAGCAGTAAATAAAAAATTTCCAAAAGTTTCTTATACAAAAATTCATGATATTTCTTATAGATCCCCTATTCGAAATCGTCGAATGCAACCATTTGCATTTAAATTAGTCAAAGAAATTAGGGATACTATTAATAATTATATTAATGAAACATATGCTATGGCTAGTTTTCCGTTATCTTATAACTTTGCTAATCTATTTAATGTAACTAAATTTAATGTATCTTATGTTTAAATATAAAATTGTTAATATGTAAGTAAAGTTATTAAAAATATATATTAAATATTAATTGATTAATTTAATTATTATGAAACCAAGACATATAATAGTTTTTTTATTTGCATTATCAAATTTATATAATAGTTTATTTCCAAAAGCAAAAGATTGTATTATGGTTAGTGAAGGTGGATATTCTGGGTTTTGGTATTATTATGGAAAAATACAAAAAGAATATATTTTAGATAAGAAAATTTATTGTTTTTCAGCAGGCTGTTTAGCAGTAGTTGCTAATATACAACATAATAATAAAGAATTTTTATTTACTACAGTAGATAATTTAAAAAATCAATATGATAATAATAATATTGACAGATACAATTTAAGAAATTATTTTATTTATGAAATTGCAAATAAAGTAACAGATATTAAAAATTATAATTTAAATATTTTAACATCAAATTATTTTGGTAATTGTACAATTATAACACCAACTACAAAGAATGAATTAATAGATGCTTTAAATATAACAACTACTTTACCATTATTAACTTCACCATTATATTATAATAAAAATATTGATGGATATTTTTGTTTAAATAACTATCCAAGATGTGAAACAAAACTAACAATACCAAATAAGTTATATTTCTATATTAATATTTTTAATCCTAATATTAATAAAAAAGATATAGAATATTTTATGAATTATTTATAAATTAATTATCTAAAAATTTAATATTACGATAAGCTATATTTATAAATAAAAAAGTAATGGAGACAACAAAGCCATATAACATGACAATTGTATCACTATGTAGTCTATAATTTTTAATTCTATCAAACATTATAATATTAAAATTGATATTATTTTTATATTTTTTTAAAAATATAAAAATGAAAGATATCGAAGATTTTATTAAAACTAAAGGGGTTAAAACCGATGAATATAATACAATGAATCATGATGAAATTAATAAAAATTTTTCAGAATATTATATTATTATTATTGAATTATTAAATTGGGTTAAACAACATGATCATTTAACTTCGCTGGCAAAAAATAATGAATTATATGAGTTATTTAAAGTAGAGTTTACCAATACATTACGACGTCATAAAGCATTAAAGCCAAATAATACAAGAAAATCAGTTATATTGTATGTAATAAAACATTTTATTTCAAAAGATGATTTACCAGTAGATTTACAAAAGTATTATGAGCTTATTAAACTTTTATTAAGAAAAAAACCTTTTAGAAATAGTTCGGGTGTTACAATTATTACAGTAATAACAGCACCATTTCCAGAATATATTTCCATATATGGCAATAAAAAAAAACAAACATTTAGTTGTAAACATAATTGTTATTATTGTCCAAATGAACCTGCACATAAAGATAATAATTGGCAAGCACAACCTCGAAGTTATCTTTATTTAGAACCAGCAGTTCAACGAGCGAATGAACAAAATTTTGCATCAATTGGCCAGATGTTTTCTAGAATGGATAATTATTATGCTATGGGACATATAGTTGATAAACTAGAAATTATTGTTGAAGGCGGAACTTTTACTGAATATCCACCAGATTACTTAGAAACTTTTCATAGAGATCTATTCTATGCTGCTAATATTTATATTAAAATGCGAGAAACATTTCCTAATTATGATACTGAAGGGGGTGACAATTTTGATCTTAATTTACTATCTAATATAAGAGAACCTCTTAGTATTCGCGAAGAAATTAAAATAAATAAAACCGCGAATACTCATATTATTGGTATTTGTATTGAAACACGTCCTGATGCATTAGATGATATTTGGTTACAAAGATTTCGTGATTGGGGAATTACACGTATTCAACTTGGAGCTCAGCATGTAGATAATACAATTTTAAAAAAAATTAATAGAGGTCATACAATAGAACAACTTTTATGGGCGATGCAATATTTATTAGATAATTGTTTTAAAATTGATATTCATATAATGCCAGATCTTCCAGGTGCAACTCCTCAAATAGATAAAGATATGTTTGATTATGTATATAGTATTATTTGTCCTGATCAAATGAAAGTATATCCTTGTGAAGTAGTTCCTTGGACTGTAATAGAAAAATGGTATAATCAAGGAAAATATATACCATATTTTGAAAATAATCCAAAAGATTTATTTAATGTAGTAAGATATTCTATGGAAATGTGTCCAAATTGGTGTAGATTACCAAGGGTAGTTAGAGATATTCCTTCTAATTATATTGAATGTGGAAATACAAATGCTAATCTTAGACAAATGATTGATAATCAGTTAGATAAAGAAGGAGTTATTAGTAAAGATATTAGATCTAGAGAAATTGGAAGACATACAGAATATTATGATAAATTAGCTCAATATACCTCAACATATTATTATGCTAATAATGGTCATAATTATTTTATTGAATATGAAAGTATAGATAAACGCGTATTATTTGGTTTTATTAGATTACGTTTTGTTGAAAAAGAAAACATGATAAAATTTGATATTTTAAAAAATAGAGGATTAATTAGAGAACTCCATGTTTATGGAGATACTACAGCAGTTAATACATATGATAGAAGAGGATGTCAACATAAAGGAATTGGCAAAGGATTATTATTAGAAGCTGAAAAAAAAACAATGGAACATGGAATATATGGAATAGTGGTTATTAGTGGAGAAGGTGTAAAAGGATATTATGAAAAATTTGGTTATAGAGAAGTTGATACTTTTATGGTAAAAGACTTTCCATTTTGGAAAGTATGGTTTTATATGTTAATAAATTTTATTAAAACTTATTCTAAGTATTTTATTGTAGATCCAATCTAGTTTTAACCAATTGTAGTTAAAACTATTATATCTCTATATCCAATTTTTTCTTTATCTATTAATTCAATATTTGTAACATCATGATAGTTTTTAATATCATTAATAATAAGCATCTCACCTTCTTCCAATTGTTTATTATAAATTATATTTTTATTATTATCATAAATACGACTAATACCTCCTTTTATATTTTTACGTTTAATACAGCAAATTGCAATCATATTAAAACCATCTTGATGAATACCCTCAGGAATAAGATTTGTAGAATCTTTATTTGCATATACTCTTATTTTATGAATTTGAATATAATCATTTTTATTATTTAATTCTTTATCAATAATATTAGTAAATGTAAAAATTAATTTTTTAAAAGTATTATTTTCTAAGACATCACTAGAAATATTATCATATTCTCTTAGTAAATTTCCATTATAATTATTATATGTAGATGATTGATAAAAATTCAAATTCCCAATAATTTGAATATCTGTATTAATTTTTAATAAAGAAAATACTCTATTTCTTTTATTAGTATAGTACTTATCAATAGGAATATTATTAAATAATTCTTGTAATTTATCAATATCATTACAGTTAAAAGTAGATAATCCAAATATATAATTTGAATTTATTTTTTTAAACAAATTAAGTGCATTAATAATAGTATTAATATCATCATTTGTATTATAATGCATAAGAGAAATACGCAATAAACCTTGCGTTTTATCTAAGTTATATTTATCAAAAAATCTATCACAATAAAATGTACTATTTTTGCAAATAATTCCCAATTCATTTAAAAATAAAGATACATTATTTAAATTATAATTTTTAAACTTAAAAGAAAAAATTGGAATTTTATTTGTATTTTCACATTGAATTATTTCCACTTCATTATTATTTTTAAAATTTGTGTCAAAAATATTTATAATATTATTTTCAACTTCTTTTAATTTTTGCATAGTATTACAAAAATAATCTCTTGTAAATTCTTTTTTACTATTAATATCTAATAGATATTCCTTTATCCCTAAAATACTATATGCAGTTTCATAATTTATCCCTCCAATATCTAATTTTTTATTATCATCATTATCTAAAAAATAATGGTTTTGATTTTTTAATAATTTTTCTGTATTTTTTTTACAATAAACAGCACTAATTCTTAATCCATAAAATTTATAAAATGATACTAAATAAAAATCTATATCATAATTATCTACATCAATAATATCATGAGGCATATATGCTACTCCATCTGCCACAATTAATGTTTTATTATTAATCTTTTTTATTTCTTTACAAATATAATTAATATCAATTATATTTCCTAATATATTGCTTGCATGTGGTAAAACAACTAATGAGGTATTATTATTTACCTTATTTAATAAATTTTTATAATTTATGTTTAAATTATCTAATGACCAATAATGTATTTTTAAGTTATTTTTTTTACATATTCTTTCAAATGGAGTTAAACATGCTTCATGGTTAAAATCATTAAGAATTATTTCATTATTATTATTTTGATTAATATGATCTTCTAAACTATTTGCTAGATTATATGCTAATTGACTACACGATGAACTAAAAAAAATTTTTCCATTTTTATTATTTAATATTATACTTGTTGTTTTATATATTTCTTGTATATCTTTTAATAAATTACTAGAAAGTTTATTAGTTATTCCTGGTTGTAAATAATTATATTTTAAAAAATTAGTACATTTATTAATAACTTGATATGGAACTTGTGTACCACCTGCATTATCACAAAATATTTTATTACTGCTTATTAAAGATGGAAAAAATTTTTTCATACTTATTATATATAATAGTTTTGTTTATATTATTTAATAAAATAAAATAATTGAAAATTAAAAAATAAAAATAATATATATAGATATGAATACTGATTCCAATGATACTATATATGATAAATTTTTATATATTATAGATATTGCTATTGAAAAAGGTGATGTAAATATATTAAAACAAGCTATTAGTGATTACAAATCAAAAATATCTTATACATATATTAAAATGGCTGAAAAAATGTACCAAGAAATGATTATTGAAAAAATAGATGATTTAAATATATAATAAATACATTTATTATGAAAAATATTTTATATTCTAATTTAATTACTATTCTCACATTTTTTTCTTTTACATATATATTTAATAAAAAAAAATATAAGATAAAAGAGTTAAAAGAGTTAAAAGAGTTAAAAGAGATTAGTTGTCAAACTGAAATTAGTAATAAAGATATGAATGAATATTTAATATATAAGCAAGAAATTAATGATATTGAAAATGGAAATTACAAATGGAATATAATATAATAATTTAAAAACAAATATCTTATAATTATTATATGAAAATCGAAAATGAAGTTAAACTTACATTTGATGATGTTATGATTAAACCAAAACGCAGTACATTAAAATCTAGAAATGATGTTTCTTTAAAAAGAAAATTTAAATTTAGACATTCTCCATTTATTTGGGAAGGTGTACCGATTATTGCTGCAAATATGGATACAGTTGGAACTATTGAAATGAGTCTGAAATTATCTGAATATAGTATGTTAACAGCATTACATAAGTTTTATACACAAAATGATGTATCTGATATCAATCTTAATAATACTATTTTAACTATTGGTGAGGGAAAAATTCCAGATTTTCTTTCTAATAAAGATTTTTATGATAAATATAATTTTTTATTAGTTGATGTTGCAAATGGTTATAGAGAATGCTTTTTAGAATTTATTAAAGAACTTCGAGAAAAATTTCCTAATAAAATTATTATAGCAGGTAATGTAGCTACTAGAGAAATGACAGAAGCACTTATTTTAGCTGGTGCAGATATTATTAAAATTGGTATTGGTCCAGGTGCAGTTTGTACTACACGAAAAGTAACCGGAGTTGGATATCCACAACTTTCTGCTATTTCAGAATGCGCTGATGCTGCTCATGGATTAAATGGGCATGTTATTGCAGATGGTGGTTGCAAATCTCCTGGTGATATTGCAAAAGCATTTGGTGCTGGTGCTGATTTTGTTATGTTAGGCGGAATGTTAGCTGCTCATGATGAATGTGCTGGAGATGTAATTGAAGAAAATAATGAAACATATAAAGTATTTTATGGTATGTCTAGTCGTGCTGCACAAGAAAAATATTATGATAGAGTAGCTGATTATAGAGCATCTGAAGGTAAACGGGTAAAATTAAAATGTAAAGGTCCAGTAGAAGTAACCGTAAAAGAGATTTTAGGCGGATTAAGAAGTTCACATTCATATATTGGAGCAACAAATATTAAAAACTTTCCAAAATGTTGTACATTTGTTAGATGTACACAAACAACAAATGAGGTTTTTACTAATTTATCTTAATTTTATTTAGTTTTTCTACTTTATATTTTTTATAACCTTATATTTTTATCAAACAGTGATAATAATGAATTATTTATTACAACCTAAAAAATTTAATAATAAAATTAAAAAACAGAATTTATCAGATGTATTTTCAATATTATTTGAATTATTTTCAATATTATTTGAATTATTTTCAATATTATTTAAATTATTATCTGGATTAATTTTTTTCATAACTTCAGTGATAATATCTTTTTTACTTTTTCTTCTCAGTAAAATTTTACTATTTTCATGTAGTAATAATGATTCATCACTTATTTGTGGATATAATACCATTAAATATATTATTAATTAAAATTTATATATATTATTAAAAATATATAAATTTTTCATCAACAGTATGTAGAAATTTTTACTAATTAATAAACTCTTTTTGCCAATGGTACTGGTTCAACTTCATCATTTAGAGTATATTTTATTACATCTCTTGTTGATAATTCTACTGAATTATCTTTTAATCTAGAAATTGTATGAACTAACCAATTTACATCATCTCTCTCTGGATAATCATCATGTGAATGTGCTCCTCTAGATTCTTTTCTAAAATTTGCACTATGCATTGTCACCATAGCATTATCAAGTAAATTTTTTAATTCTAACAGTTCAGTAAATTCTGTATTAAAAATATTTGATTTATCCGTAATTGATACATTTTCAAAATTTTTATAAATTTCATTTAATTTTTCTACACCTTCGCTTAGTAATTTATCATTTCTAAAAACTCCTGCATGTTTTTGCATAATCTTTTGCATTTCAAGTCTAAGATCACCAACATTAATATCACCTTTTTGATGAAAATATCCATCGTATTTATCTATAATTTCATTAACTTTATTATTATCACATGATTCAATCAATTCATTTGGCTTATTTATTTCACATATATTTTCAGAACAGGCTTTTCCAAAAACTACTATATCTAATAAAGAATTTGCACCTAATCTGTTAGCTCCATGTACAGAACTACTAGCTGCTTCTCCAGCAGCCCATAAACCATGAACTACATTATGTTGATTTTCATCAGTTGGATTTATTACTTGACCCTGCCAATTTGTAGGAATACCTCCCATATTATAATGGACTGTTGGTATAACAGGAACAGGTTCTTTAGTAACATCAATCCCTGCAAATATAGCTGCTGTTTCTGAAATTCCTGGCAATCGTTCTTGTAATATTTCTTTTGGTAAATGATTTAATTTTAATAAAATATGATCTTTATTTGGACCGACGCCTCGCCCTTCATTTATTTCAATGGTCATTGATCTTGAAACCACATCTCGACTAGCCAAATCTTTTGCACTAGGAGCATATCTTTCCATAAATCTTTCTCCATTAGCATTTACTAAAAACCCGCCTTCTCCCCTACACCCTTCTGTTAATAATACTCCTGCACCATAAACTCCTGTTGGATGAAATTGAACAAATTCTGCATCTTGAATTGGAATATTACTACGTAATATCATTGCATTACCGTCGCCGGTGCATGTATGTGCACTTGTTGCTGAAAAATAACATTTTCCATATCCTCCTGTAGCAATAATTGTATTTTTTGCATTAAATTTATGATATATACCATCTTCCATATTATAAGCTATTGCTCCCACACACGTATCCCCTTCTCTATTGAACAATAATTCTGTTGCAAAATATTCTATAAAAAAATTTGCATTAAATTTTAAAGAATTACCATATAAAGTGTGAAGCATTGCGTGTCCGGTTCTATCAGCTGCACATGCAGTTCGATATGCTTGGCCTCCTTTTCCATAATCTAAAGATTGTCCTCCAAATGCTCGTTGATATATTTTACCATCTTCAGTTCTAGAGAATGGCAATCCATAATTTTCTAATTCTAAAACAACATTCGGAGCCTCTTTGCACATATAATGTATTGCATCCTGATCTCCTAACCAATCACTGCCTTTTACTGTATCATAAAAATGCCACCTCCAATCATCGTTCGTTATATTACCCAATGCAGCATTAATACCTCCTTGTGCTGCAACCGTATGTGATCTTGTTGGAAATAGTTTACTTATACAAGCTACATTATAATTTTTTTCAGCTAAGCCCATTGTGGCTCGAAGACCTGCGCCTCCAGCACCAATAACAATAGCATCAAATGTATGTTCTATAATATTATTTCGAATTTTAGATGTATTAGAAAAAAATCTTTTAAAATTTTTACCGTATATCATACTATTATATATCTTATTCTATTTTTAAATTTTTTATCTAAAACATATTATTTTTACCATCAGGAATTGTAATATTAATACCATTTAGATAGGACTTTAAATTTAATTGACATCCTAATTTTGAATTATCTTGTCTATCATATGCTAGATCTAGCATATCTTCTTCATCTTCACATGGCTTATTAATAATTTTAAACCAATCTTCTTCAACATAAACATGACATGTTGCACATGCCATAACCCCTTCACAAGAGCATTCAATACAATCTTTCAGCATATCAATATTTAAACTCTTATTTTTCTTTATAATATCATATAATGTATCATCATATTCTCCTTGAACTTCAAAATATAAACCATTTTTTGTATTAATATTAACTTTAATTAAATTATTTGTATCACTACTAAATTGTCTTACATATTTGTAAGGCACTTTAAAATGTTTCATAATAGCAAACATATTTATTTATATATTTAAAATTAATATTTTTATCAATTTTTAATATTTTAGTATATTAAATGATTTTTAAAGAATGCTATGTTAGTTCTAATGGTATATCATGCATAACAAGTATTAATACATTACATAATTATAAACAAACTAATAGATTATTTTTTTTAAAAGAAAAATTTATTTATTATTTAGTTTTCAGATGTATAGAACTTGTATTTACAGATTTTTATAAAAATTTTAATAAATTAGATTTTTCTAAAGATGACTATCTACTGACTGCAATTTCTCTCTCTTAAATTTTGGAGCAATTTTGTTTTCTAATGCAAGAGTTGGAATTATTGAAGCGACAAATAAAAATTTACTACTTTTTAAAACTTGATTTTTTGTTAATAGATATGGAAAACTATCCCAAATTAAGTGTCGCACCCCCCCCATAAAATGATATCCCATTGGATACAGAAAAAAAGAGTGTAATATTTTTTGTGGGTAATAATCTAACTTACTATATTCAATGTAACAAATATTTTTAAAATTTTCATTAGTTAAGCCAAAAAAACCAGATAATAAAGCAATACCTGTTAAATACATACCAGATACGCGATTTGTAATAGATGAAATAGCTGTCATTGGAAATTTATAAATCGATAAATGAGGTGATAACTTTCTATTCATTAATATTTAAAGATAATTTATTTTTAAATATTAATGATAAAATATTTATCAACAATTCTTTCTCCAGACAAATCAAATTTTATTCTAAAACTATATCATAAATCAAATAAAATTATAATTCCAATAATGATTCCATCATTATTACTCCCTAACGATAATGATTTTAAAAAATATTTTGATTTTTTAAATATAAACAATTTTGGATTTCATTCACTCATAAGTTTTTCTACTATAATTACTGATTATCATAAAAAATTACCTTATATAAATGAAAAATTTTTAAGGCTTTTAAATTTTAAAACTCATGGGTTTTTATATATTTACTTTACTTATAATCTATTTAATAAATATTTTGACCCTTTAAAATATAATTTTGTAGAATTGAAACGACGAGAGACTATTCCTTATACTTATTTAAATCAATTTAATGATTAACTTAAAGTTATAAAAATAAATAAGAAATAAATTTATAGTAGATAGTTTATTTTAATAATATAAAAATTATTTATTATATTATATTATTAATGATAAGAAATATTTTTAAAAGAAATTTATCTACGCTTAAAATTTACAGAAATAATAATAATAAAGCATCAATTGATACATTTAAATTCGATAAAAAAGAATGCGGACCTATGGTATTAGATGCATTATTTCATATAAAAAATAATTTAGATAAAACATTATCTTTTAGGCGATCTTGTCGTGAAGGAATTTGTGGATCGTGTGCTATGAATATTAATGGTAAAAACACATTAGCATGTTTAAAACCCATGGAAGATAATATTTCAATATTTCCTCTCCCACATATGCCTGTTATTAGAGACTTAGTTACTGATATGACACAATTTTATAAACAGTATAAATCAATTAAACCTTGGTTAGAAAATACAAATAAAGGTGGGGAATTATATCAATCACCAAAAGATCGAAAAAAATTAGATGGTATGTATGAGTGTATTTTATGCGCTTGTTGTTCAACTTCTTGTCCTTCATATTGGTGGAATGGCGATAAATATTTAGGCCCAGCAGTTTTAATGCAAGCTTATAGATGGGTCCAAGATTCAAGAGATATGATTACTACGGAAAGGATGGAATTTTTAGATGATGCGATGAAATTATATAGATGTAAAACAATTATGAACTGTACGGATACTTGTCCAAAAGGATTAAATCCTGGTAAAGCTATTGGAGAACTTAAATTAAAAATTAGCAATGAGTTACACTAATTTATAATATAACTAATATAAAAAGTTATTTTTATTTTTTTACATGTATTATCGCCCTGCACCAATTTTATCTAATATTAAAAAAAATGATTTAGAAATGGGAATTAATATATTAAAAAAAGATAATATAAATAGTTGGTATCATGATAAAGATGACATAAATATAGATGAACAATTTAATGAATCAATTGAACGAGAAGTAGAAGAACCTCAAGAAGAAGAACAGATACAAGAAGAGCAACAAGAAGAAGATGAAGAAGATAATGAGAAAAAAAATGAGGATGAAGAAGACGAGGAAGAAGAGGATGAAGAGGATGAAGAGGATGAAGATTATGAAGATGACGAAGAGGAGGAGGAGGAAGGGAAGGAGGAACAGGAAGATGGGGAAGAAGATATACAACAAAAAGTCAAAAAACTATTATATAGTTTAAAATATATACAAAAAAAAACGAAAGTTAAGTATAAACAAAAAAAAGCAAAGATTAAAAAAAAACGTAATAAAAGTAGACAAATTGATTCTAATAATTTAAATGTTACAACAAGTTCTAATATACAAAAAAAATTAATAGATTCACCAATATCTAATTATAATCTTAGTGAATTTGGAAATAATAAATTAAATGATAGTATTACAAATTATGAAGTTTTTAATAAAGAAAATAGAAACTGGGATACCGAAAGTATAATATATATAAAAAAAATAAAAGAAGATTGTTATAAATTGTCTATGGAACATAAATCTAAATCTCTAAAAAATAAAAAATTATTTTTTAGATGGTCTTTTCTAAATTTATTAATTCCTTTAATAATGGCACCAACAACAGCATTAATAAATCAATCCGATAATAATGTTAAATATTTAGAAATCTCTGTATTTATTTTTTTAAGTTTTATAAATACAATTTTAATACAATTTAAATTTGAGAAAAAGAAAGAAAAACATCTATTAGCATATGTTAAATATAGTGATATAGTTTATGACATTGAATATCAATTGCTTAAACCAGAAATTTATAGAGAGAATGTTAATCTATTTTGCAGTAAAATCAAAACCAAATATATGTATTTAAATAGATCAACTTTTATAATATAAAAATAAAATAATAATATAAAGTAAATGATTCAAATAACTGATAAAGCGCGTAATATGTTGTTAAAACTAATAAAAAAATATGAAGGTAAATCAGCATTTTTATATTTAAAAGGGGGTGGCTGTAATGGATTTTCTTATAAATTTAAAGTTTTACAAGATGATAAAAAACCACATAAATTAGATGAAAAATATAATTTAGGTAACAAAAATTTATATCTTTGTAATAAAAGTTTATTATTTTTATTAGGAACTGAAATAGATTATATAGATGATATAATGGGATCAAGATTCGATTTTAAAAACCCGGAAATTGATTCAAAATGTGGTTGTGGAACGAGTTTTAATTTTAAATAAATATTTTAAATATAATTGATATAAAATTATATTTAAATATATTAATTATGTCTGGAGATGTCAAACAAGGAGCTAAACTTTTTAAAGCAAAATGTTCAACATGCCACACAATTAATGATGGGGGGCCTAATAAACAAGGTCCAAATCTATATGCTGTAATTGGAAGACAATCAGGTCAAGTTTCAGGTTTTAAGTATACAGAGGCAAATAAAAAATCAGGAATTGTGTGGACTGATCAAAGTATGTTTGATTATTTAGCTAACCCCAAAAAATATATAAAAGGCACAAATATGGCCTTTCCTGGATTTAAAAAAGAAAAAGATAGATTAGATGTAATAGCATATTTAAATGAGTTTAAGTAAACTATATATGCAGGAAGGAAATTTTATTCTCAGATTTCTTAATATCTATTTTTTTAAACTTTTTATAAAATGTCCATCTCATTAAAGGTCCCGCATCAAACATCAATATTAGATTCTTATTAATAATAAATTCATCTACCCGTTTGAGATTATTATTAATAATAATTAATGATGCAGGATAACCAAATATTTTAAAAATTTCACCATAATATTCTTTATCATTATTTTTATATTTATTAATATTAATATTGTAGAAATATTTATCTATTATACTATTACAGTTGTTGGTTTTTTCCCAAGATACATCTTTTTCATTTAATATATTTACTTGCGAATTAATATTAGTTTTCAAATAATTAACAAGAGGTATTGGGATATTTTGAATATGTAAACATAAAGGAACTAAGATAATAGTTAGCATTTTTAAAAGTTTATTTTAAAATATTTAAAAATCAATTTTTAAATATTTAATTTAATCTATTTATATTATTAACTAGTTTTTTTGTAAACATTTCAATTATTAAATACATTATTTTAAATCTTTAAACATACTTTTAATTTCATCATTTGGATATTTATAATCTAAATCAGGCTGATCTTCATGTCCTTCTTTTAGTAATTCATATTTTCCTGTTTCAGTGCATAGATTATATATATTAAAATTATCTTTTAAATTAAACTGCTTTGTTCTTGTTGCAAAATTCACACTTATACTTCCTTCAACGCCACTTATAATTCTATGGAAAATACCCGCGGGCCATACTACCATTGCTGGACCATCATAATATAGTTTATCATTTTTATACACTTTATCGGGTGTAATAATAAATGATGCTTTCGTTACAGTTTTTGGATCAAAAATATCAATATACCTAGTTCCTTGCAGAACTAAAAGATTATCATCTTGTCCTGGATGCATATACCATGGTCTTTTTACTGGAACTTCAATATCTTCAATAGGTCCAGGAGATATAGAATTTGCACCATGAATAACTCTATCTATACCACTAATTTTTGGTATATCAGAAGGTACCATTTCGTCAAATTTAACTCCTCTAGTCCGTCTTAAGATTCGTAATGGTATTATTCTATACATAATGTATTATAATTAAAAACTTTATATTTTTTTTTCTTTATTTAATTTAAACTCAATTGCATCAAATTTTGTAATATCAAATTTAAAAAATAATACTATTCCTAATATTAATAATAAATAAATATACATTTATATTTATATATTGTTTTAGTTTTAATTTCTATATTCATTTAATTTATTAAAATTTAAATAATTAAATATTTGATCTTTTTTATGCTCAATTGCTTTAAAATAAGTATTATATGTTTCTAAATTTGGAATTTTGCCTTCAATTGCAGTTATTGCTGATAATTCAGCTGATGCTAAATATACATTAGCACCATTACCTAGTCGATTTGGAAAATTACGCGTAGATGTAGATAATACAGTTGCTCTATCTTCTACGCGTGCTTGATTTCCCATACATAATGAACAACCAGGCATTTCTATTCTTACTCCAACGCTTTTATAAATGTCATAAAAGCCCTCATCTTTTAATTTTTGTTCATCCATTTTTGTTGGTGGTGCCATCCACAATTTTGTTTTTAAATTATCTCCTCCTGCTATAAATTTTTGATGATTTTCTAATAATTTTCCTGCTGCTCTAAAATGCCCA
>MDTC01257341.1_pt1 | contig 32214 bp, 23 predicted proteins | sample 811181 | NCBI WGS metagenome assembly MDTC01 (sample SAMN05326644, study PRJNA326480) | marine metagenome | isolation source: seawater | place: Pacific Ocean: North | collected 2011
GCTGCTGCTAGTTCATCAACTCAAAGTAATATTTACTCTGAAAAAAAACCATCTTCAACTAAACCTACCAAACCAACTTCAACAAAACCTGAAAAAGGTAAAGGTGATTTGTCGAGACCTGGAAAACCGTCAAATATGAACCCTGGTAATTCTACAGGAAAAGAAAAGCCACAAGTAAAAGGTACTGTATCTTCTCCTTCTAGTTCTGTTTCCAACAGTAGATCTTCTACAGGTTCTTCAACTAAACCCTCCGTAAATTCGAATAACAGTGCAAAAACAAAGAATCCAGCAAAGGCAGACATGAAAAATCCAAACTCTAAGCCTTTAGGTCTTTCTGCAAACAATTCTGAATTTTGTAAAGGATGGGAAGATGGGTATGTAAAAGGATGGAATTTAAACAACAAAACCCCTGAAAAACCAAATGTACCACCATGTGCACTAACAAAAACATGTGATGATTACAAGTGTGGGTATAAAATGGGCATGAAAAAAGCAGAAAACGACAAGAGATAAATTAATTCATATTTTAAGTTGAAAACCCTCATATGAGGGTTTTTTTTTGCAAAAAAACAACCCAAAAATTTAATCATTTTACAAAGCATTCATAAATGAGTTATAATAAGATATAAAAAAGAATATCATTTGTAATATGAAAATTAACATTTATATCTTTATAAATTAATCATTTTTAGATTTTACATTTATAGCTAAATTAGTTATTTTACAAAAAAAGTTTAATGAAATTTAATATACTACTTATATTTATTTTTGTTTGTATAATTTCTAAAAATCCAATAATCGGACAATGCAGTTTTGATGGAAATTTAAATGTAAGTCCTAATGATTCAATTTGCTCTGGAGATAGTTATAATTTATTTGCTACCGGCGCTTCTTCATACAATTGGACACCAGATTCTCTTTTAATTAATTCAAATGTTCCATTTCCATCTACAATTAATCTAACTCAGACAGTTACTTTTGTAGTTACTGTTTTAGATAATTCAGGATGTTCAACTGTAGACTCAGTTGAAATATTCATATATACCTCCCCCATCGTTAGTGCTGGAAATGATACTACCGTTTGTCCAGGAGACACGCTACAACTTAACGCTGTTGGTGGTGAAGATTATATTTGGAGTAATGACGACGATTTATCAAATCTTTTAATTAATAACCCCATTACAATACCAACAGAATCAACTGTTTATAAGGTCGAAGTAATCGATTCAAACAACTGTAAAACTAATGACTCAATAGCAGTTAATGTTTTTAACAATCCAAACGCAAATGCGGGATTTGATATTAATATTTGTAATAATCAATCTCATTTACTCGAAGGATCTGGAGGTGTAAGTTTTCACTGGGAGCCCGAAGAATATATCAACCATCCTGATTCTTCATCCGCTTTATGTTTCCCTCCTGACGATATGGAGTTCACCCTTGATATATTAGATAGTAATGGTTGTGCCGATTCGGACACTGTTCAAATCTTAGTTTTTAAAATAAGAACTTCAAATGACACTACAATTTGTAGTGGTGATTCAATACAACTGACTATATTGGGTGATCCATCTACTGATTTTATATGGTCACCAAACATAAATATTTCTGACTCATCAAGTTCTGACCCTTGGGTTTCACCAACTGAAATGATTAAATACGAAGTCACAGCTTCAAACTCTCTAGGATGCACTTATAATGATGATATTATAATTAATATTTCAAATATTGAATCTGTTATTGATTCAACCTTGGTTGTTGGATGTGATGGATTCTATGTAGATTTTATAAATTCATCTTCCGATGATCTAAATTATAAGTGGATTTTCTCGGACAATTCTCAGAGTAATGAGTATGTTGTAGAAAAAAGATTTGACTTTGACTCTTCGATCGAAGCCAAACTTGTCGTTGAAAATGATTTAGGTTGTAAAGATTCTTCTCTATTAAATATAACTTCTTTAAACTTTGAATCAATTTTTAATTTTGATACATTTATTCCTCCAAATACTTTTACTCCAAACGGAGACGGGCTTAATGATTTATATGAATTAAATTTACCAGGGAGAATAAATGAATGTGTAAGTTTAAACATATACAATAAATGGGGAGAGATACAATTTTCATCTATCGGAAACAATATTTATTGGGATGGGTTTACCAACACAGGTATTCCAGCATCACAAGGAATTTATTTTTATACCTTAAACCTAAAAAACAAAACAAAATCAGGTTTTTTACAACTTTTTAGATAAGTCAAGTGATTTACATAGATAAAGATATTAAAAAAGCAAATACACTTCCTGGTGAGTTTTACCATTCAAATACATATTTTGAATTATGTAAACAAAATATATTTCCTAAAACTTGGCAATTAACCACAGACGACTCAAAGCTTAAGCTAGAAAATAATGCACAGCCTTGCTATTTTATCGATGGATACATTGAGGAACCTCTTTTGTATATTCGTTCTGAAAACGGTATTAAATGTTTTTCTAACGTTTGCACTCATCGAGGAAATCTACTTATTGAAAATTCTTGTTCTATTCAGAGGCATATTGTCTGTAAATATCATGGTAGAAGATTTGATACCAATGGGAAATTTATTTCAATGCCTGAGTCTAATGGAATGGAAAACTTTCCAACTGAAAATGATAATCTTACTAAAATACCTACAAGACATTGGAAACAATTTATTTTTACTTCACTAGACCCTGTTGTTGATTTCAACACATTTATAAAAGAAATGGATCTTCGTGTCGGTTGGATGCCAATTGAAAATTTTATTTTTGATCCAGTAGCGTCTAGAGATTATTTAGTTAAAGCTAATTGGGCACTTTATTGCGATAATTACTTAGAAGGCTTTCATATCCCTTTTGTTCATAAAGAACTTGCTAAAACACTTGATTATTCAAAATATAAAAGTGAATTATTTCAGTATTCCAATTTACAATTAGGTATTGCTAGTGGTGCTGAGCATTGTTTTGATTTACCAAAAGATTCACCTGATTATGGTCAAAAAATAGCTGCTTATTATTTTTGGGTTTTTCCAAATATGATGTTTAATTTTTATCCTTGGGGTCTTTCAATAAACATCATTAAACCCATAAATCCAAAATTAACTAAGGTAGAATTTAGAACTTACATATGGGACGAATCAAAATTAGAACATGGTGCAGGATCTATCTTAGATAAAGTTGAAAGGGAGGATGAAGATATAGTTGAGAGTGTTCAAAAAGGAGTAACATCAAGGTTCTATAAAAATGGGAGATATTCTCCAAAAATGGAAAAAGGTGTTCATCATTTCCATCAACTAATTAGCAAGTTTGTCAACTGAGCTGATTTTTGAAATTTTAATTCCTGCATAAGCAAATAAAAGAGTCATAAATGGGCTTATGATGTTAAAAAAACAAAATGGCATGTATGTGAAAGTCGCAATACCTAATACACCTGCGTGAGTTGCTCCACATGTATTCCATGGAATCAATGGAGAAGTGACAGTTGCAGAATCTTCTAAAGTCCTACTTAAGTTTTTTGGATGAAGATTATACTTAGCATAAGATTTTGCAAACATTCTTCCAGGTACGACAATTGCTAAGTATTGATCTGAAGCGGTAACATTAAAAAAAAGACATGTGCCACATGTTGTTAAAACTAAAGACTTTTTCGATTTTATAAAAATCATAAGGGAATCTGTAATGCGCTTAAGAAAACCTGTTTTTTCCATAATTCCCCCAAAACTCATAGCACAAATTATTAACCAAATTGTGTTCAACATTCCAGACATTCCATTGGTGGAAATTAGATTGTTTACTGTTTCGCTTTTGGTAATAATACTCACATTAACAGTCATAGCATTCATAATTGCTACATAAGAATTTTTTAAATATCCTAATTTAGAGCTTGGAAATTCGCCAGCCACCTGACTAATTATTTCAGGTTGAAAACAAATGGCATAGATCCCACCAAAAAGTGTTCCAAACAATAATGACGGTATAGCCGGTATTTTTTTAACAATCATAAATATAACTAAACAAGGTACTAATAATGACCACAGGCTGATGTTATAAGAACTTGACAACGCATCTTGCATATTTGAAATTTGAGCAATTTGATTCTCATTATTTCCGATATTTAATCCAATAATTAAAAAAATAATTAATGAGATCGTAATAGAGGGAATTGTAGTCCACATCATGTACTTAATGTGAGAAATCAAATCTGTTCCGGCCATTGCAGGTGCCAAATTAGTAGTGTCTGAAAGAGGTGACATTTTATCGCCAAAGTAGGCACCTGAGATTATCGCACCTCCAATCAAACCTTCATTTATTCCTAATGCACTTCCAATTCCGAGCATAGCAATCCCTATAGTGGCAATAGTTGACCAACTACTTCCTGTTGCCAACGATACAATAGAACAAATGATACAACAAGCAAATAAGAATATTGATGGACTTAAGATATCCATTCCGTAATAAATCATAGTTGGCACTATACCGCTAATCATCCAAGTTCCAGCAAGTGAACCAATTAAAAGAAGAATAATCAGTGCGCCCATTGCAGATGAAATGCTCTTTACAGCTCCATCTAGCATTTCTTGCCATTTTGTTCCATTAAAAAAGCCAATAAGTGCAGCAATAGCACCAGCAAATAATAAAGTTAATTGATTTGATCCCGAGAGAGTGTTATCACCAAACAGATAAACATTTGTTGAAAGTAAAATTATAAGTAAAATAATAGGTATTAATGCTATAATTAATGAGATTTCTTTCTTTTGAGTCATAGTATAAATATATCAATTTTCAAACATCAGTTTAATAATTACATTATATTTAAGGCTGAATAAATTTATTATTAATAATAATATTGTTGACTATTATGTTTAAATACCTATGTTTTCTAATATTTTTTTTAATACATTTTATTTCAATTTCACAAAGTCATATTGGTGATAGACTACATATAAAGGGTAAGGTTCTTCACTCAACTGGAAAAGTAAAAAACGTTTCTATTAGAATTGTACACGACGATGGTGTTATTGATACAGTATTTGCTAAAAATGGAAAGTATAATTTACATTTAGAACTAAATCATAAGATTTTATTGGAGTTTGAATGCATTGATGTTAAGCATTACACTAAACGAATAGCATTTAATACTAATGTTCCAAAAAACACGAAACGTATTCCCTACTTTGATCTAACCATTAATTTAGTAGAAATGTCTCTTTTTGATTCAAAAGAAAATGACACTTTCCTACTCGATGTTCCTGTAGGTTTTTTGACTTATGATAGTAAAAAGGGAGTATGGTTTGATAGCAATGCTAAATATAGTAGAGTTATTAACACAAAATTAAAAGCTCACGGAATTTATTAGATAAATTAAAAAAACCAAAGTATTCTTTCTTTACTCTAATTTGATTGTTATTTTTGAATTGACATGTCAAAACTAATCAATTACAGTTTTTTTATTTTTCTTTATGTAATTAATTTTCAATATAATTTTGCACAAGTTACAGCATCTTTTACTGTTGATATCAATGAAGGTTGTCCTCCTCTTTTCGCCACATTTACAAGTACGTCTTCTAATGCAGTAAATTTTCAATGGAATTTTGGAAACAATAAGACTTCTAGTGAAGAAATAGCTTCAACAACTTATCTAGAAACAGGAATTTACAGTGTAACATTAATAGTAGACGACGGATCCAATTTTGATACCATAATAGTAAATGATTTAATTAATGTATTTGAAAAACCTGAATCAAATTTTACAGAAAACTCTTTATCTTTTTATTGCGAAGATGATAATTTAATCGAATTTACGAACTTATCTGTTGGAGCTAATACCTTTTTTTGGGATTTTGGGGACGGAAATTTTTCTTTTGATACCAATACCACACATCAGTTTTCTCAAGACGGGGAATTTCTTGTTAAACTAAAAGCTTCAAATGAATATTGTGATTCATTATTTTCTGTTCCAATAACAATTTATCCAACACCAATATTGACTGGAACAGTTAACGAAAACTTTTCCTGTGACAGTAATTATAATTTTAGTTTCTCTGCAAATTCTTCTAACGCGACAATAACAGATTGGAATTGGGATTTTGGAAATAATGTGTCTTTAAGTAGTGTTAACTCAGAAATAGAATTTTCTTTTGTTGAAAGTGGTATGTTTTTTCCAAAACTTATATCAACTTCAAACAATAATTGTGTTGATTCATTCTTTTTTGATACAATTTTTATTCCAAATCAAGACCAATATCTAATTCAATCATTTTCAACGCTGAGTGGTTGTCCCCCGCTTGATGTAAATTTTGAAATTACTCCTTCCGCATCTATTGAAATAGTTAATTGGGATTTTGGTGATGGAAATATTTTAGATGAAACCTTTACAATTAACAATATTTACCAAAATTCAGGGATATTTAATGTCAACTCTTCGGTAACTGACACCAATGGATGTATTCAATACGTTACATTCAATGAACAGATAACAGTAGATCTTACCCCAACAGGACAATATTCAATTTCTAATTCTGAAGGATGTCCACCATTAGATGTTGAATTTAATATTGTTACAGATCCTTCTAATTCAATAATTTGGGAATTTGGTGATACGATATCTCCAAACTCTACGAATCAAACAGTGAACAATACTTATCTCTACTCAGGAACTTTTTATCCCACACTTTCTTTAACTTCTCTGAATGGATGCGTAACTGATTATGTTTTAGAACCTGTACAGGCTGGATTAACTTTAACAAATTTTAGTGCAAATCCGACATCTGGTTGTGCAAAGCTTGAAGTAGACTTTACAAATAGCGCACCAGATTTTATTTCTGAGTTTTTCTGGGATTTTGGGGATGGCAACACATCAACAGAAGCAAATCCAACTCATATTTACGATACAATAGGAGAATACACTGTTACCTTTAGTTGTTCAGACAGTACTGGATGTAGTTCTAGGTATGTAATAAACAATATGATAACTACTTATGGTGAAGATGATGTTGAGTTACCAAACCAAGACACTATTTTTGCATGCTCCCCCTACACTTTTACAGCAGACGCTTCAAATATTGGAGAAAGTTATTGGAATTGGGACTTTGGGGATGGCGAGTATGGATTAGGCTCAAACATTAGCCATCAATACACTGAGTCTGGAATTTACAACGTAAAGCTAAATGCTGATGCACCCAATTCTTGTATGTATAATATACTTAATTATGCTACAATTGTAATTGATGATGACATTAAAATAGATTTAGATATTACAGTTAATACTGAATGTGATAACGGATATATAGATGTAGTTAACAACTCAATTGGAGTTACTGATCATTTATGGGATATGGGTGATGGTGGTGTTGTAAGAACTGCAGATATCAATCATTCCTACAATACGTCAAAATCTTATTTTGTTTCGTATCAAGCATTAAGTGAATCAGGTTGCTTAGTTGTAGAAACTATAGCTGTGATATTTTCTTGTGACGAAGATTTAAACCCTGTTCCCCAAGCTGAGATAGAAATAATTGAAGACACAACACAAGCAGATACTCTGATTACTGGACCTCTTTTAGATCCAGTAACAAATGAAGTTATTACACAAAAATGTGGTCCTGAATTAATAAATTTAAATACTCCTTATCCTGATGCAGACTCAGTCTTTTGGGACTTTGGTGACGGATATACTTCTCGTGAGGCAAATCCTTCTCATCTTTACCAAAATGCCGGAACTTTTGATTTAAGTCATTATGCCTATTTCGCAGGTGGAGATATAGAAACTTTGATAATTAAAAATTTTGTAGATCAATATTTGTTAGATCCGAGTTTTACACTAAATAAGACTAATTTATGTAATGAAGCTGAATATGAATTTGAAAATTTTTCAAATAGACCAACGTCTTGGGAGTGGAAAATTGATTCGACAATAATTTCAAATGAGTCTTCAGGAAACATTTTATTACCTCTAAATGATTCTGTAAAAATATTGAGCTTAAAGATAGAAGATGACTATGGATGTGTCAATGAAAGTCAACAAAGTTTATTCTTGTACCAACCTTTAGTTCTAATTGAAGATACTAATTTTGCATGTAATTCTGTACCAACCAATTTTACAGCTAGTGTTATTGGAGATCCTGAACATTATTGGATTCTTGACACTGACACTCTAGGAACAGACACTACTTTAAATCATTCATTCCCAACAAATGGTATATATCAAATTACACTTCAACTTGATGATCAAGGATGTATAAGAGAAATACCTATTGATTCAATAGAAATATATCAACCAGATGCATCTTTCAGCCCTTCAAGTCCGTCACCAATTTGCAACACCGACAGTATCCTTTTTATTGCAAATGATAGATCATTTAGTAGTAATAAATATAAATGGTCTGGAGCAAATATATTAGGAAACGGAGATTCTACGTGGATTCAATTTAATGACGAAGGAAAACAATTAATCTCACTTTCTATAACTAAAAATACATGTACAAATATTATTAATTCAGATTCTATAACGGTAAATAAAGCTAAGGCATTTTATTCTTTCAATCAAATTAATTATTGTATTCCAATAAATGTAGTATTTGAAGATTCTTCTGTAAATCCTGTTGAATGGGAATGGAATTTTGGTGATAATTCAACATCAAACGAAGAAAATCCTTTTCATACTTTCAACACTATGCCTGAAGACAGTATCAAACTAATAATTATTGATATTAATGGGTGTAGAGATTCAACTACATCTTTTATAGTCAATGACTTAGATGCTGAATTTTTTGCAGATGATACTTTAATATGTGCAAATAATCCAGTAGTTTTTAACGGTGTGGATAACATCGTTAATACTTGGAATTGGGATTTTGGTGATGGAAATACATCTTCGGATTCAATTCCTACGCATTACTATGAAAATGCTGGTACCTATGAGGTTAAATTAGCTGTTTCTGATGGTCAAGGTTGTAATGACACTGTAGTAAAAACAAATTACATTGAGGTACAAAAAGTAGATGCTGACTTTGTTTTTTCTGTTCCCAATGAATGTCCTTCAGTGACAGTCTTCTTTACTAATAATTCGACAGGTGGCACAAATTTTTTATGGGATTTTGGAGACGGAGCTAACAATATTCAAAATAATAATTCAGTAGTTGCTCATGAATATGACAGTATTGGATATTATAATCCTTCATTAATAGCTAGTAACGAAGGAGGTTGCATTGATACTCTAATAATTACAGACACCTTAATTATTCCAGGTCCAATATTAAAGTTTTCAGTAGAACAAATAGGAGGTTGTGATTCTTTAACCGTTGTCATTTCTGATAGCTCTACCAACAATGTAGACTATACTTGGGATTTTGGAGATGGTAATTCATCATCATCAAACCCTAATGATACTACCATTACTCACACCTATACCAATCCAGGAGTTTACAACATTATACTTATAGGACTAGATGCTGCCAATTGTCCAAATACATATGTTTCTCCAGATACAATAAATCATTATATCACTCCCGTGATTGATGTTGCTATTGAAGAACCAAATATTTGTGTAGGAAGTTCGGTAGGTTTTCAAAACAACACAGTTGCAGAAAGTCATTATTGGATTTATAATGATCAAATTTATACAGATCAGATAACAAATATTACAATTCTTGACACTGGAATTAATGAAATACTTTACTCTGTTTCAAATGGAGATGAAAGCTGTGTAGATAGTACAGTTTTTGAAATAATTGGACATCAGATTCCAAATCCAACTATCAATTCAGAAACAATCGTTTGTGAAAATAGTGGAACTTTCTTACTCACAGCAGTAGATCAAGGTGGTGTATGGAGCGGAGATTATATTGATACTATTTCTGGTGAAATTAATCTTTTAGAAAGTGGATCCGGTTCATTCGATTTTAGTTATCATATTTATGGATATTGTCCAACACAAAGCGATATTATTTCAATTGAGGTAATAGCATCACCTGAAATTAATGTTACTATTCTTGACACAAATATTTGCTTAAATTCATCTATTAATCCTGTAAACAATACCATTGCAGATAATCATAATTGGGTTTACAATAATGTAAACTACGATGATTCTTCTCCCGAAATTCTCATTGATTTGGAAGGGGTTAATCAACTTGTCTATACAGCTTCAAATGGTGCAATCAACTGTTCAAATAATAGTATTTACAATATAATTGGATACGCAACTCCAGATCCAACAATTAATTCTGACTCCGTTATTTGTGAAAATCTTGGTTTATTTACTTTAACATCTATCGGTGTTGGTGGGATTTGGAGAGGGTTGAATATTGATAGTGTTAGTGGAGAAGTTGATCTTTTAGCCAACGGACCAGGTTTTTTTCAATACACTTATGAGATCGAGAGTTACTGCCCTACTCAAATTGACACTATCACCATTGAGATAATAGAAAATGTAGAGTCTCATATAAATCCAATTGCAGATTATTGTGAACAAACCGATACAATTCAATTAACTGCTTTCCCAGAAAATGGAGTTTGGTCAGGATTGAACAATACACATCTATCAAATGGGTTTTTTATGATAGATAGCTTAGAAGACGGATATTATGAGGTTTACTACACTTCCTCAAATCTTTGCCCTGATACTGACACATCGACAATTTTAATACTTCCTAAGCCAGAAATTAATGTTGAGATAATACAAGAGAAACCATGTATTTCTTTTCCAGTAAGTATTGTTAATAATTCTTCAAATATTGATAATGAGATATATTCGTGGTATATAAATGACAGTTTATATTATGACAGTATAATTAACTTTACTGAACCTTATTTTATTTTAGACACTGGTTTTTATGAGCTGAAGACCGTTATTACCAATCAATATAATTGTAAAATTGATTATACGTTTAATGACTCTATAATAATTTATGATAGCTCAGCATTAAAAAATGCAGAAATCATAAGAACAACTGTATTTAACAATGAAAGCATATTTACTGAGTGGAAAGATACTTCTTTAAAAATTAATCCATTAGCCAAAAATATTTTGTATCGTAAAGTAAATAATGAAGACTATGAGTTTATTTCTGAATTAGAACCTAGTGTCCATCATTATTTAGATAAAAATGTTGACGTATTTAACAATAGTTATACATATTATGTAGTTTCAAGAAATATCTGCGATGTAAACTCAAATAATTCAAATATCGGAAACAGTATACTTTTAAGATTTGAAAAGCCTGAAGATTCCAAAACTCGGTTATTTTGGAATGATTATATTTATTGGGAAGATGGGATTGACAGGTATGAGTTGCAAAAAATAAATGTAAACAACCAATGGGAAATTATTGAAACAATTGGAAATAGTACTAATTCTATAATTATTGATGAATGAATTTACATAAAACATACAATAAGAAATTTTTCCTAACTCCAACAAGAAATTATTTAACACTAATATTGATATTTGGAGTCTTAATTGTAAAAGCACAATCTCCCTCAGATACAGTATTTGATCCAGCGTTTAATAGATATAGAGTTGTTTCATTCAAAAAACTTAATAATGAAATTAAAAGTGTATCAAATACTGTTTCTATCGAAAGACCATATACTTTATATATTCCAAATGCTTTTTCTCCGGATGGCGATGGTATAAATGATTATTTCAGAATTTGGGGACAAGGAATTAATGATATCGAAGTTGAAATATACAACAGATGGGGTCAAATGGTTTTTAAATCATTCAATATGAATGAGATGTGGGATGGTAAATTTAATGATAAGTTATCTCCCTCTGGCACTTATGTATACAGGGTAAAGTCTAAAAATTCAAATAGTGAAGAGTATTTAGAAAGTGGAACAGTTTCATTAGTGAGATAGTAAGATGTTTATAAACAGGATACATATATTAATAATTGGCGTAGTTCTAAGCATTAATATATCCTATTGCCAAGATCCAGTATTCACCCAATTTTATTCAAATGCCCTACATTTAAACCCTGCTTTTGCAGGAAGAGATTTAAGTCCAAGATTTCATTCTTCTTATAGAGATCAATGGCCAGGTATTAACAAAGCATACGTTACTTACAATGTAGAATACGATCAATTTTCTGATGATTTGCACGGAGGATTAGGTATTCAAATTCTTCATGATAGGACAGGAAAAGGAATGTTAAATACCACCCAATTTGCGTTTTGTTATTCTTATCAGTTATTAATAAATCAAGAATGGACTATGAACTTTGGAATTAAGACGGCACTTGTTCAGAAAAATCTAGATTGGGCAAATGCAAAATGGGGTGACGAAATAGACCCTGCTAACGGTTTTATAAACCCTACAAATCAACCACAAGGGGTAAATTCAAATTATTTAGATTTTAGTAATGGTTTTGTTTTATTTGGAAAAAATCTTTTTTTTGGTGCGGCATTTAATCATTTAACAAAACCTAACGAATCTTTCTTTTATAATGTCTCTAATAACTTAATCAAAGATAGAATCCCTATCAGAACATCTTTACATGGAGGCTATAAACTGAAAATATTACAAAATGGATTATTTCATAAAGAATTATTTGTAACACCGGAATTTGTGTTAGATTTTCAAAAGAATTTAAAGCGATATAATTTTGGAACCTACTTTGTAGATGGTATTTTTGATTTAGGGCTTTGGTATAGGCATACTAGATTTCAAGACGCTAATAATGATAAAGTAGCACCACAAGATGCATTAATAATAGTTGTTGGAATTGAGAATAAAAATTTAAGAATTGGATATTCATATGATCTAAATTTATCAAGACTTGTAGCATCATCAATCGGTGCACATGAAATATCCTTTACTATTGACTTACCTGAGAAAAAAGTACATTCATCAAAATTTAGAGTGGTAAATTGCCCTCAATTTTAAATTAAAAAATAATGGAAAAAAGAAAAACATTTTTAGTTCCTTATGACTTTACAGAAGCCTCAAAGAAAGCCCTAGACCAAACAGTTGAACTTTCTAATTACGAAAATTCAAAAATCATTATACTTCATGTTGTTTCAAAGGAAAGTGAAATAGATAATGCCTTAGAAAGAATAAACGAATTAATTGTTCAGTTAACTACCAAAGTTGAAATAGAAAGTAAAGTCGTAAAGGGAAGTATATTCACTTCTATCGGTGAAGTTGCTGAAGCAAATAATTGCTCTGCAGTTATCATGGGAACACACGGAGTTAGCGGAATGCAAAAAGTTTTTGGAAGTTTTGCGATGAAAGTTATTATTAGTACAGGAGTTCCATTTATGGTTGTACAAAAAGAAACTGAAATTAAAACTTTCAGTAATATTTGTCTTTCAATTGACGCAACAGCAGAAAGCATTCAAATCATAAACACTGCTGGAATTTTAGCTAAGACCTATAATGCAAAAATTCATATAATTGCCGAAAAAGAAAAAGATTTAAGTAAAGCTAGAAAAATCAAAAACAACTTAATTATTTTGAGTAAAAAGATGAAAAAAATGGAGGTTGACTATAGTCTAGAACTTCTAGAAAAAAAAGATGAATGGATTGATACTGTTATTGAGTTTGCTCATCAAAGAAAAATGGATATGTTTGCTTATTCTTACGATTCTGACCGATTATTAGCTTCTAAGGACAAATTTTCTCAGTCCCTACTTTTTAATTCATTTTATATTCCGGCATTAATAATAAATGCTAAAAAAATAACATCAACATATTTTTAATGTGAAATTAAAATTAGGCTCAATTTTTCCTGAATTTAAACTGTATGATAATGAAAATAATTTATTCAGTTTAAGGAGTGATTTTAATAACAAGTATTTGCTCATATATTTTTATCCTAAAAATGACACTCTTGGATGCACAAAACAAGCTTGTTACTTTAGGGATTTTATATTAGAATTTAGAAAATACGATTGTGACATAATAGGAATTAGTAGCGACAACACAAAAAGTCATCAAAAATTTAAAACCAAATACTATTTACCTTTTAAATTATTAAGTGACAAAGAATCGATGCTACGTAGAAAACTAAATTTACCTAAAGATTTTTTTGGTCTAACTCCTTCAAGAATTACATTTATAATTAACTCAAAATTTCAAATTTTATTTATATTTCGATCCGCTTTAAATATGAAGAGTCATATTTTGTCTGGACTAAAGTTTCTCAAAGAGATTTAAATTTGGCCTAATAATTGTAAATATTTAATCATGAAAATTTATATTACTTCTATAATATTAACTCTTTTTTTAAATAATATTTTATCACAATTAACTAATGAAATTATATGGAATACAGGAACATTTTATCCAGAAACAGTAAGAGGAATTAACCCATTAGCTGATGGAGAGCATTACACTTCTTTTAAAAACAGAAACGGGTATCAAGAAGTTGTTAAGTATAGTTATAAAGATAATAAGGAAATAGCAATACTTTTTTCTAATAAAGAATTTAACAAAATAACTTTCTCAGATTATAAAATCAGTAATGATCAAAATTGGATTTTAATCGCAACAAAAAAAGAGCCAATTTACAGACATTCCTCCCAATCTTTTTTTTATGTGTATAATGTAAAAGATAAAACGCTAAAATCCCTTTCAGACACATTACGTGGAAAACAAAGATTAGCTGACTTTTCGCCAGACAACCAAAAAGTTGCATATGTAAGAAATAATAATATTTTCTATATAAATCTTAAAGATTTTGAGGAAAAATCAATAACATCTGACGGTAAATTAAACGAAATCATAAATGGTGGAACTGATTGGGTGTACGAAGAAGAGTTTAGTTTTCATAAAGGTTTTTATTGGTCAAAAGGAAGTGATAAAATAGCATATTATGTATTCAATGAAAGTAATGTAAAAGAATTTCAAATGAAAATGTATGGAAGTCTCTACCCTACTCAACATAAATTTAAGTACCCAAAAGCCGGGGAGTCAAATTCTGAAGTTGGTATTAAGGTTTTTAATTTAAATACAAACCGTACATTGTCATTTGATGTTGGCAATAATCCAGATATATACTTACCTAGAATGATGTGGTCAAGTCGTAAGGACGAGTTAATTGTTTTTAAAATGAATAGATTACAAAATCACTTAGAGCTATTATCCGGAGTTTTTTCATCAAATATACCAAACAATTCTGGGATTTTGATCAATAAAATTTATGAGGAATATTCTGAAACCTATATTGATATTCATGACAATACGTATTTCAAAGGAGATCAAATGATATGGACAAGTGAAACTGACGGTTTTAATCACATATATATTATTAATCTTAAAACAGGATTTAAAAAACAAATAACTAAAGGAAATTGGGAAGTAACTACGGTTTATGGGTTTGACTCCAAAAAAGACCAAATCTATTTTCAAGCCGCCAAAAAACACCCCACTCAAAGAGAAATATATTCAGTAAATATAAATTCATTAAAGTTAAAATTATTGACTAAAAGAAAAGGAACTAACGAAGCAGAGTTTAGTAACAATTTTAATTACTTTATAAATAAACATTCGGATGCTAATACACCGTACACATTTACTCTTAATGATAAAAACGGGAAAGAATTAATGATTCTTGAGGACAATAATGAACTATTGGAAAGAATGAAAGACTATAATTTAGTCAATAAAGAATTTATTTCTATACCAAATAACGATGGTTTAAAATTAAACGCATGGATAATGAAGCCTGCAAAATTAGATACAAATCTGAAACATCCTCTTCTTATGTTTGTTTACGGAGGCCCTGGAATTAATACTGTAAATGATAGCTGGTCATGGATGAATTATTTTTGGTTTCAATCCTTGGTTGAAAAAGGGTTTGTTGTTGCTTCTGTAGATGCTAGAGGAACAGGATTCAGAGGGAAAGAGTTTAAACATTCTACTTATCTTCAATTAGGAAGATATGAAACAGAAGACCAAATCAGCTCTGCAAAATTTCTTGGAAATCTCAATTATATTGACAAAAACAAAATAGGTATTTTTGGTTGGAGTTATGGAGGTTATATGTCCTCATTGTGTATAACAAAAGGTGCAGATGTTTTCAATTCTGCGATTGCTGTTGCTCCTGTTACTAATTGGCGATATTATGATAATATTTATACAGAAAGATTTATGAGAACACCCCAGGAAAATGGAGAGAACTACGATATTAACTCTCCAATTAATCACGTTGAAAAACTAAAAGGAAATTATTTATTGATTCATGGTACTGCAGATGATAATGTTCATTTTCAAAATTCATTAGAAATGGCAAACGAACTTGTGAATAATAATAAAGAATTTGATTTCTTTGCATACCCAAACAAAAATCATGGTATATATGGAGGTATGACTAGATTACACCTTTACAACAAAATGAATAAATTTTTGCTTAACAATTTAAAATAATGAAAAATATACTTTTAATATGTTGCTTAATGTTTTTAAAGCTTCATGCACAACAAAACAATATAACATCCAACACAGCAAACGTAGAAAATACTGAACAAGGTTTAATTTGGTATAATGATTTAAAAAAAGCAATTCCATTATCAATCAACAATAATAAACCACTTCTTCTTTTTTTTACTGGAAGTGATTGGTGTGGATGGTGTATTAGGTTACAAAGAGAGGTTTTTGCCTTTGAGGAATTTAAAAAGTGGACAGATGAAAATGTAATTTTAGTGGAATTAGATTTTCCTAGAAGAAAGCAGATAGAACCAAATATTGCAAAACAAAACAGAGAATTACAACAAATTTTTGGTGTTAGAGGATATCCAACTGTATGGTTGGTAACACCTCAAATTATTAAATCTGATGATCCAGCTAATCCCGGAGATAAAATTAATTTTCTAAAATTAGGAAGTTTAGGTTATGTTGCTGGAGGCCCCGAAAAATGGATTAACGCTGCTGATAGTTTTTTAATAAACGAATAATTATTTTAAACTACATTCTTTTATAAATCTTATTTTGCAAAAGCAAAAGAAAATAAAAAATGAAGATTTATCAATACATACAGAACTATAAAATAGAAGTAATTGATAAACCTTTTATTCTTGAAAGTGGTATTGAATTAAATCAAACTGCAAAAATTACTTTTACAGACATTAACAATAATTTAATTGAAAGAAAAGACTTTGGAGTAATTGATATAGAAAGCATCTATAAAAGCATTTACAATGGCGAATCTGTTGATGTGTCTCAATGTTTAGTAAGAAATTTTTCACTTCCCGCCTATCGCAGAAAATATAAATTAAAAGCAAATGAAAGAATTGATTTAATTGATTTCACCGCGAATAATGCTTTGTTTGAATCAGATCGAACAGTAGATTTTTCTTTGGCCAATTTTAAAGGAAAAAAAACTGATTTTTCAAATACTCACTTTGGTGCAGGAAATTTAAGTTTTCTTAAAGCTGAATTTGGTGATTTCCCTGTTTCATTTAAAGGAACAAGCTACAGTGAAGGTAATAATAATTTTCAATATGCTAAATTTAATAATGGTAATATTTCTTTTGAAAATGCAACTTTTGAAAACGGAAATTTAAGTTTTGTTAATACCTATTTCGGTGATGGTAATGTTTCTTTTAAAAATGTTCATTTTGGAAATGGAGATGTTTCATTTGCATTTGCTTCATTTAAAAATGGAAATATTACTTTTGATAAATCAATATTTAATGGGGATGAGATAAGTTTTTCAAAAGTTGATTTTGGATCGGGTAAAGTTGATTTTAGGCGTGTTAAATTTGGCGATGGATTTATTAATTTTGAAGAAGTAAGTTTAAATAGCGGGAATAAATTAATTTTTAGGAGATCTGACTTCGGTGCCTCTTCTGTGACATTTAGGGAGGCAAATATCCCTGATTCGCAAATTGACTTTGAGGAAGCAACATTCAAAAGTGGAAAACTCAACTTTTTTAAGATTAATACTAAAACTATTTCTTTAGTTGATTGTGTGCTAAATTGTTACGTGGATCTTAGAATTGATATTTGTCACAACATTGATTTAACTCAATCTATTGTGCAAAATATCGTTGACTTAAATCCGGGTGTAACAAAAATGGAAATAAGAGAGCTAAATTTGACTGGAGTTAGAAATATGGGGGATATCTTCATTTCTTGGGAAGAGAATAACGTCCTACAATTAATATGTAATCAAAAATCAACAAATCATATTGAAAAAGCTGAACAGTTTAGATTATTAAAAGAAGAATTTAGAGATACTGGTAGATATATAGATGAAGATATTGCATATGTTTATTTCAAGAGATATGAATTGAAGGGGCAATGGGAAATCGCAAACCAAAAAGGATTACTTTCAACACTCATATTTATTCCAAATTTTCTTTTTCAAAGAATCGTATTTGATTGGATCGGTCTATATGCAACAAATCCATTTCGGGTCCTATTCAGTATAGTTATAGTCAACTTTATTTTTTCACTTGTTTATACTTTTTTCTATTCAGCTTCAAATTACTTAACTTGCATGGATCCAAGTGTTGATTTTATTGAAAAATTATTTGGAAATTTATATTTTAGCGCTATAACTTTCTTTACTGTAGGGTATGGTGACTGTTCTCCTATTGGCTTTTTCAAATTACTATCTCCCATTGAAGGTTTTATAGGGGTGTTTTTAATGTCATACTTTACAGTTGCCTTTGTGAGAAAAATACTGAGGTAGAAAGATTAATATTTTGAAGATTTTACTATCTTTGGAAGAATAATTTATTATAATACTTTTTTTTGAAATAATATGAGCAAAACTGCTAAATTTACTGTTGATGGGAAATCCTTTGAGCTTCCGGTAATAATTGGTTCTGAGAACGAAAAGGCAATTGATATTTCCAAATTAAGAGCGCAAACTGGTTTAGTGACTATTGATACTGGATTTAAAAATACTGGATCAACTACAAGTGCAATTACATTTTTAGATGGTGAAAAGGGAATTCTAAGATATAGAGGGTATCCTATTGAACAATTGGCGGAAAAAGCTGAATTTTTAGAAGTTGCTTTTCTATTGATATATGGTGAACTTCCTAATGAAGTTGAATACGAAGCTTTTAAAAACGAAATTACAAATCATACCCTAATACATGAAGATATGAGGGTTTTCTTGGAGGCTTACCCTATAAAAGCTCATCCTATGGGAATATTAGCAGCTTCGTTATCCACTATATCAACTTTTTATCCTGAATCACAGGATCCTAACAGGCCTAAAGAAGCAGTAGATTTAACAATTCATAGATTGCTTGCAAAAGTACCTACTCTAGCTGCTTGGGCTTATAAAAACGCAGTTGGTCAACCTGTAGTATATCCAAAAAATAAGTATAATTATTGTGAAAACTTTGTTAATATGATGTTTTCGCTACCCGCTTTCGATTATACACCCGACCCTGTTGTTGTTAATGCATTAAATACACTATTAATTCTTCACGCTGATCACGAACAGAATTGTTCCGCATCGACTGTAAGAATAGTAGGTTCTTCACAAGCCAATTTATATGCTTCAGTTTCAGCAGGCGTTTCGGCATTATGGGGGCCACTGCACGGAGGAGCGAATCAAGCTGTTATTGAAATGCTTGAGAGTATAAAGGATGATGGAGGAAATCTTGATAAATGGATAAATAAAGCAAAAGATAAAAATGATTCTTTTAGGCTTATGGGGTTTGGTCATAGAGTTTATAAAAACTTTGACCCTAGAGCAAAAATTATAAAGAAAGCTGCAGATGATGTTTTGGAGAAATTAGGTATTGTTGATCCTGTATTAGATATCGCTAAGCAATTAGAAGAAGTTGCCTTAAATGATGAATATTTTATTTCTAGAGGACTATACCCAAACGTTGATTTTTATTCAGGTATTATATACAGAGCGCTAAATATCCCCAAAGAAATGTTCACAGTTATGTTTGCTTTAGGGAGACTACCTGGTTGGATTGCTCAATGGAAAGAGATGGTTAAAGACAACCAACCTATTGGAAGACCAAGACAAATATATATTGGATCAAACGAAAGAGATTTTGTTAGTATAGACAAGAGGTGATTAAAACTCAATATTACTCCATCTAATATTATTGTGGGAAGTATTGTAAACACATTTCCCATCTTTAATAACCAATATTTGTGGTGAAGCATGAAATATATTAAAATCTTGTTCAATTTTATTTGAAATCTCCCTAAAAGAGAGTAAATCAAGATAATAGCAATTTTGAATTAATTTTTGTTGTGGATTTGATTCAATTCTATTCAAAGCAAGTGAACTAATAGAGCATCTAGTAGAGTGCTTGAAAATTAAAATAGGTTCTTTAAAAGAGTATTCAATAGCATCATAATAAGTCTTTGAATCAATTATTTTAATCCATCTAAATTTTCTATTTTTTTCTGATTTAAACCAAGCCATAAATAAAAGTAAAAAAGGTTCTACTGTTTTAGTAAAACCTTTTAAAATCTTGGGTGGAAGATCGGTTTCGAACCGACGACCTCCTGAACCACAACCAGGCGCTCTAACCAACTGAGCTACATCCACCATTTTATGGGTCAAATATAAATAATTAAACGAATAGAGAAAAGAAAAAGCAAATGAAGTGATACAAATATCTAGTCTTCGTCATTGATTAACAAAAATTCATTTACGGCACAAAAAAGTAAATTAGATTTAGTTCAATTGTTTATATAAGAAATTTTCAAAAGCACGATAAAATTCAAAACGGTTTTCTTCGTTTCTAAAACCATGTCCTTCATCATCCTTTACTAAATACTCTACATCTACTCCCCTTTTTCTCATTGCCATCACCATCTGATCTGATTCATCCACATTAACTCTAGGATCATTTCTTCCTTGTGCTATAAATAATGGGGCTTTAATTTTATCTACATGAAACACAGGCGAAACCTCTCTTAGCATATTACTATCTTTCTCTAAGTCGCCAACCATTTCGTACATCATTTCCAACATAGGTTCCCAATAGGGAGGTATAGTTTTCATAAAAGTAAACATGTTTGATACACCAACATAATCAACTCCAGCAGCATATAAATTTGGCTCTTTTACCAGTCCCATTAAAGTAGCATAACCCCCATAACTTCCACCATAGATAGCAATTTTTTTACTATCAGCAATTCCTTTCTCTATAAGCCACTTCGTACCATCAGTAATATCATCCTGCATCTCTCTTCCCCATTTTTTAAAAGAGGCTTCCCAAAATTTTCTACCATAACCAGTTGACCCTCTAAAGTTCATTTGAAGTACGGCATATCCTCTATTGGCTAAAAACTGAATTTCAGGATTAAATCCCCAATTATCTCTAGCCCAAGGTCCACCATGAGGATTAATAACTACGGGTAAATTTTTAGCGTTTTCCATATTATATCCTTTAGGAAGAGTTAAATAACCATTAATATTTAGGCCGTCTCTCGAAATGTATTTAATAGGAAGCTGATTAGACATTTCATTTTCATCAATCCATGGACTAACATCAGCAATTTTTTCCAATTTATTTTCCGCACTAGAATATATGTAATAAGCACCTAAGGATTTATCAGAATATGTTCTCACTATAAGTGTATTTTCTTCTTTATTTGTACTAGTTAAACCGATTTCATAACCAGGTAATTGCTGCTGAATATTTTCAAATGTATTTTTTGAAATAGGGTCAAAATAATGTCTCTCGCTTTTCCAGCTGTTATAATATGCTGCAGTTATCACTTTTCTTTTTTTAGAGTAACTTACACCGTTTACATCATAATTATCATTAGCATACAGTACTTTAACCTCTTTAGCAGTTAAAGGGTCAAATTCAACAATAGCAGATTTATCTCTTCCTAAATTGGAAGAGCCTATTATATTTTTATTATCAAAAGTAAAAAACTGAGGACTAAAACCTTCCTTAAAATTAGTTGTAATAATTGTTTTAAACTCCTCCTCTTCGCTATTTCTATAAAGAATACTTTGGTTAACCCCATCAACAATTGCGGTTGCAATTCTTAATTTACCATCATGATCAAACATCCAACCTTGAATATTACCAGGATTTTCTGCAATCATAGTTAATTCTCCCGATGAAAGGTTTAATCTATATGGGTCAAAAACTTGTTTGTTTCTTTTATTCAAACCTATAACCACAAAATCGTCTTGATCTGGAAGATCATCAATTATCTGAGCTCTAACACCTTCAAAATCAGTATATGAAATAAGATTACTTCCATCAATTTCAACACCAAATAAATGATAGTTTTCATCTCCTCCATCGTCTTTTAGAAACATAATTTGATTATCATTTGGCCAAAAATAACCAGCTATATCTCTATTCTCCTCAAAGGTTAGCTGATAAGAAGTTGATTCTCCTAATTTTTGAATAAAAATATTCATTCTACTTTTATAGGGGGCCATAAAAGAAAAATACATGCCATTTGGAGATATTTTATAACTCGATTTCTTAGGATTTTTAAAGAAATCTTCTAAAGGAATTTGTTTTGCTTTCAATATATTTTTATTAATATTTCGTTTATTTTTAATGTTACTACAGTCAGCGGTTAAAAACGAATGACAAATATATTATTGGATATAATTTAGACATACTTTAAATTTATTTTTTTGAAAATTATTTCAAAAAACGAATTATTTTTTAATTAGTTTAAAAACACGGAAATGATTTTCAAAGACTATTTTAACCAAATAAACCCCGCTTGAAAAACCACTTAAATCTAGTTTATTTCCGTATTTATATTTCAATAATAGTCCATTCAAATCATATAAATATGTTTCAAATAAGCCACTGTAATTATCAATTTTAATATTCAATATATCATCTACAGGATGAGGAAATAAAAATATATTTCCTTCGTTTTGTTGCTCAATTATATTTGTAGATCCAACATTAACTGTTAATTCAACAGTATCTCCATAACAACCAAAACTATCTTTTTCTATAACTTTTAATTCACCATTTCCCAAACCTATCCATTGAGCAGTAACAACATTAGTTCCTTGACCAGAGTATATAACACCATTGTCAATTGACCAATAGTAAGTTGATCCGATACTTTGAGAAACTGTATATTGATATTGATTCATCATTTCCACATCTAATTGCCCAATAATTGAACCTGTTTCAGGAACCTGATTACTATTATTAATTAAAAATGAAGTTTCATAAATACATCCATTCAAATCTGTTACTGAAAATACATAACTTCCTGAATACAGATTATTTATGCTAGCTGTATTTTCTCCATTATTCCATTGGTAATTATAAGGGGGGGTACCTCCGAATACTTCACAATTAATACTACCATTCCCCTGCATTACACATGTCTCATTTATTAAAGTATAATTATTTGATAATTGTTCAGGCTGTAGAACTGTTGTAGAATCAAATGATAAACAATTGTTTGAATCTGTAACTGTGAGTACATAATTTCCAGCAGCTAGTTCATTTATATTAGAGGTTTCATTACCATTGCTCCACGAAAAAAAATATGGTTGAGTTCCGCCTAAAACATAGGCTTGAATTTCTCCTGACATATCATCATAGCATTCCAAGTTCAAAACAGAGAAGTCAATTTCAATTTCGTTAGGGGATAAAATACTAACTTGTTCACTTACTTGACAATTATTAGCGTCAATTAAAGTAACCAAATAATTTCCTGCTGATAACCCATTTTGAATTGAGCTTGTCGAACCATTTTCCCAATAATAATTATAAGGTTGTAAACCGCCATTAGCTGAAACTGAAATTTGCCCATTACTTAAGCCATAACATGTTACATTTTCTTTAGAGATAGATAATACTGGAGTTTCTGAAGAATTAATATTTATAAGTTCTGTAGCTGTACAACCAAGATTATCAGTTACGATCACAGAATAAATACCTGATGACAAACCACTTATTAAAGAGTCTTCTCCCCCATTATTCCATAGAAAAGAGTAGATTCCTGAACCACCACTTACATGAGCAATGGCTATTCCATTACTATCTTGACAAGTACTTGGATTTACTCCGACAACTTCAACTAATGGGTTTAAAGGAGATATTAGTTCATATTGTTCTACAACTTGACAACCGTTAGCATCAATTACAGACAATTCATATAACCCTGAATCTAAGTTATAAATATTTTCTGTAGATGCACCTGTGTTCCAAGTTATATCATATGGAACTTGACCACCATATATATACGAACTCAGTTCACCATCAAAAGTTCCACATCCCGATGGGTTTTGTCCATCAATCTCAATAACAGGAATAGAAAACTCTTCTATGAATATTGAATCTATTATGCTACAGTTGTTGCTATCTTCTACAACTACAGTATACATCCCTGTTGATAAACCACTAATAGATGAAGTAGATTGACCTGTGCTCCAAAGGAAAGAATATGGTAATGAACCGCCGGACACATTAACTGAGACAGTTGCATTGTTACTTTGACAATTATCTTGATTATTATATGAGATATTTAATAATAATGAGGTATTTAAGCAAGGATCATTTGAAGGTAATGTTACTACATAATTATTTTTAGTTAATTGATCTTCACAACCTGTAATTAAATTTTCTGCCATTAAAGATACAGTCCAATTACCTAGCGATGTAAAAGTATGATCAACAAAACTACTATTATCAGATATAATAGTTCCATCCCCAAAATCCCATGTAAAATTGTAATTAGATAGATTTGGAGTTTGATTTTGAAAGCTAACATTAAAAGGTGGAGTTCCAATAGTTTGGGATGTAATAAAACCCAAACTAAAGTTTTCACTGATTGATAAGTCTAAATATACTATGCTGTCACATCCGTTATTATTTATAAAATTGAAACTTGACTGGTTATTTTGTGAAAAGTAAGTCTCTCCATCAATCCAAGTGATACTATCACCTTGGCAAATAAATTGGTAATCAACAGAGAAATTTGATGATGTGTCATTTTGTAAATCAAGTATAACTATGCTATCACAACCTGTCAAATTAGAAAGTGTATCATAATAAATTCCTGGGCTGTATATAGTATCATTATTGAAGATGTAAGTTTGGCAAAATGAATCGTAAATATTGGTAATATTGTCATCATTTGACAAAGCACATAAGTCTATTATTATTCCATAATCTTCAACTTGTCCAACAGAAACATCATCACATGGGTTATTGTCATTACCCACAAGATCAGACATAATTCTTAGTCTAACTTTAGGATTTACCAAATTTAAAGGAATATCTACATAAACTTGAGGATCATAAGTGTTTAACTTTTCCATAACCAATTCATCTGAACTAAATACATTATTATTATCATAATCAATCCAAGCTTTCGTATCATGAGGATTTTGATCTCCGGTGGTAACTTTTAAAAGGTAAGTACCTCCAGGATCGACATAAGCTTGGTGTTCACAAGAAAAATCAATATATCCTTCCTCACCATCACTTGAAGAATTATTGATATTGGCAAACTCTACTTTAAAAATTCCATAATCATCAAAATGATTAATGGTTAAAGGATTACAATTAGCTGGAGCAATAGCATTCGTATTATCTACTTCAATATATTCAACTTTAATAACAGTATCAGAACCATAACTGTTTAAAGTAATTAGCCTTACATCATAAAACCCATTTTCTGTGTAATTATGAGTTGGATTTTGCATTTGTGAAGTATTTCCATCTCCAAAATCCCACTCCCAAGAAAAAGGAAGGTTAGTAGATAAGTCTATAAATTGTATCTCTCCATCACAAGTGAAATTCTTATTTGTCTCAAAGTTTGAGATCGGTGGATTAGCATTAATTGAAATCACAGCAGTATAATCTTCAGCCTGACCATTAATGGGATTTGAGCATGGATTTAAACCTCCTTGAAAAGTATTATCAGACATTATCCTCAGCCTTAAAGGAGTATCAAATATAGAATTAGATGGAATTTGTATAGTGCTCTGAGAACTATCAGCAGCTATGTTTGAATATATTTCTTCATCGGGCAAATCAAAAACTCCATTATTATTCAAATCTATCCACATTGAAAAATTTTGTAAAGAATTCCCATTATGAATAGCTGATAATTCATAAAATTCACCTGCAAATAAGCTAATATTTCCACATGTGAAATCTTGATAACCTGAAATTGAATTTGATGAAATATTGGTGTAGTCTCCAATCTGAAAAAAAGTTATACCACAATTCAAAGAGCCAGGGTATTGAGTTTCTGGAGTACAAGAATTTTGGATAGGGCCATTACTAGAAAGGCTAACTTCAATTATATTTTCATAAAAAGAAGTGTCACTGCCGTAATCATTAGTACTAATTAATTGCACATCATAAAAGCCTGATGATATATATATATGTTGCGGGTTTTGATCAGTAGATGAGTTACCATCTCCAAAGTCCCAAAACCAACTTGTTGTTCCTAATGAAGATAAATCAGAAAAATTTACTTCACCAGAACATGTATAATTTACATTTACTGAAAAGTCAGATATAGGTGAAGAATACAAAGCACATGGAGAAATATCAAAGTCAATAATCTCCTCATAAAAAGTATTATTATTATTAGATGAATATTCAACAATTATATCTTGGCAAGTATTAGAGATCCTTAAAAACCCATTAACATTAGAATACCAACCATCTCCATAATTATCAGTTAGGATAACATTATGTGATCCTGAAATAGTTGGGATAGTATCAATAAAGTAATCATTCTGCTGAGTTGCTACGTAATTTAATACGTTGTTTCCGTTTTCATCCGTTATGTAAAATTGAGATTGATCTTCTAAACAATAAGAATCAAATTGTGCCTCAATAATAATAAATGAATCCTGCGCGTTGTAAACTAACGGCGAAAGAGAAAAAATTAACAAAATTTTTAACGACCTAATCCGTAAATTAAAGTTCAAAATGTTGTGAAATAAATAACCAAAAGTATTTTTTAAAGGAAACAACATTCTTTTATGAATTTGAAAGTTCTATATTGTAAAAATTTTGATTAATCATTTTAACCAAACCTTAAACAAAAGTAATAATTAAATTTCAAAAAAAATGATAATAATTAGATTACATTATCTAGAAAATCATTAAAACCATGAGAATAGATAAATATATTTGGGCAATTAGAATGTTTAAAAAAAGATCATTAGCTAATAAAGCATGTAATAATGGAAAAGTTTTATTAAATAATGAAATTACAAAGGCGGGAAAATATTTAAAACTGAATGATATAATTTCAATAAAAGAAACGCCAATATATAGAGATTTTTTAGTTCTAAAATTTCCCAATACGAGAATCGGTGCAAAACTTGTAAAAGAATTTGCCAAAGAAATTACTTCAAAAGAAAATTTAAAGATTTTGAATCAAAGTAGACAAATGAATCTAAAAAATAGAAATTTAGGATTTAAAGGAAGACCAACAAAGAAAAAAAGAAGAACTTTAGATAAGTTATCTTTTTTAAATTAACAAAAATACATTTAGCTTTTTATTAATTCAAAATTGAATTTCTTTCTCAGTTAACTTCAATTAAATTAATGTCAAAAATTAAAACAGAATTCTTTGGAATATTACCTACAGCTTGACTGCCGTATCCTAAAGACGATGGTATAAGTAATGTTCCATGACCACCTTCTTTGAACAATGGGATTCCTTCTTGCCATCCTTGAATTAAATTGTAAAGAGGAAAAATTGCTCCTGAAGATTGATCAAAAATTTCACCATTAGTTAATTTACCAACATATGAAATAGTTACTGTAGAATAAATACTTGGTTGCTCACCACTACCCTGATTATTAATGATGTAATGAAGTCCGCTTGGAGTTGATTCAGCTGTAAGATTGTTTTCTATTATGTATTCTTCAATAACTTGTTGATCAATTTGATCAATATCTTTTTTACAGCTCAAAATAACCAAAAATAAAAATAAGATACTGTAATGATTATAACACTTCATCATTTATTAATTTAAATTGTGGGCAAATTAATAAAACAATTTATTAATTTAAAACTCATTACAATGAGTAAATTGTGTGCTAAATACCTAACAAATATTTAGTTGTCTTATAATTTAGATATTATTAAATTAACGCGAAGTGAAAAATTATTAGAAAAAGAAATCTAATAATATATAAAGCTCAGAAAATTAAAATCATTGATTATTTTAGTTATTAAAAAAATTTAACATGATTAAATACAACCCTAAAAATTGGTTTGGACTTATTTTTGAATTTCATAAAAGCGATACGTTAAGAAAGCTGATTGGTGTATTGATAGTTTACTCTATTTTCTCGCTTGTAGTCGTTTATTTTGAAGTACATTATACTGAATTTGAAAGCACAATATCTATTCACTCTTTAATAGGATTTATAATTGGATTATTACTAGTATTTCGAACAAATACAGCATACGACCGTTGGTGGGAGGGAAGAAAACTTATTGGTGCATTAGTGAACACGTCAAGAAATCTTGCACTCAAAATTAGTGCGTTGTTAGACGAAAATGATCATGAAAAAAGAAATTTTTATTCAATAATGATTTCAAATTATTGTTTTTCAATGAAGGAACACCTTAGAGATAACAGAAAAAAAGAAGAATTAAAAGACATTGAAGACTTTGATTTAAGTAGTATCGATAAAATTGAACACCTTCCTAATTTTATTGCAAAAAAATTGTTTAAAAAAAACAAAGAGTTATACGATCAAAAAATAATTTCAGGAAACCTTTTAATAACAATTGATGATAATACTAAGTTATTTACAGACATCATTGGTGGATGCGAAAGAATAAAAAAAACTCCCATTCCCTATTCCTACAATATATTTATTAAAAAATTCATTTTTATTTACACTATTACTCTTCCAATTGGATTAGCAAATAGTTTTTATTATTGGACAATACCAATTTGTGCTTTTATATTATATGTACTATCTAGTTTAGAGTTGTTAGCAGAAGAAATTGAAGACCCTTTTGGGACAGATCAAAATGATTTACCATTTGATGAGATATGTACTACTATAAAAAAAAATATTAAAGAGATTTTAGAGAACTAATCAGTATTTTTTTTCATAGTTAGTAGCCATATAGAACCTGAAATTCCAATCAAAATGAGTAACCAAGAAGGGTTAAATAAAGCCTCAAAATACAACAATGACATTAGGGAACCTATAAACAAAAGTAACAAGTAAAATGATTTGGGCATTTTCAAAATTGTTGAAAAAATAATTTAAAAAGAGTTTGTTTAATATTATTGCAAAAAATTATATAAAAATGGATTTAAAATGGTATTTAGTTTCAATCACTGGGTTAATGTTTATTGGTTCAGGATTATGTATTTTCGGAGAAGCAATTATTCAAAAAATAAATAACAATAGCTATTTTTGGTGGGGAACACTATCACTAGTAGTTTTTAATACGGGGATATGCCTAGTGGGTCATGCTATTTATTTAAAAAAGATAAATCACAAAAATTTATAAATTAAGCTTAAAACAATTCTAATTTGATGAAAAAAGATTATTTTTGTTTAACTTTAATCAAAAATATTTAAACAATGAAAAAAATCAAATTTCTCTTTGTTCTGTTAGTAGCTTTGTCCTCATACATTGTTAATGCTCAAAACTTTACAGTAAATATTGAAAAATCAACCGTTTATTGGCTTGGGAAAAAAATAACTGGTGAACACTATGGATATATTAATATCTCTGACGGTGAATTGACTATAGTTAACAATCAAATATCAAGTGGAAAATTTACAATCGACATGAATTCAATGACTTGTACTGACATAGAAGATCAATCGATGAATAAGAAGTTACTTGGTCATTTAAAATCTGATGATTTTTTTGGCACATCTAAATATCCTACAGCCCAACTAGAAATCGTCAGTGCAACTGAATTTAATTCTAATAAATGTAACGTAAAAGGAAAATTAACTATAAAAGGAAAAACTGAATTAATAACATTTAAAGTAAATAAAGACCAATTATACTATTCGACAAAATTGGAAATCGATAGATCAAAGTATGATGTAAGATATGGTTCGACATCTTTTTTTGATAGTCTTGGTAATAGAGCTATCGATGATATATTTACACTTGAAATAAAGTTGTACGTAAATTAATGATTAAATACCTGTTTAATAAATAGCTTTAATCATTTTTTGAAGTAGCGCTTCTATAAATCCATGTTACAAATATTATAAAAATAACCATAAATACAATCCAAAAAAAAGCGTCTCCTTTCATACTTGACTTTAAAAAAGTAAAAGTAACACAATAAATATTGCTAAATAAATCAGAAAAATAAGCAATTGATTAATAACAAATTGAGCTTTTTTTATTTTCCTAAGCGGTTGATCATAAATAACATATAATATCAAGTTGTGAACGAAAATGATTGATGCAAAATAGTATACATAATTAGACATATTGAAATACTAGTTCTTGACGATGGTATATGTAGATGTATAATTTTCAATAGTTATTATTAGAAAATAAATTCCTTTTGTAACACTTTCGAGGCTTATGGATTTTTCAGTCGTTGTAAATAACTTATTTCCGAAAATATCTAATACAGTAGTTTGAATATTACTATCGTAATTATGAGTATCTATTGTAATAGTACCTTTACTAGGATTTGGAACTATAGATAGTCCCTTAGTTTTATTTTCTAAACCATTAATTTCAACAAAGTCAACATCAAACATTAAAGTATCAGAAAGACAATTATTTGCATCTGTTATTAATACCCAAAAAGAGCCGTTGGAGGTTGGATAAATACTTTGTGTAGTATCTCCAGTGTTCCATTGAAAATCACAAGGTAAAACAGCATTTTGAATATTTGTAACTTCAATATTATTAACTAATTGGGTAATTGTAGCGTCAATAGAGTCACAACATTTTTCTACTGTAAATGAAGAAGTATATGTTTCTTGTAAATTACTATCCAAATATTGGTTTACAACTATCGTGTAATCATTTGAAAAAAGTAAGCCCAATTGGATAATCTCATCATATGTTGTAATCGCTGGTCCTCCAATTCCAGGACATGTAATATTCACATCAACTATAACTTCATTTAGTTCAATAGTGTGAGAAAAGAAAGGTGAACAATTAGTAGCAGGCATATTACCATCAATAATCACAAAAACACTGTCACATTCTTTTAACGGAAACGGAGATATACTAACCTCATTTATCCACGTTTGAGAATGGATTTTACTATACGTGAAAAGAAAAAATAAAAATATTATACTAAGCCTCATATCAACAATTTTTTTAATATGATTATTTCAAAACTATATATTAATATGTACAGATTTATAATTTTCAAAAATGTAAATCCAAATCAAATTCTTTAAAATGAATACCACTTTGTGTTTTTTGTTCAGAACAAGGATTTCTCTAAAAATAAATCTATTAAATTATGAAAGTTCAATTTATTGATAATTATTTATTATAATTATTTCCCCACACCCAATTCTTTTACCAGCTGCCCCGGATGGTTGAGAAATAAAGTCATCTGCACCGTGGTGAATAATTATTGATTTACCAATTATATTTTTAACTGAGTCTTTGCAATCTAAACACCACAGTTTTGTTGATAATGAAATTTCACCTTTCCCAGTTGAATCAGCGAATATATTACCAATGTCTCCTAAGTGAAAGTGATTATGGTCCCATTGGCCATGGTCTTGCTGAGTTGGATTCCAATGTCCGCCAGCAGATTTACCATCATCCGAACTACAATCGCCAAACTCATGAATGTGAATAGCATGCTCACCATATGAAAGTCCTTCAATATTTGCCTTTAAATGAATTGTTCCTGAAGAATCAATAAAATTTACTTCTCCACTTACATCACTACCACTCTTAGGATTAATTATTGCTAATGCAGTAATAAATTTTTCTTTATTAATAGTTTTATTTCCATCTTGGCAACTTAATGATAAAGCAAAAACTAACGATAATAATAAATTTTTTTTCATATTTCTTGTTTAATTTAAAGATAAAATAATTCTATAAAATAGGTTCAATTAAGTCCTTGTTATTATTTGAAGCAAAATTCACTTTATTACTAACTTTATGTGCCTTAATAACAATCTCCTTAGGAAATAAATTCCATTTTGCAAAACCTGGTTCATTACTCAAAAGAGGCATTCTATGATGTATTTGAGAAATGGTGTCAATAGCACTTGTTGTTAAGAGGATAACTGTATTTTCTTTTTTAATTGATTTTACATATAAAGTGCTGTAATCACTGTATAAGTAATA
>MDTC01199907.1_pt1 | contig 32207 bp, 53 predicted proteins | sample 811181 | NCBI WGS metagenome assembly MDTC01 (sample SAMN05326644, study PRJNA326480) | marine metagenome | isolation source: seawater | place: Pacific Ocean: North | collected 2011
AATCAACCAAAGAATAGGGCGCTCTTCCGCATTGAAACAGTTAAACGCATCTTCTAAAAAATTTTTAGACTCAATTATTTCTGTTTTATCAAGAAGGGATTTAGCAAAAGGGCAGATAGCATGACCCCCAAGCTCTTTCCTTTTAAGAGAAACATATTCTATGTAATCCGTAATCATTTATCAATATTATTGTATCCCGAATTTAAGTATTTGTCAAAAAAGAATTTGTCATCATGCTCTTTTATTTCGTCAAGTTCTTGAGTTTTTACTATCGAAGAATCTCTCTCGCATAAAAATTTATAATGCTCAACATCTTTAGACCATTTTTCTCCTGTCCAAAATTCAAAACCTGTATAGTCAGATTTATAAATGCAAGCCTTTTCATATCCTGCACCAATATACATATACTTTTTATTTTTAGCAATACAATAATCTATTTCAGCTAAATTTGCATATTTGCCAAGATATAGTTTGGGCATTTCATAATCCCAAGCGAACTGAGTTGCAAAAGAATCAAAACTGCCCACATCTCTAATGAAAGTAAAAGCTATTGGTTTATCGTTGTAATAATAAAGTATAAAATGTTTTCTATGTTTCTCTCGCTTAATTAAAGGCTCTAGCTCCCAAGTTTTAAAACCTCGATAATTTATATATTTATCAAAAATAGAATTTAAAATATTTAAATCAACTTCAGTAGCTCGAAAAACTTTTGTTGTAATATCTTTGCATTTTTTTCTAGTCTTCCTTGTTTTTCTGTCTTCCCTGAATAAGCTTAAATCAATTCTGGTTTGCCTAGCTTGATACCAATCTGATTTATCTTCTTCGCAGTTATTTGACATTTTTTTAGGTTCAGTATAGTCATCGGGCAACCAACCTTCTTGCAGGGCTAACTCTTCTTCATACGAGCCAACTTTAGCCATGCAGTCAAAAAACAAATAGTCGTATTCGGTTATTGCTCCTGCGTAATGTCTGAAATAAATTTTCATGATTTACGCCAATTTTTAGTATTTCTCATTCTTCGATCTAAAAATTTAGAACCAAAGGCTATTGGATTAAATGACTCTAATTCTTTTTTAATGATTTCTTGATCGAAATCTTTACAACTATAAATATCCAACTGCAAGAGATTTGGGGTTCTTTTTTCCCAAGAATGAAGAGATAAATGGCTTGTTGTTATAAGGCAAAAAGCACTAATTCCTTCATTATCTTTCTCGTTACATTTTACTGCGATTGGTTTATGGAGAATTTCCATACCGATAAGGTCAACTATTTTAAGAAGCCAAGATCGAGTAAATTCAGTATCTAGGAAAGGAGTCTCTTTAAAAGTAGCATTTATTAAAAGATGTTTATGTTCCACATAACACTTTACACTTTAATGGAGCGCAAAATATGTAAAATCATTAACTTCTTGAATGCATTTTTCTTTATCCTTAAATGCTATTTCTATATTTTGTTTTTGAATTTCTAGCATTTTATTATAGTCTAGAGTTTTGCTATACTTTGCTATATTTGAGTCTTCGGGTATAATAAATTCTTTAGGAATAATATATTTAGACTTATTTATTGTGTTTTGGCAATGATGGTCAAATAAAACTACAACATCACACATGAGAGCCTCATAATACCTATTTGCGAGAAAGGCAAAATTTTCGTGAGTGTGAATATCTTCAATATATAAAGAGTATTTATATTTGCGCAAATCTTCTTTGCCTTTTTCCCAAGATAATTTATTTATCATCTTGCACTTGCAGTCTATTGCTTCAAATTTTTTCCAATGTTTTTTTGAAGAAGAACAGGTAACGCCTTCTTGTAGGTGATGGGTGAAATGTTCTGACCTCCACTTTCTAAAAGTGCCATAATAGATAATACCATCCCTTTCGTCTTCGGAATTGAAGATGCAAGAGCGATCCATTATTAGAGAGTTTAGATTAGTAGTCAGCCAATTTGGGATATACTGATTTAATTTACCTAATATCTCCCCTTCTGCATCTTTTATTTTTTTTCCAAGAATCCAATGCCTGTAGCCTTTTCTTGGATTGTTGCAAATCATATCGTAATTTCTACCTAATTCTATGATTGCGTATCTAAGTAATTGATTGTCCTCAAGATCATGGTCATTAACGAGCCATATAAGCCTCGCTTTGGGGTTTTTCTTTAGTATTGCTCTGTATGGTATATTTGGAGCATAAGGCGAAGCATAGCAACAGATAATAACATCGTATTTATTTGCAAGTATTTCGTCTAGCTTGTACTCACCTTCAATAAGGTCTGCATCCAAGGCATTTTTGAGAATTATGCTATTCCTGCAATGTACGATGCTTGTATCGCTATAGTCATCAAGCAAAGGTTTCTTCTTGCTTGTACTTTCTATGATTAAAGTTTTTAAATTATTCGACATCAATGAAAACTTCTTCTTCTTTAAAAAAATTTTGGACGTCGCTTTTTTGTGGGTCAATTTCTAATGGGCGTTGCCATCCATTTCCCATATGTATTTCAGCAGTATCCTTTGGTTGGGTAAATTTAATATTGAGAGACTTAGCTAGTGACTGAGTTTCCTGCATACTTAAAGCTAATCTTTTCCCATCTACCCAAACTGCATAAGGCATATTGCCATTAAGATTAAATGGATGAGGAATGCTATTGATTTGAATGTCGGCATCAATAGGAATAAGCGGTAGGGGGGGAGGTGGGGAAGTGGGTGTGTTGATAACAACTTCATCCTTAATGCTTGTGGTTGTGCAACTGCTAAATGCAATTAATGCACAAAATAAAATATTAATTTGTTTTTTCATTGTCAAGATTTTCTTCTACAAATTTTCTAGCTTCGTCAAATGCTTCGGGGTGATACCTTTTAACCCAATTAAAAACCCATTTATTTACATAATATTGAATTAAATCTTCTTTAGTGTAGTCAATTTTAATCTTTGGATCACCTTTTATTTGGGTCATACATATCCTTATATTTAACTTCAGTTGCCTTTACTCCTGCTTCATATCCTTTTTCATAGGCTAAGTCTTCCTTGATAATCAGAACCCTATTAAACTCTAAGGCAAGTTTTTCTTGTGCGTCTGAGAATCCTTTGTCGTATCCTCTTTCATAGTTTACACTTGAAGTTATTTCTTCGTGAGTGCTCATGATTCTAATTTGACATAGCGTTTCGTTTGATTGTTTGTAGTCATAGCTTGATTAAGGAGGTGGGACTCGTTTTCAGTCATCTTGATAGGTGTAGGAGATAGAATTGGATGTGGTGCAGGGCGACTCCAATCAATTAAAACATATTTTTTTATAGGTGAGATGTCTATTTCCATAAGATTATTATTATAGCAACTAAAACTAACAATGTCAAGCCCCAATTATGATTTTTCATTTTAAAATATTAATTGCACATTTTTTTTACTAAATTAATATATTTCTCAACATCTTTAATTTCATCGCATATCTTACGCATGTTTTCTTTAGATGGTTTATTGATAGCATGAAGAAGCTCTACGGCAAGTTCGTTAAGTTCTTCTATGCATTTCATTACATTATGCCTTTCAGACCTAGAGAATTTCATCGATTAAAAAGTTCTTTGCAAACTTTTAAGCCTTCGCAGGTAATTTTGCGCTTCCCATCAATTTCCATGAGGTTTTTATTGAGAAGGTATAATTCGTGATCTCTTTGTAGAGCGCTCTTGCTTAAGCCAATTTTTGCCGCAAGACCTGTGAGGGTTGCTGAACCACAATTATTTAAGGTGTGAAGAATTTGTTTCTCAGTATATGTTAAGCCATAGGGAAGAATGCCGATTTCATCGCACAAATCCTTAAAATCTTTGGATGTAAAAGTATCAGATTCATTCTTTCCGCAATAAAGCATAATCTCCTTAGAGCGCTTTACCGCACTACGAGCATTACCTCTAATGGTTGTAGCAATATCCAACAATGCTTCATCCGTAAATATTATTTCGGGCAAACACACTTGTACTATACTACTAAGCTCATCTTCTGAGTAGGGTTCAAAGTCAACAACAGTAAACCTGTCTTTGAGAGGGGGGAAAAGCTTGTCAGTTTCGGTAGTTGCAAATATAAATGTTTGTTGCTTGAAGTTGAACGTAAAGCTCATCCCATCCCACTCAAAAGACTTTCTTGAGTTTGACTCTGTATTAAAGATAGTCAAGAAAGCCATAGTAAGATCTTGGGGGAGGGCATGACATTCGTCAAAAAGAATAGTGACTTCGTTGTCTGCTATAACAGGCAAAAATATTTGCTCAAAAAATTGCTCGTTATTTTTTATTGTAGAGCAATTAATCTCAAGGAAAGACCTTTTGTCTCCATCTTGATTGCATAAATTTTTTGCAAAAGCTTTTGCGAACTCAGTCTTGCCTAAGCCTTTAGCTCCAGCCATAAGTAAAAATGGAGCTTGAGATGTTTTGTGAAAAGCGTCAATATAAAAAGAAAGCTTTTTCTTGACTGCTGTCTGACCGATTAGATCAGGGAAATATTTATTTAAATTACTCATAGTTCTGTTAATGTATATTCGATTTTTGGATTAGAGTCTTCATCATACTCTTCGGATTCGGGATTGTCAAGAACAATTTCTTCATCCTTATCAAAATCCTCACCCATGAGTGATTCCAACCATCTTTTAGAGACAGGAATTTTAGCCTTGCGACCAACCCAATCACCAAGTTCTTCATAACTAATGTGGGTGTAGTAAGGACTATACCCTTTTTTTCTTCCTCTGCTCATATAATTTATACAATAAAGATTAATAGTTGAGTTGTCAATAACAAAAAATAAAAAAGTTTACTTAGCTCAAAACTTCGTTGATTTCTTCTTGCTCCATCTTAGCTAACTCGTAATGGCTATGAGTGATGGACTTATACTCCCCCAAGCATTCATTTGAAACCCTCATATCATCGGGCACACTTAAAGGCTCTAGGTCATTAATAGACATTAAGTCTTTGATGGAAGATAAGCATTTTTCATAGGCGACAATCAATTCGTCGTAAGACTGATTTATTTCTCTCCTGAGCTTCACAACCTCTTTTCTGGGTGGAGGCTCTACATGACTTGTTTGATTGAGGAAATTGTTATATTTGACAATAACCTCATTATTTTTGTCTTGAAGATTATCTAAAATTGATTGATGGAACTCATAACTAGCCCATGCAGTATCGAAACTAGCGGTGTTCATATTATAGGAACTTATGTAGGATTGACAACTCTTTCATTCCAACATATCGAGCAAAGTAAGAGCAGAACTCCGCAACTGCGCTAGCGTTCCACTTTTCTTCTGAGATGATATGTCCAACCTCGGCATACTCTCCTTCGTTCCAAAGATCAGTAAGTTTAATGTATTCTGTATTCATATATTTATATATTAGTTGTATTATTAATAGCGATAGTAGGAATATGACGTATTGAGGCTTATTTGTCAAGACTTTTTTTTGTGTATTTCAAGTTATGGAGGAGTTAATTAATTACTTAATAGTGAAGAATCTAGAAGATAAGGATTTTGTTTGCAATCCAAACATAAGAGTTAGGGGTGCATATATATTAGCAAAGAAACAACTGACGAAGATGACGGAAGAGGAGAAAGTCGATCTTTTAAAAAAAATTAAAAATGGTACGGATGGTGGGACTTGAACCCACACGCCCTACGGGCAACGGATTTTAAGTCCGTAGCGTCTACCATTCCGCCACATCCGCAATTATTTCTCAAAAAACCATTCATATATCTTAATTCCAAGATAATAACCAATAACAGATAAAACTATATAAGTCAACACTTTTTTGTTTTTTATGATTTGGGGAATGGAGCTACTTATCGGGGTCGAACCGATGACCTGCTCATTACAAGTGAGCTGCTCTACCACAACTGAGCTAAAGTAGCATTAAATTTCTTGATAATCGTATTTATTATAATCTTGAATAGATTTAAGTCTAGTTTGTAATTTTTTAATAAGTCTAGCTTTTGCGGCATTTGTAGAATTAGCGTTTAATTTAACCTTTTCGCTAATCTCTTTATTTGTGTACCCCTCTCTAATTAAATTAAAGATTAACTCTTCTCGTTTAGTTAGGTTGAGGGTGAGTAATTCAAGTAACTTATTGTCGTCTATGACGAAAAAATCTTTAGGAATTGGATTATCGAAAATTTTAATATTTCCAACGATTGAGTTTTTAAGTAAGCTATTCCCATCCCTATCCCTCATTTTAAGTCTACGAGAGTCAGCCCTATCGGGAGAATCGACAAGGCTACCAGACGGATTCAAAGGCATAGAGCCTTCCCAATAAGAATCAATATCTTCACCTATACATGGCATTTTTACACCATAAGGCTCAAAAGAAATCAAATCTTTAAAATCGCCACTATGATTGTTGTCAGCAGAGAGATGAACTGTCGAATCTCCATAAACTAATCGGCTTCTTTTATATTTTTTTAAAATTGCTTTTATTTGAAAATTGCATATCCTTAAAGCCCAACTAAAAAAATTTTTACTACTGTCATAATCTGATTCCTTACTAGCTAATATAACTAATGTATTTTGGCAGACATCTTCAGCTTCAGACTGATCCCATATTCTGTTCTTGCAAAAATATAGGATATTTGGTCGTATAAGTTTTAGCTTTTCAGAATAATTTGGCTCGCTATTTACTTTTTGTTTATATTCTTCTGAGAATACATTTTTAAGTTCTCTCGTCATGGTCTTTTTATCTTTTTATTAAAAAGGGACTTGATCAAATGGAGAAATCTTATTTGTTTTTAATTTTGTTTTCCCGCCTTTATTTGCATTCTTAGCTTTTGATTTTTGGGGTTTTGGTTTTCGAACTTTAGGCTTATACAAAAAAGGACTTGGCTGAATTTTAACTTTATTAGTTCCGAAATAATCATCAAGAGCAAGAATAAGGGTATCCATCGCATATCTTTCTTGAGTTATTGATTGATATTTGTATTGTTGCGTATCATGAACCATTATAAGAATATCTTTGGCGTCTTGATAGTTTGAGTAATTGCCTTTTTGGAGAATTTCACTCCACATTAAGTAGCTCTTTCTTTTTCTGTATTTCTTTTTGCATTGCTCGACAATGTCTTTTTTGAGTGACTCTGTAGAATTAAAATCAAGCTCGGTTTCCACCATGCTCATGATGCTTGAGGGCACATAGTGGTTATTTGAGTGCTTATCTTTTTGAGCACTCATGTAAACTAGTTGTAGCACATTCAAAAATCTTTGGTTCTGTTGACTCGCTGACAAAGTGCCATTTTCATTTTTTTTAGCTTTCATTATTTTGTATTATGTATTATTAATTTTAAACTGTTATTTGAATTTTTAATTACTGACAATGTAATTTCTGTATTATCCTTCATGAATAAAGAGTCGTAAATAGTGTCGATTATAGAAGCTATGTTGTCTTCGAGAATGGCATTATCTTCCTCGATTTCAGCCTCTAAATTTTTTAAGTCTTCAGTTAAAGCTTCATCCTCTTCTGCGATAGATTCTATTTCGTCTAGAAGTTTTTGAAGTTTATTGACAAGGTCATCGTTGTTGTCAAAATTAGAATCTTTATTGAAACATATCATGGTATAATAAGCCTATCGTCATCATGCTCAAGCTCATAATTGTCCCAATACTGATGGTCGTATTTGCTATAAACTATATCTGAAAATAAAGTTAAATCTTTTCCGCTTTCAGACATAAAGCCAACCGCAACTCCATCTGGAACTCTACCCTTGTCGCCCACATATTCAAAACATTCATCATAATGATGCTCAGAATAAATTATTTGATCCGAACTAATTTTCATTTCGTTATATTCGCTTCGATGTTGTTTATTTGGCTCTCTAGCTTTCGTATTTCGTTGGAGTTTTTTTCGTAGTAAAATGCTACGATAATTAGAGATGCGAGCCATAAAGCTCTCTCCGTTTTATTTATTTTTAAGTGTATCATATATTATATATGAAAAAAGGAATTATTAAGCATAAGGTTACTCATGATTATATATTAGATTTGTATGATAAAGCAAAAAAATTGAAAAGTAAAGAAAAAAAGGCAAAAATGTTAAAAGAAATTAGGAAGCTTACTAGGCATATCGGGGAATATGTCGTTAAGTACATTGATTAAGAACATGGCTTTCATCTTCCCATTTGTTTGAAAATGGGCATTTTTTTTCTAACTTAATCAAATTAATTTCCCAATGCTTATGGTTTATCATTTCTTTTTGAAAATAGAGAGCTTGCTTGGCGTCATACGCTAAGTAATAATGGTAGTTGTGCCCGATAGAATTTTCGCTAGTATACTCTATTCTAAATTCATACAATCTACTCTTTTCATTAGCCACTCTCGCTCCTCCAATATATATCTGAAAATAAAACTAGGACTATTTCGTAAAATGGGTCTGACGGATTATCATTAGTTGCAGTTTCGTAACCAATTGGGACTCCTTCTTCTACAGGCTCGTCAGAGTCTTCCCAAAAAAACTCTTCGATTTCGCTAGAATAAATTATTTGCTGACTGTTCATTTGTTTTTTGTGTTATTAGAATAAATTCATTTGATCAGGGTGATCAACATGCTCTGAGTCTAACATAGATTCAACCTCTTTGTCAAGTCTTTTTTCTGTTTTTTTGTTTTGACGCAGCCAATTTCTTTGTGCCATGCGTACTACAAACCTCATAAATGCAAAAGCATAAACCTTATTTAGCTCAAGCTCTCCCCCATTTTCTTTATCTGCAATGAGGAACTTTTTCGCCTCTTCATCATATTCAAATTCTACTTTTTTAAGTTCTTTCTTAATCTTCATGATATCTTATTATAAGCTAAAATAAAGCAAAAGTCAAGCTAAAAGTGTACAAGATATTATGTTGAGAGGTAAAGATAGAAAAATCGTTATTGATTACTTGTATAATCAATTTATGGAAGGCATGGATACTGAGTTTTATATAAAAAATAAAATAATGGCAATGAATAAATCAGTATTTCAGTACGAATGTATGACGATAGACCAAAGAATAGATACTCATAGGATAGCAGTAAGGTTAGAAATTCAAAAATATTTAATAGAAAGCTCTATGGACGCATTAATTGGTGAGTGTGTTCACGGAAACCTTGATAGGAAGCAAAGGTGGATGCGGTCTTGGTCTGAAGAAAGAGTAAAATCCTTAACCCCCGAAGAGGAAAAGGATTTTTTTGAGAAGTTGGGGTATACTTACTTCTAGCGCTTCAGTCCAAAGTTATGATTGTTGTGAGACTCCATGTATATCTGAGCGCATATTAGTTGATTTCACATTAAAAAGGGAGTGGTAGACATTAAGCTTTGTGGTGGTATAAAGGGCATCTATAGGTAAGAGACATTCGGAATCTAGGTAGCTCAAGATTTTAGGAATACTGTTGCTTTTGATAAGTTGAAAATGGGTTCCGCCATAAAGAGAGTGAACTACTGGGTTTCTTTGAGGTGAGCTAATGTATTTTTGGTTTATGTCATAAAGTATATTTTTTGACTGACAATCCGAAAAACTAAAGGAAACTGGATGGCAGAAATTAATTTTTTTTAATTCATTAGTGCTAGACCACATACTTCTAACCATATCCCAATCATCTGGTATGAGGTTATTATTTAATGCATGTTGAAGCTCTTTTAGGGATTTGCCGTTATTTAGGAAGCAATCATCTTCTAAAATTAAAATATTTTTATCGGTCTCGCCAGCAAGACTCTCCAGAAGTTTATAATGAGATAAATAGCAACCTAGTGTTCCCATTTTATATTTAGACCCACTAGAGCTTTCGCCTAAAAGAGATCTCGCTTTATCGAATAAGTTTCTTTCATAGAAGGCGAAGTATTCCTTTGGCATTGATCCAAAAATGGGTTTTATGGCATCAAAACGGCTATAAGGAAATCCAAGTTTTGATAGTTGACTCTCCATAAAAAGCTTCCTGCTTTTGCGTTTTTTTAAATTAATATAATATACATGATCAATCATAGCTTTAATCTTTTATATACACGTTAAAATGACCAGACTCCCTGCATGTAAAGCCTTTGCTTTGTAATTTTTTCTTGACTTCATCATAAATACCTTCTGGTAAATCTTTGATACGATCAGCTTCAAATATAATTTTATAAAAAGAATCCAAGACATCTGGATTTTCATCTAGGAAAGTCGGCAAAAATCCTTCGCAGTCGGCGAAAAGAGTGTTAAAGTTTAAATTGTATTTATTTTTAATATCAGCCAAAGTATAGTTGGGGGTATTGGAGCTATTATCTTTGATGGAGTGAGAGCCGTATCCGCCAAACCATGCATTTAAATTCGTAAGGGAAAGTTTTTCGTTACTAATGAAGCCTTTTACTATATGAAACTTGCAACTATTAGAGTTTCGATTATTTTCCAGACAACGCCAAGCTCTTTCGTCTGGCTCAACAACAACATGGTTATTAGGGTTATTTAGTTTTTTGTTGATAATATGGGAAACTGTGCCATACCTTCCGCCAAGCTCGAGCACGATGTCATTCTTGCTTATCCACGTCTTGGCTTTTTGTTGGTCTTCAACTTCCATTTTGGAGGTATCTATAGGTATGTTGAATTCATTTAGAAATTTTGGTTGGGGGGAGAAAAAGCTATACTCTCCAAATTTATATCCAAAATACTCAATGTCTTTTGCGTACTTTTCTGCAACGATTTCTTTTGTTTCTTCATCGTAGTATTCAGTATAATGTTTGTGTTGACTTTTGTTTTTATGAGGAAGTTTTTGTTTTGGAATTCCAATTTTGTCGCAGATGATATTGAAACCTTTTTGAAGATTCTCAAATCGACCAACAAAATTCACATCGGGATCAAACAAATTAGATTGCACTTCAGTGTGGCGGTTTTTGCTTGGTATTATATTTTTTACGAAAAAATTAAAATCTTTATCTTTGTATTGTTCGAAAAATTTAATTCTCCAATGTCGATATTCTTTAGGGTATTCATTTGACCATTGTTGCTTAACTTTATCTTTCCATGTAGATAGTAGTCTATCCCAAGGATTTCTAACAAAAACAAAAGAAAACACATAACTATCTATGTCTGCGACTTTGGATTGCTGTTCATCTGGAAAGGCGAAATTTTGATTTTTAAAATATTTGTGCATTGATCGTGATCCAGTTTTTGGCACAATATACCAAAGTATATTGTTTTTTGTCGTGTGCAAGTATTGTTTTGATGAATTCATAAATTATTCTCCAAATTGATATCCAAAATACTTAATATCTTCTGCATATTTTTCTAAAACGATTTGGTGAGTTTCATGATCGTAGTATTTGGCGTAGTGTTTGTGAGGGCTTGTGTTATTGCGTGGCACTTCTTTTCGTGGGAAACTTATTTGATCGCAAATAAAGTTAAAATCATCTTGATATTGCTCTAGCTTGCCTATAAAGCTAATATCGGATGGTTTTTCGAAGTAATAACCAATATATGGTTCTGTATGCGGCTTGGTTACAAGTCTAAGTTTGACTGCATATATGAAATCTTTAAAACTATGTTTTTTGCAAAAATCTACTTCATTTGCATCCCATTCCATAAATGCATGGTCATCTTCCATATTTTTCCACATGGAATATGCGCTAACAAGCCTAGCCCAAGGATTCCTAACGAAAGTGAATGAAAAATAATCTTTTGTTCTTGGGTGTAATTTATGAATCATTTTTAAAGTGGCATGTCCAGTAGGTGTTGCATTATTATTTTCGCTAAGAAAATTTAAACTACAACCACCGCATTTTGCTATATGAACAAAAATGCACTTATATTTATCAATAATCATTTTTGAATTTATTTACAATTCTTTACATTAACATGTAAATACACCTGTTTTAAACTTTATTCCACCACTCAAAGCTTTCGGATTGTTTGAGATTTATTAACTCCTCTTCGTTGCAGTTCCAAAAGGGGTTGTTGTCTGGTTCGATATCTGAAGAAAGACCTCTTTTGCTTAAATTGACGAAAGGGCAAACTTTAACCTGTAGAGTTTTATTCGGGGGCAACTCAGGGTCGGCGCAATAGCCTATAAATTTATCTACGGCACAAGTGATCGCATTATTTTTAGTCCAATCTTGAGGCGGTTCATTTTTATACATTTCATATTGTTGGGGGTAGATGGTATAACTAGGCTTAATGCCCATGACCTGATGCTCTCCAAAGGGGGCATCTTTTATAATTCCTTGGAAGCAATCTCGATTATGAGTTAGCGAAAATAGCTTTTTTGCACCATTTAGACTTAAGTAGTAACTCTCTGTGCCGTTAAATGCATTACATTTGGTTCCGTATGGATTTAAAAAATCATCAGGAGTTCTGGTATTAAATTGTATCAGGTCGTATTGTAATAAATCAACAAAATAATCTTCACTTTTAAGTAGGCGAGCAACATCGCTAATTTTTACATCATCTTCGAGGATTAAGGCTGAGCTAATACCCCTATCTACCATTGATTTCCAAATTAAATAATGACTTAGGTAGCATCCAATCGCACCGAAGGATTCAGAGAAATAGAATTTAGAGCAAAGTCCAACTGGATCTAGGGAGAGTCCATAATTTTCGTAAACCCTATGATTCGATCTTGAATCTACCGCTTCCAGTCGTTCCATTTTCTGATGAATATAATTTATAACATTAAATTTTTTAAAAAAATTAATTTTGTCTTTTAAGTTGATTACAAAAATTTTTTCTATTTTTGATTCATTTGGAGATTTGGCGATTCTCATTTTTTTTGCTGTATTCCGCTTTCTCCAAAAAGACCAAAATCAATACCAAGTTTTCGATGGTAAACGTTGATCATATGAGTTGTGTAGAGACCGTCTATTGGGAGCAGGACATCAGAGTCTAGATATTCTATAATTTTAGGTATAGAGGAAACTTTAATTATTTGAAAATGAGTTCCTCCATAAAAAGTATTCATAACGGGGCAACAGGTAAAACAATCATATTTAATTGTCTTCATTCTTGCTAAAAATCTTTTTGCCATTTCTGGCTCATAGAATGATGAAAGAGGGTGGCAGTATTGAATGGGTGATAAATGGTTTGGGCTACTCCATGTGCTCCTTATTATGTCCCAGTCTTCTGGGGTGGAGCTAATACATTCCTCAATTTGCGGAATGTTTGAGTCATTGAGTTTTACATCATCTTCAAGGATAATAATATGATCTAGGTCGCTTTGCTCTTTATTAATTTTATTTAATAAAGTATAATGAGATAAATAACACCCAAGAGTTCCTAGTTGATAATTTTCTAAATTGATCAATTCTGATGGTTCTTCAAAATATGCACGAGATTCTAGAAATTTGTTTCGTTTAAAAAAACTATAATATTTGCCTTCTGGTTGAATTGATTCTAAATCTGGCTTAACTGCTGGAAATCTTTCGTGTGGAATTTCAATGTCGCATAGCTGAAGCTCTATGTTGTATGCCTTTTCAAAGTCTTGATCTAAATTAATATAATATATAAAATCAATATTATTTTCCTGAGGCAGTATTTTTTCTCTGGAGTATGTAAATTCAGCGCTTGCAACAAATTCATTTAGAGTTTCTTCATCCATTTCCTTGAAGTCTGGAAAAGAAGTGTGGTTTATTTGGTGCGGTAGCTTTAGGTCTGTGCTATGACTAAAGCTAAAAATTTCACTTATTAAGTATTGATTCTCAGTGCATAATAAAAGCGTCCCGCCCAGTGTGGTTGTAATCGTATTAGGTTTGGAGAGATCAAGGGGGTCAGATTTAACAAAAAAATCATACTCATCCATTTCTTTTGAGGCTCCAAAATCAGAGGGTGTAAGTCTTTTATTGTTCTGCGCAAAGCTCATATTTGAAAAAGCTTCAATAGCCTTTTTAGCTCCTTTATTTGTTATTATGTAGCAATTAGTTTCATCCCAATTATTTTTGGAGATGTTTATGATTTCAGAATGGTCATCATAGTCGGGTTGCATTTTCAAAAAAAGAATAAGGTCTGAAGTACATGTATTGGCTTCAGTTATAATTGCCGCATCAAGATTCTCGGATATAATTGTTTCGTATATTTTGTAGTGAGTTAGGTATCTGCCAATTTCATCTGGGTATTGAGATAGGATTATTTGACTTGCGCCGCCCGCAGGTTTTATCTGGAAGCCAGATTCAGCACAAAGAGATGGATAGTCAACCCCTATGAGATGCGGAAAATGTTCAAGATTGTCAGAATATTCGGGGCAACCGATTGCAATTGAATTTTTAAACCGAAACCAAGCATCCTTATTACTTGCATTGTCATTTATAAAATATATTTTAAAGTTCATTTATTTAAAGTCAGTCAAAGTTCCCTCTGGCTGGAAGATCGTTTAGGTTTGAGTCTTTATTGAAGTGTTCAAATGTGAAACCAAAATGATTTATGTCGTCTGAGTACTTTCTGGAGATGATTTCTTGAGATTCTTGGTCATAGTATGAGGAGTAGTGCTTTCGGTTGGTTTTATTGATGTGTGGCAATTCATGCCTTGAGATACCAATTTGATCGCAAATATCATTAAAATCTAATTGCAAATTTTCAAACTTAATTAATTTAACATTTATTTCATTATTTGAAGATATTAAAGAGTTATATTGACTATCTATACCCATTCTAAAATCAGATATATTATTGGTTGATGTGCTGCCATCTAAATTATTTAGATCAAGAGCTGTAATAAATTTTAACCATACATTAAAATTCTTTATTGTGCCATCTATAGGAGCCCAGTGTTTTCCTTGTCTATATTTCCAGTAGGAAACCATTCTATCCCAAGGGTTTCGTATAACTGTAAATTTGAAATATTCAGAAATTGAGCTACCAAGACTATTTTCGTAGTCTTTTATTGTCATATGTTTCTTGCATCCGCCTTTTTGGAGAAGTTTCAGGTAGCTTTCCACACTAGTTCCCGCAGTTTTTGGGATATGAATAAAAATGAATTTTGGATTTTCGCTTAACATGATAGAGCTTTTTATAAATTATTTATAAACAATAATTACACTAATTATTTAATAATTTTAATGCTAGGATTAGCTGGTAATTCTGTATTATATTTCTCCTTGTATTGAATTTTAATTATTTCTTGAAGAAAAAAATAGTAAGCTTCATTATCATTATTTTTATTAGCAACTTCCATTTCATAGAAGTAAACTTCAAGCCAGTTGCGCTTGCTTGGGTTAAGTTCAGTATCAGAGGGTTGCGGACTGCGTTTTGAAACGCAGCTTGTCAACATAAGTAACAATATGATAAGCCGCACATAGGTAGTTACACCTTATTTTTTAAATTTATTATCAACCCAGACTTTATAGGTATATAAGCCCATTAAAAATAGACAAAATAAAATGCCATCAAGCCAGTCTAGCTGCCAGAGTTCGCTAAGTCCGTCCATTTATTTGTCTCCCATTTTTTTTCCTCGTTAAAAATAACGATTCCGTAAAAAATACTTAATATTAATATAATAGTCATTTTAATAAACTTTCTGTAATTATTTGATAAGCTACATCTCTTTCATGCCAATCGAAAACTTTCACTTCTTTATTATTTAGCTCTTTATAGTGGAGAAAAAAGTTTTTTGAAATAGCTAAAAACATAGGATCAATGTCTGAAAGAGATTCATAACTACGTACATGAGAAGTTGGAACTCCTAAAATTTTGTAATCTTTATGCAGACCAACTTTAGAGCCTTCGTCTTCCATGTCAAGAACGCCTATAACTTTACATTCTACTACGGTACCTCTATCTATAGGTATTCTGTTGTAAACTAAAATATCAAGAGGGTCTCCGTCATCCGCATGAGTTGAAGGTATAAATCCGTAGCTCGCAGGATAAACCATAGCACTAGTAAGGCTCCTATCATACCTAAAAAAACCTTCAATATCATATTCGTATTTAGTGCTTTTACCTTTTGGTATTTCAACTACAGCCTCAACTATATGAGGGGTTTGAGCATGAGGTTTAATTTTGTATAAATTAGCGCAACTCATTAATTAAATCTTCAAGATCCATCTCTATGACATTACCAGCCTCAGACTCCTCTATAGCCTTGAGTGTTATTTCTCTTTGCTCATTAACAGTCTCTTCAGTAAAGCCCCAGAAGGTCATTTCCCACAATATATGAGCCGTCATTTCAACCTCACTCATACCAAGGGAATTATTTACATTAAAACTAAGAGCTTCTCCCCAAGGAACAAAATCGAGACCGAAACGCTCTCCGTCGTCTAATTTATGTAAATAAATATTAATATAGGGATCATCATCTTCACCCTCAACCATCTCAAAATTAATTTCAAAATCGCTATCGCTTTTAATTTTATCTTTACATAACAAGTTGTCAAAAACTTTAGAATAAGAAAAATCAATATGCATCATTTGGTCATTAGGGTATCCTGACTCAAGATAATACTCCTTATGTATAATGTTAAATACAGGCTTATATTTTACCTTGCGTAATAAATCTTGAAAAGTCATATAGAGAGTTTTTTAGAGTTTGGATTTAATGGATTATAAAATTCATTATCATTGGTTTCAATTAAATTTTGAGGCTTTTTATAATCTAAAAGTAAGTTTTGAATCTTGATGGCTCTGTCTTGAATATAAATAGTTTCTTTAAGCTCTAAGATTTCATTATTTAAACTATAGCTTTCATAAATTAAGAAAAATATAATAATAAAATATAAAAATCTAAACAAAAAATCTTTCACTATATATATTACACTTTTTTATTGTATTTCGAATTATATGTAAGAAGACCGCAATACATAGCCCAGAAAAAAGAGAAGAGACAAACATATGATCCTTCCAGAGCAAAAACTAGAGATATCCAGATATTAATTATACAGCAAACTGTCAAGAGTCTGCCTATAGTGTTTAAATTACTCCAAGGTCTCACATATTTATATTACTTTAAATCAAGACCTTTTCCAGTAAATGGATTATGTCCACCTGTATTTATCTTGTTTCCTTTTTGATCTATTTCTCCTTTTCTAATTTTTGTGGCAGAAACTTCTTGAATGTCTTTAGAAAGCTCTAATTGTTCTATGTTGTAGCCAACTCCTCTACCGTAAAACACATCTGTTATATTCGGTAACTCGATAACTTTAATTTTATTGCCAAACTCTGGGCAGGCTGCATATATTTCATTTTTAACCTTTTCAAAGCTGTATGGATTGGATTCATCCATTCCCCCTACGTCTCTAAGGGCTATACAGCACTGACCTGACCTTTTTATGGCTTCCGCAACCAAAGTCTTATGTCCGACGTGAAAAGGTTGATAGCGACCAATTAAAAGCGCTGTAGGTGCTTGATTGTTCCACATTTCAGGCTCAAGAATATCCATAACTTGGCTCAGCCATTCTTGAGGCGATCCATCTTTCAGTTTAATATCGTAATTTTGGGGAGGTTCAAACATTTTATTAGTATCCTCGAATCTACCCTCCTCTATTCTATTTACCCAAATGGTAAAATCGGCATTAAATAATTCCCTCGCTTTTTTTGTGGGGCATACAAAATCAGCGACAGAAAACGATCCATATTTAGAGCTAAACTCGCAAAGCTTGCCCATTCTGCGAGCATGCTCAAGCCTGTCATCTTCAGTAAAACCTAAATCTTTACTTATTTCAGATCGAACTGCATCTGCGTTAAACCAAATGGCTTTCAGTTTTGGTACTAATAATTCAGCTAAAGTGGTTTTCCCACTTCCCGGTAATCCCATTATGAGGATTTTGCGTTTCAATAGTTGCATTCATTGTTTTACACAACATCTTTACTTCCACCTGCAATAATTCGGGTCAGACGCTCTTTTTCTTCTCATATATTCGCGTTTTTGCTTTTTTCGAGCTTCTGGATCTTTGGAGTCATACTTGTCTCTAGCTTTATTTAGTGCAGATTTACCCTTATCTGACTGAGCATACTTTTTTTGTCTATCGTCCACTAGATTGGTTTATCAGCCAGGAAAATTTTTGCAGTATATCGTCCACTGTTGTCTTGACCTCGCCCAGGAAAATTTTTTGCATTAAAGGATTTCTTCTGCTGGTGAGGGTTGCTTGAGGAGGTGATTAAATAGTGGAAATACATGTTCATCGCATTTTTCTATCTCTTCCGAGCCATACGTTGGCCAAAAGACATCGTAGTTGATGAAGCTCTTCATGTGGTGAGCCTGCTTGTGTTCAACGTGATTAGCTGGCTTCACTCCTTCTCTGGCGACATTAACTAAAAAACCGCCATTCATTGTAATCCATTGCGCTTCATTTTTAAATCGAACATCAGTAACAAAGACATAATAGTCTGACTTTAAGTACTCAACAACTTGAGGTTGAACTTTTTCTATCCAGCAGTTTTCATTAAGCGCTCGCCTAATATGTGTGCCATATGTAACGAGAAGAGGGCGAATTAGCTCTTTATCTTTATCTTCTTCTGTAAATGCTGAAATATTTGTATATTTAGACAGCAACTCATCGCATTCAGTCTTGAGCGCATCAGCAAAAGCGACTCTAACCGCTTTCTTGCCATGTTTTTCAAGCAGAAGCTTGGAACGTTCATAAAAAGTGTCTTTGCCTGATCTAGCAAAGCCCGATACTCCAATTAAATAACTCATATATATATTTTTTTTTTTTTTATTATTCTAAATCCATTTCTGAATCGCCATGTTCAAGAAGCTCTTTAATCTTTTCTTGTAGCGCTCCAACCATAACGAAAGTGTTAATGTCAAACTCGTCAATATACCTGTATACTAAATTGTCTAAGTCAAAACGAAAAGCGTCAGTCTGCTCATCATAATCTTTTGGCCCTCCATAATTTACATTATCTTCTTCAGTCACAATTAATAATAATTATCGTCCACTAATTTTCCATTGTTTTTGTTCGTAATTATTGGATTTATTAAGGTTATCTCTTCCCTTTAAGGGGCGAAGGTTCGAATAATGGTTTGCCTCATGAGGATTGCTTGAATTTTTCTCAAACCAATCTATGGGAATTATGTGGTCAATTTGCCATTGAGTGTCGAGATCTGGGCCATAATTCTCCCAATTCATCCAAGGCTCCCATTGTGATTCGATGTGAGCCTGATACTCTTCTATCGTGCATCCTAGTTGTTTTAGAGAAGAAACTTTAGGTTTGCCTTTTCCTAACATCGCCTCGTTTATTCTTCGCGCGCTTTTTCTTATTTGGGATTTTAATTTGCCACTAGGAGTTTTGTATATGAGCCTCGCTCGATCTCTAAAATATTTTCTGAGATGTTCGGTGTTTTTGTTCCTCCATTTTTTATCTGCAATCGCTTTCTTTTTCCTGCACTCTGGGTCTTTTCTTTTTTCTTTGAGATTTGCAAGAATTCGTTCTTGATTCTTTAAGTAGCGAGCTTTAGATTTGGCGGCTAGTTTTTCTTTGTTTTTTTCACGATAAGCTTTATCGCTGGCGGCTTTTCTTTCTTTATTAGCTTCTCTCCAAGTCTTGTCTTGAGCAGACTTATTCGCTGTCCATTTTGGACACTTTCTCTTTTCTCTCATCCTAGCTAGAGCCCTCTCTTTATTTTCTGGCTTATGGTAGCTTTTTCTTTTTAATTCTTTGGCGTGGTCAGTTTTACCCCAAACTTTTTTATAGGCTCTGCAGCATGTTTTGCATTGGCTTTGCCTTCCAGTTTTTTTGGATTTATTTTTATGGAACTCACTAATGAGCTTTTCTTCACCACATTTTGTGCATTGTATTTTTTTATTCATAATTAACTCTTAATCATTTATAGTTCTTAATATTTCCAAACACATATTTGGAAGAAAAATTTCACCGATTACTTTTCTTATGAAGTTTGGTGAGTAATCGTAGGAAAGAGTATTGTCTGGTAGTTTATTGCTGAATTTATCAAGACAGTTCTCAGGCAGACCGCACACTAATAAAAGCTCTCTAATAGAAAGAACTCTAGGATCGGAGGGGTGCACGTTATTTTGGCTTGATATTGAGCCATTGGTCATAGTTACTGTTGGCGCTGGCTTATCCCAAAACATTTTTTTATAAGTAGTCATGAACCCTTTAATCCTTCTTCCGTCTTTTTGTGGATAATCAATAGGGTTGTTGAAGGCTGTATCGCCCTCTGGGGTAGCGCTCATCCACTTGACGTGGTTCTCGTTATGTTTAGGGGAAAAATGCCAAGGAATATCGGAATGCTCCCCATTAGAAAGGTGGGGAAGGTGCCCGATGGCGTCACGAACGGAAAGGGTTTCCATATTTGGATCAGGGTGACTCCAGTTTCCGTATTTGGAAATTAAGCATATAGATCTACTCCTTGACTGAGGAGTATTGAAATCTTTTCCATTTAAAATGTCCCATCTGCAATCAAAGTCGTCAGGCAACTTAGATTTAATAAAGTCTACAATATTTATAGCTTTTTTCCTGTAATTGATATATGTCTTTGCCATTTGAGGAACATTTTCAATCAGCATGTATTCTGGAGAAACTTTATTGAAGATGTTCATTGCATGAACTATTAACCTGTTGCGAATATCGTCAGACTCTTTTTGGGCATTAGCTATACTCATTCCTTGGCATGGAGGTGTTGCGATAATAATATCAATAGGCCCATGCTCCTCGCAAGCCTTAGCTATTTTAGATTGCGTTTGCTGCGAGCATATATCACCACATATAACCTCTTTAGTGTTAGGGTGAAGAGCTTTGTAAAAGTCTACCCTATCAGGAAGAAGCTCATTAGCTACAACGACCTCATGACCGAGTTCACTTAGGTAGAACTCTCCGAAACCAACATTGGAAAATAGTGATAAGATTTTCATATACTTCTATAAATAAAAAAGAGGAGGCTACTATTATAGCAGCCCCCCCTTTAAAAGTCAAGAATAAAATTCTCTTAACTCTTTCCGTCTTGCTTATTAAGCAATCCAATTAGCAAGCATAGGGTAATTAAACCAGCTAAGCTAGCCCCAGGGCCAACAAAACCGTTAACAATGCCTTGAATGTTTCCAATTACATTCATGCCTGCTTCTTCACCGAAGACTACTTGAGCGAGAACAAGTAGGCCAACGATTGACGTGAGTAGTGTAAAAAGGCCGCCAATGGCGCCCTTGAGTGTTTTTACTATGTTATCCATAATGTGTTTTTGATTAGAAGTTAAAGGTTAAGCCAGCGCCAAATACAAATTCGCTGTCAATATTGTCAGCATCAATGTAGTCAACAGACAGTCCAACGGTAGTACTATCGGAGAGAGACTTTGTGGCATCAGCTCCAATATTGTAGTAGTCGGTGTCTGCGGTAGACGAGGTTTCGGTATTACCGAGAGATGCAGACAGGGAAAGGTCAGCAACTTCGGTTTCAATGCCATGGGATACCCCTAGCTCGAAGGTATATAGAGAATCATCAAGATCCCTATAGACGGAGACGGATGGGGATAAGGGAACTCCAAGACCAAGCCTCACTTCCGCTTCAGACAAAGCGACACCAGGAACATCTTCGAAATGATTGATTCCAGCATAAGCTGAAAGCATGCCATCTACGAATGAAGTTCCAACCCCTGCCCCCATGTGATAGCTGTCATTTCCAGTGTCAACAGCTTGATTGCTGCAAACATGGAGGCTACCCTTAAGTGAACCGAGATCGTGAGACAAGCGAAGGGATGCTTGAATGGACTCTTCTGCCTTTTGGACTCCTCTGTAGAAGTAATCGGAAGCGTATCCGACCCTTGCTGAGTTGCCCGCTAAGGCGGCGTTAATACATAGCCCGAAGGCTACCAGTGTTGATATGATTTTAGTGTTCATAATATTTTAAAATTTATTTTATTCTTACTTCTTTCCAGCTAACTAGTCCAGCTTTGACTTGATCTCTAATTTTCCTTTGTTTTTTATTTAGCTGACTGTTTCCGCTTTTGACTTCAATAAGTGTTATTTCGTCTTCTCCGAATGATATATAGTCTATTGGCTTGCCTAAAAATGTACAGTTTTCTGGATCGAATTCAAATTGATCTAGGAATGGAGCTAGCGTCTCTGCTATATGACCTAGCCTGACTTCTCCGCTTTTTTTGAGTGATGTTACTCGCTTTCTGGTTTCCGTCTCTTCAATCAGCTGTTGTTCTAAATTAAGTAATTCTTTAGTGAGTTTTTGTTCTTTAGTGTCAAGCTCGAGCTTTCTTTCTTTTATTAAATCTTGCTCCTTGCTGAAGCTAACTTGTAGGTTTTGAATAGTTTGATTTAACTGAAGCTCTCTGCTTTGAAATAATTCTTCTTGTTGGTTTAATTGATTCTTTAAAAAAGTGTTGTCTTTATTTAATGATTCAGCGTTAAGTTGGGATTTCTTTAATCTAAAAAGTATAAAACTTAAACATATTATACACCCTATAAGGGTAATTTCTAATAAAAAATTCAAAATTCACTTTTTAGTGATAGAAATAATCCTGTCATGCCTGAAGGATCTGACCTGTTTTCTTCCATAGCAGTATGCTTTGAAGCCAACATTATCTCTGTTGTTTCCCTTGTTTCCAAAGGAATTGTATAAATTAATACAGCCCACTTGATAGGTTTTTATTTTACCATTTTCGTTTTTGTATACAATATAGTACCTGCTGCTAAAAGCATGGAGGACTTTAGATTTTATAGTATTAAGAAACTTAAACTTCTTCATCTGTGATGTTTCCATCTTCATCAAGAAAACCTCTCTCTTCACAAATTGCCACGCTATACCCCACCTTAAAGTGGAAACTTTGGGAGAATAGCAGTAGGCCCATGACGGCATAAGGCTCCCAAGTAAAGAAGCCTAAGCTTACAAATAGGATTACTCCTATAAGGATCATTGGGAAAAATTTATTTAAACTGTAATTAAATACTCTACTGAACTTACTTTGATTCATGTTGTTTTATTTCTATATTTGCTTTTTTTATTAACTCTATACCTTGATTGTTCTTGTAAAAATTTTTATATATAACTCTTTTGATTCCTGACTGAATGATTAATTTAGAGCACTCAACGCAGGGATTGATTGTAATGTACATTGTTGAGTCGATGCTTGATTGTGTGGACTTTGCGAGCTTTGTGATGGCATTGCTTTCGGCATGGAGAACTTCTGGTTTAGTAATGAGAGCTGATTCATCATGCTCGTCAAGCCTAATTTCACACTCGTTATCGAAGCCAGAAGGAGTGCCGTTGTATCCGTCTGATATGATGATTCCATCCTTAACAATAATGCAACCAACCTTTTTTCGTAAGGCGGTTGAGAGTCGAGACCAAGTCTCGCATATGTCCAAGTATGCTTCATCTAATTTAAATTGTGAAGCCATTATACTAAATATAATCTACTTTGTCAAGCTTTAATTTATGGAACTTGGATCTGTAGTTTCAACAATGACCACATTTTTATGGCTAGGATCGTTAAAGCTTTTAAGCGAGTTAACTAAGCTTTGTGCATGAGCTTGGGCTTCACCTATAGTCCAATAATCTTTAGGCCATGCCCTTCTGCCGTCTCTAGTGACAACATAAAAAACTGGGGATTCACTGAGTTTTCCAATTGATTGATTCATAATTGTTATTGTAGTTTTTTTTAGAAAACGGTCTGGGATTATCACCTTTTCCGTTTTGATTAGAGGATTTTTTTTGAGAATTACAAGTTTTGGACTTGCATTTGTTCTTTTTTACTGATGATGCCATATTGATTGGTTCATTTTATATTGTTTCATTTTAAAGTACCAAAAGAAGGGAAGGGAAAAGGCATATCCTATTGACCATATTAAAAATATAGTGCCAATATATACCCAAAAGCTACTGAAAATAAATTTTAAGGTTTCTTCCATACCTTGTGGCCGTCGACCTTGAGGAGATCGGACACCTTGATTTGAGAAATAGTTTCGAGAGTTCCCTGCCTTCTAAATAGCCTATATTTTGAGTTCCAAGGTTTGTCCACGTAGGGCAAGTCCCATCTAACGCATTCGGAAGAAGAGAGCCAAGATATAAGTTTTTTTCTAGGAGTGAAAATGAATTCTTGAGAGGTTTCGAAGACGATAAATTGAGAGTCTCCATATAACCATCCTTTTTTACCTTTAGAGTTGTCGTACTCTATGTATACCCATTGATTGGCGTTTTTGCCATTTTTTTTCTTAATATCGCAAGTAACTTCTGTAGCTGAGCCTTTGATTTGACCTTCGAGAATGACATCGATACTACCTTTTCTCTCGTGATAATTGGGTTTTCTTACTTTATAGCCTTTTGATTTAGCTATTTCAATAAAAAGAGACCTATAACTTTTAGGATATTTCGCCATTGTTAATGAGCATCATAGAGAGCATTAAAAGCTCTTGAGGTTTCTCTAGACTTTTTGTATTTGTTCTTTGTAATAGCATTAATTACCTCTTCGGTAACTTTGTCTTCTTCCTCAGGCATTGTGTATTTAACAATGGCCTTATCTCTTTTTCTGACATCACATTCCCATTTAATGGTGTATCCAAAATTTTCTATCTCACTTGATAGGTATTCGCATGAAATATTTGATTCGTTGTCTTCTTTTTCCGACCAAAGAAAAATAGGCACAACCCCCATCCATGTCTCATGAAAAGCTCCAATGTTTACGATGGGCTCTACGGAACCATCTCCTAGAGAGCCTGAGTTTCTTTGGTCAGCTATGTTGTAATAGCTCAACACCATACCCTCTTCGTGCTTCTCATAAAGATATACATGAAAATATTTAAATAAATTAACTGGATTCCAGAAGCCTTCATCTTCATTTTGAATGACAATTCTATTTTGAGTTGTCTTGTTAAGTGTTTTAAAGTTTTTATAAAACAAATTAACACAGTCTACGGCAGAGTCATGATTTTGACCTACTGGCTGCTTAAAGGGCTTGATTACTATTGGGTTGGAAGGGTTTGAAGGGAACCCCGCAGTATCAAAAAACCAACTGTGAAAATTTAACTCTTGCGATGCCGCATTAATGTCAGAGTCGTCGTCGCTAATTAGACTGTTTGTTGAGTCTGGATAGACGGATAGGGTGATATTATTTTGCCTTGCGATAACTCCAATAGATTTAATTTTAGACACAATTTCATTGTGCGCTGGTAGAGACTCTATGGAGAGATTTAAATCGTCTGAGAAATCGGAAACAAGACTAAAAATAGAGCTGCTAATTCTATAGTGGGTAATATTGATCTTGGGCAGAAAATCTATAATATTTTCTGTCAAATCAAGGTTGTGCAGAATCCTTGTAGATAATTCTGCAAGAGCTGCATCTCTGCCAGAGCTTTCTTCTTGACCCAGAAAGCTTTTCTGAGTCATGCCAGAAAATGTATAAGATCCGTCAGGATCTCTTTCCTTGAGCAGTTCTGATGTACCGATTAATCCGTATAACACGTTCATAAGTTACATTAACTTACACTAAACTGTCTGGTATTTCTGTATTTTTCTTCTCTTCAGAAGATTTTTCCTGCTGATTGCTGGAATCTTCTTTATCTTTGGAGATGTAGAGTACATAGTCTGGCTTCTTGTCGTTGTCCTTAAAGTTGTTTGGGAACATGACTACTTTCATTTTCTTTTTAACTCCAAGCTCATCAATTTCAATGTTTCCAGAAAGATACTTTCCTTTTGCACTGTCTCGAGTCCAAAAAGCCCCGATTTCGCGTTTACTCCAATCTGATTTAACTGCTTGTTCTTCTAACATAATGTGTATATTATTTTATGGTTGTTATTTATGACTGCATATTAACCGAGCCACCAAGCTCAGTACATTGCTTTAGAGATGTAAGTCTTTATTCTAAGACTTTTTTAGAGTGTGATAATTTAGTAGAATGCCCGAAAGGGACGAAAACTATATATTGGAAGTGGCTCAAGGGTCATGGAGCTCACGACTTTGTTGATGGATTAATATTAAGAAGTGAGAAACAAGAGGGGCTCACAGTAGGGGCTGATGGTCACATTAAATACGATTTAATAAATGAAGAAAATTATATTAACTTGATAGCAATTTTAAATAATATTATAAAATGAATAATTAAATTTTCTATACTTATCTAAACTTTTTTTGAAGAAGTCTCCATCTATCTGAGTCAATTGGTTTATTCCCGCTGTCTATAGCATGTAGCATGTTAACTATTTCATCTACAGAATTATATATATACTTGTGGGGGAGCATACCTAGCATCCATAGTGGAGTTTTAGATTTGCCTCCTTCCATGCTTATGAAAATAGGCTTCTTCATTCGAACTGCAGTTACAATCTCTTCTGCCGAGCCCCAGCTCGCAACATCGGGAACTAAATGAGCAATAATAAAGTCTGAACGGTCAACTAAATTTAAATCATAAGACCTTACTGTTTTCATTCTTTCAGTAACTCGATCATACTGCTTAGTTTTCATCCAAGTCTCCATCTCTTGCCTAGAAGCTTCATCTTCTTCGACATCTTTCACAAAAGGTTTCTTGTAAGGATCAAAACATGTAATGCTCAGCGGGTCTAATTTTTCAGTAATTTCTTCACGCCAATTTCTACCGCTAACATACTGCATGTGTCCTACTAGATAGGTTTTAGTCTTATATAGTAAATTCATTATTTAAATAATATAACACAGTTTGACCACAATGTCAAGAGTATTTGTTTTAATAACTAATCTTTTGTATATTTTCCATCAGTAAGCCCTGCCCCGTATATATCTAGATCTAGACCGACTTTCTTTGAGGCATTAAAGATTAAGTCTAAATAGTATTTTGGGTCTCCAGAATCTTTTGCATGATACTCATCATTAAACACAATGCCGTTTTTGTTTTTAATATTATTTAAGTTATTATCTTTATGGTATTTCTTGAGATTAGCACTATTAAGGTAACCTTCCCCTCGAAAAGAATTGCTTACAAACTCCTTGAAAGATTTAGCAAAAGTTTTGCCTCTGTCCACTTGAAACATTACTCCTCTATAGATCCCGTCATGACTATTGAGCGATGCTTTAAGATTTCCCAAGTCATTTAAGTAGTGATCTTCTGGTTTTTTATTAAAATTAGGCAAGTGGTATGCTGGTTGAGCTTCGTCCTGAAATACAACAGCAAGTACATTGTCTTTTTTTGCAGCTTCAGTAAAAAACTTTAGGGTTCTTTCGCCAGAACCATCCACTATTGTGACCCTTCGGTTGTATAAATTTTCATCATTGTTGTAGTATGGAAGTAGTGCTGTTTTGAGAAGCGTGTTTTTCATTATCTCTAACTGTTTCCTTGTTTTTAAAATGCTGCCACTTCCGTCAACATGCATCATGATGTGTAGAGCTCCATCTTTTGGTAGGTGTTTATAGTTGTACCCTCTTCCAGAACCGCCTCCGTTGTCTGCTCCAGAGCCAACTCCAACGCCAAGCCCCAATTTTTCAGTTATATAGCCTTGGCTTAGCCCAGCAGCCCCTCCAGCCCCAGCGCCACCCAGTAGGCCTCCTACTCCTGCAGCTTCAGCTGGCTCTCCGTAGGCGGTTTTAGCGCCGTCACCTATACCTCCAAGGGTAGGAACAGACTCACCATTGAGGAGGCCTTCGCCTATTCCAGCACTGAGGCCAGCTCCACCGCCTGCACCCGCGCCAATGGCTGAAGATCCAACCCCAGCCCCTACTCCTTTACTTGGGAAGTTGTACGCATAAAGTTCTCCGCCTTTACCAACCCCATAAGAGTCATCTTTAGAGTTAAGGTTAGTAATGTCACCGAGCTCAGCATCGTCACCTCTGGACACAGGGACTAAGTTTTTAAATGAGTCATCTGTTTCATCACTTTTTTTGTCAACCGAAAAAGAATTGTTATCCGTTGTGTGTTTTTCGTTTATTTCAAATTCAGAAAGCCTTCTATCGAGGAGAGAAAAGTCTACCTCATTATCTTTGATATTGTTTCTGATATCACTGTTATTATTAAGCCTAGCCCCATTATTATGGCTATGTATGCCATGCCTAGACATAGGCCCAGCATTGCGCTCACCAATGTTCGTTTTAATGTTTTTAAATTCATGATTTGTATGAGATTCAACAGAGTAATTTTCAGATATTCCATCTCTATCAACAATTACTCCATCGAGCCTATCTTTATAAGTAAAACTGTCAAAAGTTCCAACATCATCTCTTACTACCGCAGTATATACTGGACCAGAGTCAACCTCTTGTGTTATTGTTCTATTGGGTACGACACCGTCAACATAAGTAACTCTGTTGACTTCGTCTTCAATAGCAACAATTTTATCCTCACTTTTTAGCTCTTGAATGGTAATGGTTTCGTTTAGTTCAGTGATAACAACCTCAGGTTTGGTAGTTTTATCTTGAATGTTTAATGCAATTAATATAAAGAAAAGTAATGTGCTAACATAACTAAAAATTAAATTAATTAAAGATGTTTTTTTATTCTTATTGGAACTCATTGTGTTTTATGATAATATATTAAAGATTGGCGGCTTCCCGTTGGAAACTTTGAATGGTCTACCACTTGGCGAAACAGTGATCTTTTCAACACTTAGACCCATGGCATAAGCTATTGTTGCATTAATGGACTCTATGTCAACACCATTCTCTTCGACATAATGAGCCCTTTCATCAGACTTCCCGTAAACATATCCGCCTTTTGCCCCTCCGCCAGCAAAGAGAGCGCTGAAGGATGATGGGTGGTGATCTCTGCCTACTCTGCCAGATTTAATTTCTGGACTTCTTCCAAACTCACTAGCAAGCACGACCATAGTTTCAGACAAAAGACCTTTGGAGTTTAAGTCTCCCAGTAGAGAGCTTAATCCGTCATCAAGCACTTTTGATTTACTCTCAAGATTGCCAAAGACGTCGTTATGCATGTCCCATCCACCGTATGAGACTTCAACAAAACGAACTCTGTTTTCAATTAAACGCCTAGCTAATAAGCATCCTTGGCCGAAATTGTTTTGACCATACTGCTCCCTGAGAAGTTCTGGCTCTTTGCTTAAATCAAACGCGTCTAAATCTTTGCTTTTCATTAAGCTAATTGCATCATCATATAAATCAGAGTAAGCTCTAACTTGTTTCTGAGGAAAGCTGGTTGAAAAACCTTTATTGAGTAAACGTGAAGCTTCTAAACGTTTATGATACATGTCTTTTTCGACGTATTTCGATTTTTTAATGTTTTGTATTCCTGCGTCTGGGTTCCCTAAAGGAAGGGGGCCGTGTTTACTTTCAAAATACCCAGCACCAATAACTCCGCTACCTCCATTAATTTTAACATTATCTGGAAGGGTTTGATTTAGTTTTCCACAAAGCTTGCTAACCCAACTACCCATACTTGGGTGTACGATTGTCCCTCTTTTTTGATAGCTTGTATGTAGTAAATAGTTGGCCTGATCGTGAGCTCCTTGATTGCTATTAATTGAGCGGACTAAAGATGCTAGATGCATTTTTTGGGCCGTCTTGGGCAGCCAATGACCTAACTGTATTCCATCTGCGGATGTGTTTATAGCATTGGTTTCTCCCATGACCTCTTTATTCTCTGGCTTTGGGTCAAAAGTATCTATGTGGGTCATGCCACCAGACATATTTAAAAAGATTACATATCTAGCACTGGGGACTCGTCCAGTTGCCGCTATAAGATCTGAACCATATACGATTGCGTTAACTCCTAAATAAGTTTTCGCAAGGCTTTGAGCAAAAGCTCTTCTTGATAATGTTTCGTTCATAATAATATTAAATTACACAATTATTTTATAAAGATAAACTCATGGCTATTTAGAAGTATCCAAGATACATGTTTAAAGCCGTCTTTTTTACTGATAAAATCTTGAAGAATTGACTCTTCTTTTGCGTTTGGCTTTCTGGACAAGATGGATATGAAAACGCTTTCAATTTGATTTGATTTATTTTTTTCCGATTGCATCTGAGTTATAAAGTCTGCACCTTTTTTATTTAAAATGTTAGTTTCAACGAATCCATTAAGAAGGTTAAGTACTTGAGTTGTGTTTGGCTCACTGTTCGAATTGTCGATTTGCTCTTTGTCGCTACCGCCGAACTGCCTGATAAGATGCCCACCGGGAGCTGGATGTTGAAGGTAATTACTACGCACGAGGTGTCTGTCAACAAATTTTTTATCAAGCTTCGAGCCTGACTCTTTTTCAATAGCAAGAAGGAAGTTCCTGTTGCCTTCGTTGATTTTTATTAAATTTTCAAAATCAGAATATATTTCAGACGCATTCATGCCTTTATATCTTTCATAAATAACTCTATAATCTTGACTGTTGTGTAAGTAAACTCTATTCTTGGAATCTATATCATTATATACCAAGGTTACTAGAGAATCCCACAATTGCTCGCCAGTCATACGTCTCAATATAGGGCCTTCGAAGCTATACTCCTCTAGCGATTTGTGGTCTTCTTTTTTGCTTTCTCTTTGGAATAAATTAGTAGAAAGTAAAATTCTTTGATATGCTCTTAGGTCATAATTCACACTAACCATAATCCTTTCGAGGAATTTCATTAAAGGCTCGTTACTTGACATTGTGTCGTCCATCATCGAGTCAATTGGCTCGATTAACCCAGCTCCATAAATTTGCTTCCATATTCTATTAGCTATGACAGTTGTAAATCTTGGGTTGTCTTTGCTTGTTAGCCAATCTGCGAATACTTCTCTGCTATTTTTGCTTGAGGGATTAAGTACTGGAGAGGGGGTGAACATAGCCTTGGCGTTAACTATCTCACCTGGCTCTCCGTCATCTTCAGCGAAATCCTTGGGTAACTTAATTGTCCCGACGCCTTTGTTATCAATGCCAAACAAAAGAGAATCTCTAACTTGATTCCTCCAATTGTTAAAAGTTCCAGACTGAGCATCTGCTTTTTTTGATATAATTTTAGATAATGCGCCAATCTTTTTCTGAGCATCGCCGATTCTAACATTACCTATGCCTGAAGTAAATGCTGTCATTTCATAAAACTGGCGCTGAGTCCACTTATCAAACGGATGATTGTGGCACATAGCACATTCTAACCGAGTGCCTAAAAAGATTCTTATGGTGTGGGAGAGGTTGTCTGCTTGCATGCCTCTGTCCCTAAGGTAGTAGCTGATAGCGGGACCGTCATCCAGTAGTCTGCCTTCGCTCGAAACCAAATCTCTAACCATTTGATCATAAGGTTTATTGGAAGCTATGGATTCTTTTACCCACTTCCTGTAGACAGAGCCGACATTGATGTTGGTTCCATTTACCCTATCCTTAATTCTAAGCATGTCGCTCATCCAGTTCATTTGGTGATTCGCATAGCCAGAAGAGTTTAAAAGTTTTTCTATAAGTTTATTTTTTTTATTCGAATCTCTGTCGTTTAAAAAGTTAAATGCCTCTTCATAGGTTGGTATCCTTCCTATTGCAGTGAGGTACAAACGTCTAACATATGTAGAATCGTTGGCTTTTTTTGTCTTGCCAAGCCTTTGCTGTCTAAGCTTTGAGTCTACAAGTTGATCTATGTAACCCGCATATTGGTCGACTTTTTTCTGGCTTAGTGGGGTTGGCAGTGTGGGTATGGAGCTATACCTATTGGTTGAGTGATATAATTCTAACTGTTTTTTAGAATCTTCCGTGAGCATTGAGGGTGGGAAGCGAAAGTTTTGTTTGTCTTCAGCTTTTTCAAAAAGAATAGCAGTAGCATTGGCTTCAAGTATTTTTCCTTCAACAGATTTACCATTATTAAAGTACAGGGTTTCACTAAACACATAAGTAAAGCTAAAAAGCAATAATATTAAATGTTTCATCAAATATAATTACACTGAATTTGTTTTTGCTGACGGTTAATCCTTTATGATGTGATTATGATATAGATTCCTCATATTCAAGGAGGAACAAATTTGTTTCGTAGTATAAGATGACTTAAATTTATCATTAATATGGTTAGTTACATCTTGAAGTGTAAATTTTTTAGGATTAAAAACTATAAACTCTTGAAGGTATGTAGAGTGAGCGCTTTTAATTCTATTTGAATGAGGCTCAGGCGAGAAGAATGCGTGGATTGAATTTTTTCCCGACACCACTTGCTGAAAGCTGCTGTCCTTGATCTCGTTGAACTTAAGATGGGAGGTGATTTTTTCTGAAAGATTTTGAATGCAATAGTTAACTGCTTGTCTGGTGACATTGAGTTTTTTTGCCATCTCTTTTTCTGTGAGCCCTTTTTCTAGCATGGAGAAGACTTTAACTTCAGAGGAGCTTAATATATTGTAGTATTTCTTAATCAAATCATAGCAATGAGATATTTTTTTATTCTGCTCAATGTTTATGAAGTGATTTGGGTCGTCTTCTGGATTAAAACCTTTGGTGGATACAGCTAGCTCA